>Ga0310810_10001020_pt1 | contig 28516 bp, 28 predicted proteins | sample NCmetagenome_FD_207641 | JGI IMG/M metagenome (GOLD analysis project Ga0310810, IMG submission 207641) | Soil microbial communities from experimental microcosm in Duke University, North Carolina, United States - NC | ecosystem: Engineered > Artificial ecosystem > Soil microcosm > Unclassified ...
GACCGCGACGGCGCAGCGCTGACGAAGGCCGCCGGGGACGGCGCGGCGGCGCTGGTGTGCGACGTGGCCGAGGAGGGCCAGGTGCGGGCCGCCGTCGCGCAGGCCGCGGCCGCGCTGGGCGGGCTCGACGGGGTCGTCAACAGCGCGGGCATCGACCTGATGCGGCCCTTCGAGCAGATGACGGCGGCGGAGTGGGCGCGGGTCATGGCGGTCGACCTCACCGGCCCCATGCTCGTGTGCCACGCCGCGCTCCCCGCGCTCCGGCAGGCCGGGCGCGGGACCATCGTCAACATCGCCTCGGGCGCCGCGCTGCGGCCGCTCGAGCACCGGACGGCCTACTGCGCGGCGAAGGCGGGGCTCGTCATGTTCGGCAAGACGCTGGCCGTCGATCTGGCCGCCGACCGCATCCGCGTGAACGCGATCTGCCCCGGCATCATCGACACGCCGCTCTTCCGCTCCTCCTGGACCGGGGCGGCGGATCCGGAGGCGGAGCTGGCGCGCATCCTCGAGCGGTACGTGATCAGGCGGCCCGGGGAGCCGGAGGAGATCGCGCAGGCCGCGCTGTACCTGACGAGCGACGAGTCGTCGTTCGTCACCGGGGCGGCGCTGGCGGTGGACGGGGGGCGGACGTTTCACTGAGGATCAGCCGACGAAGACGCCGCCGGAGGGGTGGAGGATCTCGCCGGTGAAGAACGCCGACTCGTCCGAGGCGAGGAAGAGCGCGGTGGACGCGACCTCGTCCGGCGTGCCGTAGCGGCCCATCGGCGTGAGGCTCATGGCCCAGCGGCTCCGCTCCGCGTCGCCCCGCAGCGGCGCGGTCATGGGCGTCTCGATGAAGCCGGGCCCGATCGCATTGACGCGGATCCCGTGGCGCGCCAGCTCCTGGGCCAGGCACTTCGTCGCCATCCAGACCCCGGCCTTGCTCACGCTGTAGGCGCCGCCGGTCGAGGGCATCTTCGACATGATCGAGCCCAGGTTGACGAGGCTGCCGCCCCGCCGGTTGGCCACCATCCAGCGCGCCACCGCGCGGTTCGAGAACAGCACGCCGTAGAGGTTCACGTCGATCACCGCGCGGAACGAGGCGGTCGGGATGTCGAGCATCGTGTACGGCTTCGCGGACGCCACGTCGGGGCGCACGCTCGCCACGCCGGCGGCGGCCACCAGCACGTCCACCCCGCCGAACGCCTCCACGCAGGCCGCCACCATGGCGTCGTTGGCCGCCTCGTCCGTGGTGTCGGTCCGGAGCGCCAGCGCCCGCTGCCCCTCCGCCTCCACGCGCCGGGCGGTGTCCTTGGCCGCGGCCTGATCCCGGTCGGCCACGCACACCTTCGCCCCTTCCTGCGCGAACCGGAGCGCGCACGCGCGCCCGATGCCGCTGCCGCCGCCGGTGATCACCGCGATCTTGCCCGCGAGCCGTCCCGCCATGGTCGCTCCTCCTCGAATTGACCTCAGATCATCCACCGGCCGCCGTCGATCAGGATCGACTGCCCGGTGATGTAGCGCGCGTCGTCGCTGGCCAGGAACGCCACCACGCCGGCCACGTCCTCGGGCTCGGCCACGTAGCCCATGGGCACGCTGTTCCGCACCTTGTCGATCACTTCCTTCGGCAGCCGGTCGTGGGCGCGGGTGCGGATCGCCCCCGGGCAGACCGCGTTGACGTTGACGTGGAACGGCGCCAGCTCGCGCGCGAGCGAGCGGGTGAAGCCGACCACCCCCATCTTCGCCGCCGCATAGTCCACGAACCCGGTGTCGCCGTAGAACGCGGACTCGGTCGACATGTTCACGATGCGGCCGCTCCGGCGGGCCCGCATCTCCTCGACGGCCAGCCGGGTGGCCCGCATGGTCGCGAGCAGCGAGACCTCGATGACGAAGCGCCACGTCTCCTCGGCCGAGAGGTAGAACTCGCTCGCGCGCTCGCGGGCGCTCTGGCCCACGTTGTTGAAGAGGATGTCGATGCGCCCGAACCGCTGCCGGATGGTCCCGAAGGCCTGGTGCACCGCGTGGGTGTCGGTCCAGTCCGTCGTGATCGTCAGCACCTGCCGGCCGGCCACCTCGGCCTCGCGGGCCACCGCGTGCAGCGGGTCGCCCTCGCGGTCGACCAGGGCCAGGTCCGCGCCTTCGCGGGCCAGGCGCAGCGCGCTGGCGCGGCCGATGCCGTTGGCGGCCCCGGTCACGAGCGCGATGCGTCCGGCCAGCCGTCCCTCGACGAGAGTGGTCATCGCGATCCCTCCTGACTCCGATCAGACGAAGCGGTGGAAGCCGATCCAGCGCTCGGCCACCGCGAGGCCGGCGCCGGTGAGCACGATCAGCATGGTGGAGATGGCCGCGATGGACGGGTCCACCCCGTACTCGATCGCGGTGAAGATCTTCACCGGCAGCGTCATCTGGCCCGCGCCCAGCAGGAAGATCGACACCGGCACATTGTCGAACGACACGATGAAGGCGAAGAGGGCCCCCGCCGCCACGCCGGGGCGGATCAGGGGCAGCGTGACCGTGAAGAACGCCACCGGCCCGCTCGCCCCCAGCACCCGCGCGGCGTGCTCCAGCTCCGGGTCGATGCCCTGCAGGCTCGCGGTCACCGCCCGCACCACGTAGGGCGCGGTGATCACCATGTGCGCCAGCGCGAGCCCGACGAACGACCCGTTCAGCCGGACCATCGCGTAGAACTGCAGCAGCGCCACCCCCACCACCACCGCGGGGAAGACCAGGGGCGCGTTCAGCAGCGCCGAGACCAGGGCGCCGCCGGGCACCCGCCGCCGGATCAGTGCGAAGGACGCGGCCACCCCGGCCCCGACCGCGCCGCCGGTGGCGACCAGCGCGAGCAGCACGCTGAACCCGATGGCCTGCACGTACTCGGCGTCGCCCAGCACCTGGGTGAACCACTGCAACGTCAGGCCGCGCGGCGGCACGGTGAGGTACGACGTGCGGCTCAGCGACGCGAGCGCGATCACGACCACCGGCAGCATCAGGAAGGCGAAGACCAGGGCGACCCACGCCCGCAGGACCCACCCGCGCACCCGGGCCGCGGTCACGCGCGCGCTCCGGTGCGCCGGGCGAGGCGCCCGGAGAGGTAGACCAGCGCCAGCACGATCAGCGTGAGCAGCAGCGCCTGCGCCGAGCCCGCCGGCCAGTTCAGACGCTGGAGGAACTCGTCGTAGATGAGCGTGGCCATCACCTGGTAGGTCGGCCCGCCGAGCAGGCGCGGGGTCACGAGCGCGCTGATCGTGAGCACGAAGACCAGGATCGAGCCCGAGAGGATCCCGGGCGCCGAGAGCGGCAGCGTGACGCGGCAGAACGTGCTGGCCCAGGAGGCGCCCAGCACGCGCGCGGCGTCCTCGACGTCGCGCGGGATGTTCTGGATGGCCCCGATCAGCACCAGCACCATGAACGGCAGGAAGATGTGGGTCATCGCGATCAGGAGGCCGCCGAAGTTGAAGAGCAGCTTCACCGGCGCGTCCACGACCCCGAGCGCGCGCAGGGCCTGGTTCACCAGCCCGTTCTGGGCGAGCAGGGCGATCCAGCCGAAGGTGCGCACCACCAGGTTCAGCATGAGGGGGAAGACCACCAGGATGGTCAGCCAGCTCCGCCAGCGCGACGGGGTGCGCGCCAGGAAGAGGGCCACCGGGTAGCCGATGACCAGCGTGGAGAGCGTGACCGTGAAGCCGAGCGCGAGCGTCCGGCCGATGATCTCGAGGTAGTAGGAGTCGGTGAGGAGCTTGGTGTAGTAGCGCGCGGTGACCCCGTCGGTGATGCCCACCAGCGGGACGTACGGGCGGAAGCTCATCGGCACCATCAGCCCCACCGGCACCACGAAGGCGACCAGCAGGAGCAGGAGCGGCGGCGCCAGCAGCCACCACCCGGACCGGGATCTCACCGCGCGCCTCCCGGGCCCGGCTCGCCGCCGGGCAGCAGCGTCACGTCCTCGGGCCGCCACGCGACGAGCGTGCGGTCGCCGCGCGCGAGGGGCGCGGAGGCGCCGGGGGCCGCCACCTCCAGCTCGCGCCCGTCCGCGAGCTGGACGACGTAGTGGTGCGCCTGCCCCGCGAAGGCGTGGAACACGATGGTGGCCGCGAACCGGTTGGGGCTGCCCGCGCCGGCCCCCTCGCCGGCGGGCTCGAGGCGGATGCTCTCCTGGCGAACCACCGCGTGCACCGCCTGCCCCGCGACGAGGCCCGGGCGCGGGCCGGCCACGATCGAGAGCGCGCCCCCATCGAGCGCGACGACGGTGCGGCCCGCCTCGCTCCCCGCGACCGTGCCGGTCAGGAAGTTCGCGCGCCCGAGGAACCGGGCGACGAACGGCGTGGCCGGCCGCCGATAGACCTCCTCCGGCCGGCCGATCTGCTCCACCCGCCCGTGCTCCATCACCACCACCCGGTCGGACAGGATGAGGGCCTCCGCCTGGTCGTGGGTCACGAAGATCATCGTGGTGCCGAGGCGCTGCTGCAGGCGCTTGAGCTCCACCCGCATCTCGTCGCGCAGGAGCGCGTCCAGGTTCGAGAGCGGCTCGTCGAGGAGGAGGACGCGGGGCTCGGTCACGAGCGCCCGCGCCAGGGCCACGCGCTGCTGCTGACCGCCGGAGAGCTCGCGCGGGTACCGGGCCCCGAGCGGGCCGAGGCGCACCAGCTCCAGCATGCGCCCGACGCGCGGGCCCACCGCCGCCTCCCCCACCCCGCGGCGCCGGAGGCCGAAGGCGACGTTGTCGAGCACGGTCATGTGTGGGAAGAGCGCGTACGACTGGAAGACCAGCCCGAGGTTGCGCCGGTGGACCGCCACCCGCGTGATGTCCTCCCCGGCCAGCACCACCTGCCCGCCGTCGGGCTCCACGAGCCCGGCCACCATGCGGAGCAGCGTGCTCTTGCCGCAGCCCGAGGGCCCCAGGAGGGAGAGGAACTCGCCGGGCGCGGCGTCGAGCGACACCTCGTCGACCGCGAGGACGGCGCCGAACGCCTTGCGGAGCCGGCGTACGCTGAGAGCCGGCGCGGCGCCGCTCACCGCCGGGGACGCGCGCCGCGCCGGGTCCGGGTCAACGCGCGATCTCGCGCCCCCAGCGCTCCGACCACTCCGGGAACTTCTTCGCCACCAGGTCCGTGTCGGGGAAGAACATGCGCTGGACGATCGGGCCGTAGGGCACGAGCTTCGCCAGGTCGGCCGGCAGCTGGACCTTCCGGTTGGTGGGCCCGGCGAACTGGGACTGCCCGAAGCAGAGCTGGCCCTCCGGCGAGAGGAGCACCGAGATGTACCGCTGCGCGAGCTCCCGCTTCGGGCTGCCCTTGGGCACCGACACCGTCGGCACGATGCCGATCGCGCCCTCGCTCGGGTAGGCCGCGGCCACCGGCACGCCCTTGAGCGCGGCCGCGCCGGTCCGGTCCGTGTACCACACCGCCACGGAGATGTCGCCGCGCTCGAACAGCGGGATGATCTGGTCCGGCTGGGTGTACATCATCTGGATGTTGGGCTTGAGCTTCTTGATCGCCTCGAAGCCCGGCTCGATGTTCTCGACCGACCCGCCGTTCAGGCGCGCCGCCGCCATCAGGAACTGCTGGCCCGAGGTGCCGGAGATGTCCGGGATGGCCAGCTTGCCCTTCCACTCGGGCTTCCAGAGGTCGGCCCACGAGGTGGGCGGCGTCTTCACGAGGTTGGTGTTGTAGGTGATGATGGTGCCGGCGAACATCATCGAGACCCAGTAGGCGTCCTTGTCCCGGGAGGCGTCGTAGAGATCGTTCCAGTGCTCGATCTTGGCGGGCTCGAGCGGCTGGAGCAGCCCTTCCGCCTTCGCCTGCTTGACGATCTGGCTGTCCATGTAGGCGACGTCGAGCTCGGCCCGGGCCCCGGCCGCGCGCAGCTTGGCCATGGTCTGCACCGAGCTGCCGAGCACGTACTTCACGGTGGACCCGGTCGCCTTCTCGAAGGCGGCGGCGTGGCACTTCTTCGAGTTGTCGACGAAGGTCCCGCCGAAGGTCGCCACCACCAGCTCGTCGGCGGAGACCGGCCACACGAGGCCGGCGGAGAGCAGGCACATCAGCATGGTCGCACGGAGCATGGTCATGATCGCGGGTCCTCTCGGGGTACGGGGTGGCGCGATTATTCCCGAGGCGCGCCGGGCAGTCAACCCTTGACGCCTCCGCTCTCGCGGGCGAGTATGGCGCTCGGCAGCTCACCGACACCCGAGAGACCGGAGGGCGGCATGACCGACCGCACCCAGGATCCGATCAATCCGATCCAGCTCCCGCTCGACCACACCCGGCGCGCGTTCCTCGGAGCGGGGGCGCTCACGCTGCTGGGGCTCGCGGCGCCGCGGCCCGCCGCGGCCCAGGCTCCCAAGCGGGGCGGCACGCTGGTCGTGGCGGCGGACGTGAGCCCGCCGGGCCTCGACCCCCAGAAGTCCGCCGCGGCCCACAGCTGGATGATCGCGGAGCACGTCTACTCGACCCTGCTGCGCCGCGACCCGAAGATGAACATCGTCGGCGACCTCGCGGAGTCCTGGCAGGTGGTCAACGACACCACGTTCGTGTTCAAGCTCCGCAAGGGCGTGACGTGGCACCACGGGCGCGAGCTGGCGGCCGACGACGTGAAGTACTCGTTCGAGCGGATGCTCGACGAGAAGACCGCGTCGCCCTGGCGCTCCAACTGGTCGATCATCGACCGCGTCGAGGCGCCCGACAAGTCCACCGTGCGCTTCGTCATCAAGCGGCCGTTCGCCCCGTTCTTCTCGTACCTGGCCACGCCCCACTACGGGGCCATCGTGCCGCGCGACATCGTGGAGAAGAACGGGGACCTCCAGAAGGTCGCCTCCGGGACCGGGCCCTTCGTGCTCGAGCGGTTCGTCCCGGACAACTCCGTCGTCCTCAAGCGGAACCCGAGCTACTACGAGTCGGGGCTCCCCTACCTCGACGGGCTCGAGTACCGGATCATCCCGGACGAGGCGGCGCGCCTCGCCGCCCTGCGCGCGGGCACCGTCCACTACCTCTGGTCCGTCGACCCGCTCATCGACCGGCAGCTCCAGGGCGCGCCCGGCGTCGTGCTCCGCGAGCCGGACGGCTACTGCGCCCAGCACGGCATGGCCTTCAACCAGACGAAGGCGCCGTTCACCGACGTGCGCGTCCGGCGGGCGGTCAGCGTGGGCATCAACCGGGGCGAGATCATCGCGAGCGTCCTGCGGGGCCACGGGGCCATCACCACCAAGATCCCGCCGTGCGACGCGCCCTTCGGCTACAGCGGCGACGACAAGGGCCTGCCCTACTACGTCCACGACGCCGCGCTGGCCAAGCGCCTGCTCGCCGAGGCGGGGCTGGCCGGCGGCCTCGACACGACCCTCGAGGTGTCGCCCCGCTTCCCCCAGACCGTGCGCACCGGCGAGGTCATGAAGGAGCAGCTCGCGGGCGCCGGCATCCGCGTCACCCTCAAGCAGGTCGAGTGGGGCGCCGCGCTGAAGAACTTCGTCCGCACCGAGTACGACGGCATGAGCATGATCCCGCTGGTGTGGCAGCCCGACCCCGACGCCCACGTCTACGACATTTTCCACAGCGGGTCGGCCATCAACCTGGGCAAGTTCAAGGACGCCAAGGTCGACCAGCTCCTCGACCAGGGCCGCACCACCCTCGACCGCGACAAGCGGATCGCCGTCTACCGCGAGCTGCAGCAGCACATGGCGGACCAGGCGTACCTGATCTTCCCCTACGCCTCCGGCGCGACCGAGGCGCTCCGCGACACGGTCAAGGGCTACGTCTCCCTCCCCGGCGCGCAGCCGGGCAGCCGCAGCCGGCAGTTCTTCAAGCAGACGTGGCTCGGCTGACGCGCGGGCGCGCCCACGCGTCGGGGAGCGAATGACCGCCTACGTCGCCAAGCGGCTGCTCCTGCTGATCCCGACGCTGCTCGGGGTGTCGGCGCTCACGTTCCTGCTCATCCACCTGATCCCGGGCGACCTCGTGACCATCCTGCTCGGGATCACCGCGAGCCAGAACGAGCAGACCCGGCAGGCGCTGATCCACGCGCTCCACCTGGACCGGCCGCTCGCGGTGCAGTACGTCCTGTGGCTCCGCGACGTGCTGCGGGGCGACCTCGGCCACTCCCTCGTCACCGGGTTCTCGGTGCGCGACGAGCTGGCCCGCAGCTACCCGGTGACGCTCCAGCTCGCGCTGATGGCGATGTCCATCGCCCTCGCGGTCGGCATCCCCCTCGGCGTCCTCGCGGCCACCCGGGCCGGACGCGTGCTCGACGCCTCCACCCGCGTGTTCTCGCTGCTCTTCATCTCGGCGCCCGCGTTCTTCATCGGGACGGTGGTGATCATCGGGGGCGCGCGCTACGCGCCGTGGCTGCCGACCCTCGGCCACGTGCCGTTCACGGAGAGCCCGGCCCGGAGCGTGGGGACCATGCTGCCCGCGGCGGCGTCGCTCGGCCTCGCCATCTCCGCGATCATCGCGCGCTTCACGCGCAGCAGCATGCTCGAGGTGCTGGGACAGGACTTCGTCCGCACCGCCCGCGCCAAGGGCGTGGCCGACCGCGCGGTCGTCTACAAGCACGCGCTCCGCAATGCCCTGATCCCGGTGGTGGCGATGGCCGGCACCCAGTTCGTCTACCTCATCGGGGGAGCGGTGATCATCGAGGAGGTCTTCGCGCTGCCCGGCATGGGGCGCGTGGTCGTCAACGCGATCTACCAGCGGGACTACACGATGATCCAGGGCGCGGTCCTGCTGCTCACCTCCGCGGCGGTGCTCGTCAACCTGGCCCTCGATCTCGTGTACCGCCTGATCGACCGCCGGATCCTGTACTCGTGAGCGGCGAGGCCAGCGGCACCGCGGGCCCGCGGCGCGCGCCCCGGGCGCTGCGGAGCGGATCGTTCCTGTTCGGGGGCCTCATCGTCACCGTCCTCCTGGTCGCGGCGCTGGCCGCGCCGTGGCTCGCCCCGTACGCGCCCACCACGATCTTCCCGGGCGCGGAGATCCGGCCGCCGGACCTCCGCTTCTGGCTCGGCACGGACGAGGTGGGCCGCGACATCCTGAGTCGCGTCCTCTACGGCAGCCGCGTGTCGCTCGGGGTCGCGATCCCGTCGGTGGCGCTGGCGGTGCTGGCCGGGACGACGGTGGGGATCGGCCTCGGCTACTGGGGCGGCGCGCCGGACCTGCTCGCCATGCGGGTGTTCGATGTGCTCTTCGCCTTCCCCCCGATCCTCCTCGCCATCGCGCTGGTCGCGGCCCTCGGCCCGAGCACGGTCAACCTCGTGCTCACGATCGCGGTGCTGACGCTCCCGCAGTTCGCGATGCTCACCCGGAGCGCGACCCTCGCGCTCACGCCCCAGGACTTCGTCCAGGCCGCCCGCGCGCTCGGGGCCTCCCACGCGCGCATCCTCGGCGCGCACCTGCTGCCCAACATCACGCCCACCCTCGCGGTGCAGACGAGCCTGAGCCTCTCGATCGTGATCCTGGTCGAGGCGGCGCTCAGCTTCCTCGGGCTCGGCACCCAGCCGCCCGCGCCGAGCTGGGGCAGCATGCTGAGCCGCGGGCGCCAGTACATGACCATCGCCCCGTGGCTGGTGCTGGCCCCGGGGCTCGCCATCATGCTCGCGGTGCTCGGCTTCAACCTGCTCGGGGACGCCCAGCGCGATCTCCTGGATCCGCGCCGGGCGGGCGCGGAAGGGAGGAACCCATGAGACCAACCGTGCGGATCGCGGCCGTCCAGGCGCGGCCGGTGTCGGAGCTCTTCGAGGACATGTGGAGCGCGGGCGACGTGGCCCACGCGGTCGAGCTGCTCGAGGAGGCGGCCCGGGGTGGCGCGGCCTGCGTCTGCTTCCCGGAGCTGTACCCGCGGGTGGGCGAGGTCGAGATCCGCGCGGCGGCACGGCGCCTGGGCGTCTTCGTGGTGGCGGGCCTGATCGAGGGCACCCGGGCCAGCTGGCACAACACCGCGACGGTGATCGGGCCCGACGGTGGCGTCCTCGGCCGCCAGCCGAAGTGCTTCCCGACGCAGAACGAGATCGACAACGGGGTGGTGGCGGGCAAGGGCTACCGCGTGATCGAGACCGACATCGGCCGGCTCGGCATCGTGATCTGCGCCGACTTCGCCTTCTTCTCCGAGGGCATCGAGTCCCTCGTCGAGCAGGGGGTGGACATCGTCTTCAACCCGTCGTGGTGGTTCGCCCTCGGCGAGGCCTACCCGGCCACCGTCATCGGCCGCCACATGCACTACGGCAAGCCCGTGATCGGCGTCGACATCGCCGCGTGCGCGCTCCGGCTCCGCGACGCCGACGGCCGGCTGGTGGAGCGCTTCCCCCGCGCCGGCGGCTACAGCACGGTGTGCGTGCCCCCGCCCATCGCGTCGCTGGCCGACCTGGCCGCGTGGTTCCGGACCAAGGCCGGCGGCACCAACTCGGCGGAGGGCTTCATCCAGAGCCTGGGAGAGGACGAGGGCATCCTCTACGCCGACGTCGACCTCGCGGCGGTCCGGCGATTCCCCGGGTACTTCTACCGGAACACGGGCGGCTGAGTCGGGACGATCGCCCGGTGGACGCCCAGCGGCTGCTCGACGAGTTGGTCCAGGCCGCGCGGCGCCTCGGGGTCGAGGTCCGGATGGAGCCCTTCGAGACGCCGGCTGCGATGGGCGGCGGGCTCTGCGTGGTGCGGGGCGCACACCTCGTGCTGATCGACCAGCGCGCGCCGCTGGTGGATCGGCTCCGCGCGCTCGCGCGCGCCCTCGGCGACCTGGGGAGCGAGGCGGTCTACATGGCCCCGGAGGCCCGCGAGCTCGTCGAGCGGGCGCGCCCCGCGAGGCGCCTCACCCCGTCAGGGTGATTGCGGCGCGCCGCTCTTGAAGGGGTCGGGCGCCGGACCGGTGAGCGACGGGCGGCACTCGTAGATCCGGTCGCCGACGGTGTGCTGCAGGGTCTCGTCCGCCCCGAGCCGCCGCATGAGGCCGAGGGTGCGGGTCACCCACCGCGTCCGCGACTGGGCCGCCTCCTCGCACGCGGCCTTCGAGGCATACTCGCGGCTCGCCGGCTCCCACGTGAAGCCGTTGACGGCCGAGCTCCTCCAGATGACGTGCGGCTGCTCGTCCGCCGCGGCCACCATGATGAGCCCCGCCACGATCGCGACCCGCCAGCCGTCGGCGCCCACCCCCGTCCCCCCCCTCACAGATCCCGGATGCGCGGCATCACCTCGCGGCCGATGCGCTCGAACGAGCGCAGCATGAGCCGGTGATCGCCCACGACGTGCCGCACCATCACCGAGTCGAAGCCCATGGCCCGGTAGCGGCGCAGGCTCTCGACGACGGTGGCCGCGCCGCCCACCAGCAGCTGATCGAGGCCGGTGCCGCGATAGCCTTCCGCGAGGATGGCGCCGACGACCGCGCGCGCCTCCTCGTCGGACTCCCCGACGTAGATGTCGCGGCGCAGGACCGGGCGCGCCGGGCGCCCCGCGCGCACCGCCCCCGCGCGGTAGAGGTCGAGCTGGCGCCGGAGGTCCTCGTCCGTCGCGTTCTGCCCGGTCAGCCACGCGTCGCCCAGCCGCGCGGCCCGCTCGGCCGACGCGGCCACGGTGCCGCCGAGCCAGATCTCGACCGGGACCCGGGGCAGCGGGCTGATCGTGGCGCCCTCCAGCGTGAAGTAGCGGCCGCGATGGGTGACGCGCTCGCCGGCGAGCAGGGCACGCGTGACCGCCACCACCTCCTCGAGGCGGCCCACCCGGCTCTTCTCCTCCATGCCGAAGGCCTGGAACTGCGGCGGGCGGCCGCCCAGGACGAAGGTCACGATCAGCGGCCCGCCCGCGAACGCGGCGAGCGTGCCGATCTGCTCGGCGAGCAGGACCGGGTGGTAGAACGGCGCGAGCAGGACCACCCCGATCGGCATGTCGCCGGTCACGCTCATGAGGCGGGCGAGGGTGGGCAGGGGCGAGAACGCCGCGGCGTAGCCCGGGTCGGCGCCGTGGCTGTCGCCGGTCAGGAGACCGTCCAGCCCCGCCGCGCGGGCCGCGGCCGCGACCTCCATCAGATTGCGCGCCTGCTCCTCGGGCGTGTAGGCGCCCATCGGCCGCTCGATGAACGCGCCCTTCGGCATCGACGCCACGAGGCCGCGGAACCGCTCGTGGGTGGCCGGCGACGTCGGGAACAGGAAGCGCACGGACGTGCCGAGCTTCATTGGCGGCGAGGATAGCATGGCCCCTTGACGCCGCGCCGCGGCGGGCAGATCCTCTCCGGCATGCGCATCGTCGACATCGAGTCGATCCTCCTCGACGTGCCGCTGCTCGAGCCGGTCCACGGCGTGCACGGCGTCACCCGCGTCCAGCGCAGCGTGGTGGTACGCGTCACGAGCGACGCCGGGTTCGAGGGCTGGGGCAACGTGGATCCCACCCCGGGCTACTCCACGGTGTCGGCGTCGGAGATCCACGATACCGTGAGGCGGCTCGGGCCGGTGCTCACCGGGGCGGATCCGTTCAACGTGCGCCGGGCCCTGGCCGTGATGGACCGCGAGGCGGAGGCGCGCTATGAGGCCATCGCCGCGGTGGAGATGGCCCTCGTCGACCTGAAGGCGCGCGCCCTCGGCGTGGCCGTCCACTCGCTCCTGGGCGGACGCGTGAAGGACGAGATCGCGTTCAACGCGTGGATCGGCACGGTGCCCGCGGAACAGGCCGCGCGAGAGGCGACCGCGTGGCTCGGGCGCGGCTTCCGCTCGGCCAAGATCAAGGTCTCGGGCGCGGGGCCCGAGGGCATCGCGCGCGTGGCCGCGGTGCGGGAGGCGGTCGGCGCGCGGATGACGCTGCGGGTCGACTTCAACGAGAGCCTGCGGCCGGCCGAGGCGGTCCCGTTCATCCGGCGCCTCGAGCCCTACGGCCTGACGCTGGTCGAGCAGCCGATCCGGCGCGACGACATCGCCGGGCTCGCCGAGATCCGCCGCGGCATCGGCATCCCCCTGATGGCGGACGAGAGCGTGACCGGGCCCGCCTCGCTGATCGAGATCATCCGGCGCGAGGCGGCGGACCTGGTCAAGGTGAAGGTCATGAAGCAGGGCGGCCTGCACCGCACGCTGGCCATGGTGGAGCTGGCCGCCGCCGCCGGCCTGCGCGTCGTGATCGGGCACGGCTTCGGCCTGACGCTCTCGACCCTGGCGGAGGCCGCGGTGGCCGCGGTCGCCGACGCGATCGTCGACGGCTGCGAGGCGGTGGGCCCGCTGAAGATGGCCGCCGACGTCGTGGTGGAGCCGGTGCGGCTCGACGCGGGCGCGATCCGCCTCGGGGACCAGCCGGGCCTCGGCGCCACCGTCGACCCGGACGCCCTCAAGCGCTACCGCGTGCAGCCCTAGGCGCGCGGGCGGACCCTACCCGGTCTCGATCGGCAGGCTCGGGTCCTTCGCCCACTCGCCCATCGAGCCGTCGTACAGCGTGAGGTCGTCGAAGCCCAGCTGGTGCAGCAGGAACAGATCGATGGTCGCCGAGATGCCGCCCCCGCAGTAGGCGATCACCCGCCGGTCCCGGGCGACGCCCGCCGCGGCGAACCTGGCCATGGCGTCGGCGGGGGCGACGAAGCGCTTGGTCGCCGGATCGACCAGGCTCGCCGCCGGCACGTTGACCGAGCCGGGCACCCGGCCGGGCCGGCCGTAACGCGACGGCTCGAGCCCCTGGTGGAACTGCGGGCCGAGCGCGTTCACGGTGACGGTTCGCGGGTCGCCGATCGCGGCCTTGACCGCGGTCCGGTCGACGAAGCGCCCCGGGCGCGGCCGCGGCGTGAACGTGGCCGGTGGATAGCCTTTCGGCTCGCCGCTCTCGACCGCCCGGCCCTCCGCCTGCCAACGGTCGAAGCCGCCGTCGAGCACCGCCGCGCCATCGAAGCCGAGCGCGCGGAGCATCCACCAGACCCGCGTGGCCCACATCATGGTCCCGATGCTGTAGAGCACGACGCGGGCCCCGTCGCCGAGCCCGTGCCGGCCAAAGGCCCGCGCCAGGTGCTCGGGCGACGGCATCGTGAACTTGAGCCGGGTGTCGAGCGCGGAGAGCTCGCCCTGCACGTCGAGGAAGTCGGCCCCCGGGACGTGGCCCGCGACGAAGGTCTTCCAGCCCGCGACCGGCTTGTACGGATCGTCCGAGCCGGGATCGGGTGGCTCGAGATAGGTCGTGCAGTCGTAGACCCGCAGCCCGGGCTGGCCGAGCCGGGTGGCCAGGGCCTCGGTCGAGATCAGGGCGTCGGGATCGCGCAGGTCCATGATCAGCGCCGGGCCTTCCTGCGACGGGCCGCCCGGCTCCTCGCCGCCTTCCGCGGGCGACGCGGCGGTCGACCCGGCACCGGGATGGGCCGCGGATCGGGCACCTCGCCGATGACCATGAACGGAATCTCCTCGTGGAAGCTCGGCCCCCTCCCCGCCCACGTGATCCGAATCGCGGTGGTCGTCACGGTGTCGCCGATGCGGAGCCGATAGATGGTGTCCTCGTCGAGGATGGAGAACTGGCGCGCCGCCACGATCGAGGCGGGCGCGCGCGTGAAGGTCCCGCCGGCGCCGACGACCCGTGCCTTGCGAAGGCTCACGGTGCGCGGGGCCGCCGCCAGCCGGAGCGGATTGAACGTGATCGTGGCGGCGCCCGCCTTCGGCCCGCCGTTGATGAACAGCATGCCGCTCAGAACTCTCAAGGCCATGCGCCCCTCCTTCGCCGGGATCTGCGATGTGGGTCGACCACGCGAGCCGCGCCCGAGAATCTGCCGAAAGCGCCGCCGCGTCAAGGGGTGGCGTTGTTTGACAGGTCACCGCGTCGCCTCTATCCTCGCCCCAGCCGCCGCGCGGGCGGCGCGGAAAGGCATCGACGGCATGTCTGAGATCAGCGATCGGCTGTTGCGGGGCTACCAGGCGCAGGAGAAGCGCTTCCTGGAGCGGCGGTTCCCGCTGCGCTTCACCACCGAGAACCCGATCCTGCGCGAGCTGTACCATCAGGCCAAGGGGCTCCGCTGGAATCCCGAGACCGACGTGGCGTGGCGCCGCTTCGACCCCGCGGCGTACCCGCCGGCGGTGCGCGAGGCGGCGCGCCTGGTGTGGAGCCGCCGGGCCTGGGGCGCCTACCCCGGCCTCGGCGAGAACACCGCGCTGCTGATCCGCTTCTGCCTCGAGTCCGGGGCCGCCGGCATGGACGCCAAGCTTTTCCTGTCCTTCCGCCCGGCGGAGGAGGCGAAGCACCTCGAGGCGTGCTTTCTCTTCGCGCGGCATCTGGGCGGCTACGAGTCCACCCCCGCCGCGGCGGTCGCGCGCGCGAGCAACCAGCCCTTCGCCCAGATGGCCCTCGACCCCGACGTCTCGGTGGAGGCGGTGGTGGCCGCGCTCGGCGGCCTGGACGATCAGCTCGACCTCAACCTGTGCCTCAGCCATCTCCGGCACAGCCGCGACGAGACCGCGCGCCAGATCCTGAGGCTGATGGCCGGCGACAAGCAGCGCCACGTGCTGTTCGCGTGGACCCTGCTCGGCGACCGGCTCCCGCGCCTCGACGCCGCCGGCCGCGCCGCCGTCGGCCTGGCGGTTCGCGACATGCTGGAGCGGGTGATCCTCGCTGGCTACCGCAACACCTGGCTCTTGCCCGCGGAGGCCCGCGAGCCGCTGCTGACCGCGGAGGCCCTCACCGCGGAGCACGGTCTCGGCGCCTCCACCGTCGCGCAGGAGAAGGCGGTGGTCCGCGCCACCCTCGCCCAGGTCCGCGAGCGTCTCGCGGTGTGGGACGTCCCGCTGGCCCACGTCGACCATCCGGAGCTCGGCCGCGCATGAGGCGCGGCCCGGACCGCCCCGTCCAGGAGGATTCCGTCATGAGCGCCTATCTCGCCGAGACCCGCTATCCCCTCGAGCTCGCCCCCGCCATGCCCGACGTGTGGGCGCTGTGGCAGCGCGCCAAGACCCTCGAGTGGGATCCGGAGACGGATATCCCGTGGGAGGAGCTGCATCCCGAGCGCTATCCCGAGGCGCAGATCATGGCCGCGCGGCTGCACTGGAGCCGCCGGACCTGGGGCGAGTACGGCGCGATCTCGGAGAGCCCGGCCCTGCTCCTGCGCTTCTGCCTCGAGAACCGGCGGCCGGACCTGCGCTTCTTCTTCACCATGCGCACGCAGGAGGAGGGCCGCCACGCCGAGGCGTCATGGCTGATGGCCGAGCGCCTCGGCGGCTACTTCCCGCAGCCGCAGAACCCGCCGACGGTGACCGCGGTCGGCACCCACGGGGTGCGCCGGATGGCCTTCGACCCCGACACCTCGCTCGAGGGCATCTTCGCGAGCCTGGTCTGCGCCGCCGAGGAGATCCTGATCGACGCGTTCAAGGCCACCGTGCACAAGGCCACGAACCCGGCGGTGCGGCGGCTCATGGAGCTGATCCTGCGCGACGAGGTGCGCCACATCGCGTTCGGCTGGCAGTGCCTGGACGCCTGGGCGCCCACCTTCACGCCGGAGACGGTGCGGAACATCGAGCGCGCGGTGACCCAGATGATCCAGAACGTCGAGTTCAACGGCTACCGCAACCTGTGGCTGGCGGTCGAGGGCGGCAGCGCCACGCCGCTCGAGATCGACGCCGACCGCGTGGCCTGCGAGGCCGGCCTCGGCGGCACCACCCCCGAGGACGAGATGCGCATCGTGCCGCAGTTCATCGCCAAGATCCGCGCCCGGATGGCGCCGTGGGGCGTGACCCTGCCCATGTTCGATCATCCGAAGCTCGGGAAGGTCTAGCCGAGGACGCGTGCGGCCCGCTCCCTTCGAGTACTTCGCGCCCCGGACGGTGGAGGAGGCCCTCGACCTCCTCGCGCGGCACGGCGACGAGGCGAAGCTCCTGGCCGGGGGCCAGAGCCTGGTGCCGATGATGAACATGCGCCTGGTGCGCCCCGCGGTGGTGGTGGACCTCAACCGCGTGGCCGCGCTCGGCGCGATGCGGGAGGACGGGGGACGACTCCACCTGGGCGCGCTCGTTCGCCAGCACGCCCTCGAGCGCGACGGGCGCGTCGCCGCCGCCGCGCCGCTGCTCGCCGAGGCCGCCCCGCTCATCGGGCACCTCCAGACGCGGGCGCGCGGCACCATCGGGGGCAGCCTCGCCCACGCCGATCCCGCCGCCGAGCTGCCCGCCTGCATGATCGCGCTCGACGCGGTGTTCCACCTGCGGAGCGCCCGGGGGCCGCGGGCCTGCTCCGCCCGGGACTTCTTCCGCGGCCTCCTGTCCACCGCGCTCGAGCCGGACGAGCTCCTCGCCGGGGTCGAGGTGCCCGGAGCGCCGGCCGCGCGCGCGGGGCACGGCTTCGCCGAGGTGGCGCGCCGGCACGGGGACTTCGCGCTGGTCGGGGCGTGCGCGGTGCTCGCCCTCGACGCGGCCGGCGTCTGCCGGCACGCGCGGCTCGTGATCTTCGGCGCGGGTGACGGCCCCCACCTGGTGCGCGCGGCCGCCGCGCTGATCGGCGAGCGACCGGCGGCGGCGCGCCTCGCCGAGGCGGGGCGGGCCGGCGCCGCCGAGATCGACGCGCGCGCCGACCTGCACGCGACGGCCGAGTACCGGCGCCGCGTCGCGGCGGGCATCGCCGCGCGCGCGCTCCAGCGGGCGGCCGCGCGGGCGGAGGCGGCGTGACGCCCCGGCCCGGCTCCACCGTGCACGACGTCGCGGTGACCGTGAACGGCGCCGAGCGCCGCGCGCGCGTGATCCCCCGCCTGCTCCTGGCCGACCTGCTCCGCGAGGAGTGGGGCCTCACCGGGACCCATCTCGGCTGCGAGCACGGCGCGTGCGGGGCGTGCACCGTCCTGGTGGACGGCGAGCCCACCCGCTCCTGCCTCGTCTTCGCGGTGCAGGTGGACGGCTGCCGGGTGGACACCGTCGAGGGCCTCGCCGGCCCCGGCCCGGGCCTGCACCCGCTGCAGGAGGCGTTCCGGAGCCGCCACGCGCTCCAGTGCGGCTTCTGCACGCCGGGCATCCTGATGACGCTCGTCGCCTACCTGCGGCTCCATCCGTCTCCGTCGGAGACCGAGATTCGCGAGGCGCTCTCCGGCAACCTCTGCCGGTGCACGGGCTACCAGCACATCGTGCAGGCCGCGCTGGACGCGGCGGCGGCCGGGCGCGAGGCGGTGCCCGCGCCGTGAAGTTCGTCGGCGACCGGCAGCTCCGCAAGGAGGACCCGCGCCTGCTCACCGGGCGCGGGCGCTACGTGGGGGATCTCGCCCTGCCCGGCATGCTCCACGCCGTGCTGCTGCGGAGCCCGCACGCCCACGCGCGCGTCCGCCGGGTGAGCGCGGACCGGGCGCGCGCGCACCCCGGCGTGGTGGACGTGGTGACCTTCGCGGACCTCGGCGGCGCCGGGCGCGCGTACCCCATGGTGCCGCCGCACCCCGAGCTGCGCGGGCACAACTTCGCCCCGCTCGCGGGCGACCGGGTGCGCTTCGTGGGCGAGGCCGTCGCGGCGGTGGTGGCGGACAGTCGCTACACGGCGGAGGACGCGCGGGATCTGCTCGAGGTCGACTACGAGGTGCTGCCCTCGGCCCAGTCCCTCGCTCCGGGCGCGCCCGCGGTCCACGACGACAGCCCCGACAACCTGGCCGGGCGGGTGACGCTCGCCCGCGGCGACGTCGAGGCCGCCCTGCGCGGGGCGCCGCGGGTGGCCTCGCTCCGGCTGCGCATCGGGCGCGGCGGGGGCCAGCCGATGGAGACGCGCGGGCTCGTGGCGGACTGGAACCCGGCCCTCGACCAGCTCACGGTGTGGGCCTCCTCCCAGGTGCCCCACCAGATCCGCCAGTTCGTCGCCGACCTGCTCGACCTGGCCCCCCACCAGGTGCGCGTGATCGCGCCCGACGTGGGCGGCGGCTTCGGCGCCAAGCTCATCGTCTATCCCGAGGACGTCCTGATCCCGTTCCTCGCGCGCCGCCTCGCCCGGCCGGTGCGCTGGATCGAGGACCGCCTGGAGCACATGCTGGCCGCCACCCAGGAGCGCGAGCAGGAGCACGACGTGACGGTCGGCTTCGACGACGCGGGCCGCCTCCTGGCGCTGCGCGACCGCTTCGTCCACGACACCGGCGCCTACACGCCGCGCGGCCTGGTGGTGCCGCTGCTCACCGCCTCGATGCTGACCGGGCCCTACCGCATCCCCGCCGTCGAGTCGAGCTTCGAGAGCCGCTACACCCACCGCGTGCCGGTCACGCCGTATCGCGGGGCCGGGCAGCCGCAGGCCGTCTTCGTGATCGAGCGCGTGCTGGACCTGGTCGCGCGCGAGACCGGCTGCGATCGCGCCCAGGTCCGCCTGGCCAACCTGGTCCGGGCCGAGGACATGCCGTGGGACACCGGGCTGCCCAACTACCGCGGCCGCGGCCACGTGGTGCTGGACAGCGGCGACCTGTCCTCGGTGCTGCGCCGGGCGCTCGAGAGCGCCCGGTACGACGCGCGCACCGCCGAGGCCGCCGCCGCGCGCGCGACGGGCCGCCTGCTCGGGGTGGGCGTCGCCTGCTACGTGGAGCTGACCGGCGTCGGCCCGTTCGAGAGCGCGCGCGTGCGGATCGACGCGGCCGGGCGCATCGCGGCGTGGAGCGGCGTGTCCACCCAGGGCCAGGGGCTCGAGACGACGCTGGCCCAGGTCGCGGCCGACGAGCTCGGCGTCACGCCCGCGGACGTGTCGGTCACCACCGGCGACACCGCGGGGGTCGAGCACGGGACGGGCTCGTTCGCGAGCCGCGCCGCGGTGGTCGGCGGCAACGCGGTCGCCCTCGCCGCGCGCGACGTGCGCGTGAAGGCGCGCGCCCTCGCCGCGCGCGCCCTCGGGATCGACGAGGCCGACCTCGAGCAGGCCGGCCCGACCTTCGCCGACCGCCGTCGTCCGGAGCGCCGGGTGACCTTCGCCGAGCTGGCGCGCCTGGCCGGCGCGGCGACGGCGGCGCTCGGCGTCGAGCCCGGCCTCGAGAGCACGCGGTTCTTCCAGCCCACCGACATGACCTACTCCTCCGGCGCCCACGTGGCGCTGGTCGAGCTCGATCCCCTCTCCGCCGCCGTCCGCATCCTGGGCTACTGGATGAGCCACGACTCGGGCCGCTTGATCAACCCGTTGATAGTCGAGGGCCAGCTCCAGGGCGCGGTGGCGCTCGGCATCGGCAGCGCGCTCCTGGAGGAGGTGGCCTACGACGAGGCGGGCCAGCTCCTGGCCGGCAGCTACATGGACTACCTTCTGCCCACCGCCACCGACGTGCCAACCATGACCATCGACCACCTCGAGACGCTCTCGCCGCTCAACCCGCTCGGGCTCAAGGGCGTGGGCGAGTCGGGCACGCTGCCGGTTCCCGCCGTGCTGGCCTCGGCGATCGAGGACGCCGTCGGGCCCGCCGGCGGTCGCGTGACGCGCATGCCGCTCGGACCCTCGCGGCTACTGGACCTGCTGCCGCCGGCCTAGCTCCGCTCCGCGCCTGTCGGCCGCTCGAACACCGGGCACGTGACACTGTCGTCGAGCGATCGAGACGCGAGGCTCCGGCCGAGGCCCGGGGGTGTTTGAAAGCCGCTACTTGCGCCCACCTCCGGGTGTGGCACCTGGCTTGCCCACACACCCGGGCGGAGCCACGGTTGCATACCCCCCGACCACCGCATCGCAGGAGCCATCCCGACCCCCGGCGGGCGCGCTGCGCCAGGACGAGCCGGGCCGACCGCTACGTGATCGTCAACGCCGACGACCTCGGCGCGGACGACGGGACCACCCGGGGGATCATCGAGTCCCACGAGCGGGGCATCGTGACCAGCGCGAGCCTCATGGTCGACATGCCGGGCGCCCGCTCCGCGGTCCGGGCGGCCCGGGCGCATCCGCGGCTGGGCGTCGGCCTGCACGTGACCTTCACCGCCGGCCGTCGGATCCCCGATCTCGGCGACCTCCGACTGGCACGGCAGGAGCTCGAGCGGCAGCTCGATCGATTCACCGAGATGACCGGGCAAGACCCGACGCACGTCGACTCGCATCACCATGTCCATCGAAGGGCCGAGCTTGCACCGCTGTTCGTCGAGCTGTGCCGGAGTCGGCGCATTCCTCTCCGGGGCTTCTCGGGGATCACCTACGTCGGCAACTTCTACGCGCAGTGGGAGCCCGGCCAGACGGACCTCGGACACATCAGCGCGGAGTACCTGATCTCCCTCCTCCGGGACATCGCGCCCGGCTTCTCGGAGCTCGCCTGTCACCCGGGAGATCGTGACGCCCGGTTCGATCCGCTGTACGACTGGCAGCGGCGCTTCGAGGTCGAGGCCCTCACCGATCCCCGGGTGAGCGCGACGGCCGAGCGCGAGGGGATCCGGCTCATCGACTACCGGGAGTACGAAAGGCTCGCGTCCGTCTCGAGCGCCCGCAGCGCCAGCTACTCGACAACCTGACGCCGGTCCACCACCCGCACCGCCTTCCCCGGCGCCCGCGGCAGCTCGCCTTCCTTCAGCAGCGTGATCTCGGGGCTCAGGTTCAGAAACTGACGGAGCTCGCTGCGCAGCCGAGGCAGGCCCGCCGCCGCGAATCCCTCCCCGGCTTCCACCAGCAGCGCCAGCCGGTCGCTGCCGCCGGGCGCGCGGTCGAGCACGATCTGGTACTCGTGCCCCATGCCGGGCTGCTTGAGGAGCACCGACTCGACCTGGCGTGGGTAGAAGTTCACGCCGCGGAAGATCACCATGTCGTCGGTGCGCCCCTGCAGGCGGTCGAGGCGCAGGTGCGTGCGGCCGCAGGCGCACGGCGCGCGGCTCAGCACGCGCGTGAGATCGTGAGTGCGGTAGCGGATCAAGGGTAGCCCCTCGCGGGTGAGCGTGCTCACCACCAGCTCCCCTTCCTCGCCGTCCGCGCGCGGACGGCCAGTCGCCGGGTCCACCACCTCGCAGAAGTAGTGGTCCTCCCAGACGTGGATCCCGGCGCGCGCCGCGCAGTCGATGCCGAGTCCCGGGCCGCCGGTCTCGGTCATCCCGATGATGTCGAACGTGGTGAGGGCCAGCTCGCGCTCGATCAGCCGGCGCAGGTCGTCGGACCACATCTCCGAGCCCAGGATCGCCACCCGGAGCCGGAGCGATCCCAGGTCGAAGCGCTCCTCGCGCGCCACCTCGAGGATGCGCAGCGGGTAGGTCGAGATGCCGGCCAGCACCGTGGCGCCCAGATCGCGCATGAGCTGCAGCTGCAGTGACGTCCGCCCCGCGCCGATCGGCACCACCATCGCCCCGATCCGCTCGGCGCCGTAGTGGAAGCCGAAGCCGCCGGTGAAGAGGCCGAACGACGGCGTGATCTGGACGACGTCGCGGGCGCCCACGCCTGCCGCCACGTAGCAGCGGGCCATCACCGCCGCCCACTGCTCAACGTCGGCCCGGGTGTACGGGTTCAGCACCGGGTTGCCGGTGGTGCCCGAGGACATGTGGATGCGCAGGACGGTCCCGGGCCCGGCGCAGGCCAGGCCGAAGGGATAGGCGTCGCGCAGGTCGTCCTTGGCGAGGAACGGCAGCCGCGCCCAGTCGCCGGGCGCGCGGATGTCACCGGGTGCCGCGTCGCCGAGGCGCCGCCGCCAGGCCGCGTTGGTCAGGGCGCGGTCGAGCGTCCGGCGCATCCCCTCGACCGTCCGACGCTCCAGGGCCTCGCGCGGCAGCGACTCCGCCGGCGCGTCCCACATCGGCGCGCTCATCCGGCGGGGCCGGTCGCGGGCGGGCGGGCGGTGAGGGCGCGGAACACGCGCTCGGGGGTCATCGGCAGCTCGGTGAGCCGCACGCCCACCGCGTGCTTCACCGCGTTGGCCACCGCGGCGGCCACCGGGATCACGCCGGACTCGCCCAGGCCCTTGGCGCCGAAGGGCCCGGCCTCGTCCACCGTCTCGATCAGGCGGATGACGATCTCGGGCATGTCGGCCGCGGTGAGCAGCGCGTACTCCATGAACTGCGGGTTCAGCACGCGCCCCTCCTCGATGCGCAGCTCCTCGGAAAGCGCGTAGCCGAGCCCCATGTGGATGCCGCCGTGGATCTGCCCCTCGGCGGCGAGCGGGTTGAGCGCCCGGCCCACGTCGTGGGCCGAGGCCACCTTCAGCACCCGCACCTGTCCGGTCTCCAGGCTCACCTCGACCAGGGCCGCCTGGGCCGCGAAGCCGTAGGCGGCCGAGACGTTGCCGCGCAGGTCCTTTGACAGCATCTCGTTGGGCGGGTCGTAGAAGGCCTCGGCCACCAGGGTGCGGCCGCCCTCGCGGAAGTGCCCGGCCCGCACCACGCGGTCGTACTCCATGCCGCGCTCCGGATGCCCCTTGACCCGGACGCGACCGTCGACCAGCTCGAGGTCTTCCGCGCGCTCGTCCATCACCGAGGCGGCCAGGGCCAACAGCTTGGCCCGGAGACCCCGCGCGGCCATGAGGGCGGCGTTGCCCGCGATGAACGTGGTGCGGCTCGCGTGCACGCCCACGTCCCAGGGCTTGATCGTGGTGTCGCTGTTGACCACGTCGATTCGCGCGAGGGGCACGCCAAGCTCCTCGGCCACGATCATGGCCAGCACCGTCTCGGAGCCCTGGCCGATCTCGCTGGCCCCGGTGAGCAGCGAGACCCGGCCGAAGTCGTCGAGCTTCAGGATCGCGCCGCAGCCGTCCGAGCGGTAGACGCGTGCGCCGCCGCCCACGTGGAACATGGCCGCGTAGCCGACGCCGCGCCGCCAGCCGGACCGCGGCGCCTCCCCGGTCGCCCCGGCCATCTCGCGCTCGACCGCGTCGAGGCACTCGGTCATGGCGCACGAGGTGATGATGCTGCCCTGGGGATTGACGTCGCCGGACCGGGTCGCGTTGCGGCGGCGGATCTCGACGCGGTCGAGGCCCAATCGCTCGGCCAGGTCGTCCATCTGGGCCTCGATCGCGAACGTGCTCTCGAGGTTGCCGTACCCCCGCATGGAGCCGGAGTAGGGGTTGTTGGTGTAGACGATGCTCGTATCGAAGCGCACCGCGGGCACGCGGTAGAGCCCGGCGGTGGTGGAGAGCATCACGTAGGGCGTGGTCGATCCCCACGAGACGTAGGCCCCGTTGTCGATCACCACCCGCGCGTCGCGGCCGAGCAGGCGGCCGTCGCGGTCCGCCGCGGTCCGGAGATGGATCACGCAGGGCTCGCGGGTCGGGCTCGCGATGAACTCCTCGATGCGCTCGAAGGCGATCTTCACCGGACGGCCCGCGCGGCGGGCCAGGAGCGCGGCGATGATGTCGATCGGGTACAGGTCGAGCCCACGGCCGAAGTTGCCGCCCACCGGCGGCTGGATCACCCGCACCCGGTCGCCGGTGATGCCGAGCGCCTCCGCGAGATCGCGCTGGTAGAGGAACGGCACCTGCGTCGTGCTCCACATGGTGAGCGAGGCGTCCGGGCTCTCCGGCGCGCCCCAGGACGCGATCGCCACCATCGTGCCCATGCATGCGGTGGTGACGTAGTTGAGCCGGTACTCGCCCTCGACCACCACGTGGGCGCGCGCGAAGGCCGACTCCACGTCGCCGTGCGCGAACTGGTAGCGCAGGTTGACCAGGTTGCTGCCCCGCTCCTCGTGCACGAGCGGGGCGCCGGGCCGGAGCGCCGCCGCCGGGTCGAACACCGCGGGCAGCTCCTCGTAGTCCACCCGGATGAGCCGCACCGCCTCCTGCGCGATCTCCTCGGTGAGCGCGGCCACCGCGGCGATCTCGTCGCGGATGCAGCGCACCGTGCCACCGTCGGCCGCGCCGCCCTTGAGCGCCAAATGGTCCTTGGCGAAGCCGAACGGGTGCTGCTCGACTCGGTCGGCGGTGATCACCGCGACCACCCCGGGCAGCGCCTCGGCCGCGCGGGTGTCGATGCTCCGGACGCGCGCGTGCGGGTAGCGGGTGCGGAGGATGGCGCCGTGCGCGAGGCGCGGCAGCGTGAGGTCGTGGAGGAACTGGGTGTGGCCGGTGACCTTCTCGGCCCCGTCGCGCTTCGGGGTGCCCTTGCCGATGACGCTGAAGCTCACCGCCGTCGCGCTCCGGGGCCGATCGCGGCCGGGCTAGCGGGCCGCGGCCATCCGCGTCACCTGCGCCGCCCGCCACTCGGCGCGGGACATGAACCCGGGGCGGTTGCGGCAGAGCGCCTCGGTCTCCCGCTCGATCGTCTCGATCGGGGCCTCGATGTCGAAGGGCTCCACCACCGGCTGCGGGGTGTGCCAGGGCGTGTCGACGAAGACCTCGAGCCGGTTGCCCTCCGGATCGGCGAAGTAGACCGACCATGCGTTGCCGTGGGTCACGACGCGGAACTGCTTGATGCCTTCCTCCCGGGCCCGCGCGTGCATGGCCTTGAGGTCGACGAGGCCCGGCACCTTGAAGGACATCTGGTTCACCACGTTGAACTCGACGCCGGGCGGGCGGCCGGTGGCCAGCACGATCTGGTGGTGCTCGTCGGGGTCGCGGGAGAGGAAGACCAGATCCGACCCGCCCGGCACCTGTCCGCGGTCGCTCACCAGCAGGCCGAGGACGCGGGTGTAGAAATCCTCCATCCGCGCGACGTCGGTCACGTAGATGCCGAAGTGGCTGAACGAGACGGGCGGCGATGTCGTCATGAACGCGGCCTCCGCGCGAGTGGGATCCTGTCGCGGATGATAGCACGGCGAACCCCCGGGAAGATCCGCCGCCGGTCTATAATGGGCGCGACAAGGAGGAGCGCGGCATGGGCGCCAGCCAGAAGCACGTGGTCATCGACCCCGCCACCGGCAAGATCGACCGCCGCATCTTCAGCGACCGCGCGGTCTACGACGACGAGATGGAGAAGATCTTCGGCCGCGCCTGGCTGATGATCGGCCACGAGAGCCTGCTGCCCGCGCCCGACGACTTCTTCCACACCTACATGGGCGAGGACCCGGTCATCCTGACCCGCGACGGCGGGGGCCGGCTCCACGCGCTGCTCAACATGTGCCGGCACCGGGGCAACCGCGTGGTGCGCTGCGACGACGGCAACGCCACCCGCTTCATGTGCACCTACCACGGCTGGACCTACCGGAACGACGGCGCCCTCGACCACGTCCCGGGCAAGTCGGAGGCCTACTACGACGCGCTCGACCGCGACGCGCTCGGCCTGGTCGAGGCCCGGGTGGAGACCTACGCCGGGATCGTCTTCGCCACCTGGGCCAAGGACGCCCCGGGTCTCGAGGCCTACCTGGGCGACGCGCGCTGGTACTTCGACACCGTGTTCAACCGGCGCGACGGCGGCATGCAGGCCCTCGGCCCGATGAAGTGGCTCGAGCCGGTCAACTGGAAGGTCATGGTGGACAACTGCTCGGACAACTACCACGTCCCGACCAGCCATCTCTCGAGCGCCCGGGTCCAGACGAAGTTCCTCGGCCGGCCGCGGCTCTCGCACAAGGACCAGTTCGAGAGCCCGAACAAGCACGCCTTCGTGAACGGGCACTCCATCACCTTCCGCGACGCCGACGACAACGTCCCCCGCTACGTGCACGGGGTATCGAGCGAGACCTTCCAGCTGTTCCAGGATTACCACGACGCGACGATGCCCGAGGTGGAGCGGCGGCTCGGCCCGCTCCGCGCGCGCCGGGTGCAGCTCGGCAACCACAGCATCTTCCCGAACGGCATCCTCGGCCTCCGCCTGGCCCTGCCCCGGGGCCCTCTGCAGACCGAGTTCTGGCACTTCGTGCTGGTGGACCGGGACGCGCCGGACGCCGTCAAGCGCGTCATCCGCGTCGGCAGCCAGGCCAACAACGGCGCGGCCGGCATGTTCGAGCAGGACGACGTCGACAACTGGCGCCAGGTGACCTCGGCGAGTGCGAGCCGCCTCGGGCGCCGGTATCCCCAAGATCTGTCGATGGGCCTGGGGCACGCCGGCCCGCATCCGGACTACCCGGGCCTGGTCTCCGAGCGGTACATCTCGGAGAACAACCAGCGCCTCTTCTACCAGCGCTGGGAAGAGTTCATGAACGCGGAGAGCTGGGCCGACATCCCGCTCGATCCGATCAAGGCCCGCTTCGACGGCACCGCGACGATGCGGGGCTAGCCGAGCGGCGATGAAGAAGAAGCGCCCGCGTCGCCCGCCGGCCCGCGCGTCGCGGCGGCCGGCCCGGCCCGCGCCGCTCTCGCCGCAGCAGGCCCTCTGGCTCGAGCTGATGCCCTTCTACATCCACGAGGCCTGGCTCCTCGACGAGCGGAAGCTGGCCGAGTGGCTCGATCTCTTCACCGACGACGTCCTCTACTTCATGCCCCGCCGCAAGAACGTGCCGCGGCGCGAGGCCCATCGCGAGCTGACGCCGCTCGGCGACCTGGCCATCCTCGAGGAGGACAAGCGCTACCTCGCGATGCGAGTGGCGCGGCTCGACACCGGCATGGCGTGGGCCGAGGATCCCCCGTCGCGCACCCGTCACCTGGTCGGCAACCTCGAGGTGACCCCGGTCGCCCGGGGCGAGGTACGGGCCCGCACCGCGTTCCTGGTCTATCGCTCGCACCTCGAGACGGACCACCAGCTCCTGTCGGGCTGCCGCGAGGACGTGGTGCGAAAGGTGAAGGGGGCGTGGAAGATCGCCCGGCGCACCATCGTGCTGGACGCCAACGTCCTGCTCGACAAGAACCTCAGCGTCTTCCTCTAGAGCACGGCCGGGCGGTCACCACACGAACGGGATGAGGCGGTAGCGCACCCGCCGCCGGTATTCGTCGTAGCCCGGCAGCTCGCGCGTGAGCAGCGCCTCCTCGTCCAGGCTGCGCACCGCGAGCAGCAGGGACAGCACGAGGCCCACCGCGAGGGCCGACGCGGCCCCGGTGACGAGCGGGCCGCCCACGAACATGCAGGTCGCGCCGAGGTACATCGGGTGGCGCACCCAGCCGTACACGCCGGTCGAGACCACGCGATGCCCGCGCTCGGTCTGCACCCGCACCAGCGCCGACCCGAAGGTGTTGTCGGCGAACGAGCGGAACAGCAGCAGCCACGCGAGCGCCAGCATCGCGTCGCCGACCAGCTCGACCGCGAGCGGCAGGCGCGGCGTCCAGTGGAAGCGGCGCGCGTCGAGCGGCATCAGCACGATCCGGGCAATGAAGCCCAGGGTCAGGAGGTAGACGACGATCCGGTCCCGGCGGCTCTGGCCCCCGGTGCCGGGCATGCGGTAGCGCTCCGCGAGCAGCCCCGGGTCCCTTCGATGCAGCCAGACGACCGTGCTGGCGCCGACCGCCACGAACCAGCCGCCGAAGATCCAGCCCTCGGGCCAGGTCCAGTCGCCGGCCAGGAGCAGCATCAGGGCCGGCCAGACGAGCAGGTAGGCCGCGGTGAAGAGCAGCCGGGACCGCGACACGCGCCCCTCAGTAGCCCCGCAGGAACGCCAGGACCTGCGCGGCCCACTCGGCCGGCTTCTCGAACGGCGGCCAGTGCCCGCAGTTGTTGAGCAGCACCAGGCGCGAGTCCGCGATGTGGTTCAGGATCGCGATGCTCACCTCGAAGGCCACCATGCGGTCGTAGCGCCCGTGGATCAGCAGCACCGGCGCCTGGATGGAGGCCAGGTCCGGCGTGTAGTCGTGCGGCACGCTCACCGACTGCCGCCGCGCCTCCATGAACTCGGGCGACCAGGTGTGCGCGCGGTGGATGTAGTCAACCAGCTCGTCGGTCACCAGGCTCTCG
>Ga0310810_10001021_pt1 | contig 28511 bp, 28 predicted proteins | sample NCmetagenome_FD_207641 | JGI IMG/M metagenome (GOLD analysis project Ga0310810, IMG submission 207641) | Soil microbial communities from experimental microcosm in Duke University, North Carolina, United States - NC | ecosystem: Engineered > Artificial ecosystem > Soil microcosm > Unclassified ...
AGGGCATCGAGGATTCGCACACGGGTGGGGTCTCCGAGCACTCGGAAAATCTCGGTCAGCCCTTCGACGGTGTCTGCATCGAGTCGTGACATCTGAATACTTGTTCATATATTACTACAATGGGCTTGCCGCCGCAGCCGCGCTTCGGCTACGATCGCGCGCTGGGCAGGCTTAAAACACACGGGCTCTAAGACTTACGCAAGAGACACAACGATTGGGACCGGGCCGTAGCCCCCGGCGGAGGAGTCAGCGGTGATTGAAGTTCAACATCTCACGAAGCGGTACGGCCCCATCACGGCCGTTGACGACGTGAGCTTCAAGGCTGAGCGTGGAGAGATTCTCGGGTTCCTCGGACCAAACGGAGCCGGCAAGACCACCACGATGCGGGTGCTGACGGGGTATATGCCGCCGACCGACGGAAAGGCGATCGTGGCGGGCTATGACGTCCTCGACCACCCGGTCGAGGCCAAGCGCCGAACTGGCTACCTGCCCGAGACGCCGCCGCTCTATCCCGACATGACGGTCGAGGACTACCTCGCCTTCTGTGCGCGTATCAAAGGTGTCCCGAGATCCGAACGGGCGGCCAGACTTCAGTCGGTGATGGAAAAGACCCAGATCGCTGACGTACGCTCGCGGCACTGCGGGAAGCTCTCGAAAGGGTACAAACAGCGCGTCGGGCTCGCTCAGGCATTGCTACACAACCCCGACGTACTGATTCTCGACGAGCCCACGGCCGGCCTCGACCCGAAGCAACAGAACGAGACGCGTCGGCTCATCAAGGGACTGGGCGGCGACCATACGATCATCCTGAGCACGCACATCCTTCCCGAGGTCAGCCAGACCTGCAACCGAATCGTCATCATCAACAGGGGCAAGGTCGTGGCGGTCGATACACCCGACAACCTGACCGCCCGGCTGCGTGGGTCGGAATCGATGTACGTGCAGGTTGACGCACTGGGTGCCGACGCCGAAGGGACGTTGTCATCAATCCCGGGGGTCACGCGCGTATCTCTCTCGGACAAGCGTGAAGCGATCGCAGGCTATGAAATCGAAAGCGAGGCTGGCCGCGATGTGCGCCGGCAGCTGGCGGCGACGGTGGTCGGCCGCGGATGGGGCCTGCTGGAGTTGCGACCGATGCGAATGAGCCTGGAAGAAATCTTCCTGCAGATCATCACGACTGAAGAAGCGGCCGCAGCACCCGAAGCCACGGCGGAGGCCACCCATGAGTAACATCCTCGCCATCGCCCACAAGGAGCTCAAAGGGTATTTCGCGTCGCCGATCGCGTACGTCGTGATCGGCCTGTATGCCCTGATGTTCGGCTACTTCTACTATGCGCTGCTGCTCTACTTCGATCGACAGAGCATGGGCGCCCTCGGCGGCGGCGGTGGCCCCGTCAACGTCAATGAGGGTTTGATCCGGCCGCTCTTTCTGAACACGACGGTCATCTTCCTGTTCATCCTGCCCATGGTCACCATGCGGACGTACTCTGAGGAGAAGCGCTCGGGCACGATGGAGTTGCTCCTCACCGCGCCGCTCACGGACTTCCAGATCATCGCCGGCAAGTTTCTCGGCGCCATGGGTCTTTACGCGGCCATGCTTGCCATCACGCTTCCGCACATCGGGCTCCTGTTCTACCTGGGCAATCCGGAGTGGATCCCGATCCTCATCACCTACCTTGGTCTGTTGTTGATGGGCGGCTGTTTCATCTCGGTCGGTCTCTTCATCTCGAGCCTGACGAAGAACCAGATCGTCGCCGTCATGGCGACGTTCACGGTCTTCCTGCTGCTGTGGGTGATCAACTGGGTTTCAACGTTCGCCGGGCCGCGGACGCAGGAGGTCCTGAACTACCTGTCGATCACGGATCACCTCGACGACTTCACGCGCGGAGTCATCGACACCAAGCATCTGGTCTACTACCTCAGCTTCATCAGCTTCGGGTTGTACCTGACGATGCGGTCGGTCGACACGGAAAGGTGGCGCGGGTAACGCCATGATCAAGAAGATTCTTGGAATACTCAGCTACGTCGGCATGCTCCTCGTCTTTGGAGCATTGGCCGCCAGGTTCCTGAAGCCGGAGTGGGATCAGTACGCGATCTACGCCGCATGGAGCGGGCTCGCGCTCGTCGTGCTCTATACGCTCGGCCAGTGGCGCGAGATCGCGGACTACTTCAAGCAGCGGAACGCGCGCTACGGCGCGCTCGCGAGTGTGGGCGTCCTCGTCTTCCTCGGGATCCTCGTGGCGGTCAACTACTTGTCCACGCGACGCAACACGCGGTGGGACCTCACAGCCAACAAGCAGTACAGCCTGTCCGAGCAGTCGGTGAAGCTGCTGCAAGGACTCAAGTCGCCGGTCAAGGTCTACGTGTTCGATCAGGAAACCAACTTCGAACGGTTCCGGCCGCGGCTCCAGAGCTATACCTACAACTCGCCGGAGTTCCAGGTCGAATACATCGATGCGGAGAAGAATCCGCAGCGCGCGCAGCAATACAAGGTCGACACTCTGGGCACGGTCGTCATGGAGTACATGGGCCGCACGGAGCGCGCGACGTCCGATTCGGAACAGGACCTGACGAATGCGTTGATCAAGCTGCTCAATCCCGTGGCGCGGAAGGTGTACTTCCTGAGCGGTCACGGCGAAAAGGATCCAGCGAACTCCGATCGTCGCAGTGGCTTCAGCGGTATCGGCGATGCGTTGAAGCGCGACAACTACGAGTTCGACAAACTCGTACTGGCGCAGACGAATCAGATCCCCGCGGATGCGACGATGATTGTCGTCGCGGGCCCGCACACGGATCTGCTCGAGCAGGAAGTGCCGATTCTGGAGGACTACCTCTCCAAGAAGACGGGCAAGCTGCTCGTCATGCTCGACCCTCCTGACGACCTCAAGCAACCGATGCCGCTGCCACGGCTGACGGCGCTGCTGAAGGAATGGGGAATCAACGCCACCGACTCAGTGGTCGTCGATCTCAGCGGACAGACACAGGTCGCGACGGTGCCGGTCAGCGGACCGCCATATCCATCGCACGCCATCACGGAGAGGTTCAACTACATCACGATGTTCCCGCTCGCGCGGGCGATGACACCCGCAAAAGATGCCCCGCAGGGGCATACGGGGCAGTCATTCGTCCAGACGGCGCAGCGAAGCTGGGGCGAGACGAACTTCGCGTCGCTCGAGGATCCGTCCAAGCTCGCGCCCGAGCCCGAAAAAGGCGACGTCGTAGGCCCGGTCTCGCTCGCGGTCGCGACGGCGGTGCCCGCTGCGTCCCCGGAGAAACCGGAGACGACTCCCGCGTCGAACCCTGCAGAGCCTCCGGCAGATCAGGGGCCGAAGCCCGAGACCCGTGTTGCCGCCATTGGCGACTCCGACTTCGCGGCCAACGCCTACCTCGGGATCGAGGGCAACCGCGACCTGTTCATGAACACGGTCAACTGGCTCGCGCAGCAGGAGAACCTCATCGCGATCCGGCCGCGTGAAGCCGCCGATCGCCGAATCACACTCACGGCCAACAGGGCCACCGGCATGTTCTGGATCTCGATCGTCCTGATTCCAGCGATCGTCCTCGGTGCCGGCGTCTTCACCTGGTGGCGGAGGCGCTAAGCATGCGTCGTGGTTGGTCCACACTCGCGCTGATCGTTGTCCTCGGCGGACTCGTCGGCTACATCTACTTCGTCGATTCGAAACGGGATCCCCTCGCATCGACTGCCAAGGAGAAACCGTTCGGATCGCTGCAGGCCGACGACGTCGAGGAAGTGCAGGTCAAGAGCGCCGACGGCGAGACGACGCGCCTGCAGAAGACGGACGGCAAGTGGCAGATCGTCGAACCGGTGAAAGCGGACGCGGATACGAGCGAGCTCACGACGATCGCGAGCAGCATCGCCACGTTCGAGATCAACCGGGTGGTTGACGAGAACGCGGCCGATCTCAAGCAGTACGGGCTCGAACCCGCGCGTCTCGAGCTCGCGTTCCGCTCGAAGGGCCAGAAGGACCTCAAGCATGTCCAGATCGGACAGAAAACGCCGACCGGCACCGATCTCTACGCCCGCTTCCCCGATCAGAAGCGCGTGTTCCTGGTCTCCTCATTCCTCGACACCACGTTCAACAAGAACACCTTCGCGCTGCGCGACCGCCGGGTTCTCCTCTTCGATCGCAACATGGTCGATGGGCTGGAGCTGACGAGCGGCGCCACGAAGATCGTTCTCACGAAGAGCAACGCTGACTGGCGGCTTGCGTCACCGCTCTCGGTTCGTGCGGACTTCGCCGCGGTCGAAGGTGCGCTCGAGCGACTCTCGTCAACTCAGATGCAGGGCATCGTCGATCCGGAAGGGAAGGATCTGGCGAAGTACGGCCTGACGAAACCGACGGGCACGATCAACGTCAAGACCGGCAGTTCGAGCGCGACGCTGATCCTCGGCTCGACGGAGAACGCGTTGCTCTTCGCCAAAGACTCGTCGCGACCGCTGGTCTTCACCATCGCGCCAGTGCTCAAGGACGACGTGATCAGGACAGTCGCAGACTTCCGGCGGAAAGATCTGTTCGACGGCCGCGCCTTCACCACCACGAAGGCCGAGTTCAAACGCGGCGCTGAAACCGTCACGCTCGAGAAGACCAAGGGCAAGGACAACATGGACGTCTGGAAGGCCGGCGGCAAGGACGTCGATTCGGCCAAGGTGGACGACCTTCTCGGCAAAGTGACAGCCCTGAGAGCAGCATCGTTCGAGGAGCAGGCCAACCCGGCGCTCAAGAGCCCGGCACTCGTCGTGACGGTCACGTACGGTGAGAACAAGCAGGAAACGGTGACCTTCGGACGCATGGGCACGGACGTCTTCGCGAGCCGGTCGGATGAACCAGCCACGGCGAAAGTCGAAGGCATGGGGCTCGACGACGTCATGAAGGCGATAGACGCCGTGAAGTAGGGCAAAATTCGAAATGCAAAATGCAAATCACCCAGAAGCTTCGCGCGTCTCGGCCACGCGCAGCGGTGCTGTTTGCATTTTGCGTTTTGCCGTCTGCCGTCTCGGGTTGCGCGTCCAACCCGCCTAGACCAACCGAACCGAGCGCCCGGACACTCGCGCAGTTTCGTTCCGCCATCATTTCTGAAACACAACGGCCCGGCGTGAGCCGGGCCTCGTGGGGCATCGTGGTTGACTCGCTCGATCGCCACGATCGACTCGTCGATCTGAACGCCCGCACCCTGTTCGTTCCGGCTTCCGCCGCCAAGCTGGTGAGCGTGGCGACGGCTGCGGAGGCCGTCGGCTGGGACTATCGATTCGAGACCAGCATCCTGACGACCGGTTCCGTCTCACAGGGCCGGCTCTTCGGCGATCTGATCATTGTCGGATCGGGCGATCCGTCGATTGGCGGTCGCGGTGGCGGCGACCTCTCCGCGTTCGTCGCCGCGGTGAAAGCGGCGGGCTTCGAGCGCATCGAAGGGCGGATCGTTGGCGACGATGACGCGCTGGAAGAGCCGAGACCGCAGCTCTCCTGGGCATGGGATGACCTCGGATACACGACGGGATCGCTGTTCGGCGCGTTGAACCTCGCCGAAAATCGGACGGTCGTGACCGTGTCGCCGGGCTCCACGGCTGGAGCGCCGGCCAGCGTGCGCATCGATGCACGCGCGGAGAGTCGTCCAATCGTGAATCGTGCCGTGACGGGCCCTGCAGGGTCGCCGTCACTCGTCTGGCCCGAGCAGCGGCCGGGAGAGACGTCGCTGACGATCGCGGGATCGATTCCGCTGGGCGCGCAGCCAACACCGCTCGGCATCTCGAGTGGAAATCCCACGCTCTGGTTTGCGAACGTCCTGCGAAATCGTCTCATCGACGAAGGCATCCTCGTCACTGGCGATGCCGTGGACATCGACGACCTGACTCCACCGCCGGATCGAGCGGATGCGACGATGCTGTTCACGTACAGGTCGCCAACGCTCGCGGAGATCGCGCGCCCCTTGCTGAAGGAAAGCATCAATCTGTATGGCGAGGCGTTCATGCGCCTCAATGCCGACAAGGGCGCCTTCCCCACCAACGATGCTGCACTGGAGGGGCTGCACAAGCGTCTGACGGCGTGGGGCCTGCCAGAGGGCAGCTATCAGCTCGTAGATGGATCAGGGCTGTCGCGACGCGATGCGATTTCTCCGGAGGCCGTCCTGACCGTGTTGCAGCGAATGGCCGACCCATCCGGCAATTCGCCGTTCCTTGCCGCGTTGCCGATCGCCGGCGTGGACGGCTCGCTCGCCACGCGAATGAAGGGCACGGCGGCTGAAGGGAACCTTCGAGCCAAGACCGGAACGATGTCGAATATTCGATCGCTGGCTGGCTACGTCACCGCACGGAACGGCGAGCACCTCGCATTCGCCATCCTGGTCAACAACTTCGAGGGAACGAGCGCTGCGGCGAATCAGGCGATCGATGCGATCGCAGTCCGCCTCGCCGAATTCACGCGATAGGGTCTCTCGGGCGGGTCTTTAGACCCGCCCGAATAGCAGTTCTCGCGCGACGGCAAGAATCTCATCGCTCTTGCCCACCAGGCCGGCGCCCTGAGCGAGCTCGGACCGGCCACCACCCCGACCACCAAAGCGATCGAGCAACGTGCGAAGGGCCTTGTTCGAATCGACCCCAAGGTTCTGCGACCGCGCCACGACGACAGCCATCGAGGCTCCAGGGGACACAAGCGCCACGACCACGCCGCTTTGGGCAACGAGTGAGCTCGCGATCGCCTTCAGTCCCGCCGCATCCCAGCCTTCGAGCACCTGCACGACGACCCGGCGCTCACCGAGCGTCTCCGCCCCTTCGAGCAAGCGAACCGCTTCGTGGCCGGCAAGTTGGCCCTGCAAGCGACTCACTGTCCTGCGCAGGTCCCTGGATTCGAGCTGCGCGCGTTCGATGGCAGCCGGGAGCTCGTGCGGAAGCACCGACAGCAGGCGCACCGCGCCCGAAACGGCGTCCCGATACGTGCGAAACATCCGCGAAGCGCGACCGCCGCACACAAACGTGAGCCTCGAGCCACCGCGGAAACGCTCGGCGTTGGCGACGGCAATCATCCCAATCGCCCCGGTACGCGACACATGCGTCCCGCCACAGGCCGACAGATCGAAATCGCGGATCTCCACGAGGCGCAATGTCCCTTCGCGGATCGGTTCTTTGCGCAGCGGCAGTCTCGAGGCCTCGCCGGCAGACACGAAGCGCACAGAGACCTCGCGATCCTCCCAGACGACGAGATTTGCTTGGTCGACGGCTCGATCGACTTCGGAAGGCAATGCTTCACGCGCGATGTCGATCGTCGACACCTCTGCGCCCATATGAAAGCTCGTCGTGCGATTCTCGAATAGTCGATCGAACGCAGCGGATAGGACATGCTGACCCGTGTGCTGCTGCATGTGATCGAAGCGGCGCGCCCAGTCGATCTCGCCTCGCACGCGATCACCGGCGGACAGCGGCCCGCTGACGACGTGAACGACCTCGGAATCCTCGTCGATCGTCTCGACGACCTCGACAGGGCCAAGACGACCGATGTCAAAGGGCTGACCGCCGGATGTCGGATAGAACGCCGTGCGATCGAGCACGACGACCGAGCGGCCCTCTCGCTCGTCTGCGCGCGTGACAGTCGCCTCGAACGATCGGCACGACGGCTCGGTGTAGTAAATGCGATCGGTCATCGGCGCAAGGCGGGATCTTCGATGCCAGCTTCTGCAAAGCCGTTAGCGCGCAGCACGCAGCTGTCGCAGTGTCCGCAGGGGCCAGCGGGGCTGGGATCGTAGCAACTCTGGGTGAGCCCGTAGTCGAGGCCAAGCTCGATTCCACGCGTGACGATGTCGCGCTTGGTCATCATCTGCAGCGGCGCGTGAATGTGAAAACGCTCGCCATGAACACCTCGTGCCGTCGCCAGGGACGCCAGTTGCTCGAATGCGGCGATGAATTCAGGGCGGCAATCCGGATAGCCCGAGTAGTCCAGCGCGTTCACGCCAATGACGATGTCATGAGCGCCGAGGACCTCGGCCCAGCCAAGTGCCAGCGCCAGGAAGACTGTGTTGCGCGCGGGGACGTAGGTCGAGGGGATCTCGTTCGGATCGATCGGCCGGTCCTTGGGGACGGGCGTATCGCTCGTGAGCGACGACCCGCCGAACGCACCCAGCCCGACGTCGACCTCGACGTGCCGAGCGACGCCGAGCCACTTCGCAACGGCGCGAGCCGCGTCAATCTCGCTCGCGTGCCGCTGTCCGTATCGGACGGTCAACGCGTTGAGACGAAATCCCTCCGCCCCGGCAATGGCCGCGGCTGTGTAGGAGTCCAGACCACCGCTGAGAAGTACGACTGCGTCGCGCATATGTGCGGGGTCAGACCCCTTCCCGGTTCTTCACACGCCGCGCGTGTCGGGACTCCAGATGTACTTGTGGAGTTGCAACTGGACGCGGACGGGCAGGCGATCGGTGAGCACCCATTCTGACAGCGTCTTCGGGTCGAGCACGCCGTGCACGGGTGAGAGATGGATGGCTGCCACGCGCCCGACCAGCGACCGCTCTGCGATCACCTCACGCGCGTATTCGTAGTCGACGCGATCCTTGACCACGAACTTGACCTCGTCGTGCGGACGCACATTCGCCAGGTTCTCCCAGCAGTTGCGATGCGACTCGCCACTGCCCGGGCACTTCACGTCGAGAATCGTGACAACGTCTGCCGGCACGCGCGCGGTGCTCCGATGACCGCCGGTCTCGAGCAGTACGGTCTTTCCCATCGCCAGGAGCGACTCCATCAGCGGATATACCGCATCCTGCAGCAGCGGCTCGCCCCCGGTGACCTCGACCAGCGGACACGCGTAGCCCTCGACCTCGTGCAGCACGTCCTCGAGACTGCGCTTGCGCCCTTCATGAAACGCGTATGGCGTGTCACACCACGAGCAGCGCAGATCGCACGCGGTCAGCCGAACGAACACACACGGCCGGCCGGCATACGTCGACTCGCCCTGGACGGAATGGAAGATCTCGTTGATGGTCAGCATTGCTTCCGGGATTCGGGACCCGGGGTTCGGGATTCGATCGAATCGCGGATCCCGAATCCCGACTCCCGAATTATTGTACCGGCATGGGTCTCCGCATCGGCACCTCTGGCTGGAGCTACCCGACCGGCAAGGGCAAATGGAACGGCGTGTTCTATCCGGCCACGCGGTCGAAGCGCCACGGAACGGCCGGCTTCGACGAGCTTCGCTTTTACGCCGAACACTTCAACACCGTCGAGGTGAACACGACCTTCTACGGTCAACCGAAGCCTGAGGTCGCGCGCACCTGGGTCGAACGCACCCCCGCCGGCTTCGAGTTCTCGCTCAAGCTCTATCAGAAGTTCACGCATCCGAAGATGTTTCGGGATGCGGCGCTGGCGAGAGCACCGGGCTCCGAGGGAGCACTGCTCGACCTGCTCTCGGAAGTCACGCAGAGCGACATCGACGAGTTCCGCGCCGGCATCGATCCGCTCGCGAGCGCCGGCCGGCTGGGCGCGCTGCTCGCCCAATTTCCCGCGAGCTTCAAGAACGACGAGCCATCTCGCGACTACCTCGCGAGCCTGCTCCGCGCATTCGGTGACTACCCGATTGCCGTGGAGCTTCGTCACAAGAGTTGGAGCGATGCCATCGGCGACACGCTGACGCTGCTCAATGGATTCGGCGCAGCCTTCGTTCAAATCGACGAGCCGAAATTCAGATTCTCTATCCGGCAGAACTACCTTCCCAACGTGAAGACCTTTTACTACATGCGCCTGCACGGACGGAACGCCGCGCAGTGGTGGCGCCACGACAAAACCGAGGATCGCTACAACTACCTGTACTCGGCGAAAGAGCTGAAGGAGTTCTCGGAGATCGCTGGTGCCGCGAAGACGCTGGTGAAGAAGTCGTATCTCTACACCAACAACCACTTCTCGTCGAAGTCGGTGGTCAACGCGGTCATGCTGAAGGCGCAACTCGGCGAGCCGATCGAAGGTGAGTATCCACCGGAGATCGTCGAGCGTTATCCCGAGCTCGAAGGTCTCGTGTCTACTTCGCCGGCGCCTTTATCGTTGCCCGTCGAATCACGTCGGTCACCCTGAGCTTGTTGACGACGTCCATGCCGGAGATGACCTGGCCGAACACCGTGTAGCCGCGATTCAGCTGCGGCTGCGGTGCGAGCACGACGTAGATCTGACTGTCGGCCGCGCGTGGATCACCTGCATACGCCGCTGCAACTGCACCCGTCTGGTGCGGGCGCTTCGGGCTGACCTCGGACGCACCAATCGCCTTTCCACTACCACCCGTGCCCCAGAGGTCGCGCTTCGTCATGTCACGCGTCTGCGGGTCACCCCACTGCACGACGAAGCCGGGCTCGTATCGATGAACGCGCAGGCCGTTATAGAAGTTGCGTTTGACGAGTGCCAGGATGTGCTCGACCGTCTTGGGTGCCTCGTTTGGATACGTCTCAATCTCGAAACTGCCCTTCATCGTCTCGAACACGATGACCGGACCGGCGCCCGGTGATCGACGCGGCGCGGCCGCCGGAGCGGGAGCCGCCGGGGCAGGCTTCGCTCCAGGTGCGGGTTTCGCACCGGCTCCCTGAGCTGACGCCGTTTCAACCGCCAGACCGACGAACAGGACGATGGCCGACGCGATCGCAATGACTCGTTTCATAGGCTTTTTATAGTCCAATTTTTTGACAATCTCTAGCGACCGCGCAATTCTCGCAGCGAGGACGCACGGGACGGCAGACGTTCTGTCCCCACGTGACGAGATAGAGATTCGTGACCGGCCACCAGCGGGCGGGGATGGCTTGGTACAGCGCCTGCTCGGTCTCCTCGGGTTCTGAGGTGCGAACCCAGCCTATACGATTCGAGATCCGATGCACGTGGATGTCCACGCAGATGTTGCGCTGGCTCTTGAATCCGAGAATCAGCACCAGGTTCGCCGTCTTGCGACCGACGCCCGGCAACTTCACCAGCTCCTCCATCGTCGACGGCACGCGACCGCCAAAGTCGCTGACGAGCATCTCGCAGCACGCTTTCACGTGCCGCGCCTTGTTGCGATAGAAGCCGACTGGGTAGATCAACTTCTCAATCTCAGCGACCGGCACCCTGGCGAGCGTTCGGGGCGTGCGAGCGCGCTTGAACAGCCGCGTCGAGGCCGCGTGCGTCGTTGCGTCCTGGGTCCGGGCGGACAGCAGAGTCGCGATCAGAATCTGGAACGGCTCCTCGGCCTGCGTCTCTGAAATTGTCTCCACCGCCGGAAGTGCCATGCCGCTGATCTTGCCGGCGATGGTCCGCATGATTCGATCGACGGTGCGCGAGCGGGGTCTGGATTCCTGACTCTTGTTCATGTTCGAATCGTGGCGTGCCTCGCCTCTATTCTCTGGCAGCTGGTCTGCTGTTGTCGCTGGCTGCCCTGGCGGTCGTTCCGGCGAGGACGTTCGCGCAGCCGGCACCACCGCACGGGCTCGATGGGCGACTCCAGCAGCTCGTCTCCGGTGTGTCCGAGGCGCGACTCAGCGAGATCGTCCACACCCTGGCTGCGTTCGGGACGCGCAACACGCTCTCGAGTACGACATCCGCTACCCGCGGCATCGGCGCGGCCAGGCAGTGGATCTTCGACGAGCTCCGTCGGACCAGTCCGCGGCTGCAGGTCTCCTTCGACACCTACAGGGTCGCAAAAGACGGTCGCATCACGCGCAACGTGGAGCTGCGCAACATCCTCGCGGTGTTGCCCGGCAAGAGCGCGAGACGAATCTACCTGACCGCACACTACGACACCGTCAACATCGGCGAGGCCGGCCAGATCGGCGCCAACACGCGAGCGACTGGCCAGCGGGCTACGGACCCGCAGCTGCGTGCGGATCAGAATTACGACGTGGATGCTCCCGGCGCCAACGACAACGGAAGCGGCACGGCGTTGACGATGGAGCTGGCGCGAGTGATCGCGACGAGCGGATTGGAATTCGACGCCACGATCGTGTTCGCCTTGTGGGCCGGCGAGGAACAAGGGCTGGTCGGATCGCGCGCGCACGTGCAGCGCCTCGCAGCCAATAAAACGGTCGTCGACGCCAACATCAACAACGACATCGTCGGTAACTCTCACGGCGGCAACGGCAACGTGGACAACCAGTCAGTTCGCCTGTATTCGGAGGGGCCCGAGGACTCAGGGTCGCGATCGTTGGCGCGCTATATGGAACGTGTCGCGGCGATCTATGTGCCGTCGCACCGGGTGCGGTTAATGGCAAGACCGGACCGCTTCGCACGCGGGAGCGATCACAGCTCGTTCAACGACCGTGGATATGCGGCGGTCGCGTTCCGCGAAGCGAACGAGAACTTCGGGAGGCAGCATTCGGCGCTCGACGCGGTAGACGGCGTGGACTTCGCCTATCTCGCGCAGAACGCACGGGTGAATGTCGTCGGCATCGCCGCACTCGCGCTCGCGCCTCCGGCCCCAGTTGTCAGGAACCAGCGAGGTCAGGCGGTGCTCGGACGTCAGCCTTCAGGTTATGACGCACACCTGCAATGGCTGCCGTCGCCCGGCGCGACCGGGTATCGAATCTATTGGCGAGAGACCTGGTCGAATGACTGGCTCGAGTCGCGGCTGATTGGCGATGCAACTGAGCTCACGTTGCCGGGCATCTCAATCGACGACCACGTCTTCGGTGTCGCCGCAGTCGGCCCCGACGGTCACGAAAGCCTCGTCCGCGCGTACGTCGAACAACGTCAGAAACGGGGACCTGTGAAGCTGGTGCCGTAGAGATGTGCGGGGTCTGACCCCTTCACATGTGAAGATTCGTGAAGGGGTCTGACCCCGCACGATCTAGACAGGCGTCAGCGCTGGTTTTCCTGACAACACCGCAATCAGGTTGTCGACGGCCAGATTGATCATCGTGGTTCGCGTTTCAATCGTGGAGCTGCCAAGGTGTGGCGACAGCACCACGTTCTCGAGCGCGAGCAGCCCCTGCTGAATCTCCGGTTCACGTTCGTAGACGTCGAGCGCGGCGCCCGCGATCAGGCGGTTCTCGAGACCCCACACCAGCGCGGCTTCGTCCACGACCGGCCCGCGCGACGCGTTCACCAGATACGCGCTCCGCTTCATTCTCGCGAGCGACGTCTGGTTGATCAAGTGACGGGTCTCCTGAGTCAGCGGACAGTGAAGAGAGATGACATCGGACGTCGAGAGCAGGCGGTCGAGCGGCATCGCCTCGCCGAGAGGCGACGACATGGCCGAGCGTGAGGCGAACGCGACGCGCATCCCGAAGACAGCAGCCCGTGCCGCGACCGCCTTACCGATGCGTCCGAAACCGACGATCCCGAGTTGCTTGTCGCGCAGGTCGGTTCCGAGCATGAAGTCGAGCGCGAATCCCTTCCACGCGCCGCGGCGCACCAGGCGGTCGCCTTCGACGATACGCCGCGTCATGCTGAGGATGAGCGTCCACGTCAAATCGGCAGCCGCTTCGGTCAGGACGTCCGGGGTGTTGGTCACCGTGACGCTGTGTTCGCGCGCAGCGGCGACGTCGATGTTGTTATACCCGACGGCAATGGTGGACACGACCTTGAGATCGCGCCCGGACTCGAAGACCGCTCGATCGATGGAATCCGTGACGACCGACAACAGTCCCTGCTTCCCTGCCACGCGAGAGACGAGCTCGTCGTGAGGGAGGTCGCCCTGTCGATACATATCGACTTCGCACGCGGCCTCGAGCTTTGCGAGTACGGCCGACGGAATGCGTCTGGTAACGAGAACAGATGGTCGAGAAGAGCTCAATGTCCGTATGACTTGCAGTAGCCGCAGTGATTGCACATCACAGCGGGCTCGATCAGGCAGGGGCCATCGGTGTCAGTGCCAACCGGTAACACGAACATCCCGTGACTGGCATGGCGATGCGCGTGCGCGACCTCGACCCGGCCGGCGGGTTGATCCTGCCGGACCGTCCGCGCGATCACCTCACGGACGAGCGCTCGCAACTCGGGCTCGTTCATTCCTGCACGTCCACCGAATCCACGATACCAATGATCGCAGCGTCGACCGGCGCCCCTTTACGGCCGAGCGCTTCGCCGGCGGCTCGGCCTTCCATCACGATCAGGACCTTCTCGCGCACGCCAGCGCCGACGGAGTCGACGGCAAGGATGGCCGTTCCGCGGGGGGTGTCGTCGAGTCCCACTGGCTGCACGAGCAGCAGCTTCGCGCCACTGAACGCCTTGTGTTTCTGCGTCGCCACGACTGTTCCGACTACGCGAGCGATCTGCATCAGCGTTCAATGTCCCAATGATCGACGATGCCCACAATCCCGGCATCGGCAGGGACTTCGGTCGGGTGAAACGGGAAACTCGCTTCCTTCCCTCTGACGAAGAACACCGTCTCGCCGACACCTGCGCCGACCGCGTCCACGGCGACCAGCGTACGGCCGGACGGCTTGCCGTCAGGATCGAGCGGCTGGAGCACCAGAAGCGTGATGCCGTTCAGGTTCTCGTCCTTGACGGTCGTCACGACATCGCCGATGACCCTGGCGATCTGCATGGTGTCTAGTGACCTTGATTGACGTCGACGTGATCCACGATGCCGACGATCGCGGCATCGACCGGGCAGTCCTTCATCCCCGATGCCATCCGGGCGGAACTCCCGCTGACGATGAGCACCGTCTCGCCGACACCGGCATCAACGGTGTCTACGGCGACCAGATAGTTCCCTTCGGCTTTTCCGTGGGGATCCATAGGACGGGCCACAAGCAGCTTGTTGCTGACGAGTCGCGGATCCTTCCGCGTGGCGACCACCGTCCCGACAACGCGGGCCAGAATCATTTACACCTACGACTCGCTTGTGTTGGTTCTATTGCCAACGCCGTTCCCGCCCGATTCGACCGGAATGTTAGCCACGCCTTGCGCCGACGGCCTCAACACAAGCGAGCTGTGGAGTAGACCGTGCTACTTCGTCGCGGTGGACTTGCCGATCGGCAGCGTGTCCTCGAGGTTGGCGTGCGGACGCGGAATGACGTGCACGGACACGAGCTCTCCCACCCGGCGAGCCGCGGCAGCGCCTGCATCGGTGGCCGCCTTCACGGCTGCAACGTCACCGCGCACGATTGCAGTCACGTAGCCAGCGCCGATCTTCTCCCAGCCAACGAGCGTCACTTTGGCAGCTTTGACCATCGCGTCGGCCGCCTCGATCATGGCGACCAGCCCCTTGGTCTCCACCATTCCCAACGCCTCACCCATGCTTTACTCCAGCCATTCTGCCGGCGGGTCTACACATCAAGACCCGCCCTACGCGGCTCTCGATTGCGACAACGTAGGCCGGGTCTTGTTCTGTAGACCCGGCGACCGTCAATCTCGAAGGTTCTTCACCGCGTCTGTGATGAGCGCCGTGAGTTCGCCGTATGTTAGCCGAATTTCCCCATCTCTGCTCGCCCGCTGCAGCGTCGCGGAGACATCGGGAACGAGCCGTTCCGTGCTCGATTCCGGTGCTTCGAGCACCTGGCACAACACCTGATCGATCGTGCTTTCCGAACCGTCCACGCACAGCGGCGCCGGCGCGGCGATGCCGTACATCCCGCGAAGCCCCTGCAGTCGCTCGACTTCCTCGCGTGAGATCAGATGTTCGCGTCCGAGGAGGCGCGCAACGAGGCTGATCTTCGCGAAGTGCTCGATTGTCTCCATCTTGTAGTACGCGGTCATCACCGAGCGGCAGCACGTCACGGCGCCGTGGTTGGCGAGCAGCAAACCATCATGCGCCTTGATGTACTTGCGAACGGCCGCTGGCAGTTCTGCCGTGGACGGTGTGCCGTACTCCGCGATCGGGATGCTCCCCAACGTGGTGACGACCTCCGCGAGCACCGCGCGCGTCAGCGGAATGCCCGCGACGGCGAATCCGGTGGCCAGTGGCGGATGCGCGTGGACAACGGCGTTGACGTCCGGCCGATTGCGATAGATCTCGAGGTGCATCGGCAGCTCGGACGACGGATCGCGGTCGCCGGAGACCTTCTTCCCTTCGTAATCGACGACCACCATCATGTCGGGCGTCATGAAGCCCTTCGAGACGCTCTTCGGCGTGGTGATCAGTCGCGAGTCGTCCAGCCGGGCGCTGATGTTGCCGTCGTTGCTGGCGACGTACCCGCGCGAGTACATGCGTCGGCCCGCTTCGACGATCTCGGCACGGATCTGCTCTTCAACGCGGGTGCTCATCGGCTCTGGAATTTCCTGCGGCACTCATCGGAGCAAAAGTAGTAGACCGTCGATCCAGACTGCAAGAATCGAGCGTCGGTCGGTGTGACCCACGTTCCACATACCGGATCGCGTGTGAGCTTCACGGCCGGAGCGCCACGCCGCTTCCGTTGGCTTTTCGTCGTGCCGCCGAAGGTTTCGATCACACCGTCAACCAGCCGCCAGAATGCCCAGGCGGCCGTGAACAGCAGCACGGCCAGCAGGATGACCCGTGTCACTGATTGCTCGGCGTGGCACCCGGCTTGGCGTGCGCCGACGCGATCCCTTCGAGTGCGCGACGGGCGGCCTGCCCCTCAGGGCTTTCGGGCGCCAACTCGACGACCTTCTGCCACTCGGTCGCTGCGGCTTTCAGGTCCTGTTTCCCAAACGCCAGTACGATGCCTTTGTTCAGCAGCGTCTTGGTGTGCGTCGGGCTGATGGCGAGCGACTTCTCGAACTGTGCGAGCGCCTGGTCCGGCTTGTTGTTGTAGTAGTAGCTGACGCCCAGATCGGTGCTCGCATCCGCATTCTTCGGATCGAGCTCGAGCGCCTTCTCGTACCACCTGGCCGCGTCATCCCACCGCTCGGCGTCGAAGTAGACGTTGCCCAGCTGGATGGTCGCGTTCACGTTCTTCGGGTCGCTCTGGAGAATCGTGTTGAGCGCCTGCACGCGCCCTTCATCCAGGCGGGGCGCCTGCTGTTGGGCCGTCGCTCCGCCTGCCGGTTGAGCCGCCGCGGTCGGGGCGGGTGCCACGGCCCCAGGACGACGGGCTTGCTGCGTGCCGATGACCCAGCCCAGGATGATGCCGAAGCAGATGCCGGCAATCACATACGCTATCGATTCGGATTTCATCGCAAAGAGCTGATCTTACCCTGCGGACTCGCTTGTGTTGGGAATTTCACCAGCCGCCGATCCTTGCCAGACAGGCTTGGCGATTAGCTCGATGGTGGCCGCAGCCGCCCAAACACAAGCGAGCTGCAATGTAATCATCCGGCGAGTACGTCCAGATACTCGCGGACGCTGCGTTCCAGCCCGACAAACAGTGCATGACTGACGAGGGCGTGGCCAATCGAGACTTCGTCGAGATGCGGCAGACGGCGGAACATCTGAAGGTTGTCGAGGTCCAGGTCGTGGCCGGCGTTGATGCCGAGGCCGAATGAGTTCGCCAGGGTGGCCGCGTGGGCATAGACCGCGTATGACTCCTCCGCCGTCTTCTGACCCCGCTCGAACGCACGGGCGAATGGCTCGGTGTAGAGCTCGACCCGGTCGGCCTCGACTTCGGCGGCCCAGCGAATCGCATCCTCCTCCGGGTCCACGAACAGACTGACGCGGATACCCTCGTCCCGCAGCGACTTGACCACGCCAGCCATCTGTTCGCGAGGCGTTTCGGCCGACCACCCGGCCTGGCTGGTCAGCTCTCCCGGCAGCACCGGCACGAGGGTGCACTGCGTCGGTTTCACTTCGCGGACGAGCGCGATCAGATCACGCCGAGGGTCGCCCTCGATGTTGAACTCGACCCGGCCACCGAGCGGGCGCAGGAGCGCCGCCACTTCGATGACGTCCGTGGATGTGATGTGACGCGCGTCGGCTCTGGGGTGAACCGTGATGCCGGGCACGCCCGCATCGACGCAGACGCGAACCGCGTCGAGAACGGACGGAACCGCGCCGCCGCGCGAGTTTCTCAGAGTCGCGACTTTGTTGACGTTGACTGACAGACGCACCATGGCGCGCGATCGCTCACCCTAGATGGTGTTTGACGGTGTCGATGATTTCCTGGCCCCATTGCCGGATCGTGGCCGGATCCTGACCTTCCAGCATTACCCTCAGCAAAGGCTCGGTCCCCGAATACCGTACCAGCAGTCGTCCGTTGCCCGCCAGCCTGGACTCCACTGATGCGATGACTGACGCGATCTCCGGAACGGTCTTCAAATCCACGCGCTGGCGAACACGCAGATTCAACAGAACCTGGGGATACGTCGTCAACTCCGAAGCGAGATCGCGAAGCTCGCGGCGCGCCGCGCTCATCGTCCGCAAGACGTTCAGCGCGGTGGCCAGGCCGTCGCCGGTGAACAGATACTCCGAGAAGATGATGTGGCCGGACTGCTCGCCGCCGAGCGGCAGATCGCGCTTGAGCATCTCCTCCATCACGTACTTGTCGCCGACAGCAGTGCGAACCATCCCGATGCTGGCCTCTTTGAGCGCAAGCTCGAGGCCGATGTTGCTCATGACAGTGGCCACGATTGCATTGCCCTTGAGGCGACCTTCGGCCTTCATCTGTTTGGCGCACATGAACATCACGGCGTCGCCGTCGACGATCTTGCCGGTTCCGTCGACGAAGATCGCGCGGTCGCCGTCGCCATCGAACGCCACGCCCATTGCGTGCCGACCCTCGACAACCAGTTGCGCGAGCTTCTCCGGCGCGGTCGAGCCACAACCGAGATTGATGTTGCGACCGTCCGGCTCAACGCCGATGCAGCTCACGTCGAAACCCATCTCGCTGAAGAGACGCGGTGCGACCGTGGCAGTCGCGCCGTTGGCGCAGTCGATCGCGATGCGCATCCCTGTGCGGTGGCTCGCAGGCAGGATGTCGCGCAAGTGAGCGAGATACTCAGAGCGCAAGTCGAGTTCCTCGACGGGTCCGGCCGCATCGTCGGGCACACTCCACGACGTGTCCGCGATGATCGACTCGACGTGCCGCTCGAGCGTTTCGGTGAACTTCTCGCCGGCTCCCGAGAACACCTTGATGCCATTGTCCTCGAAGGGATTGTGCGAGGCCGAGATCACGACGCCGGCGGAATAGCCGAGGCGAGGCGTGAGATAGGCGATGGCCGGCGTGGGAACGACGCCCGTGCTCGTGTAGCTGCCGCCCTGGCTTCGAATGCCGAATGCGAGCTCCCGCTCGATCCACTCGCCCGACTCGCGGGTGTCACGCCCGGCCAGAAATCTGATCGCAGTGGTCGTTGCGCCGTCGTGACGCAGCGCGCGAACCAGCGCCGCACCCAGCCGCCGAATTGTGGCGACGTCGAGCGGAAACTCGCCTGCCTTACCTCGAACACCATCGGTCCCGAAGAGATGTGCCATCGTCCGTTTATCGGATTGTGACCGCGACTTCGGCAGGTTCCACGCGAAGCAGCCCGATTCCGGTGGGCGCCTCAACGCGAACCGGAAGCATGTGCCGGCCGGCGGCGAATCCCGTGAGATCAACCGCCGCGCTGTAGTGCGTCGGATCGACATCCATTGCATCGCGCGGTCCGCGCGCGCGGATCGTCACGCTGTCTGGCGAGACAACTGCGTTTCCCTTGCTGTTCTTCACGTGTATTGCGATCTCCTTCACCACCCACTCGCCGGGCGCCGCAGCGATCGCCACGGTCACGTGCGCGTTCTGAGGCTGACGGAGACGGACGACAGGATCCATCAGACCGATCGTCACGTCGTCGACGACCGGGCGCGAAGCGCCCTCGACCGAGACTGGTTCGGTGATCGCTTCGGTGAGGTTCTTCAACGCGCTCGCCGGGCCCACAACGCCAACTGTGGCCGGTTCCACGGTGACACCACCCACGGCGTATCCGGGAGCGGGCTCCCCATCTATCCGGACCGTGACCCCGACCATCTTCGAGAGCGATTCCTCGAAAGTCAGTGAAATGCTCGCGGGCGTCACCTGCACGACCTCGACGCCGAACGGTGCCCGCACGTCCTCTGATGTGAGGTGGAACAGCCGATCGCCGACCCGTGCGGTCCGAACGTCGAGCACGGCGGACAGTTCGCCGGCGGCCACCCGGCCCAATGTTCCCGACGATCCGCGAACGCGGACGTCCACCACCCCCGGAGGAGCACCTACAAGTTCGAGTTGCGGCGGCAGGTTCGTGAACTCGAGCGGCACGCGCAGCGCGCGCTCGACCGTCTGCTCGCCTGATACCAGGAGCCAGAGCAAAGCAGCGAGGATGACCGACACCACTTTCAGGCCGATGTGCCGGATTCTGAATATCGCCATCAGGCCACTGAGCCCTGCACCTGAGGCTCGACGATCCGCTGACCCGTCAGCAACGCTCGCAGTCGATCGCGCAGACGCTCGGGTGTCAACCCGCGTTCGAGCGCACCGGCCAACGCGACTGTGATCGCACCCGTCTCTTCGGAGACCACGATCGCGATCGCGTCGTTCTCCTCCGTGATGCCCAGCGCGGCCCTGTGCCGTGTGCCGAGCTCGCGACTGACCTTCGGATTGATCGACAGCGGGAGGAAACACGCGGCCGCGGCAATGCGATCACCCTGCACGATCACAGCGCCGTCGTGAAGCGGCGACCCGGGCTGGAAGATGGTGGCGAGCAGGTCGTACGTGATCGTGGCGTCGAGCGGGATGCCACCTTCGATGTAATTCCGCAGACCAATCTGGCGCTCGATGACGATGATCGCGCCGATGCGTCGCGCGGCCAGGGTCGACGCTGCGACCACGAGGTCTTCGATGCTCTCGTTCGCGCTGGTCACGCGCTCGAAGTACTTGAAGAACGGCGCGCGGCCGAAGTGCGCGAGCGCGCGGCGAATGTCAGCCTGGAAGAGCACGATGATCGCAAAGCCAACGTAGGTCGCCAGGTTGCGAATGACCCAGTTCACCGTCTCCAAATCGTACCAGCGCGACACGAAGAAGAGGCCAATCAGGAAGCCGGCGCTGAGCGCCATCTGCACGGCGCGCGTGCCGCGAATGAGCAGCAGCAGCTCGTAAATCAGGATCGAAACCAGCAGGATATCGACGACGTCCCACCACGATACGGCGGGGCGACGCAGCAGCTGGGCGAGCTGAGTCAACCACTCCATCAGTGCTCGCGATGATACTTCCGAATTTCGTCGGCTACCCGCACGACGGGAACCATTTCCCTGACGGCATGGACGCGAACGATGTGCGCGCCCGCCATCACGGCGGCGGTGACGGCGGCGGCCGTCGGCCAGTCGCGCTCGGTCGCCGATATCTCCCTGGGAAGCGGGCGCGTCAGGAAGCCTTTGCGGGACGGTCCGACGACGAGAGGCCGACCGAGATCGCTGAACTCGCCCAGCCGGCCGAGCACCTCGTAGCTGTGCACGGGTTCCTTGGCGAAGCCGAGACCGGGATCGACCAGCACGGCGTCTTTCGCGATGCCGGCGCCTCCGGCAAAAGCGATGCTCTCGCGCAACTCGTCGAGTACCTCGTCGACGACCTCGCCGTAAACCGCTTGCTTGTACATGTCCTTCGAACGCCCGCGCGTGTGCATCAGGATGATCGGTACACGGGCTCTCGCCACCACCTGCGCAAGCTCCGGTTCGTACCTGAGCCCGCTGATGTCATTCACCATCGTCGCACCAGCCTCGAGCGCGGCTTTGGCGATCGACGCTTTGTAGGTGTCGATAGAGATTGGAACGTTGATCCTGGACGCGAGCCGCTCGATGACCGGCAGCACTCGCTTGCGCTCCTCAGCGGCGTCGAGTGCGTTGGCACCGGGACGAGTCGATTCTCCTCCGACGTCGAGCAGGTCGGCGCCGTCAGCCACCATCTGCACGCCTGCTTCAACGGCAAGCGCGGGATCGAGGAACACGCCCCCGTCGGAAAACGAATCGGGCGTGACGTTGATCACGCCCATGACGAGCGTGCGCGCACCCAGTTCGAGCGTACGTCCACCAGGTAACGGCAGCGTGAATCGACGACGAGGATGCACGGGGGGAACTTAGCAGGGTGAAAGTTCAAAGGTCAAAGTGCAAAGTCGGAAAGTAAGTTCGAACTTACTTCCCAACTTCACCCTTTGACCTTTGCACTTATTCCTGGGTAACAGGCCGCGGCGGAAGCCCTGGAACCATCCCTGGTGCGGGGCGTTCCTTCGAGGGTTTCGCGTCACGAACCGGTGGCGCCGTGGGTCCGGCGGCGGCTGTCGGTTCGTCGAGCTTGAGACCAGCGGCCAGACGCTTCACCTGGTCGGCGTCGAGCGTTTCGCGCGCGAGGAGTGCGTCGGCCATGTCGAGCACGTACTGCTTGTTCTCGGTCAGGATGGCCTGCGCACGGCTGTAGTTGTCGGTCACGAAGCGCTTGACCTCCTGGTCGATGCGCAACGCCGTGTCCTCGCTGTAGTCCTGATGCTGGGCAATCTCTCGACCAAGGAAGATCTGCTCTTCCTTCTTGCCGAAGGTCAACGGTCCCATCGAGCCGCTCATGCCCCACTCGCAGACCATGCGGCGGGCGAGGTCGGTGGCGCGCTCGAGGTCGTTTCCTGCGCCGGTGGTGATGCTGCCAATCGTGATCTCTTCGGCGATGCGGCCACCGAGCAGGATCGCGATCTGATCCTCCAAGTACTCGCGCGAGTAGTTGTGCTTCTCGTCGATCGGCAACTGCATCGTCAACCCGAGCGCCATGCCGCGCGGGATGATTGTGACCTTGTGGATCGGATCCGCGTGAGGCAACTTGACGGTCAGCAACGCGTGCCCGGCCTCGTGGATCGCCGTGACCCGCTTCTCGCCCTCGCTGATGATCATCGAGCGGCGCTCGGCGCCCATCAGGACCTTGTCCTTCGCAAACTCGAAGTCGAGCATGCGAACGACCTTCTGGTTGTAGCGCGCGGCATTCAGCGCAGCTTCGTTCACCAGGTTGGCGAGGTCCGCCCCCGAGAAGCCCGACGTCCCGCGTGCCAGCACGGCCACGTCCACGTCGTCGGAGAGCGGAATCTTCTTGGTGTGAACGGAGAGGATGCCCTCGCGGCCCTTCACGTCCGGGCGATTCACGACGATGCGGCGATCGAATCGGCCGGGACGGAGCAGGGCCGGATCGAGCACATCGGGCCGGTTGGTGGCTGCAACGAGGATGACGCCTTCGTTCGATTCGAAGCCGTCCATCTCGACGAGCAACTGGTTCAGCGTCTGCTCACGCTCGTCGTGTCCACCACCGAGACCTGCGCCGCGGTGACGGCCGACCGCGTCGATTTCGTCGATGAAGACGATGCAGGGCGCGTTCTTCTTGCCCTGCTCGAAGAGGTCGCGGACGCGCGAAGCGCCAACACCGACGAACATCTCGACGAAGTCAGAGCCGCTGATGGAGAAAAACGGCACGTTGGCCTCGCCGGCCACCGCGCGCGCAAGGAGCGTCTTGCCCGTTCCCGGGGGGCCCATGAGGAGCACGCCCTTCGGGATGCGGCCGCCCAGCTTCTGGAACTTCTGAGGCTCCCGCAGGAAGTCGATGATCTCCTGCAGTTCTTCCTTGGCCTCGTCCACGCCGGCGACGTCCTTGAACGTCACCTTCTTCTGGGCGCTGGACGACAACTTCGCCTTGCTCTTCCCGAACGAGAGCGCCTTGTTCCCGCCGCTCTGCATTTGCCGCATGATGAACACCCAGAATCCGATCATCAGCAGGATCGGCACCCAGGTGGAAAGCAGCGCGGTCCAGGGGCTTGCAGTGGGTTCGCGAGCCGTAACAACGACGTTGCGTTCGAGCAGCCGGTTGGCAAGCCCTTCGTACTGCGGTGGCGCGACGGTGCGGAACGTGTCGTTCGCCTTCGTCGTGCCGGAGATCTCGTTGCCGGTAATGGTGACCGAGGCAATCTGGCCGGTATCGACGGCCATCATGAACTCGGTGAAGGTGAGCGCCTTGGCGGCCGCCTGGAACTTGGTGGAGAAATTCCAAACCATGACCGCGATTACGGCCATAGCCATCCAGAACACCAAGCTCCGCATTGTCGAGTTCAAGAGCGCCCTCCCGTCCGATTTTCCGACGGCTTAAATTCCGGGATTTACAAGAGTATCACTTCGGCGCCCGCGCTCGGCCAACGATCAGCGTGCGTCTCTTAGTAAGACCATCTTTCCACGCCGAAGTTCCACGCGGGCTCCCGGGACATCTACTCCCCCCGACTCGCCTGACGCTACCTCGAGCGCCGACTCGACATGTTCGAACCCGATTTCACGGTTCGGCGCAGCCAGTCGCAGGGCGACAAGCACAACCCTCCGCCTGACAGGAGGTGGTTCTGCCATCAGCCCTGATACGTCGATTTCGAGCCCACTGTTACTGCGAACAACCAGAGCATCGAATCTCCGATCGCTGAGCTCATCGAGCCACTGACCATCTTCTCGGACAATAGCGGCTGCCCGTGCAATGGCCGGGGTTGAGGACGCATTGCCTGCGCGGTCCATCTCCGGCAGCACCTTGTGCCGGATCCGGTTGCGCGGGTTCTCGAGATCGTCGTTCGTTTCATCCTCCACCCAGCTCTGTCCGCGCGACTCGAGATACTGGCGCAGGTCGGTTCGCCCCACCTCGATCAGCGGCCGAATCACCGCGTCGCGACGTGGATAGATTCCGGCGAGGCCAGTCAGCCCTGCCCCTCGAATGAGTTTCAGAAGAAACGTCTCTGCCTGGTCGTCGCGTGTGTGACCGACTGCGATTCGATCGGCGGCCAGCGACTCCGCAGCACGGTGAAGGAAATCGTACCGAAGCCGGCGGGCGGCGTCTTCTACAGACAAGCGCTGGGTCTGCGCATATGCACCGACGTCGATCGACTCCACGACGATTGGCAGACCCACACGCCTCGCCAGGTCACGGCAAAACTGCTCGTCACGCGGCGCAGTGCAACGAAGACGATGGTTCAAGTGGGCAAGGGAGACGACGCTGAAGCCGTCCTGCTCGGAGAGTTCCTGGAGCAGCAGGGTCAGGGCGACGGAATCGGATCCGCCTGATACCCCAACGAGCAGCCGGCTTCCCTGCGGACAGAGCCCGTGTCGGCGGATAGTGCGGCGAATCTCCTGGTGGAGACGTGTCAACTCCCAACTCCCAACTCCCAACTCCCAAACTGAAGCTTGCTTTTCAGCGCCTTGGGAGTTGGCGCAAGAAACACCTTGGTAATTGGGAGTTTGATATGCCGGAGGGCGGACTCGAACCGCCGACCCCGCGCTTATGAGACGCGTGCTCTAACCGACTGAGCTACTCCGGCACGAACTTTCAATTCTACCGCAGCGTCGGCGGGTCAACGGCGGGTCTGAAGACCCGCCCGCTACCAGATCGTAGAGGCGGGCCTTCAGGCCCGCCTACTTCTCACTCTCGATGATGGCCGCGGCAATAAGGGGAATGAGGATCTCGTGGTGTCCCACCAGAGAGATCCCCTGGCCCTTGTTCCCCGCCACCGGGCGCGTCACCACGTTGGTCTGGGGACGATACATCCGCATGAAATCGATATTGACCGTCGTCAATCCATCCAGCCCGATCCCCTGATTGCGGGCCAGTGCCACCGCCTTCAGGAAGACCTCGGGAAGGATCACCGCCGAACCGCAGTTCAAATAGACGCCCCCGGCGAGTCGCGCTACCGACGATGTGAAGTAGCGGAAGTCGCGAAGGCTGGCGTCACCGATTGCCGCGCCGGACGCGTCCTCGTGCATGTGGATGATGTCCGTCCCGATCGCCACGTGAACCGTGACCGGGATCTGGAGTCGATGCGCGGTCGCAATGAGACTGCGATCCACCCAGCGCGCGTTCGCTCCGGCCAGATAGGCGCCGACGGCCTCACCGAGCCCCTGCTGCCTCGACTGCGCATTCCGTATGACCTCGTTGAGGATGCGTCCGGTCTCCTCGGCCATCCCAAATCGGCCTGGTCCGAGCGCCTCGTCAACGTCCTCTGACGTGACCCCTGCAAGAGCGATCTCGAAGTCGTGAATGACGCCAGCGCCGTTCATCGCAAGCGCGGACACGTAGCCGCGCTCCATCAGATCGATGAGCACCGGCGAGACACCGGTCTTGATCACATGGGCGCCGATGCCCCAGATGATGCCGGCGTCGCGCGCGCGTGCATCGACCATCGCGCGTACGACGCGCCGAATATCCTCTCCGGCGAGGATCGCGGGAAGCGAATCGAACCACTCTTTGAACGAGACGCCTTTTGCACTGGGCTTCGCGAAGTCTTCGGCGCGGGCCTTACTTCGCCTCGATGCGAGCGGGTACGTGCGGACACCGGAGAGATCGAACTCCTCGTAGCGGAATGGCATGCGCAATACCATAGCCTCAATTCCCAACTTCCAACTCCCAACTTCCAAACGGGTGCTAGGGTGCTATGTGGAGATTGGCGATTGGGAATTGGGAGTTGACATGGATCGCCTTCAAGGCACCACCTGCGCTCCGACAAAGAGCTGGAACGGCGCCCAGTAGTACGGCTTGGCTGTCGCCGATCCGCTGCGAATCATCTCGAGCTTTGCAGTGCGGAGCGCCTCCCCGGGTGAAGCTCCCGCCGCCAGGTTCGCGTACGACCGTCCCATCAGCGCGGCGGTCGATCGATCGTCAACATCCCAGAGCCCTGCGACCACCCGGCGCGCACCGGCGCGCAGAAACGCCCAGGCGAAGCCGACGAGACCCTCACCCGCGTACGTGCGCTCACCGGCACTGCGACATGCCGAAATCGTGACGAGATCCGCAGACAACGGACGCTCCGCCACGTCGCGCGCGTAGAGCTTGTACCCATTCTCGTCGCGCGAGAGGATCACCGCTGACTCGAGAGGGCTCTCCGCGTTGGCTTCCGCGTGTGCGGTGAAGTGCACGATGCCGAACTTGCCAGGCTCCGACGCCAGATACTTCGCCGGCGTAGCTTGAGCGGCGCGATAGATCGACGCGCGATTGGCGAACGCATCCGACACCGCCGTCATCTCCGCCGAGGCATAGCGGAGCGAGGGATATTTCGGATCCGCGGACACCGCGTCGCCAATCAGCAGCACCGTGCGCTCGGTCGTCTTGCTGGCCGGTGGCTTGATGCTCAACGTTCCGAGCGAGGGCGCAACGGCAATCTCGACGTCCTCGATCCAATAGTGCCGGCGTTCACCCGGCACTGGCAGCGTCTCGAAGTTGAGCGTATTCAACGAACCATCAGGCACGATGACGACGCGCGCGCCTTGTGGGATGAAGGACGCGACCGGCTGCACGAGTCGTTCGAACAGCGCGTCGCCAGCGCCGCCACTCGCGGTAAGAGGATTCCCCAGCGACGTCACGATCAGATTCCGATACTGCTCGACGAGCGTCTTGATCTCGCCACTGTTGGTGCCGAGCGGAACGAATCTGATGCGGTCGCCGGACACGACCCACGCATAGGCTTTCGTGGATCCAATCCAGTAGAAGACAACCAGGCTGCGTGATCCAAGCGCCGCACGACGGAACACGCTCGCCGTGGGACGTGTTGGCGCCGCGACCCCGTGTCGCTCCGCCAGGACCCTCGCGCGAATCGAGTCCGCAACGGTCAGCGCGTCATCGAACTCACGCCGTTCAGCGAGCACGTCGATATAGCGCTCGTAGAAGCGAATGAGACGAGTAAGAAACGAGAGCCTGTAGTTCGTATCGAGAAGCTCGGAGCGCGTGTGCTCGATGACGTCGAGCGCCGATCGATAGTGTCGTGACGCGCCATCGAGGTCGCCGGTTGTGGCACGGAGGTTCCCGAGTTCTGCGTGCACTTCCCAGGCAAGCGCAGGAGGAGTCTCGGAGTCCGACAGGATCGACTCGTACAGCTTCCTCGCCTCGTCTCCCTGCCCCCGGCCACCGGCGATCTCCGCCCGATGAAACGTGTTGTAGATGAACGTGCGCGTGCCCGCCCGTTCGTTCAGACGCCGCGCCTCGAGATTCATTCGCTCGGCCTCATCCCACTGGCCGAGCGACGCGTGCGCCGTCGTGAGGTTGTCGGCCCAGCGCGCCGCGTCCTCAACCAGCCCGGCGCTGTTCGCGACGTCGTGCGCTCGACGCAGGTAGGCGATTGCTTCCTGATACGAGCCATTCAGCAGGTGCGTGGCGCCCAGCACACCAAGCGCCTGTTCGAGGTACACCTTCGGCCCGCGCTGTTCGTTGACTTCGACGCTTCGCCGCTGAACGGCAATCGCACGATCGAAGTCTCCCAGGCGCGCGTAGCAGACACCGGCATTCCTGAGGCCGATCGCGTAGACCATGAACGAAGACAGATCGCTCATCGACGTGACGGACTCGAAGAATGGCAACGCCGCGTCGTAGCGATTGGTGACGAGATACCCGGCCCCGCGATTCAGCATCGCGCTCGCCTCTCGAAATCGATCGCCCGCGGCTTTCGCTCGTGCGGCCGCCGCTTCGAGAGCTGCGTCACCCTCGCTCGCGCGCCCGAGGCGCACTAATGCGACTCCTTTCAACGTGGTCGCATCGATCAGGATCTCGTTGGCCGATGCCGCACTCGCCAGGCTCGCCGCATCGTCGAAGACAGGGAGCGCCTCGGACAGATTGCCCCGCACAAGATGAAGCTGACCCTTGAGATACCGTTGCCGCGCGCGCACCCATCCGTAGTCGGCGCTCTGCGGAATCTGTTCGTCGAGTGCGGGAAACGGATCGGACAGACGGCGATCGATCAG
>Ga0310810_10001022_pt1 | contig 28479 bp, 28 predicted proteins | sample NCmetagenome_FD_207641 | JGI IMG/M metagenome (GOLD analysis project Ga0310810, IMG submission 207641) | Soil microbial communities from experimental microcosm in Duke University, North Carolina, United States - NC | ecosystem: Engineered > Artificial ecosystem > Soil microcosm > Unclassified ...
CCGGTATCGGGTTTGAGCAAGCCGCAAAGCATCCGGATGGTGGTGGTCTTGCCGCTGCCGTTGGGGCCGAGGAAGCCCCAGACCTCGCCCTGGGGGACCGCGATGTCAACGCCATCGACGGCGGTCGTGCGTCCGAAACGCTTGGTAAGCCCGTGGACGTCGATGGCGAGGTTGCTCATGGCGTGGGAGCAGGCGCAGCCGCCGGCGTGCCGGCGGTTTCGATAGGCCACACCTCGACCGGCAGACCGGGACGGATCGGAAGCCCGCTGGTCACGCGCGCTTCGGCTTTGAAGACGAGCCGCTCGCGGTTGCCAATGCTGTAAATGACCGGAGGTGTGAATTCGGATTGCGCGGCGATGAAACTGATCGTGCCCGTGAGATTGGTGGGGCAGCCGTCGCAACCGATGTGCACTTGAGAGCCCAACACCAAATTGGCGACTTCCGGTTCGGGCACGAAGAAGCGCACGAACACATTGGCAGGCGGCAGCACGGCGACGACCGGGGTGCCGGCGTTGGCATATTCGCCCTGCCGGAAATAGATATCCTGCACCTGACCGTCGATCAGCGCGTGCACGGTGCGCTCGGAGAGATTGTATTCCGCGGTTGCAAGGCTGGCTTCAGCTTGCCGGGCTTGTGATTCCGCCTGACGGCGCGCGGCGTCGGCTTGACTCTGTTGCGCGACCGTCTGGTTGCGCTGCGCGCGCGCACTGTCATAAGCGGCCTGCGCGGTCTCGAGATCGCGGCGCGGTGAGCCGCCGATGCGCACCAATTCCTGCTGGCGCGCCAGCTCCTTTTCGTTTTTGGCGATATCGGCTTCGGTCTGGGTTTGTTGCGCGCGCGCCTGAGCGATTTGGGCCGTGGCTTGCTCCGCTTGCTGTTTGGCCCCGGCGATCATGGCATTGGCATTGTCGCGAGCGGCGATTTCGCGGGTCGCATCCAGTGTGAAAAGCGAGTCGCCGGGTTTGATTTTTGCGCCGCGCGCGACATTGAGACTGGTGATCCAGCCGGCTTGCGGCGGTCCGATGAGGGCGAGTTCGCCTTCGACGTAGCCGAGCCAATGCGTGTTGGGCTTGTCCTCGCAGGAAGCGAGCATTGCTGCCAACGCCAACGCGGCCAACGCCTGTTTCATGCGGCCTTCTCCTCGGGCTTGAGGCCGCGGAGCAGTGTCGCGATATGCGCTTCGATCAGGCCTTCGTAATCGTACGGTTCCGAATCCAACGGCGCGAATGTGGTGCGCCAAATCGCGGCCAGGAGCAGCGGCGCGATGCACAGACGCACCGCGTGCGGCAGCGGGATGTCGCGGAACTCGCCACGCGCCATACCGGCGCGGAGCAAACCTCCGAACAAAGCGAGCCCACGCTCGGCGACTTCAGCGCGATAGATGCGCGCGAGGTCGGGAAAATTGCCGGCCTCCGCGATGACGATCTTCGGCAGCACGACGAGGTTGCTGGTGGTGAGAAAGCGTCCGATGGCGCGCAGCACATCTGCAAGCAATGGCCCGATTGCGCCGTGATGATCACGAGCCATGCCGGCAAACCGCGCGAGCTCGCTGACGAGCTTGTTCTGCACCAGCGCCTTGAAGACCGCTTCCTTGCTCGGGAAGTAGAGATAGATCGTGCCTTTGGCGACGTGCGCCCGCGCGGCTATGTCATCCATGCGCGCGGCCGCGAATCCTTTCTCGGCAAAGACGGCGAGCGCGGCATCGAGAATTTCTTGCGGGCGCGCGTCCTTGCGCCGGCGCCATCGGGCAGATTCGGGGCCCGCCGCGGCGGCGCTGCCGGTTTTGCCCGGAGCCCGCCGCGCGTCTTGCGATTCGCCTCCGCGCCCGGAAGCCGCCCGTCTCTTTCCTATGTGCGCCGCCATTAGGCTTGCCAATAAATAACTGACCGGTCATTTATATATTATTCGCCTGTATGCGGCAACGGAGATAATCTGGCGCCATGCGCAGAAGCTTCATCCTGGGCATAATCATTGCGGCGGTGGCCGCCGCCGCCGTCTCCTATGTCGGAGCCTCGCTCCGGCCGGTTCTTTTGGATTTTGCGAAAGGCACTCCCCGGATCGAACCGGGCTTCATCGGAATCGCAGACTTCGGCAAATGGCGACTCATCTGCGTGCCCGCGCCGAACATGATGGAGGGTCTGGGACCGCTGGCCCAAGCCGGCGCGTCGCCTGCTCCCGCCAAAGCGGCGAACGCCAATTCCTGCCGCATCAACGGCGAGATGGCCCCGCCGGAAGCCGGTTCGAACGCCAACGCAGCGCCGGTGATCTTCGCCGCAAATTTCAGTTTGGTGGGGCCCAAGCGCATGCCGGCGGCCATGCTGCGTGTGCCCGCGACCGCGCGTGCCGGCGATGCGATCAGCCTGCGTTTCGAGGACCAGACAGCGATCACGACCATCGTGCGCGAGTGCGCCGCCGAATGCTTGGCCGCGGGCGATCTGACGGGCGCCGATTGGACGCACCTTTCCACCGCCAAGAGTCTGCAAGTCACGTTTCCAGCGGCCGGCGGGCAGAGGGTTCTTCTCGATCTGCCGGTCCAAGGATTGGCGGAGGCAGTCAGAGCGCTCGATCGCGCCGAGATTCCTGCCGCGCGATAGTTCGTTGCCTCACTCTGGCGATCGCTGCTTGACCCACTTCGGCGCGAACCTATTCTCGCTTAGCATGAGTCGTGAGGCCTTGCGCCGATGGGGCTGTCAGAGGCGGTGAACCGGGAAGCCGTCTACATTGCGGCCGTCGCGCGCACGCTGCTGCTGACACGCGGCGTTCGCCCCGATGCAAAGATGACGGTAGCCGATTGGACGGAACGCTGGGCGCGCGAGCGCGCCGAGAGTCCCGCCATTCTGCAAGACGAGCGCATCGTGACGTGGGCCGCGCTGGACGCGGGTGCGAATTGTTACGCGCGCTGGGCTCTGCAGCTCGGCCTGAAGAAAGGCGATGTGGTCGCGCTGCTGATGGAAAATCGGCCCGATTACATCATGGCATGGCTCGGCCTGTTGAAGTGCGGCGTGGTCGCCGCGCTCGTGAACACGCATCTGACCGGACAGCCGCTCGCGCATTCGATCGGTCTGACGGGCGCAAGGCATCTCATCCTCGGCGGCGAGCTGGCCGCGAGTTACGCGAGCGCGCTCGCCGATTTGGAGTCGCATCCGGTGCTGTGGGTCACCGGGGGGGCGCGCGCGGGTTGCGAGGATTTGGATTCCGCTTTGGCGACGCAATCGGGCGCGCCGCTCGAAGCGGGAAGCCGCGACGATCTCTATTGTCGCGACAAGGCGCTTTATATCTACACCTCGGGCACGACCGGCTTGCCCAAGGCCGCCAACATCAGCCATATGCGGCTGCTGCACATCATGAGCGCGTTTCAGGGCGCGGTAAATGCGAGCCAATCCGACCGCATGTATGACGTGCTGCCGCTGTATCATTCCTCCGGAGGCATCGCTGCGCTGGGACCGCCGTTTCTTTCCGGCGGCTCCCTCGTTTTGCGCAACAGGTTTTCGGCGAGCGAATTTTGGGACGATTGCCATCGCTATAAGCCGACGGTGTTTCAGTATATCGGGGAGCTCTGCCGTTATCTTTTGAACACGACGCCGCATCCGCGCGAGCGCGAGCACGCGCTGCGGGCGGCGATCGGCAACGGTTTGCGCCCGGAAATCTGGCCGCGCTTCCAGACGCGCTTCGCCATTCCGCACATCATGGAGTTCTACGGCGCGACCGAAGGCAATGTCGGAATGATCAATTACGACGGCAAGATCGGCGCGATCGGCCGCGTACCTTGGTATGCGCGCACCATCCAGAAGATCCGGCTGATCCGTTACGACCTCGAGAAAGGCACGCCGGTGCGCGACGAAAACGGCCGCTGCACCGAGACGGCGAACGGCGAGATCGGGGAAGCGATAGGAAAAATCGATCCCAACGATCCGCGCTCACGCTTCGATGGCTATACGAGCAGAGCAGAAACCGAGAAGAAGATCTTGCGCGATGCGTTTGGCAAGGGTGACGCCTGGTTCCGCACCGGCGATCTGATGCGCCGCGACGCGCACGGCTATTTCTATTTCGTGGACCGCACCGGCGACACGTTCCGCTGGAAGGGCGAGAACGTCGCGACGTCCGAAGTTGCGGAAGCATTGTCCGTGTTTCCCGGCGTGAAAGAGGCGAACATCTACGGCGTCGAGGTGCCCGGCGGCGAGGGCAAGGCCGGCATGGCGGCGCTTGTCACCACGCAAGGGTTCGACCTGGGCGGGCTCGCCGCCTATGTCGATAAGAATCTGCCGTTCTTTGCGCGGCCGATTTTCCTGCGCTTCCAGCAGCAGATCGAAACCACGAGCACGTTCAAGCAGCGCAAGATCGAATTGCAGCGCGAGGGCTTCGATCCGTCGTTGATCACCGATCCGGTGTATGTGCACGAAGCCAATGCGGGGCTTTATGTGCGCCTCACGCCGGAGCTTTATCGCGCCATCTGCGACGGGAAAATGAAGTTATAAAACAAGGCGTTATTCCAAAAAACCAGGCGCCAGCACGAGCAGGCGCATGCTCGTGCTCATGTTCGTGCTCGAGGCGGGTTTCAGCGCGCTTGCGCTTGTTTGACCTGGCCGCCCGCGGTCACTTCGAAGGCGAAGTGGAAGGCCGGCAAATCCTCATTGGGATGATCCGCGGCGTAGGTGAGCTGCGGGATGCGGAAATTGTCGAGCTCGGCCTCGGTGCCTTTGTAGATGCCGGGATAGAGATCGATGAAATGCCAGCCCGGCGCGCCGGTCGCCTGCATGTTGATCTGCACGTCGCCCTGACTGTTGAAGGCGCAGACATAGCCGTTGTAGCTGTTGTCGTAGACCACGTGCATGATGTTGCCGGTCTCGGTCCAGCCCACACCTTTGAGATGAATCGTGAACTTCGTGCCGACGGGCCCGCGCGTCACTTCGACGGGCAGCGCGGTCGCCTTGATGAAATGCGTGCCGATGGTTTTGCCGACGCCCTTCTGGACCCATAGGCCGTGCGTGCCGCCGAGATCGTCGGGCGTCTTGAAGGAAAACTCGACGCGGCCCTGCGCATCGGCTTTGGCTTCGGCGACCGGAAGGGAAATGCCTTCCCAACCCTGACCGCTCATGCGGTTGCCGATCACGCGCGTCCAGTTGAGCTTGTAGGTGTCGCCCGGTTTGAAACCGTTGCCGGAAACTTTGACCGGCTCGCCGACGCCCGAGAAATGCGGGCTCGACACGAGCTCGCCTGGAGCCGGCAGCCGCTTCACATCTTTCTGCGCCTGCTGCTCCGGTTTGACGGGAAGCACGGGCGCGCCGGGCGTCACCGTGAACATGAACGAGAATCGCGGACGACCCTGCGCCGGATTCTGTTCCGGATTCTGATACGGGAACGTGAGCGCGCCGTGCGTCACCTGGATGACGTGATCGCCGACATTGCCGGTCGCCGGAATCGTGAACGTCGCTTCGCCACGCGTCGTGACCGCCGACATCCAGCCCGTGAAATTGTTGTCGTAGAGCAGCTCCCAGGAATTGTAGAGCGAGCGCCAGCCGATGCCTTTGACCTTGAAGGTGATGGGCGTGCCGACCGGTCCGTTCTTGGGCGCGTAGTCGACCGTCATGTCGACGTCATAGGCAACCTGCGTCATGACGCGGTCGCCCAGCTGCAGGATGATGTCGTGCTCGAAGCCGAAATCGTCGGGCGTCGTGAAGCTCGCGCTGATGCGGCCCTGCGCGTCGCTTTTCACTTTCGCCATCTGGTAATCGGTCGGGACGAATTCGCGGCCCTTGTATTCGGTCTCGGTCACTTTCCAGCGGCCCTCGACGGTGCGCCAGATGAGTTGGAATTCCTGATTGGGCGGCAGCTTCTCGCCCTTGATGGTGAAAGGCGTGCCGGCTTTGCCATGATCGGGAATCGCAGTGAGGGCGCCGACATAGCCGTCGCGTGCCTGACCGAGCTTGACCAGCGGCCCGAAGGCGGACGCGGGCGCGGCCAACGCCGCGTAAGAAGCGAAGACAACGACGACAAGCGCCAAAAGCGCAGATGCCAGACCGACGAGCGGTCTGCTGCGAGTGGTCATAGAAGGTCCCCTTTAAAGGCTACACGCTCAGGGAATGGGCGGCCGCGGAAGCGTGCCCGCGACAATCATGAGCTGTGTTGTGTCGCGCGTGAAGGGCTGCCAAGTCACAACTGTGCCATCATTCATGGTGGCATTGACTTTGTAGCCCAGCATGCCCGTCGGGAAATCGTTCGGGATGGTCCAGAACAGCGACCAGAAGAAATCCGTCGGCGGCATGCCGTGACCGCCGAAATGGGCCGGCAGCTTCTGGCCGTTGCCCAATTCCACTTCGACGCTCTTGAGCGCGGTAGCGTCGGCAACGGTGCCATCGGGCTTCTGGATGCGGATGCGCCACGCGACCGCTTCGCCGCGGATGTACCGATTGTTCAGTACGCAGAACGGTCCCTGCTGGCCCATCAGCGCGTGGCGCACGATGTCGCCTTCGAAGAACAGCTTGCCCGCGGGCGTCGTGCGGATCTGCGCGTCGGCGCCGGCAAACCCGGCAATGACAAACGACAATGCAAGAGCGGAAAGTGTAATGGCTTTCATAGACCGTCCCCAGTTCGTGCCGATTGCACAGAAATTCTTGGTGCAATGATACATGGATCGGAGCCGGGGCAAAAGGGTTAAGTCCGGCCCGAAGAGCGGTTTTCCGTGGAAGTTTGGCCGGGATGTTCCGCATCCGTTCAGCACGCCAAAGCCGCCTCCCGGCAGTGGTGGGAGACGGCTTCAGGCGCCACGGAACCGCAACAAGACTAGCGCTTGCTGCGGCGTGATTTCGAGGTTTTCCGCTTGGCGGCCGTTGTTTTCCGCTTGGCGGCGGCGGGTTTCCGCTTGGCGGCGGCGGTCCGCAGGGCGGCGGCCCTGCGCAAGGTGGTGCGGGCCTTGACGCGCGTGCTAACGCCGGTGGCGCGGGCCTTGACGCGCGTGCCAACGCGGGTGGCGCGGGCCTTGACGCGCGTGCTAACGCGGGTGGCGCGGGCCTGAATGCGCGTGCCTATGCGGGCTTTACGCGCAGCCATCCGGCCACGGATGGTCGGGCGCGACTTGGCGCGCCGCGTCGTGCGGGTGGCATTCTCGCCGCCCATGGCGCGTGAGCTTTCGCGTTTGCCGCGAGCGCCGACGCGCGACTTGCCCTCGCGCTCCTGCTGGTAGGTCGCGCCCCGGGCTTCCTTGCGCTTGGACTTGGCGAGGCTTTTGCGCCGTTTCGACGGGCTGTCGTATCTGGAGGTTCCGGATTCGTGCATGGCGATGGCGATCGCCTGTTTGCGGCTCTTCACCTTGCCGCCCTTGCCACCGCGGCCGCTTTTCAGCTCCCCGTGCTTGAATTCGTGCATGACGCGGCCGGCGGTCTTGCGTTGTCCTGGTGATGATCGGGCCATAAGGATTCTCCTCGCGTTGCTCCCTCCCGCTCGTGTGCCAAACGCGAGCTAAGCGCCAAAGTTCCCGTGGGAGCCGTCCGGGTTGAATTTTGAGGAGGATGAGTGGCAGGTTCGCAGGCGCGTGAACGATGGAGAATGCGGATGCCGCTGGTGCAGAATCCAATTTGCGAATTCGGCTGGAAAGCGCGCGATTTTTCACTCACCAGCGTCGACGGCAAGGTCTATGCGCTGCGCGACGTGCGCGGACCCAAGGGCACGCTCGTCGTCTTCATCTGCAACCACTGCCCCTATGTGCGCGCCGTGATCGACCGTTTCGTAGAAGAGACGGCCGCGCTGAAGGATCTCGGCATCGGCGTGATCGCGGTGATGCCGAACGACACGAAGATTTCCCCGGGCGATTCCTTCGCCAACATGAAGGCCTTCGCAAAGGAGCACGACTTCACGTTCCCCTACGTGATGGACGAGACGCAAGCTGTGGCGCGTGCCTACGGCGCGGTGTGCACGCCGGATTTCTTCGGCTTCAACGCGAAGGACGAGCTGCAATATCGCGGCCGGCTGGACGAATCGAAGACCACGCTGGTCAAAGGCGCGCGGCGCGATCTGTACGAAGCGATGAAGCAGATCGCGCAAACGGGCGAAGGCCCGAAGGATCAGATCGCCTCGATGGGCTGCTCGATCAAGTGGAGGGAGTGAGAGCTAGGTGACGAACGGGCAAAATCGACCCATTCCAGTCAACCGGTTCACCTCATTTCATAGAAGAAAGACCGCGACCGCGCCCAGGACAATGACCGAGGCGGTGAGAAACGCGAACCGGCCAAGCGGCGATAGGAGACTTGTGCGGTAGCGATATCCAGGGCGTCTAACCATCTTTTGTCTACGATGAGCCACAGAGATCGGGAAAATCTCTTGGGGAGTCTATTCGCCTCTCTGTTCAGGATAGTACACCTTTCGGCGTCACCATGTTGAATGAGCTGGTATGCGCGCACAGTTGTGAGCCCGCACCATAATGGTTATTTTTGATTTATCTGTCGTTTGGGGGGCAGCCGATCCAACGCAATCGGAACGTAATGAGAGGTTCCATGCGCTCTTGTTAATGTGGAGGATGGAGTACTCGTTATGAAACTCGATGTGATCGTGCCGACGTTCAATCGAGCAGCTCTCGTTGCAAGAACCCTTGACAGTCTTAAGCGGGCAACGATCCCGTCAGGGTTAGAGACGGAAATATTCGTCGTCGACAATCGCTCCACCGACAACACGGCAGAAATCGTAAGGAAGTTTGCCGCACCTTTTTCCGTGCATTATTTGTATGAAGCACGACCGGGAAAGTCACACGCGTTAAATACCGGGCTAAGAGAAAGTCGCGCTGATTTCGTGGGGTTCATCGATGATGACGAGGAGATCGATGCCAATTGGTTCGCTGAAGCGCATCGAGAATTCACGCAAAGAGATATCGATTTTTTGGGTGGCCCTTACTATCCGATCTGGCAATCGCCGCCCCCTGCGTGGCTTCCTCGGAATTGCTACGGCCTTGTCGGTTCGATAACGGAACCCTCGGTCGAGGGCGAGTATGGACCGCATTTCGCCGGCATGCTGATGGGCGGAAACGCCGTGATCAGACGCCAAACCCTCGATCAAGTGGGCCCCTTTTGTACGGATCCGCATATCATGCGGGCTGCGGACACGCTGGCTTCCGGGGAGGATCGCGAGATGTACGAGCGGCTCCTGAAAGCCGGAGCGCGCGGCAGATTTTCGCCCAACCTCATCGTTTACCATCACATTCCCGATGAGCGTCTGACGATGCGCTATATTCGCAGACGCATTTTCGCTCAAGGCGTTTCGCGGTATTTCCTGGAAAAAACGGGCATAAAGCCGGCGCCGGGTCCAACTCTGTTCGGTGTGCCGCGCTGGTACTTTTCAAAGAGCGCTCTGGGAGTCCCAAGAATCTTGGGCCAAGTCGTCCGCGGTCGTTCGGCCGCTTCTGTCGAGGCAGAACTGACATGGATCGAATTGGCCGGCCGAATTTCGGCGGCTATGCGCTCGTCCGTCAATTGATGGGCTCGTTGTTGGCGTATAATTTCACAACTTGAGTTGGCAGGGGACAAACCGCCATGGCAGCAGAACTGGAAGTTACGGTAATCATGTCGCCGCGCGAGCAATTCGGCTTGACCCGCCGTTCGCTCGAATCCCTGTATGACCACACCCACTGCCCGTTTGCGCTCATCTACGTCGACGGCGGTTCGCCCGCCTCGGCGCGCGATTACTTGCGCGCTGAAAGCGAGCGCCGCGGCTTTACCTTGCTCCGCACCGATTATTTCCTCACGCCCAATGAAGCGCGCAATCGGGCGCTGGCCCATGTGGCCACGCCCTATGTGGTGTTCGTCGACAATGATTTGATCTTCGCGCCGAATTGGCTGGAATCCCTGATCGGCTGCGCCAAGGAAACGCACGCCGATGTCGTGACGCCCGTGGTCTGCATCGGGGAACCGGTGCACACCAAGGTTCATTTTGCCGGCGGTGACGCTCGTATCGTCGAAGAAGACGGCCGGCGGAAGTTTCACGGATCGCATCATTTTTCCGGCGAATATCTCGCCGACGCGCGTGGCCGGATGATCCGGCGCGAAACCGAGACCGCGGAGTTTCACTGCGTTCTCGTGCGCACGGATGTGTTTCAGCGCTGTGGACTGCTCGACGAAAAGCTCACCGCGGTCCATGAGCACACCGATTTGTGCCTCACCGTGCGCAAGCATGGCGGCAAAGTCGTGTTCGAACCCGGTTCGATCGTCACCTATGCCGCTTTAAGGCCGCAAAGTTTCAGCGACAATGCCTTTTTCTATTATCGCTGGTGTGATGAATATACGCGCAACTCGGAACGCTATTTCCACGAGAAGTGGGGCACCGAATTCAGCGACAACACCTATCGCTATTTCGTAACCGGGCACCGGCGCCGCGTCGGCATCAGGCGGCGCATAGAAGCTCTCGTGGGTTGGCGCGCGAGCGAATTTCTATTCCATTTCTATGGGGAATGGATGGCGCACGCGGCCCTGCGCCGGCGCAGCCGGTTGATGGCGCGGAGTTCAACGGCACCACCCAATTAAATCCCCAGCACGCCAATGGCTCGGCGCACGAATCTCAACAGCACCAATCCGAACGGCGATGCCGTCTGATAAGAGCTTCGGCGATTGAGCGAAAGCGCTCCCGTCCATTTGGCCTCCGCGGCCTCGCGATATACGCGATTGAGTGCGGCGGCGAGCGCGGGCTGGCCCAACCCCACTGCCATTTCCACGAACGCATCACGATAGTCGCGAAGTCCGTCTTTAGCGGCATGGCAATAGTTCATCGCGAGGTCGAGATTGTCGTCGAGCTCGTTCGCCAGCCGCAGGAGCACCAGAGTGCGTTCGAGAGGGCTCAGCTCCGTCAACCGCTTCCGAACGTCGTCGATAGTCTGCGGGCGCCACCCGAGCTCTTGGTATTGGTGCACCAAGTCCTCGGCGCCGTTTCCGATGGCGCGCTTGACCTTTTGGCGCCGGTCACGCCAGCGCGTGAGCCCGAAATCACCCTGTTCGTAAGCCGCATGCAGAAGTCCAGCGGCGACAATTTCCGGCGCGGCGCGAAGACTTACGAGGACGCTCGCGGTGCCGACGAGGTGGGCAAGAAAAGGCTTCCCGGTAGCGCGCGCATGGCCGGCGAACAAAGTCGAGGCGAATTCATAGCAATCGCGGATATAGGTGAGTGCATCGCCGCCGTAACCCGCGCCGTGCATCTGCTTGTAAAGGGCGATATTGGTCTGCGCGACCGTGTCGAGCACGAGTGCGCCCCCTAAGTCAGGCGTGGCCGGCAATCGCTTCGCGCCTCCATTGGCGACCGATATTTTATAACGTTTATGCCCGCCCAGGGGCAATCGGCGCGTCAGCCGGAGATCGTTCCGATCGTTCCGCGCGGGCGCGAAGTTTTGAACCGTTGAGGCATGTTATGCCGCTTGTCGAGGCAACATCGTGTCAATTTGCGCAGCGCCAGCGCGGCGCGATCTGTACGAAGCGATGAAGCAGATCGCGCAAACGGGCGAAGGCCCGAAGGATCAAATCCCCTCGATGGGCTGCTCGATCAAGTGGCGGGAGTAACGTAGCTCTCTGCTAAACGACTTTGGCACTTCCAATCGAAAAGTGACAACCATACTTTTGTATGGTAATCTTGCCATACGACGCCGAATGTCGGCTTTAAATGGGACAGCGGAAAGGACTTGCTGAACCGGCGCAAGCATGGCGTCGGGTTCGAGCGAGCACAGCACGCATTTCTCGATCCAAACCGTGTCATTGCGGAAGACCTCGGCCACAGTGCCAAAGAACAGAGGTACTTCTGCTTCGGTTTTGTCGATAGCGGTGTGTTGACCGTGCGGTTCACCTTTCGCGGCGAGCGCATTCGCATTATCGGCGCAGGTCATTGGCGGAAAGGTAAAGCCATCTATGAGCAAGAAAACGGTCAAATACACAGAGGGTGAGATCGGTAAAGTAAAGGTAGTGAAGGACTTCCTTCCGCCGCCGGATCAACTCGTGTTGCGCGAAGAGAGCGTGAAGGTAACGCTTTCTCTTAGCCGTCGCAGCATTGAATTTTTCAAACGCGAAGCAGGCAAGCGCCGCGTCCCCTATCAGCGTATGATCCGCGCACTGGTGGATGCTTACGCCGAACGGGAGGGGCAGAGGTAATGGCGCAACGCGCTCTCGCATCGCTGCAGAGGCGCATCGCGAGCGTTACGAAGCGATGACAGTTACTCTGGTAGCTGCGTTTGTCGCCTTATGTCTTTTTAGATCGATGGAAACTGTTTGAGCGCACGTCATGCCGGGACATCACACGGCAAAAATCGATATCGGCGCTGCATTGCTGGATGGGATCGAAGAATCGTTTAAAGCGATCCAGATATTTCCTGATCAATTTGGCGCGTTGCGGCGTCGCATCGCTGATTTAGCAAAGCTTCAATGATCCGGGTGCATCGTCCCTTGGACTAAACTAATTATCCAGGAAGCTCCGCAGCTTTCTTGAGCGCGAGGGGTGTTTCAGTTTGCGGAGGGCTTTGGCTTCGATCTGACGAATGCGTTCGCGCGTGACACTGAACTGCTGCCCCACTTCTTCGAGCGTGTGATCGGTGTTCATGCCGATGCCGAAGCGCATGCGCAGCACGCGTTCCTCGCGCGGCGTGAGCGTCGCCAATACACGCGTCGTGGTCTCGCGCAAATTCGACTGGATAGCCGCATCGATGGGCAGGATCGCGTTCTTGTCTTCGATGAAATCGCCGAGATGCGAATCCTCTTCATCGCCGATCGGCGTCTCGAGGGAGATCGGCTCCTTCGCGATCTTGAGAACCTTGCGCACCTTCTCGAGCGGCATGGCGAGACGCTCGGCCAATTCTTCCGGCGTGGGCTCGCGGCCGATCTCGTGCAGCATCTGACGCGACGTGCGGACAAGCTTGTTGATCGTCTCAATCATGTGCACCGGAATGCGGATGGTGCGGGCCTGATCGGCGATCGAGCGCGTGATCGCCTGGCGGATCCACCACGTCGCATAGGTCGAGAATTTGTAGCCGCGGCGATATTCGAATTTGTCGACCGCCTTCATCAGGCCGATATTGCCTTCCTGGATGAGATCCAGGAATTGCAAACCGCGATTGGTGTATTTCTTCGCGATCGAGATCACGAGACGCAAATTCGCCTCGATCATCTCCTTCTTCGCCTGGCGGCTTTCGCGCTCGCCCTTCTGCACCGTCTGCACGATGCGGCGGAAGTCGGAGATAGATTGGCGCGTCTCCTGTGCCAGCGACTGGATGCTGTCGCGCAGCTCCTTGATCTTGTCGCGATCGTCGTGCGCGAAATCCCGCCACCCCGATCCGGTCAGGCGCCCGACGCGGCGCACCCAATTGGGATCGAGCTCGTTGCCGAAATATTGCTTGAGGAAGTCGCCGCGATCCACGCCATGCGCTTCGGCAAGGCGGAGCAGCCGGCCTTCAAGCGACAGCAGCCGGCGATTGATGCCGTACATCTGATCGACGAGCGCTTCGATGCGGTTGTTGTTGAGGCGCAGGCTCTTGACGAGATCGACGGTCTCGTTGCGCAGCTTCTGGAAGCGGCGCTCCTGGCCGGCGGAGAATTCTTCCGCGCCGAGTGCGGCTTCGACCTGCGCGTCCTGCAGCTTGCCGAGCCGCTTGTAGAGCGTGGCGATCTGATCGAGCGTCGCGAGCACTTGAGGCTTCAGGGCCGCTTCCATCGCCGAGAGCGACAGATTGCTCTCGTCGTCGAAATCCTCCTCGCCGGGAACGGCACCGTCGCCGCCTTCTCCGCCTTCGCCTCCGACGGCGGTGATGTCGTCGTCAGTAGGGGCGGGGGCTTTGGCGACCGCGGGCTTGGGTGCGGCGGCGGGCGCCGGAGCAGGTGGAGGAGGGGCGGACGGCGGAGTTGGTGCCGCGGCCGGAGCCGTGCCGGGCGCACCCGGCGGGGCTGCGATGCCCGGAACCGCGGCGGCCATGCCCTGGCCAAGCGGACCTTCGGCACCGGGAACGCCGCCATACATCGCTTCGAGATCGATGATGTCGCGCAGGAGCGCCTTGCCTTCCATCAGTTCGTCGCGCCACACGGTCAGCGCTTCGAACGTGAGCGGCCCTTCGCACAGCGCGCCGATCATCAGCTCGCGGCCGGCCTCGATGCGCTTGGCTATGGCGATTTCGCCTTCGCGGGACAACAGCTCGACCGAGCCCATCTCGCGCAAATACATGCGCACGGGATCGTCGGTGCGGTCGTAGGTCTCCTCCGCCTTCTCGGGAACTTCGGCGACGGCGCGGCCCGCGGCAACGGCGGGCACCTGCTCGCCGTCGGCTTCCTCCTGCTCCTCGCTTTCGATGACGTTGATGCCCATCTCGCTGAGCATCGACATGGTGTCTTCGATCTGTTCGGAGGACACCTTGTCGGAGGGGAGGACGCGATTCAGCTCGTCATAGGTGACATAGCCGCGCTGCTTGGCGCGCGTGACCATCTTGCGCACGGCCGCATCGGACATATCCAGAAGCGGAGCATCCGGATCGTCTTTGGGGGGCGTGCCGGGTGGGGCGCCTTCTTGTGGCTGCGGCGCGCCGTTCTTTTTGAGGAGGGCGCGCGGATCGACTTTGGCCGCCGCCTTGGGCTTCAACTCGGTGACAGTCGCACTCGCAGGCTTAGCCGCTGGTTTCACTGGTTCTGATTTCACAGTTTTTGTTTCTGGTGCTTTCGCGGCAGACTTGGGGATCTCTTTAAGCGGCGCCGGTTTCGCCGCGGCTTTTGCTGCCGTTTTGGGTTCCACGTGGACCTTAACGGGGGCTTTCCTCACTTCCGGTTTTTTCGGCTCGATTCTGGGCCTGGCCGAATTTTTCTTGAGCGCGGCGGCACGCGCCGGCTGCGCCTTTGCCTTCGCCGTCTGTTTGACGGGCTCGGGCTTGGTTCTTACGGGTTTCGCCGCGGATTTCAGCTTTACAGGAGTCTTCTTGGTCACTTCACATCCCGTCTGCCGGCTTCGGAAGAAGCGCGAATTTGGCCGTTCAAACGCTGCAATTCATCCCAATCTTCTTGTGCTCCGCTGTCCAGGTAACGCTGCTTTGCCTGAGCCCAGCGGGATTTAAGGTCGTCTACTCCTGACGCGTCGGGGTCGGCCAGCCGGGCTCGGGTTCGGTGCCAGAGTGCCTCGCGCGCTTGATCCCCTGCCTGCGCCCTGAGATCCGATTGAAGGACGGATTGTGTCTTGAGCCGTTCAGCAAGCACACCTAACCCCTGGCGAACGAGGTGGTTCTCGACGGCCGTATTGTCAAGCCTTTTACCCGAAGCTGCGAGGTTTAAGAGTTCGCGTCTGATCCTGTCAAGCTGGGGATCATCCAGGGAAAGTGACGCTACCGCTTCGGCGTCACGCTCGATCAGGTCCGGGGTGCTGATCAGCTGCCCGAGCATACGTTCCTCGGCCTTGTGCTTCGCGCCCGATGCGGCATTGACCACAAGCAGGCTGCGTTTGACCGCAGCGGACACGGTCTGCTGAGGGATGGGGGCGCGGTCGCGCAGCGAGCGCCCTGGCGCAGGCCTACCCTGGCGCCGCCTGTCGGATTCGGTTCTGCCCGGATTGGGCTGGCGCTGCTTAAAGGCTTTGAATACGCGGTCTGAGAAATCTCGGCGATAATACTCGGCGATCTTCGGATCGCGGATCGCCTTCACGATGCGGTCGAGTTCCGCCTCCAGCCCGGCGCGCCGTTCGGGCGTCGAGAAGTCTTTGTCCTCGGTCTCGCCTGCCCAAAGCACGTCGGCGAGGGGCTGCGCGCCGGCGAGCGCTTTTCGCATCGGCTCGGCGCCCTGACTGCGCAGGAAAGAGTCCGGGTCCTCGCCTTTGGGCAGGAACACGAAGCGGAGCGATTGGCCGGGGACCAGATGCGGCAGCGCGAGCAGGCTCGCCCGCTTGGCGGCGCGCAGGCCCGCCTCGTCGCCGTCGAAGCAGAGGACAGGTTCCGGCGACACCTTCCACAGCATTTGCAGCTGATCTTCGGTCAACGCCGTGCCGAGCGGGGCGACCGCGCCATCGAAGCCCGCTTCGACGAGAGCGATCACGTCCATATAGCCTTCCGCGACGATGAGCGCCGCGCCCTTGAGGGCGCCCTCGCGTGCGGTGTGGAAATTGTAGAGGAGGCGCCCTTTTGAGAAGAGCGTCGTCTCGCCGGTGTTGATGTATTTCGGCTTCGCGTCCGGGTTAAGTCCGCGGCCGCCGAAGGCGACGATGCGCCCGCGCACGTCGGTGATCGGAAACATCACGCGGTCGAAGAAGAAGTCGCGCGCCGGGCGCCCGTCTTCCCCGGCACGTGCGAGCCCGGCTTCGATCATGTCGTCGAGCGCGATACCGTGCGCCGCGAGGTGCGCGATCAGAACGCCGCTTGTGTTAGGTGCGTAACCCAGCCGATACCGCTGCCACGCGTTCGGCTCCAGACCGCGGCCGCGCAAATAGGTGCGCGCGACTTCGCCCGTTCGTCCGCGCAATTGTTCCTGGAAGAAGTCCGCTGCGAGCGCGATGATGTCGTAGAGCGACTTCTTCTTGATCTCGCGGGCTTCATCTTCCGGTGTCCAGGCCGGCAGCTCGACGCCGGCCTCTTCGGCGAGCTTCTGCACCGCTTCGGGGAAGGAGAGGGCCTCGGTTTCCTGGAGCCATTTGAAGGCGCTGCCGCCCGCGCCGCAGCCGAAACAGTGATAGATGCGGCGCTCGTTCTCGACCTTGAACGATGGCGATTTCTCTTTGTGGAACGGGCACAGGCCCCAGAACACGCGCCCCTTGCGGTCGAGCTTGACGCGCCGGCCCACCAGCTGGACGAGGTCCGTCCGCCGCAGGATTTCTTCGAGCAAGCCTTCGCCGTAACGCATGAATCACAAATCCTACTCTCCCTTAACGGGAGGGCGAAAACATGCGGGTTTATCGGAGCGCGCGCATCAGGCTTTCGGCGTTGCCAACAGCTCTTTGACCAGAGCGCTGGCTTTGCCGAAATCCATGCTTCCGGCATAGCGCTCCTTCAGCGCGGCCATCACCTTGCCCATGTCCTTCATCGCGGTCGCGCCCGACGCGGCGATGGCTTCGGCCACGGCGGCGCGGGTTTCGTCGGGCGACAATTGGCGCGGCATGAATTCGCGAATGACGACGATCTCGTCGCGTTCGGCGGCTGCCAGTTCGGGACGGCCGCCCTGGTCATACTGCGTTGCCGAATCCTCGCGCTGCTTGATCATGCGCGCGAGCACGTCGACGATTTCCGCGTCGCTCAAATTTTCGTTGCGGGTGGCGATTCCTTGCGACTGGATGGCCGCGAGCATCAGACGAACGGTCGAGAGCCGCTTGGCGTCCTTCGCCTTCATGGCGTCCCTCATGGCCGAGCTAAGCTGGTCGCGCAGTCCCATCGATTCGCATCCTTTTGCAGAGGGCGCGGAGAGTAGGACATAAGGCCAATTGGTCGCAAATGCGGCAAGTGACTGAAACCGCACGTGTTTTCAGCCGCGTCGCGTGCTTGACGGGCATCAACGCCCTCCCTATGGTGCCGGCGCATCCCAATCGTTTATGGCCCTGATGACCGACGGCCTCCGCGCAACCGCTCCCATGTCCGGAGCGGCGCCTTTTGCTGCACGCAAAACGGGCGTGCTGGTGTTGGCCGACGGCACGGCGTTCGAAGGCTTCGCCTTCGGCGCCGCAACGGAAGCCGTGGGCGAGGTCTGCTTCAACACCGCGATGACCGGTTATCAGGAAATCCTCGCCGATCCGTCCTATGCGGGGCAGATCATCGCCTTCACCTTTCCGCACATCGGCATCATCGGCGCTAACGAAGAGGACATCGAATCGATCACGCCGGCGGTGCGCGGCCTTGTGGTGCGCGTGCATGCCGAGACGCCGTCCAATTATCGCGCGCAGATGACGCTGGACCGCTGGCTGAAGCGGCACAACATTCCGGGCCTTTCCGGAATCGATACGCGGCGGTTGACGGCGCGCATCCGCGAATCGGGCATGCCGCATGGGGTGATCGCGCATCATCCCGAAGGGCGCTTCGATCTAGGCGCGCTGCAGCGGCAGGCGAAGAGCTTCCCGGGACTGGAAGGGCTCGATCTCGCCAAAGAGGTCAGCTGCCGGCAGATATTCACCTGGAACGAGACGCCGTGGCGCTGGAACGAAGGATATGGCCGGCAAGAGAATCCGAGCTGGCGCGCGGTCGTGGTCGATTACGGCGTGAAGCGGAACATCCTGCGGCTGCTCGCGGGTTCGGGTGCGCAGATCACCGTAGTACCGGCTCAATCGAGCGCTGCCGACGTGCTGCGGCACAAGCCACATGGCGTGCTGCTCTCGAACGGTCCCGGCGATCCGGCCGCGACGGGAACCTACGCCATTCCGATGATCCGTGGACTGATTGATACGGGCGTTCCCGTGTTCGGCATTTGTCTCGGGCATCAGATGCTGGGGCTCGCGCTCGGCGGGCGCACGCGCAAGATGGCGCAAGGCCATCACGGTGCGAACCATCCCGTAAAGGATCTGGAGACCGGTAAGGTCGAGATCGTGTCGATGAATCACGGTTTCACGGTCGATCGCGAGACGCTGCCGCGCGGCGTGAAGGAAACGCACGTCTCGCTGTTCGACGGTACCAATTGCGGCATCCGGGTCGAGAACCGGCCCATCTTCTCGGTGCAATATCACCCCGAAGCGTCGCCGGGTCCGATGGACTCGCACTATCTCTTCGACCGTTTCGCGGCTGCTTCCAAAGCCCGCGCCTGAGCGCGTGATATTCACACAGTACTAACGTTCGCGCAGGCCGCGTAGCATATCCGAAATTTTCGCGGTACTAATCGTGTGGAATTTCCGCGGGATCATTCGGAGGGCGCGATGGCCAAGAAGACAGATTTGAGCGAACTGTTCGGCGAACCGGTAGCCGGCAACGGGCTGCTGCATCGCCGCTTTTTCCTGCAAAGCGGAGCGGCGCTGGCGGGTGCGGCAGTAGCGGCCACTGGAGCGCGAGCCGAGAGCATCAGCGCGGGTTCTCCGCCCACGATGCTGAAGCCCGGGGCCCAGTTCAACGCCTATGGCATGCCCTCGCATTGGCGCGAGAACATCAAGCGTATCCTCGTTACCAACGCGCCGCCTGCGCGCGAAGTGACCGGCTCCTCGCGCACACCGCTGCAATTCCTGGAAGGCACGATCACGCCGGCGGGACTGCATTATGTTCGCAACCACAACGGCACGCCCGACATCAACCCGGATCAACATCAGCTTCTGCTCTACGGGATGGTGAAACAGCCGCTCACGTTCAGCGTCGATTCGCTTATGCGCTATCCGATGCGCACGGAAATCCATTTCATGGAATGTGCCGGCAATTCGGGCGGAATGAACGCGCCCATGCCGCCGCAAGCCACGGCAGGCGACATCCACGGGCTGCTGTCCGGCTCGGAATGGACCGGGGTGAAGCTCTCGACGCTGCTGGACGAAGCGGGGCTCGATCCGAAGGCGACGTGGATTCTCGCCGAAGGTGCGGATGCGGCCGGCATGAGCCGTAGCGTGCCGGTGTGGAAGGCGATGGACGACGCCATGATCGCGCTCTACCAGAACGGCGAGCCGATCCGTCCCGAACAGGGCTTCCCGATGCGGCTGTTGCTGCCGGGCTTCGAAGGCAACACCAATGTGAAGTGGTTGCGCCGGCTGCGAGTGATGGACACGCCGATGTACGCGCGCGACGAAACCTCGCGCTACACCGAGCTGATGCCGGACGGCAAGGCGCGCGAGTTCATGCTCCAAATGGAGCCCAAGTCGGTCATCCTGAAGCCGTCTTTCGGAATCAATATGCAGGGCGCCGGCTATTACGAAGTCTCAGGTCTCGCATGGTCGGGATTGGGCCGCGTGCGCCGCGTCGATATTTCGGCGGATGGCGGCAAGAGCTGGGCGGAAGCCGCGCTCAGTGGCCCGGTGCTGCCCAAAGCGCTGACGCGTTTCCGGCTACCCTGGATGTGGAACGGCGGGCCGGTGACGCTGATGAGCCGCACGACCGACGAAAAGGGCGTGGTGCAGAAGACGCACGCCGATTGGGCCGCGCAATATGCGCCGCGGCAGAATTTCCACTTCAGCGCTATTCAAAGCTGGGCGATCGGCGCCGACGGCAAGGTGAGCAACATCTATGTCTAGATTATTGTTCTGCGCCGCGTTCTCTATGGCCGCGACGGCGGCAATGGCCGCACAAATAGCGCCGCCAAAACTGGGGCGGCCTGCCACACCCGACGATATCGCCAAGGCCGACATCAGCATTCCGCCCGACGGTAAGAACCTGCCGGCGGGTTCGGGCTCGGTGGCGCAGGGCGCCATGGTGTTTCAGCAGAAATGCGCGGTCTGCCACGGCGCTAACGCGGAAGGCACGCCGAGCGGCGACCGGCTGGTGGGCGGCATCGGCACGCTGAACACGCCCAATCCGATCAAGACGGTGGGCTCCTATTGGCCGTATGCGACAACGGTGTTCGATTACATCCGCCGCGCCATGCCGATCACCAATCCGCAGTCGCTTCAGAACGACGAGGTGTATGCCGTCACGGCTTATATTCTTTCGCTCGACAACATCGTGCCGAAAGACGCCGTGCTCGACGCCCAATCGTTACCCAAGGTGCAGATGCCCAATCGCGCCGGGTTTGTGAATTGGGAGCCGCGGCTGATCCGGCCGTAAGCGCCGATCAAATCGCCCGAAAGTGAGCCAGCGCCATGCTGGCAGAGTGTCGGCGCGTGCGGTAATGTGCATCCATCACGCGCACAACATCCGTCAAGTCATCCGTGGTGCAACTCAAAAGAGGGACGCGGGCCGCTATGACAGGAATAGCAACTCGTACACTGACAACAATAGGGCTTCTCGCTCTCGCCGGCGCCGGTTTCGCAGGCGTGGCGCACGCGGCTGTCACCGTCATGGTCAAGAACGACGGTCCGGCGGCAGTGCAGATCGGTTTCGACAACGCCGCGGCGAAGACGGTCGCGCCGCGCGCAACCGAACGGTTCTCTCTTGATGCCGGTGAGCACTCGGCGCAGTGCCGCTACGAAGGCGGCTATGACGGCTGCAATCTCGAGGGCCGCTTCACGCTTGCCGACAGCAAGACGCGCACCTTCAGCCTGAGGCCGTTTTTCACGGCGCAGCATGCGGTCGCGCTGGTGCAGCAGTCGCAGTTGATCGTCGAGACGCGGCCCGATCAGACCTGGGCGACGAACACCCGCGACGTGGCGGGCGTGGCCGGAGACTGTGCGGATTATCAGGCCGGAAAATTGGCCGAGGTGTCACGACGCCTGCAGGGACGCTCGCAGCTGGGCAGCGTGACGCTGGTCACGCAAAATCTTTGCGGCGAAGAGAGGGCTGCTTTTGCTGCCACCGTAAACGGGGCTCAGCTCTTTTTCCCGGTGCGTTCGGTGACGTTCAAAGACAAGAACGGGCGGCTGGTGTTGGTGAGACAGTAGGGCCGCGCCCCACCGATTCAGTCATGGTCGCCGTTGTCGGGCGCGATCCAGCCTTTGAGGTCGCCGGTCGGGGGCATGCCGATGATGTTGTAGCCGGCATCGACGAAGTGCACTTCGCCGGTTACGCCGGCCGACAAATCCGAGAGCAGATACAGCGCCGCGCCGCCGATATGGTCGAGCTCGATGTTCTTCTTGAGTGGGCTGTGCGCCTTGGTCCACTTGAACACCATGCGCGCGTCGCCGACGGCTGAACCCGCGAGTGTTCGCATTGGGCCGGCCGATATCGCGTTGACGCGGACGCCGTCCTTGCCGAGGTCGGCCGCAAGATAGCGCACGCTCGCTTCCAGCGCCGCTTTCGCCACCCCCATGACGTTGTAACTGGGCATTACCCGCGTGGCGCCGCCATAGGTTAGCGTGATGAGCGAGCCGCCCTGCGTCATCAGCGCCGACGCCCGGCGCGCCACCTCCGTGAAGGAGTAGCAGGATATGTTCAGCGTACTGAGGAAGTTCTGCCGGCTTGTCTCGACGTAGCGGCCCTTGAGCTCGTTCCTGTCGGAAAAGGCAACGGCGTGGACGACGAAATCGAGCCGCCCCCAGGTGCGCTCGAGTACCGTGAAAGTTTCGGCCATCTCGGAATCGTTTCCGACATCGCACGGCAGCACCAGTTGTGCGCCCACGGTTTCGGCCAGCGGACGCACGCGTTTTCCCTGCGCATCGCCCTGAAAGGTGAAGGCAAGCTCCGCGCCGTTGGCGGCGAGCGCGCGTGCGATGCCCCAGGCAATGGAATGGTCGTTCGCGACACCCATGATGAGGCCGCGCTTTCCCGCCATCAGGGCTCCGGGCTTTGCGCCCGAGCTCTCAACCATTCACGTCCCCGATCCTCTCTGGAATGGATCACTTACGCGTTGTAGCGCTGGAACACCAGCGAGGCATTCGTTCCGCCGAAGCCGAAACTGTTCGACATCACGCATTCGAGCTTCGCATTATCGATGCGTTTGCGCACGATTGGCGCGTCGCCCAATTCCGGATCAAGTTCCTCGATATTGGCGGATTCCGCAATGAACCCGCTCTGCATTTGCAGAATCGAATAGATCGTCTCATGCACGCCGGCAGCTCCCAGCGAGTGGCCGGTAAGCGATTTCGTGGAATTCAGCGGCGGAAATTTCTTGCCGAACACTTCGCGTATGGCGGCGATTTCGGTGGTGTCGCCGACTGGCGTAGAGGTGCCGTGTGCGTTGATGTACTGAACCGGCGCCGTCGAGGTGGAAAGCGCTTGGCGCATGCAGCGGACCGCGCCTTCACCCGATGGGGCCACCATGTCGTAGCCGTCGGAGGTCGCGCCGTAGCCGGTCAGCTCGGCGTAAATCTTTGCGCCGCGCGCTTTGGCGTGTTCCAGCTCTTCCAGCACGACCACGCCGCCGCCGCCTGCAATCACAAAGCCGTCGCGATTCTTGTCATAGGCGCGGCTAGCGCGCTCAGGCGTCGCATTGTAGCGCGACGACAGCGCCCCCATCGCATCGAACAGGACCGAGAGCGACCAATCCAACTCTTCGCCGCCGCCAGCGAACATGATGTCCTGCTTGCCCCATTGGATCAGCTCCGCCCCATTGCCGATGCAATGGGCGCTCGTGGCGCAGGCCGAGCTGATCGAATAGGAGAGGCCCTTGATCTTGTACCAGGTCGCCAACACCGCCGAGCAGGTGGACGACATCGCCTTGGGCACGACGAAGGGGCCCACCCGCTTGGGGCCTTTCACTGGCTCGGTCCGGGCTGTGTCGGCCGCGGCGATCAAGGCCTTCGTCGAGGGGCCGCCAGAGCCCATGATGAGGCCGGTGCGCTCGTTGACGACGTCCTTTTGCTCAAGCCCGGAATCGGCAATGGCTTGCTCCATCGCGAGGAAATTGTAAGCCGCGCCGTCGCCCATGAAGCGTCGCGCACGCCGGTCGATCGTGCTTTCGAGATCGACTTTGAGGCTTCCTTCCACCTGACTGCGGAAGCCCATGCGCTCATACGTTTGGGCTTTGGTAATGCCGGAGCGGGCGTCGTGCAGTGATGCCGTCACTTCCTGCGAGTTGTTGCCGATCGGGCAGATGATGCCAAGCCCGGTTACGGCGACGCGCCTCATGGCCGCTGATCCTTCCTCAACTGCGAAATGGAACGTGCTAAGCGGTCTGCGGATCGCCGCCATTCACGAACAGGCCGACTTTCAAATCCTTGGCCTCGTAAATGGTCTTTCCGTCGACCTTCATCACGCCATCCGCGATGCCCATCACCAGCTTGCGCATGATGACACGCTTCATGTCGATGGCGTAGCTCACCATCTTGGCCGAGGGAAGCACCATTCCGGTGAATTTCACTTCACCGACGCCAAGCGCCCGGCCGCGGCCGATGCCGCCAAGCCAGCCCAAGAAAAATCCGACCATCTGCCACATCGCATCAAGTCCGAGACAGCCCGGCATCACCGGATCGTCCTTGAAATGACATTTAAAGAACCACAGCTCCGGCTTGATTTCGAAATCGGCGCGGACTTCGCCTTTACCGAACAGGCCTCCGACATCGCAGATGTGACTGATACGGTCGAACATCAGCATCGGCGGCAGCGGCAGCTGTGCATTTCCCGGACCGAAAAGGTCGCCGCGCGCGCACGCGAGCAGGGCCTGGAAATCGAATGAGGCTTTCCGCACTTGCTTGTCCAATTGCTCCCCGGATGCGCTTTCGCGCTTGTCCGCCCTTGGAGACCCCGCGAGGGGCCATTTAGAGTGATTCTAAAAACTTGGCAGTCTGCCGTTTATCTTGCTAGGATGGGGCTGCTTTGGGTCTGGTGCAAGGTCTTGGCCTGAATTTTCGGTAATTTGGGCTTATATTGGGTGAAGGATCAGGAGAGTCTATTGGCCCCTCGCGGCAGTCACTATACCGAACGGTTGCGTAAGGTCGGCTTGCGACCGACCCGCCAAAGGTTGGCTTTGGCCGGACTGTTGTTTGCCCATGGCGACCGCCACGTCACCGCCGAAACTCTGCATGAGGAAGCCGTTGGCGCAGGCGTGCGAGTCTCGCTCGCGACCGTCTACAACACCATGCACCAGTTCACGCAGGTGGGACTCTTGCGCGAAGTGACCGTCGATGGAACCCGGACGTATTTCGACACCAACACCGGGGATCATCACCATTTCTATTGCCAAGACGACGGCACGCTTACCGACATTGATGGAAACGGCATCGAGGTCGCCGGCCTTCCGCTGCCGCCGTTCGGCTCCAAAGTGGAGCGGGTGGACGTCATCGTGCGCCTGCGGCGCCGCTGAATCGCGCCAAAAGATTCTAGTCTAGAATTGTTCTAAAGTATTGACTCGCGCATGGCTCCGGAGCATCTTGGAGCCGCAGCGGAGGGCGGATCGTCCCTTCGCGAAAGTTTTTTGGGAAAAGCAAGGAGACCCCTCCCATGGCAGCTCTTCGTGGCAGCAAGACCGAGACCAACCTGAAAGATGCGTTCGCCGGCGAATCGCAGGCCAACCGCCGCTATCTCTATTTCGCGCAAAAGGCCGACGTCGAAGGTTACAACGATGTCGCCGTGGTATTCCGCTCGACCGCGGAAGGCGAAACCGGGCACGCGCATGGTCATCTCGAATTCCTCGAAGTGGTCGGCGATCCGGCCACCGGCAAGCCCATCGGTCCGACCGATAAGAACCTGCTCTCCGCCATTGCCGGCGAGACGCACGAATACACGGATATGTATCCGGGAATGGCGCGCACCGCGCGCGAAGAAGGCTTCGAGGAAATCGCCGACTGGTTCGAGACATTGGCAAAGGCCGAAAAGAGCCATGCCGGCCGGTTCCAGAAGGCACTCGATCAGCTCGGGAAGTAACTCACGGCGGTTTGCAATAGCAAATAGCGATTGGGGGCGAGTGCCAGGGGCACTGTTCGCCACTCGCTGCTCGCTATTTGCGAGGTAAATATGTCCCGCGAAGGCAGCCTTGAAGCTCCGACCCGCCATCCGCTCGGTTGGCAGGACGAGGCGTTCTACGACACGGACAAACTCGACGCCGAGATGCGGCGCGTGTTCGAGATTTGTCACGGCTGCCGCCGCTGTTTCAATTTATGCGACTCCTTCCCGCGGCTATTCGAGCTGATCGACAGCAATCCCACCGAAGACGTCGAAGGCGTCAAATCGGAAGATTTCTCCAAAGTCACCGAAGCTTGCACATTGTGCGACATGTGCTTCATGACGAAGTGCCCTTACGTGCCGCCGCACCCGTGGCAGGTAGATTTTCCGCACTTGTTGCTGCGTCACCGCGCGGTCAGTGCGAAAGACAACAAGAAGAACTTCACGGCGCGCCAATTGGCCGAGATGGACCGCAACGGCCAGATGGTCCGGCCCATTGCGCCGCTAGCAAATTGGGCTTCAGCCAAAGGCAACAGGCTGACCCGTCCGCTGATGGAAAAGACGCTCGGCATCGACGCGCATGCCGAGTTGCCGACATTCGTGACACGGACTTTCGTGTCGCAAGACCGCAGCAACAGCTCGACACCGAATTCCAACGCACCTGCGTATGGCCGGCGCAAGGCGGCGCTGTTTGCGACCTGCTTTGTCAATTACAACAAGCCTTCGACGGGCCTGGCGGCGCGCACGGTGCTCAATCATATCGGCGTGGAAACGCGGGCGGCCTATCCCGGCTGTTGCGGCATGCCCTTCATGGAGCAGGCGGAGTTGGACCGAGTCGCAGCGCAAGCGGTGAAGGTTTCGCGTGAGCTTTGCGATCTCATCGATCAGGGTTACGACATCGTCACGCTGACGGCCTCCTGCGGGCTGATGCTGAAGTTCGAGTGGCCGCTGATTCTGCCTGAAAATGAAAACGTAAAGCGCCTCTCGCGCGCCACGTTCGATATCGACGAATACGTCATCGACATTTCCAAGCGCCACGGATTGCCGGATGGCTTGCGTCCGCTGCCCGAGGGAGTGAGCGTGCACATGGCCTGCCATGCGCGGGCGCAGAACATGGGCGCAAAAGCGGCCGAACTGCTGCGTCTCATTCCGGACACGCCGGTGGATGTGATCGAACGCTGCGCGGGCCATGGCGGCACCTTTGGCGTTCTTAAGGACACGCACCCGATCGCGATGAAAGTCGGACGTCCCGTTATGCGCCAACTCATCAATCAGTCACGCGGACACATCGTTTCCGATTGTCCGCTGGCGGGGAAGCATATCGTGCAGGGCGCGCGCGAGATGGCGGATAAAGACGGCAAGTCGCTGCCTGCCCGGGCTGCAGAGCATCCCATCGAGGTGTTCGCCCGCGCCTATGGACTGCTATGAGGTTTGACATGTCGATCAAAGAGCATCAGATCACCGAAGCCGATATCGTTCCTTCGGACGTCTATGCGAGTGAGCGCGCCGCGCGGCGCCGCGCGCTGATTCCGGTCAAGCGCAACCGCCGCGTCGAAGTGGGTCCTTACGCCACGTTCTATTTCGAGAATTTCGACACCATGCTCGCGCAGGTGCACGAAATGCTGCATATCGAGAAGGGGGGCCGAGAGCAGATCGCCGGCGAACTCGAAGTCTACAATCCGCTGATCCCGCAAGGGCGCGAATTGATCGCGACAATGATGATCGAGATCGACGAGCCGGCCCGTCGCATAGCGACGCTGACGAGGCTCGGGGGCATCGAGGACACGGTCTATCTGATGGTGGGTGCAAGCCGGATCCTGGCAACGCCGACCGATTACGAGGACCGCACCACGCCCGACGGCAAGACCTCATCGGTGCATTGGGTCCGGTTTTCCTTTACGCCCGATCAGATCGCACTCTTCAAGGATCCCAAGGAGAGCGTGATGCTGGGCGTGGCCCATCCCCATTACGGCCACATGGCGGTGGTCCCTCCGGAAACGCGCGCCGAATTGGCCAAGGATTTCGATTAGGAACCGCTGGACACACGTTTCCCGTTCGGTTTGCGGGTGTTAGGCTTCGAAAATGAACGTCAAACTTCGAACGATCGAACTCGACGCAGACACAGCGACTGCGTTGGAAGAACTTGCGGCCGCACGCAATATGACCCTGGCCGAATTCCTCGCGAAGGTTGTTGAAGAGGAACAGTCGCTGCCCGCCTCGTTCGGCGCCTTGCGTGAAACCGGACGTGGTCCATGGGCTCCCGAAATTCTTGCAGAGGATGCTCGCCGCTTTGCCGATTTTGAGCGTAGCGGCGAAGGCGTGCCTTGGGACGAGATTCGAGCGTGGATGCGCAGTTGGGGTACGCCTAACGAGTTATCACCGCCCAAACCCCGAAAACTGTGAACCTTGTTGTTGCTCCGGAAGCATTGGCCGACATGACCCGGCTGCGCCGTTTTTTGGAGCAACAGAACGCGGACGCGGCTGCTCGCGCCATTTCCCTTATAGAAGATGCCATTCAGTCGCTGGCGACTCTGCCAAACCGCGGACGCGCATCAGGGGTATCAGGATTGCGGGAGTTGGCCGTGCCTTTTGGCAACTCTGCCTACGTGATTCGCTATGGCGTGGTGGCGAGAACAGAAACAGTCCTTATTGTTCGGGTTTGGCACGGCCGCGAGACGCGTTAGCGCTGGTAAGAAATTCTAGAAAGTTTTCGAGCGGGGTGATTGGAATCTCCAATCGCCAGAACTATCGCGCTTGTCGCAAGGTGCGATGACGATCCACCCACGCGGCGAGCGCGACGATAAGCCACTGGCCCATATCGGACCATGCCACCGTGCTGGCGTCCGGCGGCGGCGGCCCAAAGGTCGCTCCGGCATAAATGAGAAGCATGAATGCGATCATGCCCGCGAAGCCCCAGAGGCCGATGGAATCGCGATGTTTCGTGGTCGCGGCGTAAATCCAAACGCCGGCAACAAAGACGCCGACCTCCACTGCCAGCGAAAGCGGAAGTGAATTCCAGAGACCCAAACCGACCTTGACGCCGTCATCGAGCGTAAGCGGCAGATCGGGCACATGCACAATGGCGTCGAGGATCCAATGACTGACGACCAGCAGGCCCACCGCAATCGCGCCGGGGGCGTATCGCCGAGCGATGAAATAGAGCGATCCAAAGAGAACACCCCAGATCACGCTCATCAATAGACTGTGCGAAC
>Ga0310810_10001023_pt1 | contig 28476 bp, 24 predicted proteins | sample NCmetagenome_FD_207641 | JGI IMG/M metagenome (GOLD analysis project Ga0310810, IMG submission 207641) | Soil microbial communities from experimental microcosm in Duke University, North Carolina, United States - NC | ecosystem: Engineered > Artificial ecosystem > Soil microcosm > Unclassified ...
GCGAACACCAGTTCGTCGTGGATGCCATCAGCCGCCGGCTGGCCGATCTCGGGTTGAATCTCGAACGGGCCGCCCAGCCGCGCCTGCTCGGGTTGGCGAACGTGCAACACCTCCATCTGCCCATCAGTGCGAACCTGCCCGCCGGCGTGCACATCCTCGACCTGGTGTCGCGCCTGCACCCGACACCGGCGGTGGGCGGCTCCCCGCGCGAGGCGGCGATCGCGGCTTTGGCGGCGCTCGAGCCCTTCGACCGGGGGCTATATGCCGGGCCGCAGGGCTGGGTGGATCACCGGGGCGGCGGTGAATTTTTCGTCGGCATCCGCTCCGCCCTCGTGAGCGGCCGGCACGCCCTGGCCTACGCCGGGGCCGGCATCGTCGCCGGTTCGCTCCCCGAGAAGGAATTTGCCGAAACGGACCTGAAGTTCAAAGCTCTCATCGAAGCCCTGACCACGGCATGACCAAGGGAGCTCCCAGCCACCTCGATTTCCGGAACACCAACAGCCTGTGGGGTGGCGTGCTGGTCGAGACGCTGCACCGGCTGGGGCTGAGGCACGCGGTCATTTCGCCCGGGTCGCGCTCGACGCCCCTGACGATGGCGCTCGCACGCCATCCCGGCATCGCGAGCCTACCCGTGCTCGACGAGCGCTCGGCCGCGTTCTTTGCGCTGGGGTTGGCCAAACGGACGCAGCGGCCGGTGCTCCTCGTGTGCACCAGCGGCACTGCCGGTGCCAACTATTTCCCGGCCGTGATCGAGGCGCAGGAGGGCGGCGTGCCGCTGCTGGTGATCACGGCGGATCGTCCGCCTGAAATGCGCGATTGCCGGTCGGGGCAGACGATCGACCAGATCAGGCTCTATGGCGGCCACGTGAATTTCTTCCACGAGTTCGCCGTGCCGGAGGCGACGATGCCGAGGTTGCGTTACCTCCGCCAGACGGTGGTGCAGGCTTGGGAACGCACACTGTGGCCGGACCCGGGGCCTGTGCACCTGAATGCGCCGTTTCGCGATCCGCTGCCGCCGGTGGCGGACGGACGTACCGGGAAAATTCGCGCTGGTTGGGACGACGAGAAGTTCTTCGGGACGGTGCGCCCGCCCCAAAAGGTCCTGAGCCGGATCGAGCAGTGCGGCTTTCCGGTGAACAGGCGCGGCGTGATCGCCGTCGGCCCCCTCGATGGCGGACCAGCGGCGGTGGACGCGGGGATCCTCGCGGGCCTCGCCTACAATCTCGGCTGGCCGATCCTCGCCGACGGCCTTTCAGGCTTGCGGGGCGATGCGGAACGCTACCCGGGCCTGGTCACCCGCTACGACGCCATCCTGCGCAGCGGGCGGGCGGCGCGACAGCTCAGGCCCGAGGTCGTCCTTGCCCTCGGCGGCTGGCCGACGAGCAAGGTATTGCGGGCGTGGCTGGAGGACAGCGGCGCCGAGGCCTGGATGGTTTCCACCCGGCGCAGCAACCAGGACTCCCTCCACCTGGCCACGCGACACCTGCGCTGCAGCCTGTGGGCGTTTGCCGAGGCCGTGGCGACCTCGCAACGACGTGATGAGGCCTATGTCGATGCGTGGCGGCGCGCCGAACGGGCGGCCGGGCGATGCCTGGGCCGCAAGGTCGACCGCACCGGCTGGCTGTTCGAGGGCCGCGCGGCGCACGAGTTGTCCCGCCACCTTCCGCCGGGCACACCGGTTCTCGTCGCGAACTCGATGCCGGTGCGGGACGTGGAGTATTTCTGGAATGCCGGCGACCTCGGTCATCCGCTGTACTGCAATCGCGGGGCGAACGGGATCGACGGCACGCTTTCGACCGCCCTGGGCCTGGCCCATGCCGACCGGCCGGCGGTTCTGCTGGCGGGCGACCTCGCCCTGCTGCATGACGCCAACGGTTTCCTGATCCGGCCGAAATTCCGCGGCGGACTCACGATCGTGCTGATCAACAACCACGGCGGTGGCATCTTCGAGCACCTGCCCGTGGCCGCGTTCGAGCCGCCGTTTGAGGAGTTCTTCGCCACGCCGCAGGCGGTGGAGGTCGGGGTGCTTTGCCGGGCGCACGGCGTGGAATTCGTGCGGGTGCGCGACTGGACCCATTTCGCCCGGCTTGTGCGGGTGTTGCCCAAGGAAGGATTGCGCGTGCTCGAGGTGCGCACCGATCGGAAACGCGACGCGGCCTTTCGCCAGCGGTTGTTCGGCGAGGCGGCGCGCGCGGTGGAAGCGGCGCTGGCCTGACCCGCCCTAAAGCTGGATCGGCATGCCCACTTCGATGATCTGCATGGGCGGCAGCCGGTAGTAGTCGCGCACCTGGCGCGCATTGCGGCTGAGGAAGGCATAGAAGTGCTTCTGCCATTCGAACATCCGGCTGTCGCCGCCGGTGATGATCATCTCGCGGTTGAAATAATAGGTGGCCTCGTTGAGCTTCAGCGGCACCCCGGCATCGCGGATGTTTTCCATCAAGGTCTCGACATCGGGCGATTCCATGTAGCCATAGCGGCCGATGGCCCGCCAGACGCCCTGGCCGATTTCGCTGACCGTGAAGCGCTCGGCGTCGTCAACCAGCGGAACATCCTCGGTCGTGATGCTGAGCAGGACCACGGTCTCATGCAGCACCTTGTTGGCCTTGATGTGGTGCAGGAGGACCAGCGGGGTGCCGGTCGGGTTGCCGGCCATGAAAACCCCGGTTCCCCGGACGCGCACGATGTGGTCGCTGCAGGCGATGTCGCGGAGTTCGTTCTCGGTGATTTCATTGGCGTAAATTCGCCGGAAGATCTCGTTCTTGCCGCTCTTCCACGTGTGCATGATCGCCAGGAGGCCGATGCCGACGAAGATCGGGAGCCAGCCGCCCTCGGAGAACTTGTGCAGGTTGGCGCCGACGAAGGCCGTTTCGATGACCAGGAAGAACAGCACCAGAGGAACAGTTTTCCACCACGACCACCGCCAGCGCCGATGGGCGACGCGGGCGAAGGCGAGGGTGGTCACGAGCATCGTGCCGGTGACGGCGATGCCATAGGCCGACGCGAGATGCTCCGAGGAGCCGAAGTTTAGCACGACGTAGATCGAGCCGAGGGCGAGGGCGATGTTGACCAGCGGAAGGTAGATCTGGCCCGACTGGCGGGCATTGGTATACTTGATGTGGAGTCGCGGGAAATAGCCGAGTTGGATGGCCTGGCGGGTGAGTGAAAAGGTGCCGGAGATCAGGGCCTGGCTGGCGATGACCGCCGCGATGATGGAGAGGCCGATCAAGAGGAGGCGTGCCGTCCCATCCGGCACGAGGGCGAAGAACAGGTTTTCGATGTCCGCCGGGTGCTCGAGCGCGTACGCACCCTGGCCGAAGTAATTCAGGAGCAGGCCGGGGAACGCGATGCCATACCAGGCAAAGGAGATGTACTTCTTGCCGAAATGACCCATGTCCGCGTAGAGCGCCTCGGCGCCAGTCACGGCGAGTACGACGGCGCCGAGAATCAGGGCCGCACTCCCGGGGTGCGCCGTCAGCAGCCGGATGCCATGCAAGGGGTTTACGGCCGCCAGGATCATCGGGTTGTCCATGATGTGCCACAGGCCCAGGGTGCCGATGGTTATGAACCATACGAGCATGGCAGGACCGAACACATGGCCGATCTTGCGGGTGCCCTTATACTGGAAAAAGAAGAGCCCGATGAGAATCACGCAGGAGATGAAAGGGATGAAATGCTGATAGGCCGGCTCGATCGCCTTGAGGCCTTCGACCGCGCCGAGCACGGAAATGGCGGGCGTGATCACGCCGTCGCCGTAGAGCAGCGCCGCCCCGAACAGCACGACGAGGGTGAACACGCCGATGCCGTGCGCGCGATCGCGGTCCGAGTGCGTCAAGGCCAGCAGGGCAAAGATGCCGCCTTCCCCGCGGTTGTCGGCCCGCATGACGAAAAGCAGATACTTGACGCAGACCACTAGCACCAAGGCCCAGAGAACCAGGGACAAGGCGCCATAGATGCCGCCGGCGCGGTCGCCCTCCGGCAGCGCCCGCAGGCATTCGCGCAAGGCGTACAAAGGACTCGTCCCGATGTCGCCAAAGACGACCCCCAAGGCCCCCAACGTTAACGCAGCGCGAGCCCCCGGGCTCAGGTTCTGGTCGGACTGCTGCATAAGGGGCCCATTGTTGGCCTACTTGGGAGTTCTCCAAGCAGTTTCTTCACCGAATCTTATATTCACTTGATCAACAGGACACTTTCCCACAAGCGCGGCCGCAAAAACGATTGCTGGTCCACTCTCGCCCGGTAGGTTCGCTCCATGTCGATCGCTTGGAAGACCGCAAAACGCTACGAGGACATCCGCTATGTAAAGGCCGGCGGGATGGCCATGATCACCATCAATCGGCCGGAAAAGCGGAACGCATTCCGCCCCCAAACCGTGGCGGAGATGTACGACGCCCTGCTCGATGCGCGGGAAGACCAATCGATCGGCGTCGTCTTCCTTACCGGCGCCGGACCGGCGAAGGATGGCAAGTACGCGTTTTGCGCGGGCGGCGACCAGTCGGTGCGCGGCCACGGCGGCTATATTGATGAAAAGGGCGTGCCGCGGCTCAACGTGCTGGAGGTCCAGAAGCTGATCCGGTCGATGCCCAAGGTCGTGATCGCCCTGGTGGCCGGCTATGCGATTGGCGGCGGACACGTCCTGCACGTCATGTGCGACCTTACGATCGCGGCCGACAATGCGATTTTCGGCCAGGTGGGACCCAAGATGGGCAGTTTCGACGGCGGCTTCGGCTCGAGCTACCTCGCCCGTCTGGTCGGCCAGAAAAAGGCGCGGGAGATCTGGTTCCTCTGCCGGCAGTACAGCGCCCAGGAGGCGCTGGAGATGGGATTGGTCAACAAGGTGGTGCCGCTCGCCCGGCTGGAGGAGGAGGGGGTCGCGTGGGCGCGTGACATTCTGCAGCGCAGCCCGCTCGCCATTCGCTGCCTCAAGTCCGCCTTCAACGCCGAGCTCGACGGCCAGAGCGGGATCCAGGAACTCGCCGGCAATGCCACGATGCTCTACTACATGACCGAAGAGGCGAAGGAGTTCATGACCGCGCAGAAGGAAAAACGGAAACCGAAGGCCGCCGATTTTCCCTGGCTGCCGTGAACGGCGGGCGAATCCTTTGGCTCGGGATGGCGCTGGCGGTGCCGGCCATTGTCGGCGCGTCGGACGGGGCTTCGCCGGACGCCACCGCCATCGCCGCGCAACGATCGCGGGTGGTTGTGAACGACCCCGCCAATCCTGCCGGCTTGCAGATTCGCCGGTCGCGGCAGGCGGGCGAGGCGTGGTCGGACTACTTCACCCAAGTCTACCTCTGGCCTTATCGAGCCGAAGACTACAACCATCTGTTCACCACGCTGAACCAGAATGGGCGCCGGGTTCAGTTCATTGCCCCGTCGATCTTCGCTGTCGGAGATGAGTGGTATCTGGTGCTGCGTGGCGAGAAGTCCACGGTCGAGCTCATGGCCCGGAACGTGTCGCTGGATTCGGGCGACCATCGCATCCACCTGGTGCCGGTCCGGACCGACCTCCGCCAATGCCCGACGGATGATACGTGGCTCGGCTTGGTCGCGTTCGCGCGGCCCAAGCCGGCACCCTCTCGGATCATGAGTTCATTTGCGCTTTTCGGCAACGCCGGGGGCGTGGCGGAAGTGCTGGACGAAGAGACCGCCCGCCGGCGCTACGCGGTGTTGCGCGACTTGGCGGAGGTCATCGAGCGCCTTTACCGCCAGGAGCTGCAGCGCAACGGCCGCTAGAGCGGTCTAAACAGAAGTGCAGCCGCCGTGAAGGTGGGGTTTATCCCGGACTCGTCGGGCATAAAGCCCGACCTACAAAAACGGCTACAGAATTATTGGACCCATGCTAACTGCCGGCGGGCGCATTGGGGTCGGTCGCCCAGACGACCAGCCAGCCGCTCTCCTTGTCGAGGTAAACCATCGTGGAGGCGTTGATGTTGCCCGCCTCGACGAATTCCGCCTCGGCCACGACTTCGTTGTCAGGCGAGTAGACGACCGGGGCGCCGGGCTGGGGCTTGGGGCTGAGAAAAGCGAACGCTATTGCCGCGGCGGCGGCCAGCGCCGAGCTGAGCCAAACCACCGGGGCCAACCGGCGCTTCCGGGCGGTCGGGCCTTGCCCCAGTCGCGTGCGCAGCCGGAGCCATTCCTCGCCCGGATCGGGTACTGTCACTCGCGCGGCATCGGCCCGGTAGGCGGCAAGCGCCGCTCCGACCTGGGCCTGCACTTGGCGGCAGGCCGGGCAGGCCGCGACATGATTCGCCATGGCGGCACGCTGAGCATCGGTCAGCTTGCCATCGTTGGCGGCGAGAACCAGATTCTCAATGTCGCGGCAGTTCATGGCGTGGTCCGGGCGATGGTTCAGCGGCCGTAACCGTAGCCGTAGCTGGTGCCGGGACGGCAATCGCCGCCGTTCCCCACCCAGACTCGCTCGCGGCGATACTCCATATGACCCTCGACGTAGCGGCGGAAGGAACGCCCGTGATGGCCGCGTTCAACCAGCCAGTAACCGGGTACCCACACGCGAACGGTTGCGATCCGCCAGTAGCCATCGTGGCGGACCCAGGGACCACGATCGTTCACCACGACGGCGGGTGCGGTCGGGGCGTCGTAGTAATCATGGTGGGCGTCGTTGAGGGCGGAGGCGACAATCAGGCCGCCGATAAAGCCGCCGGCGATGGCGAGTCCCTGGTCGCCCGCTTCGGCGCGCTTGGGCATCAGCGCAAAGGCGAGGGCGGCGATCAGGGCGAGAGCGGTGAATTTGGTTTTCATGGGTTCTCCAAGGTTGGGTTCATGCCTTGGGACGACCGCGCCGGATTGATTATTCAATAATTCGCCGCGGTTCGCAAATCCCTGGGCACGCGCGAGCAGCATGCCTGCTCGCCTCAACGCCCGACCAGGATCACCGCAAAGACCTCGCCGGGTTTGCCGGTGGACGGCCCGCCCAGCACCGCCGGCACGCCCGGCCGCAGGATCAAGGAGGTGTTCATGAGCGGCCGGCCGCGTGCCTCCCATGTGACCCGCAGGTGGATGGCGCTGCCCTCGGCTCGCTCGGTCTCGACCTCCAGGCGGTGACCGTCGCCAAGGGAGATGTTGCCGCGGGCCGGCACGCCCAGGGAGGCATCACCCTCGCCCAGGTAGCGATAGCTTTCGAAGCGGAGGATGCGGCGCAAGGTGGGCTCGTACGAAGCCAGCCGGCGATCGGACTCGCCGCGCTGGTTCGACGCCGAGATGAGGATGCCCGTGATCTCCGTGCGCTCGGCCGCATGGAGCGGCGGCACTAGCGCGGCGAAGGTCGTCAGGCAAAAGAGGGAGATTACGAGCCGGGTGGTTTTCATGATGGGTCCTTCAGTTTTTGCGCCAGCAAGCGGCGAGCGTGATAAAGTCGCGACATGACGGTACCGGTCGGAATGCCGGTCACCCGGGCAATCTCGTCGTAAGAAAGCCCCTGAATTTCGCGCAAAGCAAGCACGGCGCGCTGCTTGGCCGGCAGGAGTGCGAGGGCCTGGTTGAGGCGCTCCGTCCGTTCCGTCTGCTCGGCGTGACCGCGGGAATCCTCCTGGGTCGCCGGCTCGGGCACCGATTCGACCGTGTCGTCCTCGAGGCCAAAAGGCAGGAACCGGTCGAACCAGCGCCGGCGCTTGCGGAGGTGATCGATGGCCCGGCGCACCGCGATCGGGTGCAGCCAGGTGCTGAACTTGGCGTCACCGCGGAAGCCCGGCAGTTGCTTCCAGACCGTGAGCCAGATCTCCTGGCACACGTCGCGGGCATCGTGTTCGTTGCGCACCATCGCATAAACGAGGCGGAAAGTGGATTCGTAGTGAGCCTGCATGAGCGTGCCGAAGGCGGCTTCGTCGCCCGCCCGGGCGCGCCGCAGCAGGGCGGGATCGTCGGCGGGAGACTGGGGCGGCGAAGGGTTCAAGCGTTGGCCTTAGGAACATTCGATCGTCGCATCCACCGGCAGGTCGACATGAATCAGGCTGCGATTGGCGGCACGGCGATCGGTCCCATCCAGGCAAAAGGCATAAGACTCCCCGAGGGCCACATGGTTCAGCGCATTTTCGTCGAGGAGCGGGTGGTGGAGGAGGCGCGTGGCTTCCGATGCGGACAAGGCGGGCGCATTCACCAGGGCGACTTCCCCGAGGTGCGCGGCGCCATCGTCGGTCGCCAGGAGCTCTTCCAGCAGGCCCGGGTTGGAGCGGGCCCGAGCCGAAGCAACGCGGCCGCGGTGGAATTCCAAATCGATGCCCTCGATTGTCTGGTTGGCGTACACCACCGTCCGCGCGACGTGAAGACGGCCCTCGGCGGAGGCTCGGTCCGGCAGGGTGAAAATCTCCTCCGTCGGGAGGTTCGCCACGAACGCGACACCGGCGGCGGTCCTGAGCTGCGCCGTCCGCCAGCGATGCCCGGCGGGCAACTCGACCGTCAAATCCGTCCCTGGTCCCCGATAATGGAGACGCCGGACGGGATTTGAGTTCAACCGATCGCACCGGGCGCCGAGCGTTTCCAGGTGGCTGTGCCACGCCTTCTCCGGGTCCGCCGCATCGACGCGACAGGAGCTGAACACGCGCTCCCACAATGCCTCGAGCCGGCGAACTGATGGCAGGTCCGCATAGGCCACGTGCGCCCAAGCCGGCGATGGCGTCGGCACCGCCGCCCAGTTGGTCTCCGCCGCCATGAGCCGTTGCGCGACTGGTCCGAACGCTTCCCAAGTCAGGCGCTGGAAATCGCCCACATCGCCGGCCGGCAGGCCATCGAACAACCGGGGCTGGCTGCCTTGGAGAAAAAGCAGCGCGTCGCCGTTGCGGATGAATGCATGCATCTGGCGGGCGTTATCGCCCGCGAGTTGGACGAAACCGCGCCGATCCTTATTCAACACAAACTCGCGCAGCCGCGCGCCATCGCCCCAGATGACCGCGACGCCGGCGGCTCCTGCCGCGCCGGCCGCTTCACGGACGGCCTCCACGATGACTTCGGCGCTGCGGGCGACGCCCTGCAATTCGTAGGGCTCGGCGATGAGCAGGCGCTGGCCGGGCTGAAGATTCAGACCCACCCGGACGACGACGCGGGCCAGGGCGCGGAGACGCGTCGCAAAATCGCCTGGCATGGTCACCCCTTCGTGGGGGCGAGTTCGAGCAGCACGCCGTCCGTGAGGTTGTCCACCAGGTAACTGTAGCTCACCGTGCCATAGCCGCCCTGGCCCCACCGCGGACCCCACGAGTTTTTGAAGATGAAGGTGGTATCCTCGAGCTTCCGGCTCGCGGAGAGGTAGCCGACGATGGTGACGGCATGGCCTGCATTCGGCGTCGGCTTCTGGGTGCTGATGTAGCCATGCGGCAGGTAGACATTCGGCCACAGCATGCCGACCGGGACGGGCCAGCCGGCATTCAGCGCCAGGACCAGATTGTTGACGCGCGTGGGCCCGTCGCGGCCCGGCAGCGCGTGGAGAAACACCCGCTGGTGCTCGCGGGCCTCCCGGACGATGTCGGCGGACGGATCCTCGATGGCATCGATCCGCGTGCCGAACGTGTTCGGCATGCTTGCCTGCAGCGGAATGCCGTACCCGCGCACCGCGTCCACCACTTCCGAGAGAGAGAACCCCTCGTCGTAATCGTCGGCCGCGGTCGCGAACGCGCCCGGCGTGGGCAACCGGCGCGCCATCTTGCGCGCCGCCCAGAGGACATACTCCTCGGAGAACTTCTGCGCCTGGCCGGAGGCCTCGGCATTCTGGAATTCGAGGGCGCTCACGATGGCGAACACCGCGCAGCTCGGCCGGTGGCCCTGGTCCTTCACCCACAGGTCGAACTTGAAGAACGATGGTCGCAGGTCGAGCTTCTCCCTGATCTCGGCCGGCTGGCCGAACGACTGCATCAGCCCGTCGAAGGTCGAGCCGGCCTTGGTGGCGGCCAGACCCAGGGTGCGACGCGGCGGTGGTGGCGGGGAAAGCGGGGCGGCTGGAACGTTGCGCAAGGCCTCGTCGGCCGCGGCTTCGGCGGCGGCGCTATAATGGAAGCGCGCCTGCCAGGCCGCGGGCAGATCGCGCAGGTGCACCGAAGCCATGCCGCCGTCGTGGGTGAACATGATGGTCCGCGCGTTTACCGAGCGCACCACCACGTGCTGATAGGTGGTGCCGCCGACGGGCAGGGACGCGATCTTCGTGCCCGGGCCGTATTCGTCTTCGCCACGGGCCAGCGGGAGCAGCAGGAGCAGCAGGAGGAGGGCGAGGATGCCGGGGAGGCGTTTCATCCGGGGCCGCACACTAGGAGGAGCCGGCGCCGGAAGGCAACCGGGCAAAACAAAGGGCGGCCCGCAGGCCGCCCGGAAGGAGCAGGATTGACCCGGGGTTTACTTGCCCAGGCTCTTGCGGAGGTCGTCGAGCTGGTTCTCGGAGCCGAGCAGCTTGTTGCGGCTCGCGATGAACTTGGCGTATTCTTCGATGAAGATCTTGCCCGGCGGGCGGAAATCGAACTCGCCCGGCTTGTCGCGGAAGAACTCGCGGTGCACGCGCGTCCAGACGAGGCGGCCGTCGGTGTCGATGTTGACCTTGGTGACGCCCAGCTTGGCGGCGGGCAGGTATTCGTTGGGATCGACCCCCATCGAGCCGGCGATCTTGCCGCCCGCGGCGTTGATGCGATCGACTTCCTCCTTCGGCACGGACGAGGAGCCGTGCATGACCAGCGGGAAGCCGGGCAGGCGGGCCTTGATCTTGGTCAGGACATCGAAATGGAGCGATTGTTTGCCCTTGAACTTGAAGGCGCCGTGCGAGGTGCCGATCGCGCAGGCCAGCGAGTCGCAGCCCGTCTTGTGCACGAAATCCTCCGCCTCGGCCGGGTTGGTGAGCATCGCATGCCCTTCCTCAACCTTGATGTCCTCCTCGACGCCACCGAGCATGCCGAGTTCGGCCTCGACGGACAGGCCGGCCTTGTGCGCGGCGTCGACGACCCGCTTCGTGATGGCGACGTTCTTGTCGTACGGCTCGTGGGAGGCGTCGATCATCACCGAGCTGTAGAAGCCGGACTTGATGCAGTCGTAGCAGGTTTCCTCGTCGCCGTGGTCCAGGTGCACCGCGAAGATCGCCTCGGGAAAGATCTCGGCGGCCGCGCGGATGATGGCCTCGAGCATCTTCTTGTCGGTGTACTTGCGGGCGCCCTTGGAAATCTGGATGATGAACGGCGCCTTGGACTGGATGCAGCCGCGGAACAGGCCCATCGCCTGCTCGGCGTTGTTGATGTTGTACGCGCCGACGGCGTACTTTCCGTAGGCGTGTTTGAAGAGTTGGGCGGTCGTAACGATCATGGTAGTAAAGGACTCAATTATCCCTCGCGCGCTCCGGCGCCACAAGAACTATTCCGGCGTGAACGCGGATTATGTCAGAGCCAGTCGTGCGGAAAGCTGAGCAAGAAATGCGGGGACACGCTCGGCGGGGCGGGGTGCGGGGCGATCCGCCCGCTCGCTCGCGCTCCCAGCTTGCGTCGCGAGCGAGCCCGCTCCCATGGATAAGGCGGGCGCCGTCGGTGCCGGCCGCCGTCCTTACCGTGGCGGAAACTCGAACTCGGCCTTGTCCTGCTTCTGCGACAACACGAGGTAGGCGTTGAATTTCGTGCCGCGTTTCGAGACGAAACCCTCGATCAGGTGGCTGCGGCCCTCGGTCACCAGGCGGCGCACCTCTTCCACCGGAATCTCGAGATCGCAAATCTTCCGCTGGAGCTTGAAGACCGCCCGGTTGTTCTGGCCGGGCTTGCGCACGTAGTACGCATCGGCGGTCTGCACCAGCTCGCCGGCGGGTTCCTTGCTGGGGCCGAGCACCTCCGCCTGGGAGAGGTCGAGCGGCGCGCGGGCCTTGCGCGCGATGGGGTTGCCGTCCTTGTCGAGCTTGGGCTTGCGCGGCGGAAACTCCCAGGCGATCCGTTCGCCCTCGCGCTTCAGGAAGGCATCGAACGGCCGGCCCTTTTTCGAAATGAAGCCGGTGATGAGGTCCGTCTTGCCCTCGCCGATGAGCTTGATGACCTGGTCGTGCGGAATCGGCTTCTGGCACAGGATGCGCCCGATCCGGAAGGTTTGCTTCCAACCTTCGCCTTCCTTCTCGCGGACGACGTAGCTGCTGCCGTTCTCACAGAGCTGGCCGCCGGACTTCGGGTCGGTCCAGAACGGGGTGAGGCCGCCGAGGTCGGCCTTGTCGCCAAAATCGAACTCGGTCTTCCACTTCTTCGTCACCTCGTCTTTCTTGGTCTCCTCGGCCAGCACGAGCTTCAGCACCGCAGAGAAACGATTGCGGGTCTTGTTGGAAATGAAGCCGTCGAGCGGCCCGACCTGCCGCTGCTCCACGAGCTGCTTGATCTCCGCCTCCTCCATGCGGCGGCCGCCGATGATCTTGTAGACCATCAATTCGCCGTCCTGCGACTTGTAGCCGCGGAGCGTCTCGCGCAGCGGCTGGCCGTCGGTCGGCGAGACGATGTCGGTCACGCGCGCGACGGAGTCGTCCTCCTCGAAGCCCTTCACCCGCTCGACGATGCCGCGGGTCTCCTTGATGATCTCCGCCATGAACGCCTCGCGGGAAAACTTCCCGTGCTCCATCTGGCGCAGGTGGTACTCCCATTCCCCGGTCATCGCCGGGCTGGTAAGGTCCTCGGCCTTGACCGCGGTGAGGAACTGCATCAGCTGCTCCGCCTTGGCGGTGGGGACCAGCTCGCGCTGGTGGCGGTCGAGATATTTCTGGTTGATGAGCCCGTCGATCGTGTCGGCGCGAGTCGCGGGCGTGCCGAGGCCGCGCTCCTTCATGGCCTCGGCCAGCTCCTCGTCCTCGACGAGCTTGCCGGCGCCTTCCATGGCGGAAAGCAGCGTGGCCTCGGTGTACCGCGGGGGCGGTCGCGTCGCCTCGGTATGCAGCACCGGCTCGAGCGTCTGGGCCTGGCCCTGGTCGGCCGGCGCCATCGCCGGCAGCGCCTTGGCCTCGGCGCCTTCGTCGACATTCGACTTGCCGTAGACCGCCAGCCAGCCGGGCGAGGTGAGGACCTTGCCTTCGGTCTTGAAGGTGTGCCCTTTCGCCACGCTCAGGCGGGTGGTGACGTCGAATTCCGCGACCGGGTGAAAGACGGCGACGAAGCGCCGCGCGATCATGTCGAAGAGCTTGGCCTCGGCTTCGTCCAGGTGCTTGGCCTCGTGCTGCGTCGGGATGATCGCGAAGTGGTCCGACACCTGGGCGTTGTTGAAGATGCGCTTGTTGGGGTGGACCCAGCCGGAGTCGAGCACGCGCTGCGCATGGGGCTGCAGGTCGCCATGGAGATTGGCCAGCGTCTGGCGCACCAGTGGGATGTAGTCCTCGGGCAGCGCGCGCGAGTCCGTGCGCGGGTAGGTGATCATCTTGTGCCGCTCGTACAACGCCTGGGCGATCTGCAGCGTGCGCTTGGCGGAGAAGCCGTAGCGGCCGTTCGCCTCGCGCTGCAGCGTGGTCAGGTCATAGAGGCGCGGGGCGATCTGCGTGCTGGCCTTGCGCTCCTCCGTGACGGTCGCGAGCGGCGTCCCCTGGCAGGTGGCGACGATCGCCTCGGCGGCGGCGCGGTCCCAGAAACGGTCGACGCGGTCGTGCTCGTCGTCGCTCTTCCGGAAGTCCGGGCGCTGGCACGTGCCTTCGTAGCGGCCGTTCGCGATCGCGAAGGTGGCGGTCACGCGGAAGAATTCGCGCGGCTGGAAATTCCGGATCTCGAGCTCGCGGTTGACCACGATGGCGAGGGTGGGGGTCTGCACGCGGCCGACGGAGGCGACGTTGCCGGCGCGGGAGCCGAACATTCGCTTCGTGATTGCACGGGTGCCATTGATGCCGATGAGCCAGTCGCTCTCGCTGCGGCAGCGGGCCGCGTCGGCCAGGCCCTGCATCTGCCCGGCGCTCCGCAGATGCTGGAAGGCCTCGCGGATGCCCTCGTTGGTCATCGACGAAAGCCACAGCCGCTGGAAGGGCTTCTTGCACTTCGCCAGCTGGTAGACGTAGGTGAAGATCAACTCGCCCTCGCGGCCGGCGTCGCAGCCGTTGATGACCCGGTCAACGTCCTTGCGGGCGAGCAGCTTCTTGAGCATGTCGAAGCGTCCCCGCGAGTCGGGCAACGGCATGAGCTCGAATTTCTCCGGAATGATCGGCAGGGTATCGAGCCGCCAGAACCCGTACTTCTTCTTGTCGATGTCCTCCGGCATCTGGAGTCCCACCACGTGGCCGACCGCCGAGGACACGACGTATTCGTCGTTCTCGTAATGGTCGCCCTTCTTGGGAATCTTGCCGAGCGCGCGGGCGAGGTCGGCGGCCACCGAGGGCTTCTCGGCGATGATGAGACACTTCATGCGGGGCACGAGCCGTTAGCCCGCCCCCGCAGAATTTCAAGCAATACTTTTACGCCGGGGCGGCGCGACCAGCGCGCCGCGGTGGATAGTGCCGCGCTACTTCACCCCGAGCTCGGCGAGGACGGAGTCGAGGGATTTGAGCAGCGTGTCGATGGTCGCGTCGGTCTCGTCGCCCATGTTGGAGATGCGAAACGTCGTCCCCTTGAGCTTGCCGTAGCCGCCGTCGATCACGCAGCCGTGCTTGGCCTTGAGGGCCTTGTTGACGGCGGGCAGGTCGACATTGCGGGTGTTCGCGAAGCAATTGAGCGTGACGGAGCCATAGCCCTCCTTCGGGAAAAGCTTGAAGCCCTTGGCGAGGCCCCAGGCGCGGACCTGCTGGTTGAGCCGCGCATGCCGCGCGAACCGGTTGTCGGCGCCCTCGGCCTTGATGTCCTCGAGCTTCGACTTCAGCGCGTAGATCAGCGGGATGACCGGCGTGCTGGGCGTCATGCCCTTCTCGTGGTTCGCCTGGAACTCGAGCAGGTCGAAGTAATAGCCGCGATCCTTGATCGTGGCGGCGCGCTCGAGGGCCTTCTTCGAGGCCGAGATCAGCGAGAGGCCGGGCGGGAGCGCGAGGGCCTTCTGCGAACCGGTGATGAGCACGTCGATCCCGAGCTCGTCCTTCTTGATCGGCAGCGCGCTGAAGGAGCTGACCGTGTCGACGATCGAGACGACCCCCGGGAACTGCCGGATGACGGCCATGAGCGCCGGCAGGTCGCTCATGCACCCGCAGGACGTCTCGTTGTGGATGAGCGTGACGGCGTCGTAGGCGCCGGTGGCCAGCTCGCGCCGGACCGCCTCCGGGTCGACCGGCTGGCCCCATTCGAACTTGAGTGGCGTGGTCGCCTTGCCGCAGCGGACGGCGACGTCGTTCCACTTGTCCGAGAAAGCCCCGTTCATGCAGCAGAGCACCTTCTTTGCGACCAGGCTTCGGATCGCGCCCTCCATCGAGCCAAAGGCGCTCGCCGTGGAGAGGTAGACCGGATCCCGGGTGTAAGCCAGGGCCTGCAGCTCGGGCTGGATGGACTGGTAGAGCGCGACGAAATCGGTGCTGCGATGGCCGATCATCGGCTGGGCCATCGCCCGCAGCGTTTTTTCGGAGACCGCGATTGGTCCGGGAATGAAGAGTTTGTAGCTCATGTGGATGAAGCCGGTGTTGCATGTCGCAACGGACGCAGCTAGCAGAAACACACACCCGCACCTCCCGCATCGTCAAAGCCAATCTTGCTCATGCCTCATCGTTGGTTCCGTCATAAGCTGGATGAATTCGAGCAATTCACGATCGATGTCATCATGGGGCGGCGCGAAGGGGCGGCCGCGGCGCTTTTCGGGGCTTTCCTCCAGCTGTGTTCCTACCTCTTCAGCGGCATTGTGCAGCTGCGCCTCTGGCTCTATCGCAACCGCATCCTGCGCGACCAGCCGCTTGGCTGCCTGGTGGTCGTCGTGGGCAACCTGACCGTCGGCGGCACCGGCAAGACACCGATTGTCGAGATGTTCGCCAAGGCCCTGCGTGACCGCGGCCGCAAGGTCGCGATCCTGTCGCGGGGCTACAAGAGCAAGGCCCCGCCCCTCTGGCGGAAGTGGTGGGCGTGGCTGACCCATGCCGCGGAGCTGCCGCCACGCGTGGTGAGCGACGGCACCAACGTGCTCCTCGACTCGGAGTTCGCCGGCGACGAGCCGTACATGCTCGCGCGCAACCTGCCGGGCGTCGTGGTGCTGGTGGACAAGAACCGGGTGAAGGCCGGCGCCCACGCGATCAAGGAATTCGGCTGCGACACGCTGATCCTGGACGACGGTTTCCAGTACCTGCCGCTGAAGGGCCGGCTGAACCTCCTGCTGGTCGACAAGACCAATCCCTTTGGCAACGGCTTCATGCTCCCACGCGGCATCCTGCGGGAGCCGATCAAGCACCTGCAGCGCGCCTCGTACGTTTTCCTCACCAAATCGCGCGGTCACCGCGACGAGGAACTCGAGGCCATGATCCGGCGATTCAACCCCGGCGCCGAGTTGATCGAATGCGCCCACAAGCCGCGCTACCTGCAATGCCTCGCGGGCACCGCCCGGCTGCCGCTGGCCGCGCTGGCCGGGAAGCGCATCGGCGCCTTCAGCGGAATCGCGGCGCCGGAAAGCTTCGAGGGCTTCTTGCGCGAGACGGGCGCCCGCCTGGTATCGACGCGCCGCTTCCTCGACCACTACCGCTTCACGCCCGAGGACCTCGCGGGGGTCTTCGCCGACGCGCGCGCGGCCGGGGCCGAGATGGTCATCACGACGGAAAAGGACGCGGTGCGGCTGGCGCCCGGCGCCGTTTGCCCGCTGCCTTGCTACTACCTGAAGCTGGAGATCGAAATCCTGCGCGGGGCCGACGACTTTCGCGACGCGGTGGAGAAGATCTGCTTCCCGCGCGGGTTGCCGGCCGTCTCGACCAACCCGCCGGCGTAAGTTGGCGCCAGCGCTCGCAGCGACGGGATCCTCCGTTTCGCCATCATCACACGACCGGGGGCTGGGAACCGCAACGTGTCCTCCTGCGCGCGGCGAAGCATCCGGAATGGGAGTGAATTGGCGGGTTGGCACGGTTTGACGCGCGCGAGCCATCGCCGCTTTGTGGTTGAAGAGCACCCGGAGCACCGCGATAGAAAAGCCGCATGAGTGATCCCCGTTTTGCCCGGCTGGCCGAGGTGCTGACCGGCTTTTCCACCGAGTTGAAGAAAGGCGAACGCGTGCTGATCGACGCGTACGATGTGCCCGACGCGTTCGTCGTCGCGCTGGTCCGCGCGGCGCAGGCGCGGGGCGCGCTGCCGTACGTCAACATCCAGCGGGCGCGGATCACGCGCGAACTGCTGAAGGGCGCCACGGCCGAACAGTACGGCACCACCGCCGAGATCGAGCTGGCGCGCATGCAACAGATGCAGGCCTACATCGCGGTGCGCGGGTCGGACAACATCTTCGAGACCTCCGACGTGCCCGGCGAACGGGTGCAGACCGTCGCCAAGGTGATGAAGCCCGTGCTCGACCACCGCGTGAACAAGACCAAGTGGGTCGTCCTCCGCTGGCCGTCGTCCGCCATGGCGCAGCAGGCGGGCATGAGCACGGCCGCCTTCGAGGACTTCTTCTTCCGTGTCTGCACCTTCGACTACCGGCGCTACGGCCCGGGCATGAAGGCGCTGACCGACCTGATGAACAAGACCGACCGGGTGCACCTGAAGGGCCCGGGCACCGACCTTCGGTTCTCGATCAAGGGCATCGGCGCGGTGCCGTGCGGCGGCCTGCGCAACATTCCCGACGGCGAGGTGTTCTCGTGCCCCGTGAAGGACAGCGTCGAGGGCGTCATCCAGTACAATGCGCCGACCGTCTACCTGGGCACCTCGTTCGACAACATCCGGCTGGTCTTCAAGCACGGCCGCATCGTCGAGGCCACCGGCAACAACACCAAGCGATTGAACGAGATCCTCGATACCGACGCCGGAGCGCGCTACGTCGGCGAGTTCGCCATCGGGTTCAACCCGCACATCCTGGAACCGATGCGCGACATTCTCTTCGACGAGAAGATCGCGGGCTCGTTCCACTTCACCCCGGGCCAGGCCTACGAGATCGGCGGCAACGGCAACAAGTCCGCCGTCCATTGGGACATGGTGTCCATCCAGCGCAAGGAGTGGGGCGGCGGCGAAATCTGGTTCGACGGCAAGCTCATCCGCAAGGACGGGCTGTTCCTGCCGAAGGCGCTGCAGAAGTTGAACCCGGATGAACTTTTGAAAAAAGGGTAGGGCGACGGTCGCGCTCGCCGCCGCGGCGCGGAACGGAGTCCGCGCCCTACCAGACCAAGATGCCTCCCGAATCCGACCTCCGCGCGTTCGCGCACGCGCTGCCCAAGACCGAGACGCACCTCCACTTCGAGGGCGCGTTGCCTTTCGAACTGCTGCAGCGCCGGTGTCCGCAGTTCAAGGCGCCGCCGGCGTCGTGGGCGCCCGATTTCAAGTACCGCGACTTCGCCCATTTCGAAGCCGAGCTGCTCGAAATGGCGTTCGCCTTCTTCACGTCGGCCGAACGCTACCACGAGGCGGCCAAAGCGGTCTTTGCGCAGCACGTGGCGCTGAATGTGCGCTATGTCGAGACCAGCTTCGCCTCGGGCTGCATCGAGTTCCTCGGCCTCGATGGGCGCGAGGTGCTGGCGGGCATCCTCGCCGCGGTGCCGCCGGGACTCGAAGTCCGCGTCTTCCTGGGCATTCATCACAACGGTGCTGGGCCGAGGATGAGGCCGGTCCTTGACGACGCCCTCGGCTGGCGCGGGCTGGCGGGGATCGACCTGCACGGCACCGAAAGCTTTCCCCTCGAGCCGTGGTCGGCCGACTACTGGGCGGCGGCGCGAAAGGCCGGGAAGTACACCAAGGCCCACGCGGGCGAGCTGATGGGCGCCGCCTTCGTCCGGCGCGTACTCGATGAACTCCAGCCCGAGCGCATCGAGCACGGTATTCGGGCGCTCGAGGATCCTGCGGTCGTGGCCGAGATCAAGCGCCGCGGCCTCGCGCTCGACGTCTGCCCGATCAGCAACCACAAGCTCGTGCCCGGCGTGACGCTCGCCAATCACCCGATCCGCGAATTGTTTGACCAGGGCGTCAAGGTCACGCTCAGTTCCGACGACCCACTCTCGTTCGGCAACACGGTTGTCGATGAATATGTCGCGCTGGCGGAACACCGCGGTTTCACCCGCGGCGAACTGGTCCAGCTCGCTCGCAATGGTTTCGAGGTGGCGTTGGCGCCGGCCGCCCAAAAACAGTCTTGGCTGGAGCAGCTCGACGCCTTGGCCCGGGCGTGAGCCTTGGTCCGCGTAGCACTCTGTTGTAGGAGCCTGCTTGCAGGCGATGGCTTGCCGTGCACGATCCGACTCGATTGCAAGCTGGCTCCTACAACGTTCCCGAAGGCATCCGTCGCGAGCGGGCCGACAAGGTCCTCGCGGCCGGCTTTCCCGTGTACAGCCGGGCGGCGTTTCAGCGGGCGCTCGCGGGCGGGCTCGTGCGGGCCGACGGCAAGGTCATTGCGCAGGACGACGAGGTGCGCGCGGGGCAGGTGCTGGAGTTCAGTTTTCCCGCGATCCAGCCGGCGGAGTTGAAGCCGGTGGACATCCCGCTCGACGTGGTTTTCGAGGACAAGCACCTGATCGTGCTCAACAAACCCGCGGGCATGGTCGTCCATCCGGGCGTCGGCACGGGCGAGGACACGCTCGTCCATGCGCTCCTTGCGCATTGCGCGGGCGAGCTCAGCGGCATCGGCGGCGTCGAACGGCCGGGCATCGTGCACCGGATCGACAAGGAAACGACCGGGTTGCTCGTCGTCGCAAAGAACGATGTCGCCCACCGGGCGCTGGCGGACCAGTTCGCCTCGCGCACCCTGACGAAGGAATACCTCGCGCTGGTCTCGGGCGTGCCGGAGGGAAAGTCGGGCATGATCGATCGGAGCATCAGCCGGCACCCGGTGCACCGGCACCGGATGACGACCGGCGAGGGCGGCCGGCCGGCGCGCACCGACTGGACGGTCGAAAAGGCATTCGCCGGGCGGGCGGCGTTGGTTCGCTGCCGGATTCACACCGGGCGGACCCACCAGATCCGCGTGCATTTCAAGTCAATCGGTCACCCGTTGCTGGGCGACGCGACCTATGGCTGGAAGCCGGATCCGCTGCTGCCCATGCCGCCGCGCGTGATGTTGCATGCCGAACGCCTCGTACTCATGCACCCGAAATCCGGCAAGACGCTCGACCTCACGGCGCCGCTCCCAAAGGACTTCAGGGAGATGCTGGCGGCTCTGAAGCAAGTATGAGGCTCAGGGCTGCAGCAGCTTCGTGATGCGGTCGAGGCGCCGACGGAAGGCATCGAGGGTGCCGGCCGTGCTCGCCAGGTAGGCGTTGGCCTCGGCCCAGCGGCGATCCTCGATGGCCTCGCGTACGCCGGGCAGTGTCTTCACGCCGTAGCCCGTGAGCAGGCCGGGGGCGTAAAGCGAATGCCTGTACCATTCGCGGCCGGGCAGACCCGACGGGAGAGTGAACGCGGTTTCCATGTCGCGGAGCAGGTTGTCGAGATCGGCCTGCTTGTCGCCTTCGAGCTTTGGCGGATGGAGGGCCGCGGCGGCAAGCGCGGTATCGCAGGCGTGCGCGGCGGTCTTCAGCGCGGCGACCGCGTTGTCGAGCGGCGCAAAGTTCAGGAAAGGCACGGGATCCTCGCGGGGTGGCGGCACGTAGGTCTCGGTCGGATCGGCGGCGAGCTTGAAGGCCCCCGTGGCCACCAGCGTGTTGTGCTGCTCCGTCTGCTCGCGCATCGTGTCGGCCAGCTTGTGGACCTCGTCGTCGTAGCGGGCCACGGTGGCCGCGAGGCTTTCGAAGCGGGCCGGCAGCTCGTCGGCGTCGGCCAGGCGCATCACCGTATGCCCGACCATCTGCGCCAGTGCGACGCCGTAGTGGAAGCCCGGGTCGCCGAAGCGCACGTAATGGTCGTAGGAGTCGTAAAGCGAGTGGTAGACGCCCGCCTGCTCTTCCTCACCCCCGAACTCGATATTGAGGGACGCGTGCACCAGATGCTGCAGAAAGGGCGTGTAGTCGGAGCCGGAGCCGAGCGCGTTGATGGCCACCTCGTGGCCCTCGGTGGTGGCCTTGGCGCGCGCTTTTTCATCCTCGGTGGCCGCCTTGGCAGCGCCTTTGACGAGGATTTGGGCGCGCAGGCGCTGGATGGCCGGCACGCCGGTCTCCGGGTCGGCGACGCTGGCACCGACCTCGTTGAGGAAGGCCTGGTAGGCATGGCTGCCGGCGACCCCGAGGAAGCCGCGGCCATTGGAATCGGAGTTGATGTAGATGGCAGCCTTCTGCGCCAGCTCGTCCGCGTGCTCCTCGGCCCATTCGGTGGAACCAAGCAGGCCCGGCTCCTCGCCGTCCCAGCTGCAATACACGATGGTGCGCCGCGGCTTCCAGCCGGACTTCGCGAGGGCGCCCAGGGCCTTGGCCTCCTCCATCATCACCACGTGGCCGGACAGAGGGTCCCAGGCGCCGCAGACCCAGCCGTCGCGGTGGTTGCCGCGAATGATCCACTCGTCGGGCAGTTCGCTCCCGCGCAGCGTCGCGATGACATTATAGATCGGTTTCAGGCTCCAGTCCGATGTGACGGCAAAGTGCACTTTCGCCGGGCCGGGGCCGAAATGATAAGTCAGCGGCAGCGCGCCGCGCCAGGGCGCGGGCACGACCGGACCGCCGAGCGCGGCGAGGATGGGTTGGGCGTCGGCGTAGGAAATGGGCATCACCGGGATCTTGAGGACCGTCGGGGCATCCTTGAGCTCGAGCCGTTTGGCGTTTTCCGTCGCGCCGATCCCGGGGGTGAGTGGGTCGCCGGAATACACCGGCATGTCCGCCACCGAGCCGCGCTGCACGCCGTCCTCCGGCCGCGCGCCACCTTGCGGATAGACGTCGCTGCGCCCATAGCCGTCGTCAGCCGGGTCGGAATAGATGAGGCACGCCGCGGCGCCGTGCTCGTAGGCCAGCTTGGGCTTGAGACCGCGCCAGCCGCCGCCATAGCGGGCGAGCACGATGCGGCCCTTGACGCTGATGCCGTGGCGGTCGAGTTCCTTGTAGTCGTCGGGCATGCCGCGGTTCACGTAGACCACCTCGGCGGTCACGTCGCCATCCGCGCCGTAGGCGTTGTAAGGCGGCAGGGGATCCCTCGCGTCGGCCGAGGCGCGGTCGCCGGCGATAACGGGTTCGTGGTTGCGCGCCACGCGGTCCGTGGGCGCGACCATCTCGAGGTGGACGCTTTTCGGGGTCGGGTAAAGGACGTGGAAGACCTCGATGTGCGCGTCCCAGCCCCAGGCCTTGAACTGCTCGAGGGTGAAGTCGGCATTCCACTTGTCATGCGGTGAGCCGACGTGGTTGGGCTGCGCCGCCATGGTGGCCAGCCAGGAGTCGAGATCGGCGGGGTTGAGCATGCCGTCGTAACGCTGCTCGCGCTCGAGCTGCGGGGGCACGCGGGATGGTTGGAAGCCGAGGAGCGAAGGCTCGGCGGCGGCGAGGCGGCCCGCGGCAAGCACGGCGACGAGGAGACCGGACAGAACGATGCGATTCATGGTCGGGGGTGGGGTAAATCTTCCGGACGGGACGGTCAGGCGTCGAGCAACTCGGCGGCAAGACCCCAACGGAGGTTGTGGAAGGAATGGCGGAACTCGCGCAGCCCTGATGCCTCGGCGAGGGCGAGGAGGGTGGCCAGGGCGGCTGGGAAAACGTCGGCGCGCGCGGGCGGCAAGCCAGGCACCCGCTGGCGATCCACGAGCGGCAGGACCCCCACGTGATCGAGCAGGCGCTCCACCAGGGTGACGGGAATAACAGGCGATACCTGCTCGGCCCGCTTGCCGGCGCCGGCGCCCACGATGGCGCGGGCAGTCGAGACGGTGCCGCCCATCGCCACGCCGGCGGCGCCGGCCAAGTCGAACTTGAACTCCGCTTCGCTGAGGACGTGCTTCACGTGCCCGATGACCGCGGTGCGCGCCGCGGCCGGGAATGGTGCGCCCGGATCGGTCACGAATTTCTCCGTCAGGCGCACGCAACCGAGCTGCAGGCTGAGCGCCTGGCGGACGATGCGATTCTTGAAGGACAGGCATTCGAGGCTGCCGCCGCCGAGATCGAACAGGTAAAAGTCGTGGAGGTCGGCCAGCGCCCGATCGCAGGTCAACCCGCGCCCGATGGCGTTGGCCTCTTCAGTGCCGGAGAGGATGCGGATGTCGAGCTTCACCGCGGCCTTCACGCGCGCACAAAACTCCGCGCCGTTGACAGCGTCGCGCACGGCGCTGGTGGCGACGAGCACCGTGCGGGCGGGGCGGTAGGGCTCGGCTTCCATCAGCAGTTCGCGGATGGCGCCGAGGCCGCGGCGAATTCCTTCCTCGGTGAGCTTCGGTTTCTCCGCGCCGATCCCGGCGCTGATCCGCGCCTCGAGCGTGCGGCTTTTCAATTCCCGGATGGCGCCGGAGGCATCGCGCGCGGCCACCAGCACCTTGATGGAGTTGCTGCCGATGTCGACGACGGCGACGGAGCGCGATTGGGCCGCGACGGGACTCACAGGGTGAAATCGTTGGGCGCGATCAGAACCACGAACTCGCCTTTGTGGCTCGCCTGGGCGAGGCGGGCCTGCACGTCGCCCGCCAGCCCGACGAAAAAATTCTCGTGCAGCTTCGTCACCTCCTTGGCCACGCAGATCACCCGGTCGGCCCCTAGCGTCCGGGTGATTTCGTCCACGAACTTGTCGATGCGGTGGCAACTCTCGTACAGGGCGATGGTGAAGTCGAAGTCCCGGTGTTTATCGAGGAACGCAACGCGCGCCGCCGACTTCGGCGGCAGGAAACCGGCGAACAGGAAGCCGTTGGTGGGCAGGCCGGCGGCCGCCAGGACCGCCAGCAGGGCGCTCGCGCCGGGGACGGGCACCACGGGGAGGTTGCGCCGGCGGCAGGCCCGCACCACGCGGAATCCCGGGTCGCTGAGGCCCGGCGTGCCGGCATCGCTGACCAGCGCCACGGCGCGGCCATGGGCGACGAATTCGGCCAGGCGCTCGGCGGCCTCCTTTTCGTTATGCTCGTGGTAGGCGAAGAGCTCGCGCTGCAGGCCGAGGCGGGCAAGGAGCGCTCCCGTGGTTCGTGTGTCCTCGCAGGCCACGAGGTCCACCGCTCCCAGGATCGCCCGCGCCCGGTCGGTGAGGTCGGCCAGATTGCCGATCGGGGTGGCGACAACGTACAGATGTCCGCCCCGCGGCTGCAGCGAGGTGTTTTCGGCGGGCGCGGTCATGACGTCGCCGGGAGGGGAGCGCGGGCGGCGCTCAGCGGCCCATGCCGGGAATACGGCCTTCCCACTCGGCGGGACGGCTCCACGGTATCGAAGAATCCTGCTGCGGCGGCGTGCAGCCGGCGATGCCGATCACGGCCAGGCCGGCGAGGAGAAGCAGAAAGAGGACTTTGCGAGGGTTGGGCATGGTTCAATTCTCCAATACGACAAAATCGCCTGTCTGCAATGTCCGTTTGGCGGCTCGAAAAGTCACCCCGCCGGAGTGCCGTGGCGGCGGCTCACATGCCTTTCTTGATAAAGGCGACGTTGTCGTCGCCCTCGCTGATCTTCGCGTCCTTCTCCTCGTGGGTGTTGGTGCCGATGTAATCCGCGGTGGCGGCGGCGAGGACCGGGAGATAGCGGCGCAATTCCTTGCTTTCGTCCTCGGCGGAGACGTTGACGCTCCAAACCTCCGCGCCGGAGCGGCCGTCGCCGTCCGGCTGGTTCTTGTGGGCCGAGACGTTCAGGTATTTCTCGTAGACGACAGTGGGCTTCACCTTGTGCTCGGTCCCGACGACCCGGCGCTCCGCTGGCACATCGACGGTGACCTGGTAAGGACCGGAATTCAAACCGGTGTACGGATCGACCGAATTGATGGTCTGGGTCACCTTCTGGCCGCCACTATCTTCAATTATGGGCAAGGCGATCGACTGGAACTTCACCCGCGGCTGGTTCATGCCGTAGTCCACGGTGACAACCACATCGGCCTTCTCCGGGTCGGGCGACTCGTACATGCCTTTTGACGAGAGTGCCGTGCGGAGGAAACCGGCGACTTCCTTGTAGTGCAGACTGGCCGTATCCTCGGTGGGATTTGCCGGCTGGATGCGATATGATTTTCCCGGGTCGGCAGCTGCCATGCCCGTCGCCTGGCTGATGGCGTCGACCTGGACGTTGTAGCCGGACGAGGCGCATCCGCCAAATATCACCGCCACGGTCGCCGCGATGGCGACGGGAACAAGACACTTCGCCGAGTTGACATGCATGGGCGGGCGCGGGGTTGGGGGCTAATGTGACGGTCGACGTGGAAAAAGCGAATCCGAGTTGCGTAACGGTTCCGCGTCCGTTCGCGTCGCCTTTTGATAAAAGTAACGACGGGGTCCAATGGAAAGCAGAGGCATTTTGGTGGAGGCGGGACCATCAGTCCCGCGGGCATCGATGCGCGCGCAAGGCTTGCGGGGCTCATGGCCCCGCCTCCCTGTTGTCGGTCCTGCAGCGCGCCAGATCGTCTAGTCGGCCTTCCACCGATAGGTCGACTCGTACCAAGGCTTGCGCGGCGTCTTGGCGATGTGATTGCCCGGGTTGGCGGCGAGATGTTCGAGGATCTTGAAAACCATTTCCGTGGCGCCGGCCTGGCCGAGCGCGGCCGCCAACTGATCAGCCGTGAATTCCTTTGCCGGGCCGGCGCCAAGGATATCGGCGACCTTCCGGCGGAGGGCGATGACGCCGCCCGCGGCCTTCTTGCCGGCCTCGACGCCGGGCTGATGGTAGGCGTTGATGCCAACGAGCGAGGCGTAGAGCCCGACCGCGCGTTCGTAGAGCGCAATGAGCAGGCCGATCGTCTTGGGGGAGATTTCGTTCACCGTAATGGTGACCGAGTGCCGGTCCTTTTCGCTGAGGGCATCCCGCGTGCCGAGCAGGAAGCCCTGCAGGAAATCGCCGCTGGTGACGCCGGGCTCGACCTCGATCGAGTTGGCGGCATTGCGATCCTTCAACACCTCGATGAAGGTGAGGAAGAAATTGTTCACCCCCTCGCGCAGTTGCTGGACGTAGGCGTGCTGGTCGGTGGAACCCTTGTTGCCGTAAACGGCGATGCCCTGGTTCACGACGCGGCCCGTGAGATCCAGTTCCTTGCCCAGCGACTCCATCACGAGTTGCTGCAGGTAGCGCGAGAAGAGCAGCAGGCGGTCCTTGTACGGCAACACCACCATGTCCTTGGCGCCGCGGCCGCCGGTGGCCCAATACCACATCAGGGCCAGGAGCGCCGCGGGGTTGTCGCGGACGACCGGCTTGCGCGTGACTTCGTCCATCGCCGCGGCGCCGGCGAGCATCTGGTCGATCTTGATGCCCTGCAGGGCGGCCGGCAGCAGGCCGACCGCGCAGAATTCAGACGTGCGCCCGCCGACCCAGTCCCACATCGGAAAACGCGCCAGCCAACCCTCTTTTTGCGCCGTCTGGTCGAGCTTCGATCCCTCGCCGGTGACCGCGACGAAGTGCTTCGGGAAGTCGAGCCCGGCGGCCTGGAACGCCGCCTGCGCCTCGAGCATGCCGTTGCGCGTCTCTGGCGTGCCGCCCGACTTCGAGATGACAAGCACGAGCGTTTGCTTCAGCCGGCTGCCGAGCTGCTTGAGCACATAATCCATGCCGTCGGGATCGGTGTTGTCAAAGAACGACACATTCATCCGGTCCCGCCCGCCCTTGAGACGGCCGAGCGCATGACTGACGAATTCCGGGCCGAGGGCCGAGCCGCCGATGCCGATGACGAGGACTTCGCGGAACTTGCCGCCGCCCGGGGCGGCGAGTTCGCCTTGGTGGATCTTTGCGGCGAAGGCCTTGATTGCTTCCAGTGTGCCCGTGATGGCCGCGCGCAATTCCGCGGTCGGCGCCAGCTCGGGCGCGCGGAGCCAGTAGTGCCCGACCATCCGCTTCTCGTCGGGGTTGGCGATGGCGCCGGCCTCCAATGCCTTCATGTCGGCAAAGGCCTGCGTGATTTTCGCCTCCATGGAAGGCAGAAAGTCGTCCGGAAAGGGCATGCGGCTGATGTCGAGCGACAGGCCGAGCCGGGCGTTGGTGTAGTAATTCGATTTGAAGCGTTCCCACGTCATGGTCTGTCACAGGTAGTCCTGATCCCCCGTTGCGGCTAGTCCGAAAAGCGTCCGGCGCTTTTCGGGATTGCTAGGGTGCCTCCCGGGCGCATTCACTGGGGGAAACCAGCATGGCATTTGACCTTAAGCGCGTTGTGAAAGTGATGCTGTTTGCCGCGAACGGCCCGCTTTCCGTGAAAGACATCCAGACGGCCGTGAGCCGTTTCCACGAGCAGGCGACGGCCTTGCCGTTGACGAACGAGCCGGCCGAGCAGACGGAGGCGGCCGATCCAGCCGCCGAAGCGGCGGCGGGCGCGTTGCCCGACGTTCCACCGGCGGCCGTGGAGGAGGACGAATTTTATCGGGACGTACCGATGCTGGTGACCAACGCGCAGATTCGCGAGGCGGTCGACGCCGTGGCGCTTGAATTGCAGGCTGCGGGCGCCGAAGTCATGCTGATCGAGGGCCACAACGGCTGGCGGCTGGTCACGCACCCGCGCTTCGCCCGGTGGGTGCGCCTGCTGCGCAACGAGCCGCCGCCAGTCCGCTTGAGCCCGTCGTCGCTCGAGACGCTCGCGGTCATCGCCTATCGCCAGCCCGTGACCCGCGCCGAGATCGAACATATCCGTGGTGTGTCGGCCGAGGCCGGCCTCGCCAAGCTGCTGGAACGGGAGCTCGTGTACATCGTCGGTCGCGCCGACCTGCCGGGGCGCCCGATCCAGTACGGAACGACCGAGAGCTTCCTGGAATTCGTGGGTATCCGCTCCCTCGATGAACTGCCGGCTTCCGACGTGCTTTCGCCGCGGCAGATCGATGCCTGGCTGCAAACCGCCAACGCCCCGCGCGCAGCGAGCGATGCCGACATGGGCCTCGACGAGACCGAACAGAGCCAGCTCTCCTTGGATCAGTCGGCCAAGGAGACGGGCGCCACTCCGTGACCATCCGCATCGGCGTCATCGGCGCGGGCGCCAACACCCGCACCAGGCACATCCCGGGCTTCCTGGCGATTCCCGAGGTGGAGATCGTTGCCGTCTGCAATCGCACCCCGGAATCGGGGCAGCGCGTCGCGAAGGAGTTCAACATCCCGACGGTCGCGCCGAACTGGCGTGAAGTCGTCGAGGCGCCGGGCATCGACGCAATCTGTGTCGGCACCTGGCCGAACATGCACGCCAAGCTGGCGGTCGCCTCCTTGCGGCAGGGCAAGCACGTGCTGACGGAGGCGCGCATGGCGCGCAACATCGCCGAGGCCGAGATGATGCTGGAGGAGGCGCGGCTCCACCCGAAACTCGTGGCCCAGATCGTCCCGGCGCCGATGTCGCTGCCGTTCGACTCCACGATCACCTGGATGGCGCAGAGCGGCATGCTCGGTCCGATCCGGGAGGTCATCATGACCTGCACCAATGATGCGTTCGCCGACAGCACGACCCCGCGCAGCTGGCGTCAGGACACATCGCTCAGCGGCAAGAACACGCTCTACCTCGGCAT
>Ga0310810_10001027_pt1 | contig 28418 bp, 26 predicted proteins | sample NCmetagenome_FD_207641 | JGI IMG/M metagenome (GOLD analysis project Ga0310810, IMG submission 207641) | Soil microbial communities from experimental microcosm in Duke University, North Carolina, United States - NC | ecosystem: Engineered > Artificial ecosystem > Soil microcosm > Unclassified ...
GCCCACCCCCTGACAAGGGGGTCGCGAGCCGAAGGCGAGCGGGGGGTTAGTCGGAGCACGCACTTTCGCTCACCCCCTGACAAGGGGGTCGCGAGCCGAAGGCGAGCGGGGGGTTCCGTTAACCGGCCGGACTCACGTGCGTTGTATGGGCGTGGCCCATCGTCCCTTCATCCCCTATCGCGCGCGCTCGACATTCCGCGCCAGGACGCTTCGTCGCGAGGCGACGGCATCGGAACGAAAGCTCTGGTGGGAATTTCTGCGCCATCTGCCCGCGAAGTTCACGCGCCAGAAGCCGCTAGGCCGCTACATCGCCGACTTCTATTGCTCCAGTAAACGCCTGATCGTCGAGATCGACGGCGACAGTCACTTCAGCGAGGCGGGTGAGCGGTACGACGGTGCCAGAGCAGAAGCACTCCGCGAGTACGGCCTGCGTATCATCCGTTTCACGAATGACGACGTGATGACGAATTTCGACGCGGTTTGCGGGCAGATTCTCGTCGCGCTGGAAGGCTAACCCCCCGCTCGCGCTTCGCGCTCGCGACCCCCTTGTCAGGGGGTGGGCGGATCGGAACCCAGCGGCGGCGCGATCGCCTCGAGCGGCTTGCGCTCGGCGTCGACGCCGATGAGCGCGGCGACGACCGCCGCCGCGCACATGAGCAGCGCGGCGAAGCTGTAGGCGCCGAACAGCCCGGAGCGGCTGCCGCCCTCGATCATGGCGCCGAACAGCGGCGGGCCGGCGAAGCCGCCGAGCGCCGTGCCGGCGGCATAGAAGAGCGAGATGGCGACGGCGCGCATCTCGAGCGGGAACACCTCGCTCACGGTCAGGTAGGCCGAGCTCGCCGCCGCCGAGGCGACGAAGAAGATCGCCGACCACGCAGCCGCGAGCGCGCCCGGGCCGACCAGCTCGGCGTTGAACGCGTATCCCGTGACGAACAGGCCGATACCGGAGAGGCCGTAGGTGGTGGCGATCATGACGCGTCGCCCGGCGGCGTCGAACAGGCGGCCGAGCACCAGCGGCCCGAGGAAGTTGCCCAGCGCGAACGGGAAGATGTAGTAGCCGACGCTCGAGTCGGGCACGCCGTAGAAGCGCGCGAGCACGAGCGCGTAGGTAAAGAAGATGGCGTTGTAGAAGAACGCCTGCGACGCCATGAGGGTGAGGCCGAGCACCGTGCGCCGCCGGTAGCGCGCGAGCAGCGTGTGCACGATGTGGCGCCACGACGCGCCGTGCAGCGCGCGCAGCGCGATGCGCTCGAGGCCCGGGTCGTGCGCTATGCCGACGCGCGCCTCGATGTCGCGCAGGATCGCGTCCGCTTCGGCGGCGCGGCCGTGCGTCAGCAGCCAGCGCGGGCTTTCCGGGACGTGACGCCGCACGAGCAGGATGGCGAAGCCGAGCACCGCGCCGAGGCCGAAGGCGAGCCGCCACGCCAGGTCGGGCGGCAGGAAGCCGGGACGCAGCAGCACGATGGAGAGGCCGGCGCCCATCGCCGCGCCGATCCAGAAGCTGCCGTTCACCGCCAGGTCGACCGTGCCGCGCAGGCGCGCCGGGATCAGCTCGTCGATCGCGGAGTTGATCGCCGCGTACTCGCCGCCGATGCCGAAGCCGGTCAGCGCGCGGCACAGCGCGAAGGAGAGCACGCCGAACGAGAAAGCGGTGAGCACGGTCGCGGCGAGGTAGACGGCCAGCGTGACGAGGAACATGCGCTTGCGGCCGAGCCGGTCGGCGAGCCGGCCGAACACCAGCGCGCCGGCCACGGCGCCGCCGACGTACGCCGACGCCGCCCAGCCCACTTCGCCCGCGGACAGCGCCAGCGTGTCGGCGCGCCCGAGCGTCGGGCCGAGCGCCCCCACCACGGTGACCTCCAGCCCGTCGAGCAGCCAGCTCACGCCGAGCGCGATCACCACGCGCCAGTGCCACGGCGACCAGGGCAGCCGGTCGAGCCTCGCCGGGATGGCGCTTTCCAGCATCGGTATAGTCTAGGACCGGAGGGGAGGCGAAATGATCGGTTTCATCGGCCTCGGCGTGATGGGCGAGCCCATCTGCCGGCACCTGGCGGCGAAGAGCGGCGAGACGGTCCACGCCTTCGACCTGCGCCGCGAGCCGCTCGAGCGGCTGGCGCCGCACGGCGTCAAGGCGCTCGCCGGCGTGCGCGAGATCGCCGAGCGCTGCAGCACCGTGTTCCTGTCGCTGCCCGGCGGCAAGGAGGTCAAGGAGGTCTGCGTCGGCTCGGGCAGCCTGCTCATGTTCCTGCACGCCGGCAGCTATGTGGTCGACCTGAGCACCGCTCCGGTCGCGCTCGCCCGGGACCTGCAGGCGCGCTTTGCCGCGCGCGGCATTCACTTTCTCGATGCGCCGGTCGCGCGCACGCGCGCGGCGGCCGAGCAGGGCACGTTGTCCGTGATGGTCGGCGGCACCGAGCAGGACTACGCACGCGTGCGGCCGCTGCTCGCGCACTTCGCGAGCGAGGTCACGCGCTGCGGCGGCCCGGGCGCCGGCCAGGCGCTGAAGATCGTCAACAACCTGCTGCTCTTCCAGAACGTCGCGGCGCTCGCCGAGGCGCTGGCGCTGGTGCGGCGCCTCGGCCTGGATCCGGAGCTCGCCCTCGAGGTGCTGGCCAAGGGCTCGGCCGACAGCTTCGCCCTTCGCAACCATGCGATGAAGGCGATGCTGCCCAACCGCTATCCCGAGCGCGCCTTCTCGGTGACCTACGCGCTGAAGGACATCGGCTACGCGCTCGAGCTCGCGAAGCTGGCGCGCGTCGAGCTGACCGGGGCGAAGACGGCGCAGGCGCTGCTCGAGCGCGCCGCCGCCGCCGGCCACACCGAGGAGTACTTCCCGGTGGTGGCGAAAGTCGTGTGAGCTAGCGCCGCTGCTGCTGCTGCGCCTGCTCGGCGCGCTTCACGTAGCCCTGGTAGGCAGGGATCGCTACCGCGGCCAGGATCCCGACCACCGCGAGCGCCGGCAGGATCCACACCAGCACCACCGAGACGGTGCTGTTCGGCGGCGTCGGCGCCCCGTAGCGGTTTCGCCCGTCCGTGCCGGGGATGAACCAGAAGATCAGGTTGACGAGCGGCACCAGCGACAGGATGGCGAGCCAGCCCGTGGTATCGAAGTCGTGGCAGCGCTGGATCGTCAGCATGAACGCGACGACGACGTAGGCAATCCATGCCACGGCGGCGACCGGGCCCGCGAGCATCGCGGCGGCGAAGGCGATGATCGCGAACAGGAGGTACAGGCCCATCAGGTACGTGACGTAGCGGACGCGGCCGATGCGCCCCGAGACCGAGAAGATCCGGACCGGCTGCGTTTCCTCGGCGGCGTCGTCGAGCGCGGCCTTCGGCGCGGCGTACGGGTTGACCGCCGGCGTCTGCGGTATGGCCATGGCTTTCCCCTTTGTTCTCCCCTGGAGGCGCAATCCTATAATGCCCCGCACCATGGACGGAAATCCGCTGGACCTGCGGGCCTGGCTCGCGCAGGTGCGCGAGCTGGGCGAGCTGCGCGACGTGCGCGGCGCGGACTGGAACCTCGAGCTCGGCGCGATCAGCGAGCTCAACGTCAAGAAGGACGCGCCCCCGGCGCTGCTCTTCGACGAGATCCGCGGCTACCCGAAGGGCTACCGGGTGCTCACCTGCAGCACCTCGAGCCCGGCGCGCCTGTCCTCGATCCTGCGCCTGCCGGTCGAGCGCACGCACAAGGGCCTGGTGGCCGCGCTGCGCGGCCGCCCGGCGAAATGGCAGGCCGCGGCGCCGGGCTTCCCGAGGCGCGAGGTGGCGAAGGGGCCGGCGCGCGAGAACGTGCAGAAGGAAGTGGACCTGCTGCGCTTTCCCTCGCCGCTCTGGCACGAGCACGACGGCGGCCGCTACATCGGCACCGGCTGCTCGGTGGTGACGCGCGACCTGGACAGCGACTGGGTCAACGTCGGCACCTACCGCGTGCAGCTCCTCGACCGCAACCATGTCGCGCTCGACATGGTCTCGGGCAAGCACGGCCGCCTCCACTACGAGAAGCACAAGGCCGCCGGCAAGCGCTTCCCGGTGGCGATCGTGCTCGGCGCCGATCCGCTGGGCTATCTCATCTCCGGCATCGAGGTGCCCTTCGGCATGTGCGAGTACGACTACATGGGCGCCATCCTGGGCGAGCCGGTCCAGGTCATCGCGGGAGAAAAGACCGGCTTGCCGTTTCCCGCCGCGAGCGAAATCGTGCTCGAGGGCTTCGTCGAGCCCGGCGACGAGCGCACCGAAGGCCCGTTCGGCGAGTTCCACGGCTATTACCCGGGCAAGGAAGGGCGCGCGCCCGCGGTGACGGTGGAGCGGGTCTATCACCGCACCGATCCGATCCTGGTCGGCAGCCCGCCCGCCAAGCCGCCCAACGACTATTCCTATTCCAAGGCGGTGATGCGCTCGGCGCTGCTGCACGATGCGCTCGTCGCGGCGGGCGTCCCGGACGTGGCGGGCGTGTGGGCGCACGAGATCGGCGGCGCCCGCATGTTCAACGTCGTGGCGATCAAGCAGCGCTACGCCGGCCATGCGCGCCAGGCCGGCCACATCCTCTCGCAATGCGGCGTCGGCGCGTACATGTCGCGCTATTCGGTGGTGGTCGACGAGGACATCGACCCGGCCAACCTGCAGGAAGTGATGTGGGCCGTGGCGACGCGCAGCGACCCGGCGATCGACATCGACATCATCCAGCGCGGCATGGGCTCGAAGAACGACCCGATGTTCGTCGCCTACCCGTACGCCGCGGCCTTCAGCTCGAAGGCGATCCTCGACGCCTGCCGCCCGTGGGACCACCTCGCAGAATTCCCCGCGGTCGCCGAAGCGAGCAAGGCGCTGCAGGAGAAGACGCGCGAGAAGTGGAAGGACCTGCTCGGCTAAAAAAAAGCCCCGGGGAAGGGAGGCTCCGGGGCGATGGGGATGCGCCCGGCCAGGGGAAGGCCGTGTGGGCGCACGTCCACTCTAGGGCCGGGCGGCCCGGCTGCATGTCGGGAGATCACCTACGAGCGGGCTGTGCAGCGGAACTGCGCCCGCCGAGGATGCCGACCAGCTCCTGCGGGTCGCAAGGCTTGGCGAGGTGGTGATCGAAGCCGAGGTGCTGCGCGAGCAGCCGGTCCGATCCCTGGAGCCAGGTGCCCGAGATGGCGATGAGCAGCGGCGACGGATGCGGATAGAACATGTTGCGCAGCTCCTGCGCCACGGCGTAGCCGCTCATGCCGGGCATGTGCAGGTCGATCACCGCGACGTCGGGACGCACGAAGCGCGCGGCCCGGACCAGTTCCTCGCCGCCGTGCACGCCCTGCACGGTATGGCCTTCGTCGCGCAGGATCGCGGAGAGCGACCAGACGGTGTCGCGGTCGTCGTCGGCAACGATGATGCGCAGGCCCATGCGCGGATGCTAAGCGTCGTTTGTGACAGGAAAACGTGCCAAAAAAAAGACCACCGTAAAACGGTGGTCGATGATTCGCCATTCCAGGGAGGGAAGAAATGGCGTAGGGGGAGATGCCATTGTCGGCCCGCGGCGCGGCGGCGTCTGTCGCCGGCCGCAGCGATGCGCGGTCGCAGCGCGGCTACAGCCGTCAGCGAACAGCGAGCTTCCCGAGGAGCGCGACCAGGGCGCCCACCTCGACCGGCTTGACGAGGTAGTGATCGAAGCCGGCCATGCGCGCGGCGAGGCGGTCGGACGGCTCGGCGGCGCCGGTCACCGCGACGATCACCGGCTTGGGCGCGCGCCGATAGTCGCGCAGCGCGCGCGCCACGTCGAAGCCCGAGGTTCCGGGCATGCCGATGTCCAGGAGCACCACGTGGGGGTGCGTCTGCTCGGCTTGCCGGATCGCCGCCGCGCCGGAATACGCGGCGCTCGCGGCATAGCCCTGGGCGTCGAGCAGCGCGGCGAGCGCATCGGCCGCGTCCTTGTTGTCGTCCACGACCAGAACGCTGAGCGCCTCGGCCATTGCGTCCAGTCTAGCGGAGCGCGGGCTAGTGCTCCAGGACACGGCGCAGGTCCTCGGGCGAAAGCGGTTTCACGAGATGCGCGTCGAAGCCGGCCTCGCTGGTGCGGCGGCGGTCGGCTTCCTGGCCGAGGCCGGTGACCGCGGCGAAGCGCACGTCCGCGAAACCGGGCTGGCGGCGCAGCGCGCGCGCCACCTCGATGCCGTCCATGCCCGGCATGCTGAGGTCGAGCAGCACCACCTCGGGGCGCCGCTCGCGCGCCGCGGCGAGCGCGGCCCTGCCGTCGTGGGCGACCTCGACGTCGTGCCCGAGCTCGCGCAGCAGCGCCTCGAGGGTGCGCGCGGCGTCCACGTTGTCGTCGACCACCAGGACGCGCCGGCGCTCGCGCGGCGGCGCTTGCGCGAGCGGCGACGCCTTGCCCGCCTGCACGGCACGCGAAGCCCGCCGCGCAAGCGGCAGGCGCACGACGAACTCGGTGCCGGCGCCGCGGCCGGCGCTGTGCGCCTCGATGCGGCCGTCGTGCAGCTCGACCAGCGTGCGCGCGAGGGCGAGGCCGATGCCCAGGCCGCCGCGCGAGCGGGCGAGGCTATCCTCGGCCTGGGCGAACATCTCGAACAGGCGCGCCTGCATCTCGGGGGCGATGCCGATGCCGTTGTCGCGCACGCGGATCACCGCCTCGCCGTGCTCGCGCAGCGCGGCGAGCGAGATCTCGCCGCCGCTGTCGGTGTACTTCGCCGCGTTGTTGAGCAGGTTGGCGACGACCTGCGCGAGGCGCACGAAGTCGGCGTCGAGCACCACCGGCTCGGCGGGCAGGCTGAGCGTGAAGCGGTGCCGGCCGGCCTCGATCGCCGGGCGGCTGGTCTCGACCGCGGAGAGCACGATCGAGCCGAGGTCGACCGGCTCGCGTCGCACCTCGATCTTGCCGCGCGTCACGCGCGACACGTCCATCAGGTCGTCGACCAGGCGCACCAGGTGGTCCACCTGGCGCTCCATGATGGCGCGCGCCTGCGCGGCGGGCTCGCTCGCCGGGTCGACCATGCGCAAGAGCTGCAGGCCGTTGCGGATCGGCGCCAGCGGGTTGCGCAGCTCGTGCGCCAGCATGGCGAGGAAGTTGTCCTTCAGCCGGCTCGCTTCCTCGAGCGCCCGCAGCACGCGCTTCCTCTCGCTCACGTCGCGCGCGACCTTGGACGCGCCGAGCACGCGGCCACTCGCATCGCGCAGCGGCGAGACGCTGAGCGACACGTCGACCCGGCGGCCGTCCTTCGTGACGCGCACGGTCTCGAAGTGCTCGATGCGCTCGCCGCGGCGCAGGCGCGCGAGGATGCTCGCCTCTTCCGCGTGCCGCTCGGGGGGAATGAGGATCAGGATCGGCCGGCCGATCGCCTCTGCGGCGCTCCAGCCGAAGATGCGCTGCGCCCCGGCGTTCCAGGACTGGATGATGCCGTCGAGCGACTTGCTGACGATCGCGTCGTCCGAGGACTCGACGATCGCGGCGAGGCGCCCCTGCAGCTCGTCGCGGCGCTTCAGCTCCGAGATGTCGCGGAAGTACACTGCCACGCCGCCGGTCTCGACCGGCGAGGCGCTGATCTCGAACCAGCGGCCATAGTGCGCATAGTGGTGCTCCATGCGCTCGGGCTTGCGCGTGCGCATGACGCGCTGGTACATCAGGTCGACCGGGTTGCCGACCGCGTGCGGGAACGCCTCGTGCCAGGTCCTGCCGAGCACCTCCGAGCGCCGGCGCGACAGCAGCCGCTCGGCGGCGGCGTTCATGTGCGTCATGCGCCAGCACGCGTCGTAGGCGACGAAGCCCTCGAACAGGCCCTCCAGGAAGTCGCGCGACTGCGCCTGCAGCTGCGCCGCGCGCTGCTCGGCGCTCACGTCGCGCGTCAGGCAGCGGGTGTTGACGAAATGGCCGTCCTGGAAGTTGACGCTCGAGGTGATGCGCACTTCCTTGAGCTGGCCGCTCTTGCAGCGCACGCGCGCGGGATAGTCGTGCACCGTCTCGCCGGCGCTCAGGCGGCGCAGGAGGTCGGCGATGGCCTGCGGGTCGGCGTGGAACTCGGCGATGTTGCGCCCGACGTACTCGTCGCGCTCGTAGCCGAGCAGCTCGAGCTCGGCGCGGTTGGCGCGCAGGATCGTGCCGTCGGGACCGACCCAGTGCAGCGGTATCGCCGCGTTCTCGAAGAAATCGGCGAGCGCGAGGTCTTCGCTCGGCATCGGCCGATTCTAGCGACGCGCCGCGCGCGGCCGCTATCGCGCGCGTGTCGGGAAAAGCCCGACTAGAGCAGCACCTCGACTTCGGCGCTGCCTTCGCGCGAGACCAGGCTCACCGCCACGCTCGAGTCGTGCCGGCGCACCATCAGGTCGACGCGCGCCTCGCCGAGCTGCAGCCGCTTGATGGACAGCCAGTCGAGGAAGTGCGGCAGGCGCGGCCGGCGCATCACCAGGCGCGTGGCCGCGCAGTCCATCTCGATGCCGAGGCAGGCCTGCAGCAGCGCGAACGGCGCGACCGCCGCCCACGCCTGGGGCGCGCAGGCGACGGGGTAGAGCGTGGGCGCCTTGCCGCGCTGCCGCTCGAAGCCGCAGAACAGCTCGGGCAGGCGCCTCAGGTGCATGTGCGACGCGGCGTCGAAGAGCGCGGTGGTGAGCGCGAGCGCCTCCTGGCAGCGGCCGTACTGCGCCAGCCCGAGGCCGATGAGGGCGTTGTCGTGCGGCCACACGGAGCCGTTGTGGTAGGACGCCGGGTTGTAGCGCCGCTCGCGCGCCGACAACGTGCGGATGCCCCAGCCGCTGAAGAAATCGGCCTGGAAGAGTCCCTGCGCGACGCGCGCGGCGCGCTCCGGCGCGGCGATGCCGGTGAAGAGCAGCTGGCCGGCATTGGACGAGCGCACCTCGCAGCGCTGCTTGCGCGCGTCGAGCGCCAGCGCGTACGTGCCGAGGTCCTCGCACCAGAACGCCTCCTCGAACCGCCGGCGCAGCTTCTCCGCCTTGAGCATCAGCTCGGCGGAGAGCGGATAGTCGTCCATGTCGACCGCGAGCCGCGCGGCGAGGCGCAGCGCCAGGTAGACGTAGCCTTGCACCTCGCAGAGCGCGATCGGCGGCTCGGCGAGCCGGCCGTCGGCGTGCATCACCGAGTCGTCGGAGTCCTTCCATCCCTGGTTGGCGAGCCCGCTCGCGCTGCGCCGGCCGTATTCGAGGAAGCCGTCGCCGTCGCGGTCGCCGTGGCGCTCGATCCACTCGAGCGCCGCGCGCACGTTCGGCCATATCGCCTGCAGCGTCTCGCGGTCGCGCGTGCGCTGCCAGTACTGGCCGGCGAGCGCGACGAACAGCGGCGTCGCGTCGATGGTGCCGTAGTAGCGCCCGAACGGCACCTCGCCCAGGTGCGCGAGCTCGCATTCGCGCACCTCGTGCAGGATCTTGCCGGGCTCGGCGTCCGCGGCGTCGTCCGTCTCGCGCGCCTGGTGGGCGGCGAGGAAGCGCAGCACGCCGCGCGCCACCGCCGGCTCGAGCCAGAGCATCTGCATCGCGGTCAGCAGGCCGTCGCGGCCGAACGCCGTGGAGAACCAGGGCACGCCGGCGTAGGGATACGGGCCGTGCGGCGTCTCGGTGGCGAGCATGTCGAGGTCGGCGCTCGAGCGCTCGAGCACGCCGTTGAAGAGCGGGTTCGAGGTCTCGATCGCCGGCGCGGCGGCGCGCGCCGCGGCGAGCTTGCGCCGCGCCGCGCGGCGCGTCACGTAGAAACGCCGCTCGGCGGCGGGCGGCGCCGAGCCCTCGGCGCACTGCACGGTCATCGAGATCGGCCGCCGCTCGCGGGCGGCGAGCGTCAGCTCGAACTGCGCCGCCTCCTCGGTGAGGCGCGCGGGCGCCGGGCCGAACGAGATGCGCGTGCTGCGCGCGAGCCCGTCGAGCGACTCGTAGAAGAAGGCGACCTCCGCCGGCCCGAGCACGCGCGCGCTGACCGCGCCGCGCCGCGCGCGGCGGTGGCCCCGGATCTCGAACAGGTCGGCGAAGTCGGCGCCGAAGGCGATCGCCAGGCGCAGGCGGCGGCGCTGGCTGGCGTAGCTCGTCAGCGTGAACAGCTCGTGGCAGCAGGCGTCCCAGAGGAACTTCGCGCGCGCGACGTGGAACGTGTCCTTCGCGAGCGCGAGCCGTCCGTCGCCGTCGAACAGGTCCGGGTTGGAGAGGTCGACGTCGAGGACGACGTTGTCGGGCTGCACCGTCGAGGACAGGACGAGCGGCCGGTAGCCCTCGAGGGTGAACACGAGATGCGACAGGAAGCGGGTGTCGTGGTGGAACAGGCCCGTCGGGCTGTGCTCGAGCGCCCGCACGTCGCCGTACTCGTCGAACATGGCGAAGGTGTCGCCGTGCTTGAGCGTGCGCCGGCTCGAGGCGGCGAGCGAGACGACGCCCGGGACGAGCAGCGGGCCGCCGGCGGGCTGCGGATCGCGTTTCACGCCGCGCGCTTCACACGGCCGCCAGCGCGCGGCGCCGGCCGAGCGCGCGGTAGATGGAAAGGTAGTCGCGCGCCATGCGTTCGGCCGAGAAGCGCTCCTCGAAGCGCTCGCGCACGCGGGCGCGGTCGAGCCGGACCGCCTCGTCGAGCACGGCGAGCGCCGCGTCCACCGAGTCGACCAGGAAGCCGGTCAGCCCCGGGTCGACGACCTCGGGCACGGCGCCGTGCGGCCAGGCGATCACCGGCGTGCCGCACGACATCGCCTCGATCATGGCGAGGCCGAACGGCTCGGGCCAGTCGATCGGAAAGAGCAGCGCCGCGGCGTTGCCGAGCAGCGCCGGCTTGTCCTCCTCGCGCACCTCGCCGAGGAACTCGATGCCCGGCAGGCCGAGCAGCGGCTCGACGCAGGTCTCGAAGTAGCTGCGATCCCGGGCATCGACCTTGGCGGCGATGCGCAGCCGGGCGCCGGCGCGCCGCGCGATCTGGATGGCGCGCTCGAGGCCCTTCTCCTGCGACACGCGGCCGAGGAAGGCGAAGTAGCCGCCGCGCCCCGGCGGGCGCACCACCGGGTTGAAGGGGCAGATCTCGCGCGCGAGGCCGTGGTGCACCGTGCCGACCCAGTTGGCGAAGGCGAGCGGGCGGCGCTGGCTTTCCGAGATCGACACGAGCGGCATCTCGGAGAATTCCCGGTAGAGCGTCGCGAGCTCCGGCAGGTCGAGCCGGCCGTGCAGCGTGGTCACCGTCCTGCGCGCGAGCGGCCGCATGAGCGGCAGGTGCAGGTGCTCGACATGGAAATGCAGCACGTCGAACTCGGCGGCGCGCCGCCGCACCGTCTCGAGCATCAGCGCGTAGTAGGGCGCCGGGTCGGGCACGGCGGCGAGGCGCAGGGAACGCGGCGCGCAGCCCACCAGCTCCGCGGCCGTTTCCGAATCGGCGCTGGCGAACAGCGTGACGTCATGGCCCAGGCGCACCAGCTCCTCGGTGAGGTAGGAGACGACGCGTTCCGTGCCGCCGTAGAGCTTCGGAGGCACGCTTTCGGCGAGCGGAGCAATCTGCGCGATTTTCATCCCGGGGCCCGAAACAGGTTTGCAATCGACGTGCCCGGGCGCGCCCCTTGCTTTCGCCGCCGTACCGCCGTGCGGCATAATGGCCCCAAGATCCCCCGCCACAACACCAACCATGCACATCGAGTCGGTTAAGGCGGCCTACCGCCGCTATGCCCGGATCTACGACGGCGTGTTCGGCCCGATGCTGCAGCCCGGGCGCAAGGCGCTCCTCAAGGCGCTCGCCTGCCGGCCTGGCGACCGGGTGCTGGAGGTGGGCGTTGGCACCGGGCTGGCGCTGCCGATGTATCCGTCCGAGGTGCGCGTCACCGGCATCGACGTGTCGCGCGAGATGCTCGAGCGCGCGCGCGAGCGCGCCGCGCGGCGCGGGCTGACCAACGTCGAGGCGCTGCTCGAGATGAACGCCGAGCAGATGAGCTTCCCGGACGCGAGCTTCGACAAGGTGGTGGCGATGTACGTCGCCTCGGTGGTGGAGAACCCGGCGAAGCTCATCGAGGAGCTGCACCGGGTGTGCAAGCCGGACGGCGAAATCTTCCTCGTCAACCACGTGCGCTCCAGCAATCCGGTGATGGGCGCCCTGGAGAAGAGCCTCGCGCGCTTCTCCGACGCCCTCGGCTGGCATCCCGATTTCGAGCTGGAGCAGATGGCTGCCGAAGCGGGACAGGTGACCGAGGTGTCGCGGGTCGCGTTCTTCTGGAAGGTGATGCGCGTGAGGAACGGCGTGGTGCACCGCCGCGCGCAGGCGGCGCAGCCGATCGTGGCTAGGACCTGACGAGGAAAAGGGGCGCCGCGAGGACGCCCTGCAGCACCGCCGAGATGCCGTAGAGCAGCGCCGCCGCCGTGGCCTGGTCGGCCGGCACGCCGATCGTGCCCAGCACCACGACCGCGGCCGCCTCGCGCGCGCCGAATCCCCCCCAGCCGAGCGGCACCGCGCCCATGATGAAGATCGGCGCCGCGGCGGCCAGCATGACCCAGTACGAGAGGTTGATGCCGGCGGCAAAAGCGAAGGCCCAGAGCGCGCCGGCCGAGAAGACCTGCACGAGCACCGAAAGCCAGACCGAGGCGAGGAGCGGCCCTCGGGCGGCGACCGCCTGGCGCCGCAACTCTTCCAGGCGCCTTACCGGCAGCGGCAGCCACGGCAGCACGAGCGCCGCGAGGAGGCCGGCGATGTAGAGGCCGATCGCGTTGCCCGGGACGAGGTGGTCGTTCGCCAGCGCGAGGAGAAGCGAGACGAGCGACATCGCGCACAGGATCCACAGGCCGCTCAGCCGGTCGAGCGCGACCGAAGCGGCGGCGCGCAGCCCGGCGCTTTCCTGCGAGCGCGCGAGCTGGTAGCCGCGCAGGACGTCGCCCGAGACCGTGGCGCCGGGCAGCAGGACGTTCATCGTCATGCCGCGGAAGTACATCGCCGCCGCGCGCGGCAACGGGGCGGCGAGCCCGAGCGCGCGCGCGATGGCGGCCCACCGGGCGGCGGAGATCGCGTTGGAGACGATGGAAGCGGCGAGGCCGAGCGCGAAAAACAGCGGGTCGACGGCCCCGAGCTGCCCGGCGATGGCGAGCGGGTCGGCATACCAGAGCACCGCGGCCAGGAGCGCAAGGCCTGCCGCTATGCGCAAGACTAGCTTCGGTTGCGCGCCCAGTCGCGAGGCTCTTCGGTCTTCTCTTCCACGCCGCGCGGGCGCGGCGCGCGCCGCAGCACGTACTGCGCGCGGCCCTGCGGCTCGTGGTAGACGCGCGTCAGGAGCTCGCCGATCAGCCCGGTGGCGAGGAGCTGCACGCCGATCAGGACGAGCAGCACGCCGAGCAGCAGCAGCGGCCGGCCGCCGATTTCCTGGCCGAGCGCGAGCTTGTCGAAGGCGAGCCAGGCGAGGATCAGGAACCCGGCCAGGCCGAGCGCGAAGCCCGCGCCGCCGAACGCCTGCATCGGCCGGTGCAGGAAGCGCATCAGGAAGCGGATCCACAGGAGGTCGAGCAGCACGCGCACCGTGCGATCGATGCCGTACTTGGATTTGCCGCGGGTGCGCGCGTGGTGGCGCACCGGCACCTCGATGATGCTCGCGCCGACCTCGGCGGCGAGCGCCGGGATGAAGCGGTGCAGCTCGCCGTAGAGGCGCAAGTCGCGGATCACCTCGGCGCGATAGAGCTTGAGCGCGCAGCCGTAGTCGTGCAGACGCACGCCGGTCACGCGCGAGATGAGCGCATTGGCCGCGGCCGAGGGAATCTTGCGCGACACGGTGCGGTCCTGGCGCTCCTTGCGCCAGCCCGAGATCACGTCGATGTCGGGCCGCGTCTCGAGCAGCTCGAGCAGCTGCGGGATGTCGTCCGGGTCGTTCTGCAGGTCGCCGTCCAGCGTGACGATGATCTCGCCCTGCGCCGCGTCGAAGCCGGCCTGCAGCGCCGCCGACTGGCCGTAGTTGCGGCTGAGGTAGAGCGGCCTGAGCCACGCGCGCGCCGCGGCGAGCTCGGCGAGCCGCTCGGCCGTGCGATCGCGCGAGCCGTCGTCGACCACGATCAGCTCGAAGCTTCGTCCCGAGCGCTCGAGCGCGGCGCCGATGCGCTGCACCAGCTCGGGAAGATTTTCCTGCTCGTTATAGACCGGGACGACGACCGAGACCTGCATGACCTAGTCTAGCATCGCGCCAGAACGCAGCCGCCGCGCTTGCCAGGCAGGCGAGGCCGATCAGACGCTCGAGGAGGAGCGCCTGCGGATAGTCGTCGGGATGGCCGAGCACCAGCGCGACCGCGCTTGCGCCGGTGAGCAGCGCGAGCAGCCATTGCACCGCCGGGTGTTTTCCCAGGCGGGCGGTACGTTTGGAAAGCTCCAGGGCGATCACCGCGCTCAGCCAGCCGCCGAACGCGCCGGCGAGGATGTCGAGCGGCCAGTGCACGCCGACGACCGCGCGCGACAGGGACGCGAGGATCGCGACCAGCAGGACGATCGTTCTCGCGAGGGTGGAGCGCAAGCCGAGGAAGAAGAGGCCGCCGATTGCGAACGCGGTGGTGGCGTGGCCCGAGGGGAAGGAATGCGCCTTGTACGCGCGGCCGATCACGTGCACCGCGTCGCCGAGCACGGCCGGCGGCCGCGCCATGTCGACGAGCGGCTTGAGCCCGTGCACCCAGGCGCTGCCGAGCAGCGCGGCGAAAGCGGCCGCCCAGAGCAGGTCGGGACGCCGGCGCCAGAGGCAGAGGCACAGGGCGAAGCCGACCGCGGCGTCGCCGATCAGCGTGACGTTCGCCCAGAGAAGGTCGCTGGTCGCGGGGCCGATGCGGTTGAGCGCGAGGAACAGGCTCTCGTTGCTTCCCGAAAGCCATACGCCGAGGAACGCCAGGGCGGAAATCCCCGGGACCGGCCAGAGCCGCAACGGGCTCACGCCTTGATGCGCGCGAGGACGATGCCGCCGCGCGAGAAGAGGATGTCGTAGCTCGTGCCCTTGGGCAGCCCGGAAAGGCGGCTTGCCCGGGTGATGATCACGTCGCCCACGCGCGGCTCGCGCGAGACGGTCGGCGCGCCCCGGTAGACGCTGAAGCTCGGCGCGTTGAGGCGCCACATCACGACCTCGAAATGGCGCTCGCGGGCGAGGCGCGCCGCTTCGCGGATCGGCGCCTGCAGCTCGCCGGCGACCGGCACCACCAGGGTCGACAGGCCCGCGACCGCGAGCAGGCCGCACAGCGTGAGCTTGCGCGCGAGGGGCGTGTGGTGCTCGAGCATCGCGTACACGACGAGCGCCGAGACGACGCCGAAGTAGGCGAAATAGGCCGTGCCGAAGTGCGGCAGCAGGGAGCCGAGCGCCTGCCGGTAGTAGGCATCCGCGATGCCCGGCACGAGCTGCGCGAGGACGTTCGGCAGCACGAGCAGGAAGGCGAAGAACGCGAGCGCCGGCAGCAGGGCCCAGAGAGGCGAGCGAAGCTCGCCGCCGCGCACGGCCATCAGCAGCGCAAGGCCGGTGTAGCCGTAGAGCACGTAGTGCGGCAGCTTGGTGCCCGAGAGCGAGAAGAAGACGAACACGAAGGCGAACCAGAGGAGGAGATAGGCCTGCAGGTCGTCGCGCCAGATCTCCCGCACGCGCCGCGCCACCGGCACGATCAGGGCCGTGTAGGGCAGCGAAAGCAGGAGCACCACCGGGAAGTAGTAGAGCAGGCTGCCGCCGTGGCCCTGCAGCGGCCCGCCGAAGCGCGCGACGTTGTGCTTGAGGAAGAAGCCCTGCACGAACGGCCAGCCTTCCTTCGCCAGGATCACCGCGTACCACGGCACCGCGATGGCGAGGAGGAGCAGCAGCGCCCGCCAGTCGAACACCGCCCTGGCCCACGTCCTCAGGTCCCTCTTGGACCAGCAAAAGAGGAAGGTCGTCGCTCCCGGGACCAGGATCGCGATCGGCCCCTTGGCGAGCACCCCCAGGCCGATCGCCGCGTGCGCCGCATAGAGCCAGCGCCGCTGCCCGCCCGAGAGGTAGAGCCACGCGGCGAACATCGACGCGGCGAGCAGCACGTTGAGCAGCGCGTCGGCGGTCGCGGCGCGGCCGATGAGGTGCACGCCGAGCGAGGTGGCGAGCAGCACCGCGGAGAAGAGCGCGCGTTCCTGCGCGCGAAGAGATACGTCAGCAGCGCCCAGAGCGACGCGCAGAGCGCGGAGGGGAGGCGGAACGCCCACTCGCTTGGGCCGAGCAGCGCGACGGCTGCCGCCTGCAGCCAGTAGACGAGGATCGGCTTGTCGAAGCGCGGCTCGCCGTTGAGATAGGTCGAGAGGAAGTCGCCGCGCTCGAACATCTCGAGCGTCGCCTGGCTGAAGGCGCCTTCGTCGACGTCGAAGAGCGGCGCCGCGCCGAGCATCCAGAAGAAGCTCGTCGCCACCACCGCGGCGGCCAGCCAGCGCGACTTCATCGATCTCCCGGTCGGCGCAAAACGGCCGATTCTACGCGGCAGCAGCCTTACAATCGCGCCCTTCCATGATCCGCCTCTCCCAGGTCACGCTCGCGCGCGGCGCCAAGGTGCTGCTCGAGGCCGCCGATCTCGCCGTCAATCCGGGCGAGCGCGTCGGCCTGGTCGGCGCGAACGGCTCGGGCAAGTCGAGCCTGTTCGCGCTGCTGCGCGGCGAGCTGCACGCCGACAAGGGCGAGGTCGACTTCCCGGCGCACTGGCGCGTCGCGCAGGTCGCGCAGGAGACGCCGGCGCTCGAGCGCAGCGCCGTCGAGTACGCGATCGACGGCGATTCGCTTTTGCGAAAGCTGGAATTCCAGCTTGGCGAGGCAGAAGCGGCAAACCACGGCGAGCGCATCGCGGAGCTGCACGCGGCCCTGGGCGACGCCGGGGCCTATACCGCCCGCTCGCGCGCCGAGCGGCTGCTCGCCGGGCTGGGGTTCCGGCAGGACGAGCTGGGACAACCGGTCTCGACCTTCTCGGGCGGCTGGCGCATGCGGCTCAACCTGGCGCAGGCGCTCATGGCGCCCTCGGAGCTGCTGCTGCTCGACGAGCCGACCAACCACCTCGACCTCGACGCGATCGTCTGGCTGGAGGAATGGCTGCGCCGCTATCCCGGCACGCTCATCGTGGTGTCGCACGACCGCGACTTCCTCGACGGCGTGGTGAACGTGGTCGCGCACATCGACGGCCGGAAGCTGCGCCGCTACGGCGGCAACTACTCGAGCTTCGAGGCGCAGCGCGCGCAGCACGTGCAGCTCGCCGCCGCCCAGCACGAGAAGCAGCAGCGCGAGCGCGCGCACCTGCAATCGTTCATCGACCGCTTCCGCGCCAAGGCGACCAAGGCGCGCCAGGCGCAGAGCCGCATGAAGATGCTGGCGAAGATGGAGGACCTCGCGCCGCTGCACGCGGCGGCGCCGTTTTCCTTCGAGTTCCGCGAGCCGCTGCGCGCGCCCGATCCGCTGCTCGTGCTCGAGGGGGTGGCGGCCGGCTACCCTGAGAAAACGATCCTTGAAAATATTTCCCTGTCGTTGCGGGCCGAGCAGCGCATCGGCCTGCTCGGCGTCAACGGCGCCGGCAAGTCGACGCTGATCAAGACGATCGCCGGCGCGCTGGCGCCGCTCGAGGGCTCGGCGGTGTTCAACAAGGGCGTGGCGATCGGATATTTCGCGCAGCACCAGGTCGAGATGCTGCGCGACGACCAGTCGCCGCTCTGGCACCTGCAGAAGATTTCCGAAGGCAACATCCGGGAACAGGTGCTGCGCGACTACCTCGGCAGCTTCAACTTTCCCGGCGACATGGCCACCGGCTCGATCGAGCATTTCTCCGGCGGCGAGAAGGCGCGCCTCGCGCTCGCGCTGATCGTCTGGCAGCGGCCCAACCTGCTGCTGCTCGACGAGCCGACCAACCACCTGGACCTCGAGACGCGCGAGGCGCTCACTGTCGCGCTCGCGCAGTTCGAGGGGACGCTGGTGCTGGTGTCGCACGACCGCCACCTGCTGCGCGCCACGACCGAGCAGCTGCTGGTGGTGCAGGGCGGCCGCGTCGCGGCCTTCGACGGCGACCTGGACGAATACCGGGACGCGGTGCTGCAGAAGCAGGCGCCGAAGCCGGAGAAGGCTCCGCGCGCAAGGCCGGCCAGGCCGAAGCAGAACCCATCCCGGGTGAAGCGCCTCGAAGAGCAGATGGCCAAGCTGAACGAGAAGAAGGCGACGCTCGAGGCCGAGCTCGCCGACCCGGCGGTCTACCAGGACGCCGAGCGCGTGAGGTCGCTCCTGGCCGACCAGGCCTACGTCGCGAAGGAGCTCGAGGCGCTGGAGAACGAATGGCTGGAGATGAACGCGTAGATGGGCGGCTGGGCCAGCCTCGTCGTGCTCGCCCTGGCCGGCTTCACGGCGCTCTATCCGCTGTCGCTCGCCTGGCTCTACGTCGGCGCGGTCGCGGCGTTCGAGGCGTGGCTGTTCGGCGTGGTGCGCTCGGCGGGCGGCCCGCCGCCGCGCGCCGGCGAGCCGCCCTACCAATTCAGCGACGCGGAGGCGCGCCTCGTCGGGCGCTATCCCTTCTACTTCCGCTTTCCCGGCATCGCGCGCCACGCCTCGTCGGTGCTCGCGGCGACCGGCCTCAGCTCGCTCGTGCTCTCTCCCTGGCTCGCGTTTCGGACGGCGTACGCGCCGGCCGTGGTCGTCGCGCTCAACCTGCTGGTCGTGGCGTGGCTCACGCGCCGCGTCGTGCCGCAGATGGCGCTGACGCTCGCCGCGAACCGCGGCAACCGCGAGGCGCGCGACCTGCTCGACGCGCACGAGACGGCTTGGGAAAAGATCCGCAGGTGTAACATCGAAGCAAAGGAGCCCGCACCATGAACGCCCCGACGAAAACTGAAGATGCGTTCCACCAGCTGATCCACAAGAACCACATGTGGGGGCTGTGGGAGATCGCGAGCCAGATGACGCCCCACCCGCGGCCCGAGGCGATCCCGTACCAGTGGAAATGGTCGCTGCTCAAGGAAGTGGTGCGCCAGTCGTGCAGCGCAGTGCCGGTCGGCGACGAGCGGCGCGCGATGCAGCTCTTCAACCCGGGCCTGAACGGCCAGTGGGCGACGACCAACACGCTGATCGGCGCGGTGCAGGTGCTGCTCCCGGGCGAAGTGGCGCGCGCGCATCGCCATTCGCCCGCCGCCATCCGCTTCATCATGGAGGGCAACGGCGCCTACACTGCGGTCGAGGGGGAGAAGGTGATCATGCATCCCGGCGACTTCGTGCTCACGCCGGCGTGGCAATGGCACGACCACGGCAACGAGACCGACGAGACGGTGGTGTGGCTCGACGGGCTCGACGTGCCGCTCACCAAGTCGCTGAACGCGATGTTCTTCGAGATGCACAAGGACATCAAAGCCTCGCACGCCAAGCCGGTGAACGGCTCGAAGGCGCTCTACGGCCACGGCAAGCTGACCCCGACCTGGACCAAGGAGCGTCCGCTCTTCTCGCCGCTCATGCTGTACTCCTGGGACCAGACGCGCGAGGCGCTGCACGAGCTGCGCAACCATGACGGCAGCCCGCACGACGGCATCATGCTCGAGTACACCCACGCGCTGACCGGCGGGCCGGTGCTGCCCACCATGTCGTGCCGCGTGCAGATGATCCGCAAGGGCGAGAAGACGAAGCCGAAGCGCGTCGCCGGCAGCTCGATCTTCCTCGTCGTCCAGGGAAAAGGGCGCAGCATGATCAACGGCCAGCCGTTCGACTGGGAGAAGAACGACATCGTCGCGCTGCCCTCCTGGGCGCAGCACGACTACGCGAACACCGGCAACGAGGACGCGATCCTCTTCTCGATCAGCGACCGGCCGGTGCTCGAGGCGCTCGGCTTCTACCGCGAAGAGCTCGGCTAGTTCGGGCTCCGTCCCCGAATTCACGGATTCGGGGTTGATGGAGGTCAATACCTGGGGGCAGGGCTGCACTAGGCTGGGCACCATGACCTCCTTGCGTGCCGTGCTCGGCCTCGAGCGCCATCCGCTGCATGACGAGCGGGCGGCGGCCGAGCAGATCGCCCTGCTGGACCCGAAGAGCCCCGAGCAGTCGCTGCGCCGCGTGGCGGAGTGGCTGCAATCGGTAGGCGAATCGGCGGAGTTCCGGCCGGCGCGGCGGCTGGCGGTGATCGAGCTGCTCGAGCAGGAAGGGCGGCGGCTCGAGCGCATCGTGCTGCCGAAATTCACCAAGGACCCGCGCCTGCGCAATGCGCCCGGCGGCCAGGCCTGGGCTGCCGCGCACGCTTACCGCGCCGGGCTCGCCGCCGCGTACGCGAGCTGCGCCCGCGAGGTCTCCGTGCTCGCCGCGCGGGCGCTGCGCGCGCGGGTAGGGCAGCTCCATGTCGCCATGCTGCACTACGAGCCGATCGCGCCCGAGGCGTGGCGCTCGCTCTACCGCCTCTATGCCGCCTGCGAGGCCGTCGGAAGCACGAAGACGCCGGCGCCCGCGTACGCCGGCGACAAGGCGCTCACCACGCCGCTGCTCGAGCTGATGAAGGGGCTGCTGGTGGCGATCGCCGCGCCGGAACGGCTGCCGCCGGGCGAGGTGCACGCGGCCTATCGCATCGCCGAGCGCTTCGCCGCCGCCGGACGCCTCGAGAAGCAGCGCTTCGACGGCGCGACGCACGTGCTCGACCTCGCCTCGGGCGAGCCGCCCTCGCCGATGGCCCGCGCCCGGGCGGATTCTCCGGGCACGCGCTATCTCGGCGCCGCCGAGGCCGTGACTCGCCTCGAGCACATGATCAGCTTCCAGGAAGCTTCGATGCTCGACGAGCAGGAGCGGCTCGCCGCGGAATACACGCCGGGCCAGAAAGTCACCGTGCTGCGCCATTTCATGAGCTATTGGGGCGGGCATCCGCCGCGCGCCGAGCGCACGCTCGTCAAGCTGGACGGCGGGCTCTCGGTGGTGCATGGCTTCCGCAACGTCTGCGGCTACCTGCCGCACGTGGCCACGCTGGCGGGCAACCTCGACGTGAAGGAGGATTTCGAGCTCGAGCCGCCGGAGACCTGGCCCGAGCGCGACGCCGGCCTGCATGTGGTGCACGCGCACGCCGGGCGGCTGGACGGCCAGTGGGCGGAAGTCGGCGACCTCGCCGCCATTCGCGTGCACGATCGCAGCGACTGGTGGCTGGCGGTGATCCGCGCTCTGCATCCCTCGGCGGGCGGTCTGGAGGCCGAGTTCGAGGTGCTGACGCGCAAGCCTGCGGCCGTGTGGTTGCGCGTGCTGGGGCGCAAGGACCGCTCAGCGGCCAACTGGGCGGAAGCAGCCTCGGGAACTTTCGCCTTCGAGTACACCGAGGCGATCGTCGTGCCCGAGCCGTCCGGCGGCGATCCGGTGCCGAGCCTCGTGCTGCCCAAGGGGCGCTTCGTGCCCGAGCAGCTGGTCGAGCTGCTGCGCGGCGAGCGCAGCCGGCTGTTGCGCTTCGCCGATTTCCTCGAGCAGGGCGCCGATTACGACCGCTGCGCGTTCTCCTGGGAGCGGCCGGCGCCCTAGCCGGGCAGCGTGTAGAGCGGCTGCTCGCCCTCGACGTCCTTCAGCTTGTGCCGGCCGAGCGGCTCGAGCGGCTCGGGACAGGCCTCGGCGAAGGCGGCGGAGAGGATGACGTTGCGCCCGAGCGTCTTGCACATGCTCTCGACGCGCGCCGCGGTGTTCGCGGCGGAGCCGATCACCGTGAACTCGAGCCGCTGCGGCACGCCGATGTTGCCGTAGGTCACCTCGCCGCGATGCAGGCCGATCCCGTAGCGGATCGGCGTGCGCCCGGCATGCGCCGCGTTGTCGGCGGCGACGCGCTCGCCGGCGAGCCGCGCCGCGGCGAGCGCCTGCCGGCAGGCGGCCGCCGCGCCGTCGCCGCCGATCGGGAAGATGGCGAGCGCGGCGTCGCCGATGAAGCGCAGCACTTCGCCGCCCTTCTCGAGGATCGCGCCGGCGATGCAGTCGAAGTACGCGTTCAGGTAGACGAGGTAGGCGTCGCGGCCCAGCGAGTGCGACAGCGCGGTCGACTCGCGCAGGTCCGAGAACCACACCACGCAGTCGATGTTCTCGCCGTCGCCGTGCTTCACCAGGCCGTCCAGCACGCGGCCCCCGGTGCGCCTGCCGAGATAGGTCTCGAGCAGCGTCACCGCGGTGCGCCGCTGCGCGAACACCTCGAACAGCCGGCCGAGCACCGGCAGCACCTCGTAGATCTGCCCGAGGTGCGCGGTGGAGAAGCCGCCGGGCGCGAACGAGGTCATCGACATCACGTTGAGCTGGCCGTCGGCGAAGCGGAACGGCATCGCCACGTAGTCGGTCGCGCCTTCGCTTTTCAGGTCCCGGACCACCGGAAAATCGAGCTTCGCGTCGGGCGACTCGAGGCGGCGCCGCACGCCGCCGGCGCCGCGCAGGATCGGCGCGAACGGGCTCGCCTGGAAGCGCGGCAGGTGCAGCACGTCGTGCGGCTCGAGCACGGTCTTGACGCCCGCGTCCTCGCGCCAGACGAACACCGTGGCGGCGACCTGCGGATGCAGCGTGGGGATGATCACCGTGCTGCGCGCGATCGGCACGCCGGTCTCGCGCAGCCGCCGGCAGAAGGCGTCGACCAGCCGGTCGGGCGCCTCGATCTGCCAGGCCTCGCCGAGCAGCCATCCGGCGATGCTGTTGGCGTGCATGCTCGCGGGGGCGGCGAGCTGCGGGATCTCGTCGTCACCGTCGTAGATGGCGCTGACGCGCTCGGGGTAGAACGAGACGTGGCCGCGGATCGGCTCGCCGTCCTCGTAGGGGTCGTCGTAGGACCACGCCGCCTCCTCGGCGCGCGCGCCGCCGGCGCGGATCGTCCAGTAGCTGGCGTTGCCGCGGAACGGGCAGTGCGTGAGGCGCCCGGTTTTCTCGAGCAGCTCGCTGCGCACGTCCTCGCGCGGGAAGTAGTAGGCCGGCGGCTGGCGCGTCTCGTGCAGGATCACCGCGCGGCGCGAATCGGCGACCCAGGCGCCGTTGAACTCGACGCGCATGCGGCGCGGCGCCGGCTCGTAGCGGATCTCGTAGTCCTTCGCCATCCCGTCAGTAACTGTACGCGACCTGCGCGCCGGCGCCGAAATCCGGGCTGGCATTGCCGAAGCCGAGCACCACGTAGGGCTGCACCTTCCACTCGCGGCTGACGCGCCGCGTGAGAAACGCGGTGAGCTCGGAGACCTCCCCGCCGCCCGGGACGATCGCCGGCCGATAGTCGTACGCGACGCCCGCGCTCGTGTCGGCCGCGAGGCGATACGCGCCGCCGACCGACCAGTAGAAGACGTTCTTCAGGTCGATCCCCGGCGGGTCGCCGTACCAGCGATGGCCGAGCGAGCCGAAAAGGCTCACGGCGCCGAGGGGCTTGTACACGTCTGCCTGCAGCGACCAGTCGTTCTGGCCGGTACCGAGTCCCCGGGTCTCGTCGCCCGTGCCGAGCTTGAGCTTCGCGCCGACGTCGAGGCCGATCCCGGAGCGGCCCTCGGTCAGCACGTTGTAGAAGGCGCTCGTGACGACGTCGCCGAGGCCGGACTCGGTGCGCTCGCCGCCGCGCGCGCCGGGCAGCGTGACGCGGTCGGCGCCGGCGCCGATGACGTTGCCCGGGCCGGTGATGCGGATGTAAGGCACGGTGACGCGCAGCGCCCAGGGGCCGGTCTCGTACTTGGCGATGAACGGCACATAGAGGATCTTGGTGTCCCGCGCGCCGGTGTAGCTGCCGCTCGTGTAGTCGAACCCCGTGCCGAGGGTGAGGCCCTCGGCGCGGGCGGCGCCGCAAAGTGCGAGTGCGGCGATGAAGCAGGAAAAGGTTTTCATGGCGCCGCTTTTATTCGATTGCCGGCAAGCCGTCCATCGCGCCGCGCCCGATTGCCAACTCCGTCACCCGGCGAGCTGCGCGCGGATGCGCGCGACGATCTCCCGAATCGGCGACTGTTTCGACACGGCGACGCGGCCGGCGAGCTGGTTGCCGCGCGCGTCCAGTTCGGCGGGAGTGAGCAGGCCGGTCAGGTAGACGAACGGGATGTCGCGCGTCTCCACGAGCGCAAACAGGGCCGCGGACAGGTCGCCGCCGTCCATCTCCGGCAGCTCGATGTCGCAGACGATGATGTCGGGCGAGCGCTCGCGCGCGATCGCGATCGCCGCTTCGGCGTCCGCGCACGACGTGACGTCGAACTCGCCGGCGAGCTTGAGCGTCAGGTACTCGAGCACCGCCGCGTCGTCATCGACGAGCAGCAGCTTCCTCCTGCCGTCCATGTCCCTCCCCGGGCGGCAGTTTGAGGGTTTGCAGGGCGGCGCGCAACGAGGCGCAGTGCTCGCGCAGGGTCGCGGCGTCGCCCGCCGGCGCGTCGGCGTGCAGGCGGCGGCTGGTCGCCGCCGCGGCCGCAAAGCCGTACAGCGCGAACGCGCCGGCCAGCTTGTGCGCGAGGCGCGCCGCCGTGCCGCGCTCGCCCGCGGCGAGCGCCGTTTCGAGCTCGTCGAGGAGGCGCTCGCGCGACGCGACGAAGGAGGGCAGCAGCGCCGCGAGGTCGGCATCCACCGGCGCGACGCCGGCGCCCCCCGTGCCGCGCACGAGCTCGTGGATGCGCTCGCGCGTCGCCGGCTTGGCGAGGTAGCCGTCGAAGCCGGCATCCTCGCAGCGCCGTCGCGTCGCGTCGTCGTCGAACGAGGAGAAGGCGATCACCGGGCAGCGCCGCCGGCCGGCCTGCGCTTCCAGGCGGCGCAGCTCGGCGAGCGCCTGGAAGCCGTCCATCACCGGCATCTCCAGGTCCATGAACACCAGGTCGGGCGGGTGCGCGCGCGCCGCCTCGAGGGCGGCACGGCCGTTGATCGCCGCGTCGACCACGAGCGGCGCGGGCAGGCTGCTGCGCATGAACATGATGTTCAGCTCGTCGTCGTCGACGACCAGCACGCGCAGCGCCGGCAGCTCGCCGGCCGCCTCCGCCGGGGCGGCGGGCAGCGTGAGGGCGAGCGCCGTGCCGGCCCCTTCGCCGGTGCGCATCTCGAGCTCGCCCCGCTGCACGCGCGACATCAGGCGCGCCGAATAGGTGCCGAGCCCGGCGCCGCCCGCCTTGCCGTGGGTCGCGTACTTCTCGAAGAACCGCCCGCGCACGCTCGGCGGCACGACGCCGTCGTTGTGCACCTCGAGCGCGACGCGCTCGCCCCGGCGCGCGAGCGTCACGCCGACCGTGCCGCCGTCGGGCGACGCCTCGACCGCGTTCTTGAGCAGGTTGGCGAGGATCGAGTAGCAGAGCAGCGGCTCGCCCCAAGCCAGGGCGGCGGCGCGCTCGCCCCGCACTCGCAGCTGCAGGCGCTTGGTGTCGGCGTGCGCGCGCACCTCGCGCCACACCGTCTCGACGAGAGCCGCCAGGTCGACCGAGCGCGGGCTGAAGCGGTAGTCGCCGCGCTCCATGTGATAGAGGTCGATCGACAGGTTGACCATGTCGAGCATGCGGTACGACGCGCCCTCGACCATGCCCAGCAGCTCTTCCTCGCGCGCGTCCAGCGTGCGGCGCTCCCGCAGCAGGCGCGGCACGGCGACGATGCTGTTCAGCGGCGTCTTCAGGTCGTGGCGCGCGATGCGCTCGACTTCCTCGCGGGCGCGGATGGCGTCGCGCAGCTCTTCCTCGCGCCGGTGCATCTCGCTCACGTCGTAGATCGCCGCGATGTAGCGCTCGGCGCGGCCGTCGGCGCCGTGCAGGAACAGGCCCTCGACGTGCACCCAGACGGTCCGGCCGTCCGCCCCCGTCAGGCGGTAGTCGGACGGCACGTGCCGCCGCACCCCGCCCGGCTCGGCGCGCGCGCGCATGCCGGCGCGGAAGATGGCGAGGCGCGAAGGCCGCTCCTCGGGATGAATGAACTCGGAGAACGGCGGCCAGGCGGCGGGGTCCGCGTCGGGCGGGTAGCCGAGCATCTCCTTCAGCCGGCCGGAATAGATCGACCGGTCGCCCTGGCGCTCCCACTGGAAGAAGCCCGCCTGGGTGGCGCGCACCAGCAGGTTCAGGCGCCGGCGCTGCTCGGTCTCCTTGCGCTGCTCGAGCTCGACCGCGTAGGAGAAGATGTTGGCGAAGGCGATGGTCAGCAGCTGGCCGGCGACGATGCGCAGAGTGAAGTCGATCTCTACCGTCGCGTAGATCGCCGCACCGACGATCGCCACCATCGTCAGGTTGAACGCGTTGGCCAGGCGGCGCTCGAGCACGAAGTGGAACAGCAGGATCGCCGGGAAGGTCCATACCACGCTCATCACGCCGCGCTGCCGGACGGCGAGCACCACGCCGAGCGCAATCACCGCGAAGGCGATGCCGAGCGGCAACGGCGGCCGACGGCCGCGGTAGATCGCGTAGGCGTTGATGTCGAGGATCGCCACCACCAGCACCGCGAGCGAGCCGACCAGCACGTAGCCGGTGAAGAGGTTGGCCACGGCGAAGGGCAGCACCACGACCGTGGCGACGAGCGCGAGGGCGTAGAGCACCTTGTCGCGGTAGTCGGCGGTCGCCGGCGGGATCATGGGCGGCGATTCTACGCGGACCCTCTAGAATCGCGTCCCATGGAGAAATGGTTCGAGCTCTATCGCAACATCGTCATGCCGGCGCAGTGCGACGCGTACGGCCATCTCAACGTGCGGCACTACGCGGCGTTCTTCGACGACGCCGGCTGGCACATCCCGCGCATGGCCGGCCTGTCGCTCGACGAGATCCGCGCGAGCGGCCTCGGCACCGTGGCGGCGACGATCACCATCGACTTCCTGCACGAGCTGCGCGCCGGCCAGCTGCTGCTGATCAAAGGCCGGGTGACGCGCGTCGGCACGAAGAGCCTGAGCCACGAGATGCGGCTCTACGAGGCCGATTCGATGACTCACTGCGCGACGCAGAAGACCGTCGAGGTGTGCTTCGACACCCAGGCGCGCCGCTCGGCGGCCTTTCCCGAGCAATGGAAGGACAAGCTCGGTAAAATGCTCTGATGCCGATCTACGAATACGCCTGCCGCGCCTGCGGCCACGAGTTCGAGACCCTGGTTCGCGCCGCCGAGACGCCGAGCTGCGCGAAGTGCGCGAGCGCCGACCTCGAGAAGAAGCTTTCCGTGTTTTCTTCCCAGGCTCCTTCTGCGCAAGCCGCGCCGGCCGGCGCCTGTGGCAGCTGCGGCCACCCCGGCGGCCCGGGGTCCTGCGCGCTGAACTGATTCGGGGTCAGGGCAAGAACTCGGCGTGGTCAGAAAGCCGGCGTGCCGTCCGGCAAGCTCGCCGAATGGGCCGCGAAGGCCGGCTGGGAGAAGCTGGTCAATTCCCGCGGCCCGACGTGGCGCAAGATCGCCGACGCAGAAAAGCGGGGCCTCGACGAGAGCAAGGCGCTCGCGCTGCTCGAAAGAAACTCCAGCGCCATCCGCCGCCCGATCATCGAGGCCGGCGGCCGCGTGCTGGTCGGCTTCGACGCCGACGAATTCGCGAGAACGTTCTAGTTAGGGCTGCGTCCCCGAATCAGGGCAGGCGCAGGTGCGGGAAGGCGCTGAAGGTGTCGGGCAGCGTCACGGCCGGGGCGGTCGTGAGGTGCGCGGGCGTGAGCTCGGCGAAAGAGGTGACGCCGAGCAGGCCGAGCGCGATGCGGATCTCGTCTTCCAGGATCTCGAGCGCCCGCACCAGGCCCTGCGCGCCGCCCGCGGCGAGCGCGAGGCCGGTGAAGCGGCCGAGGCCGACGGTGCTTGCGCCGAGCGCGATCGCCTTCACGACATCGGTGCCGCGCATGAAGCCGCCGTCGACCCAGACTTCCGCCTTGCCGTTCACCGCGCGCAGCACCTCGGGCAGCACCGCCGCGCTGCCCAGGCCGTGGTCGAGCTGCCGGCCGCCGTGGTTCGAGACGTAGACCACCTCGACGCCGTGCTGCACGGCGAGCTCGGCGTCCTCCGCCGTGGCGATGCCTTTGAGGATCAGCGGGATGTCGTGCTTGTCCTTGAAGCGCTTGACCTGATCCCACGAGAGTCCGGCCTGGAACGGCGCTCCGGCGCCGGCCGTAGCGCGCCAGGGCTTGACGAAGCGCCCGATCAGGTCGCGCTCGCGGCGGCTGTAGGCGGCGACATCGACGGTGAGGCAGAAGGAGGTGAAGCCGTTCGCCTTCGCGCGGCGCACGAAGTCGTCCACCCAGGCGTCGTCGCCGCGCACGTAGAGCTGGAACGAGCGCACCGTCGGCGCGGCGGCCGCGGTCTGCTCCAGGCCCGGCTGGCATACCGAGGACAGCATCTGCGGCACGTTGAACTGCGCCGCGGCGCGCGCCGCCGTCGCCGCGCCGCCTTCGACGATCGACTCCAGGCCGCCGATCGGCGCGAGCATCACCGGCAGCCGCACCGGCTTGCCGAGGAAATTCGCCGTGCTGTCGACCTTGCTCACGTCGCGCAGCACGCGCGGCCGGAAGGCGATCGAGTCGAGCGCGTGGCGGTTGCGCTTGACCGTGGTCTCGGTCTCCGCGCCGCCGACGAGATACGCCCACGGCCCGGGCGGCAGGTTGCGCTGCGCGGCGGCGACGATCTCCTGGAGCGTCAGGAATTCTTCTACGTGCG
>Ga0310810_10001028_pt1 | contig 28398 bp, 23 predicted proteins | sample NCmetagenome_FD_207641 | JGI IMG/M metagenome (GOLD analysis project Ga0310810, IMG submission 207641) | Soil microbial communities from experimental microcosm in Duke University, North Carolina, United States - NC | ecosystem: Engineered > Artificial ecosystem > Soil microcosm > Unclassified ...
AAATTTCGCGAGCTCGCACAATCGTATGGAACGGTCCGATGGGAGTTTTTGAAGTGCAGCCATTCGCTAGGGGAACATTTAAAGTTGCACAGGCAGTGGCTGAAAACGCCGGGGCAATCTCAATCGTTGGTGGCGGAGACACAGTAGCGGCCGTGCATGCAGCGGGAGTCGCCGAAAAGATCACACACATCTCCACCGGCGGGGGTGCCTCACTTGAGTTTTTGGAGGGCAAGAAGTTGCCGGGAGTGGAAGTGTTAACGGAAAAGCACTGAATCGAGAGTTTTCCCGTGACAGATTACGCAGTTCGCCTTCAGCTGGGAAAGGGCAAATCGTTCGAGTTGCACGGGCCAGCTGACATCACAAAAGTCGAAATTGACGCGATCGTCAATGCGGCAAATTCGTCTCTGCTAGGGGGCGGCGGGGTGGATGGAGCCATTCACCGAACAGGCGGACCGTCGATTCTTGCAGAGTGCAAACGAATCGTCGCTGAAATCGGAATGTTGGAACACGGAAAAGCTGTTATCACAACTGCGGGGCGCTTACCTGCGAAATATGTAATTCATACCGTTGGGCCGATCTATCGTGGTGGCGGCCGGGGAGAACCCAAAATCCTCAAAAGCTGCTATGAGGAATCGATACGAATCGCAGATGAACACGACGTTCGATCGATCGCTTTTCCTTCAATCTCGACTGGCGCATTTGGATATCCCATCGACGAAGCTGCTCCGATTGCAATTGAAACAGCTGTTCAATATCTAAATTCTTCGCAGAACGTCAATCATGTTCGCTTTGTGCTGTTTGATACTTACACATTGAAGGCTTACGTCAGAGCAGTCGAGAAACTCATAAAATTCGACAAAATTCATCCAGTGGACATACATAAGGTTCTCTCATGAGAAAAAAGCTGATCGCCGCTAATTGGAAGATGTACAAGACTCCCGACCAGACACAGCAGTTTTTCCGCGATTTTCTTGCGCTCGTGAAAGATCACACGCGTGACGAAATTGCGGTGTGTCCGCCTTTCGTCGATCTGCCATCGGCGGTTGAATCCGTTCGGGGAAGCAACGTAGCCATTGGAGCGCAGAATTTTTATTGGGAGAAAGAAGGTGCATTCACGGGAGAAGTTTCAGCCGGGATGCTGCTCGCAGTCGGGGCAACTCACGTGATCATCGGACACTCCGAGCGCAGGCAGTATTTTGGCGAAACAGACGATACGGTCAATATGAAATTGAAAGTTGCGTTAGAAGCTGGTTTGACGCCTATTGTTTGCGTTGGCGAGGTACTGGAAGAGCGTGAAGCAAACTTGACGGACGATGTACTGCGGCGAGAGTGTCTTAGAGCATTTCACGCTATCTCCGGAAAGAAGGCCGGCAAGCTAGTAGTCGCATACGAACCAGTTTGGGCTATCGGCACTGGTAAGACCGCGACTCCGCAGTTGGCATCGGATGCACACGCGATCATTCGAGCGGAAGCTGCCAAGGCTTTTGGCGATGATTTCGCTGCAGGCCTACGAATTCTGTACGGCGGGTCGGTGAAACCGGACAATGCAAAGGCACTTATGTCGGAAGAAGAAATCGATGGGGCACTCGTCGGGGGCGCCTCACTCGATCCGAAGTCGTTCGCTGCAATTATTCGATACTGAAGGACCATGGCGTCCACGGCGTCATTGAGCAGCGACGTTGCAGGAGTCGGGCGGACACGATACCATTACTTATCCAGTGCAGTGATCGGCTCCCTAAGATGCTGCGCGCGTGATAGTTATTGCGGAAGTGGTGGAACTGGCAGACACACCATCTTGAGGGGGTGGCGCCGAAAGGCGTGGGGGTTCAAATCCCCCCTTCCGCACCAGGATCTCCGAATCAGTGTTAATTCAATAGAGAGGCGAAAGAATCGGCCCTAGGGCAATTCTGCATTCCTAAAAATGACTTGGTTAATCTACCTGGCAACTGCTGTTCACATCATTGTTTGCTTTTTCCTGATCATCGTTGTGTTGCTGCAGAGTGGTAAGAGCGGCGACATCGCTGCCGCCTTTGGTGGAATGGGGAGCCAGACAGCATTCGGTCCGCGAGGCGCTGCTACAGCACTGTCGCGCGCTACAACCTGGTCCGCTGTATTGTTCATGCTTACATCAATCACCTTATCGGTTTTCGCTTCGCGTCGTTCCACGGCGCCAGGATCTGTTCTCTCGGGGAGTAAACCTGGGCAGACAACTTCGCAACCAGCGCCAAGCACGCCAGCTCCAACTACGCCCACTCAACCGGCACCGCAAAACCCCAATCAGAAATAGCAATAGACCGCTTTGAGACACAGCCTTCCCTGTGGAAGGCTGTTCTGTTTGCAGGCGAATTCGCGGGCCTTCTTCCCATAGAATGACCGCATGATTCACGAGATTCTCCCCGTCGGCCCCCTTCAATGCAATTGCTCAGTTGTAGGAGATGAACAATCTCATGAAGCACTCGTTATCGATCCGGGCGATGACATCGAAGATGTGTTGAAGTTGGTGGAAAAGCATGGTCTGAAGGTAAAACAAATCATCATCACGCATGCGCATATTGACCATGTGGGAGGAGCAATGAAATTGCGAGCCCGTACAGGTGCTCCCATCATTCTCAATGAGAAGGACCAGGCACTGTTGAGGATGCTCGACGTACAGGCGAGTTGGATTGGCATGCCAGCACCAGGAGAGGTGCAAATTGATCACTCTGTCAGACAAGATGATAAGGTGCGGGCCGGATCTCTTGAAGCAGTTGTCCTGCACACTCCCGGACACACGGAAGGAAGCATCTCTCTGTATTTCCCGTCCGAACAAAAACTGATTGCCGGGGACACGTTGTTCGCAGGCAGTATCGGGCGCACGGACCTTCCTGGAGGTTCGTTTGAAAAGATCATCAACTCCTTGCACGAAAAACTGCTCGCACTGCCAGATGAGACGGTAGTCGTACCGGGTCACGGGCCTTTGACTACAATCGGCTCAGAGCGCGAATCTAATCCATTCCTTGTGAAGCCGTAAGAGAAACGTCACTCACGAGCCAAGCATGCCAAGCAAACGATCCACTCCTGCTTGAAAGATGTCGTTTGGCGTAATGAGACTCAAGACAAGGTACCCGTCTCTAGCAAAATCGAAGAAGTGTCCAGGATGCACGAGCACTTCAATCTTGCGAATCAGGTCAATCGCTAACTCCTCGTCCGTTTGCGTGACTGGAACTCGCAGCACGGCATACCAACCGCCCTCCACCTCAAGTCGGTGACACAGTTTCTGATGTGCGAGAGCACGATCTAGCGCTTGCAGATTTTCTCGAAGCCGATCCAGTAATAGCGGTTGGATACGCTTCCGTTCCTGAAGAAGTACCGGTGCAGCAAGCTGAATAGGAGTGTTCATCGAAAGGTAAGTGTCCGCGATGACATCGAGTCGCGACATTGCTTCATCCAGGATGCGATCGGGGCCGTTCGCCACAAGCCAGGCGAATTTCATCTGTGGAAGGCCGGAGATCTTGGAGACTCCACTCAGTGTGAACGAAAGTGCGTCTTTGTTCGTTGCGAACGTGCCGCGGGGTGCTCCGTCGAGAGCATAATCCAAAAACACTTCATCCGAGATGATCGCGAGTTCGTACTCCCGACAAAAGTCATTGAGTGAAGAAAAGCCGGCACCCTTAACGTATGACCCTGTCGGGTTATTAGGGTGCACGACCACCACGGCTTTAGTTCGATGTGATACTGCTTTGTACAAAGAAGGAAAGTCGATTTCCCATCCATGATCGTAGAGGAGTGGATAAGAACAGAGTCGAACGTCCTGCAGGTCGGCGAGGTACTCGAAAAGTGGATAGCTGGGTTTCGGAACCAAGATTTCGTCATCGGCGTTGCACAGGAGCCGAAACAGGAAAGAATAGGCTTCGCTGGTGCTCGTTGTCAGGAGTATGTGTTCGGGATCCAGATCATACAAGTCATGGTCACGATAATAGTTCGCGACTGCTTTTCGCGCGCTCAGCATGCCCTTGCTTTGCGGATCGTAGGCGAGCATGTCTGCCGAGGTGAAGGCTGACATGAGAATGTCCGTGTCGTAAGCGAGGCCGACCTCTGTCGGATTAGAAACTGTTAGATCGAGCAGGGCTACACCTGCGGCACGCGCGTCCTGAATCGCTTTGCTGAACGCATTCTGTTCGAGTTTCCAGTGAGTCCTGTGGGCGAACATGATGGATCCGATGGTCATAATAACGAACGATGGGGTTGATGACACAATTCCTCTGCTTCCCTCTGGTTCGCATTGCGCCTGCTAAAATCCTGACAGGGCTGAAATCGGACCTCCTTTATATGAACAGCACAATGTCCCGGCTCACCAAACCTCTCGTGCGCGAGAACGGAACGTTGCGCCTTGCCTCGTGGGACGAAGCGCTCGATCGTGCCGCAGATGGGTTTCGCCACGCGAAATCCGCTTATGGTGGAAGGAGCTTTGGACTTTTTAGCTGCTCGAAAACCACGAACGAGATGAACTTCATGGCGCAAAAGTTCGCCCGCGCGGTAATGAGCAGCAATAACGTCGATAGTTGCAACCGCACTTGACACGCCCCAAGCGTCGCCGGTCTGGCGACGGTTTTCGGAATGGGTGGCGGCACAAGTTCCTATCGCGAGACAGAGGATGCGGACACAATTGTTCTTTGGGGATCAAACGCGAGAGAGACACATCCCATTTTCTTTCACCACATACTGAAAGGCATTCGAAGAGGTGCGCAGCTTTTCGTCATCGATCCAAGACGTACGAGTTCTGCAGCTTGGGGTCACTGGATAGGCCTGCACGTAGGTACCGATATAGCTCTCGCGAATGCTGTGGCTCGCGAAATTTTATCGCAAGGTCTTGAAAATCGAGAATTCATTGAACAAGCGACGAGCGGCTTCGCGGATTTCCGCGATCATGTTGATCGCTACACCTTGGATTATGCGGAGGCAACCTGCGGGATCTCTGCAGCGCTTATCCGTGAGATGGCGAGTGCATATGCAAACGCCCGAAATGCGCAGATCTGCTGGACACTTGGTGTCACCGAGCATGTGACTGGCGTCGACAATGTTCTCGCGCTGATTAATCTGGGGCTTCTTACTGGCCACGTAGGAAGATACGGAAGTGGGCTCAACCCCCTGCGTGGTCAGAATAACGTGCAGGGTGGCGGGGATATGGGTGCTCTGCCGGATCGACTGCCGGGGTTTCAACATATCGAAAACGACGAATTGCGCTCGAAATTTGAAAGCAGTTGGGGTGTGTGTATCCCTGCGCAGCGTGGATGGCATTTGACTGGCATGTTCGACGCAATGGAACGCGGAGAACTGAAGGCACTCTATGTCATTGGAGAGAATCCAGCGCAGTCCGAAGCGGATCAGGATCGTACGATAAGACTTCTTCAACAGCTGGAGACACTAGTCGTTCAAGACATGTTTTTGACGAAAACTGCGCAACTTGCGGACGTAGTTTTTCCGGCAGCTGCCGGATGGTGCGAAACGGAGGGCACCGTCACAAGTAGTGAACGGCGCGTGCAACGAGTGCGCCGCGCTTTTGCTCCCGCAGGTGACTCCCGCGATGACATCCAGATCCTCTGCGATTTAGGACGGCGTATCGGCTATGACATGGGTAATCCAACCGCCGAGCAAGTATGGGATGAGCTGCGCAGTTTGAGCCCGATTCATGCTGGAATGGCTTACGCTCGCCTGGAAGGTTCAGAGGGTTTGCAGTGGCCCTGTTACGATGAAGCGCATCCCGGCGAACAGTTTTTGCATTGCCGATTGTGGGCGCGTCCTGTCATTGGCCCTCGTGCGCCTTTCAGCTGTGTAGAGCAATTAGATCCGGTCGACAAACTTGATGACGATTTTCCAATTCGCCTGACGACAGGTCGCCGCTTGGATTCCTACAACACCGGCGTGCAGTCGAGTCGGTATGCATCTCCACTGCGCCGGGCCGAGACCCTCGATATTTCTCCGGAAGATGCTGCTGCCTACAACTTGAGCGAGAACGAATGCGTTAAAGTGGTTTCTCGGCGAGGTGCAGTGATGGTGCCGGTTCATGTTGATTCTGGCCTGCGCCGCGGTCTCGCATTTCTGACGTTGCATTTCCCGGAGCAGGTAGCTACTAACGCACTCACGATCGACACCGCAGATCCCAAATCAGGAACATCAGAATTCAAGGCGACCGCCATTCGGATTGAGAAGGTCGCTGACCACCAGCCAATCGGGAGCCCTCCCTAGGACCGCATGGACCTCCACTTCACTTCGGCAAAGCCAACAACAGAAGAGAAGATCGTGATTGACGCGGCGGTAGCAAAGATCTCGCTGACCGACACGCGACCGCGCCGCACCCATCTGTTGCCACTGCTGCAGGCCATTCAAAACCGCGTGGGCTGGATCAGCGAGGGTGCCTTAAATTACGCAAGCCAACATCTGCACGTGCCGCCGGCAGACGCATTCGGCGTCGCGAATTTCTATTCATTGCTCTCGACGCGTCCTCAGCCGACTTCTACAGCCCACATCTGTGATGACATCGCGTGCAAAATTCGCAATGCCGATACCCTACTTCAAGATGTGGGAACCGCGGGGCCCGCGAAACCAGAAGTAACTTTGCACAGAAGTCCTTGCCTCGGCTTTTGTGAACAGGCGCCAGCGGTGCTCGTCCGTAAAGCAGGCGCAAACCCGATTGACCACATCGTCAGCTCAGCGGACGTATCGAAAGTTGTTTCAGCCTTAGAAGGAAATTGTGGCAACCCTCCGAGGCTGGTCGATTCCGTTCCTCAGGCTGGACAACCAGGGCTTAAGCTTCTGCGCCGCATTGGACGAGTCGATCCAGATAGCCTTGATGGCTACGCGGCAAATGGAGGCTTTGCTGCTCTCCGATCCGCAATCGAAATGGGTCCGGAAAAGGTGATAGATGAAATCATCGAGTCTCGGCTGGTGGGAAGAGGAGGGGCTGCGTTTTCGACCGGGCAGAAATGGAAATCGGTCCTAACATCTCAAAAACCTCGTTACCTTATCTGTAATGCTGACGAATCGGAGCCAGGCACTTTCAAAGATCGAGTTCTGATGGAAGGTGATCCTTACGCTCTGATTGAATCGATGATCATTGCCGGGATCGCCACTGGGTGTGAGAGCAGCTACATCTATATTCGGAGTGAATATTCATCGGCAGCACGCCTGTTACAGCATGCCATAGATACCTGTCGTTCCCGGGGACTACTTGGCTCACACATCCTCGGACAAGAGTTGCAGTTTGACATCGAAATTCGTATCGGCGCGGGTGCGTACATCTGTGGTGAAGAAACGGCGTTGCTCAATTCCATTGAAGGATATCGTGGCGAACCGCGCAATAAGCCTCCCTTCCCCACGGAAGTGGGATTATTCGGTCGTCCAACCGTAATAAACAACGTCGAAACTCTCCTGAACGTTCCAAGCATCGTCCTGGAAGGAGGCGCTGCGTTCGCTAAGATCGGCACTCCTCAATCCACCGGAACAAAGGTTTACTGTCTTTCGGGCCATATAGTGCGGCCTGGAGTTTACGAGGCACCTTTTGGAACGACGCTTCAGGAACTTTTAGAGATGGCCGGTGGAATCGGTGGAAGTGGCAAACTTCAGGCCTTACTGATTGGTGGGGCGGCTGGGGCGTTTATCGATCCGCGGAATCTCGACATTCCGTTGACATTCGAGGGATGCCGCGCCGCAGGCACTTCGCTTGGTTCAGCTGTGGTCATGGCTTTCGATGATACCGTAGACCTGCCAGCGATCTTGCTTCGTATCGCGTCGTTTTTCCGGGACGAGTCGTGCGGACAATGTGTGCCGTGTCGCGTTGGGACTGTGCGACAGGAAGAGCTTTTGCATCGACTCTCAAGCGGACGCCCAATTGGTGACCGGCAAACCGAGTTAGTTCTTCTCAAGGAAGTCGGCCAGGCGATGAGGGATGCATCAATCTGCGGACTAGGGCAAACAGCCTCAAGTGCGATTGAATCTGCAGTCCAACGGTTTAGTTTATTCGAGGACAAAGCATGAGTGCGGATGCTCCAGAACTGAAGATCCCTGTTCCGCGCGGGCCTTTGCCCATTCTGCCATCCGTTTCCAGATCGCGAACATTTCAAATCACGATCGACGGTAAACAGATCACCGTTTCGGAAGGTGCGACAATCCTGCAGGTTGCACGAGGCCTGGGCATCGACGTTCCCACTCTCTGTTTCCTCGAAACGTTAACGCCCGTAAACGTCTGCCGAATCTGTGTCGTTGAATTGGTTGGCTCCCGTGTCCTTGTCCCCGCATGCTCTCGCACGGTCGAGCCCAACATGGACATAAAGACCGATTCAGAACGGGTACGTCTAGCCAGGCGACTTGTGCTTGAGTTTCTAGCGTCCTCTGTGGATGTCTCAACGTCGCCACAAATCCAAGACTATTGTCGCAGATATGGTGCACAGCCGGAACGCTTTGGACCCTCGTCAGCATCACCTACTTACGATCGCGATCTGACACATCCAGGGAACCATGCCCCGCCGCTCGACCAAGCCGCGACCGTAGAATCAGCCGTCAAAATCGACAACGACTTATACATACGCGATTACGGAAAGTGCATTCTTTGTTACAAATGCGTACAAGCGTGCGGAAGCGAGGCACAGAATACCTTTGCAATCGCAGTTGCAGGGCGGGGGTTTGACGCGCGGATATCTACCGAATACAACATCTCACTGCCTGATTCCGCTTGCGTCTATTGCGGAAATTGCATAGGAGTTTGCCCGACGGGTGCGCTGATGGCTCGTAGTGAATACGAGATGCGTGCTGTCGGCACATGGGATGAGTCGCGCCAATCACAGACGAATACGATATGTTCATATTGCGGCGTCGGCTGCACACTTACTGTGCACGTGCAGGATGGCAAGATCGTCAAAGTTACCTCTCCTCAAGAGCAGTTCGTTACGCATGGAAATTTGTGTATCAAGGGACGCTTCGGCTGGGAGTGGGTCAATGAACGGACCTCGGAATCTTCGGCCGTGACCAAAGATGAACGTTCACAACCGTGACTTCCCGCGTCTCCTTATAGCTCGTCCAAAAGGACAATGCGATGAGTGATTCAGAACGTCGACGCATCCATGTCCAAGGTGTTGTTCAAGGAGTCGGATTTCGTCCCTTCGTTTATGGGCTGGCTGTACGGCATCAACTGAAAGGCTTCGTCTCGAATCAGTCCGATGGCGTGCATATAGAAATTGAAGGATCGCGGCAGGCTCTTAATGCCTTTGAGCACGATTTGAAGTCACAACCGCCTCCCCTCGCACGTCTGGATGCCATAACCATCGATACCGCTATTCCCACTGGCGATCTGAAATTCGTGATTCATGAAAGCGAATCTCTCATCGGCCGCACCACATCGATTTCTCCTGATGTAGCGACTTGCGACGATTGCTTGCGCGAGCTCTTCGATCCGGCAGACAGGCGATATCGTTATCCGTTCATCAACTGCACTAATTGCGGCCCGCGTTACACGATTATCAAAGACATTCCATACGACCGGCCATTCACGACGATGGCCAATTTTCCAATGTGTTCGGCCTGCAATGCCGAGTATCACGATCCCCTGAATCGTCGGTTTCACGCCCAACCCAATGCATGTCCCGTGTGCGGTCCGAAGGTGTGGTTGCACCCGGGCCAGCATGAGGGCCCAGAAGGCATTCGTGCGGCACAAGAGCAGTTGGCCTCAGGAAAGATTGTGGCAATCAAAGGCATCGGCGGATTCCACTTGGCGTGCGACGCAACCAACACCGAAGCCGTCGCGGAACTGCGGCGTCGAAAGAACCGAGGAGACAAGCCATTTGGTTTGATGGCCAAGAATCTCGAGCAGATCCGGCAGTTCGCCGAGGTGAACTCAGAAGAAGCTGATCAACTGATGCAGCGGCAAAGGCCAATCACACTGTTGAGGCGCAAAGAGCACACAGTTCTATCCCCGGCCGTTGCCCCCGGAACCGCATTAGTCGGATTCATGCTGCCCTACTCTCCTTTGCATCACCTGCTAATTGCCGACTTCCCCCTTGTCATGACCTCTGGCAATTTGAGCGACGAACCAATCTGCAGGGACAACGACGAAGCAAAAGCGCGACTTGGGTCTCTAGCTGATTCATTCTTGTTTCACAATCGAGACATTCATGTCGTATGCGACGATTCCGTTGTTCGAATCGGTGACGGAACCGAGCTTCCGATCCGAAGAGCTCGAGGATATGCACCACTGCCCGTCCAGCTTGGACGCGAGGTCGAGTCAATTCTCGCCGTCGGAGCCGAGTTGAAATCCACTTTCTGCCTGACAAAAGGTGAATATGCCTACCTAAGTCCGCACATCGGAGATATGGAAAATCTGGAGACTCTGGGCGCACTCGAGAGAGGGCTGGCCCATTTCCGCTCGATTTTTCGTTGCGATCCAAGCCGCGTCGTTTGTGATTTGCATCCCGGGTATCTCTCCACTCGTTGGGCACAAGATTTTGCGAAAACGAATAATGTCCCACTCCTGCAAGTGCAGCACCACCATGCCCACGTGGCTTCCCTGATGGCTGAGCATGGCCTTTCCGATGATAAGGTGATCGGTATCAGTTTCGACGGGACGGGTTACGGGACAGATGGTGCCATTTGGGGCGGAGAGATTTTCGCCGCCGATTATTCCTCGTTCCAGCGCGTCGCTCATTTGAAGTATGTTCCATTGCCGGGCGGCGATGCGGCAATCAAAAAACCCTACCGCATGGCATTGGTTCACCTTTTAATGGCTGGTCTGGATTGGTCAGAGGATCTACCGTGCGTCAGAGCCGTCGATGAGCGGGAGCGTTCCGTTCTTTCCCGCCAACTCGACGCAAGGGTCAACTGCGTGGATACCAGCAGCATGGGACGATTATTCGACGCCGTTGCATCCCTGCTAGGAATTTGTCACCATTCAACGTATGAAGGGCAGGCCGCAGTCGAACTTGAAATGGCAGCTAGGCCTGGTGGGCCTGAAGCAGTATCGGGCGAAGCTTATCGTATTGATCTGGTCGGCGCTAATCCTACACTCCTTGACCCTACGAACCTCATTCATTCCTTAGTCGCTGATTTTAGAAGTGGCAGTCCGATTGGTGATATATCGGCCCGCTTCCATCACGCTGTCGCTGATGGCATCGTGGATGTTTGTTCGCGAATTAGAGAGCAACTGGGAATTTCGGTAGTCGCACTCACAGGTGGTGTATTTCAGAACGCTCTTCTGCTCGATCTTTGCAAAAGGGGCTTAGAAGGAAAAAATTTTGATGTCCTCACGCATCGTGTGGTGCCGCCGAACGATGGCGGTATATCGCTCGGCCAAGCTCTTATAGGGTTGACCCGCTGAAACGAGTTGACTACCCTGCTCTCTCGCATTCAGACTCGGTGAAAATCATGAAACGTTTAATCCTGTCACTTTTTCTTTGCTCCGTTCTCTCCGCATTCTCATTGGCTCAGCGCGTTCCAACCTCACACCTGATGCCGCTGCCGTCCAGTGTAGTCGCCCGAGATGGCAGACTCGTCGTGAACCAACAGTTTACGTTTGCGCTAACCGGATACCACGAACCCAGGCTCGATCATGCGCGACAACGTTTTCTCAATCAGCTCCGACTGCGAACCGGAATACCCCTTCACCCGGACTCGAAAGATTCAGCAAAGGCAACTCTGCTGGTCAAAGTCGAACATGGCAGTTCGCCTGTGCAGCGCCTTGAAGACGATGAATCCTACAAACTCGAAATCACCTCGGAACACGCAGTCCTCAATGCCTCAACCCCTCTGGGAGCGCTGCATGGCCTTCAAACATTTCTACAACTGATCGAAGTTGGCCCGGATGGCTTTTTTCTACCTGCCATGAGCATTAACGATCAGCCTCGCTTTCCGTGGCGCGGTCTCCTGATTGATGTCAGCCGCCATTTCATTCCTCTGGATGTCATGAAGCGCAACCTCGACGGCATGGAAGCAGTAAAGATGAACGTATTGCATTGGCACTTGTCGGATAACGAGGGATTTCGTGTCGAGAGCAAACGCTTGCCCAAACTTCAGGAAATGGGCTCAGAAGGCTTGTTCTATACGCAAGCAGAAATTAAAGACTTTCTCGAGTACGCACATGACCGTGGAATCCGGGTCGTTCCGGAATTCGACATACCAGGGCACAGTCGCTCGTGGGTAGTCGGATATCCAGAGATCGCAAGCGGGCCGGGTCCGTATAGGGTCGAACGAACGGACTACAGCCAGGATCCGATTCTTGATCCCACACAAGAACGAACCTACAAGTTTCTAGACACCTTCATCGGCGAAATGGCAGGTCTCTTTCCTGATGCCTATTTCCATATTGGGGGTGATGAAGTTGACGGAAAACAATGGGACGCAAATCCGAAAATTCAGGAATACATGCGTACCCACACGATCAAGAACAATGCCGATCTTCAGTCATACTTCAATGCACGTCTGCAAAAGATCGTGGAGAAACACGGGAAGATTATGGTGGGGTGGGACGAAGTGCTTCACCCGGAGCTGCCGAAATCGGTGGTTGTTCAATCATGGCGTGGGCAGAAATCGCTTGCTGCAGCAGCAAAAGATGGTTATCGAGGCATTCTTTCGTACGGCTATTACCTCGATTTGATGTGGACAGCGGCACGTCACTACGCAATTGAGCCGATGTCCGACGATGCGGCAAACCTTACTGAAGAAGAAAAAAAGCGAATACTGGGCGGAGAAGCTTGCATGTGGGCGGAGTTCATCACCCCCGAAAACATTGATTCGCGGATTTGGCCCCGCGCCGGCGTTGTCGCTGAGCGCTTTTGGTCTCCACAGAATGTCACTGATGTCCCTTCCATGTATTCGCGTATGAATGATCTCGGTCGACAATTGGAATACCTCGGGCTGACTCATGTTTCCAACTATTCAGCCTCCCTGAAACGCATGAGCGGAACAGATGACGTTGCAGAACTCAGAGCCCTAGGGGAAGTTGTCGAACCGGTGAAAGACTACACACGTATGGACACGGCGCCAGCCCTTGTGAATGCATCAACGCCGTTGAACCGAATGGTCGATGCCGTCGAGCCGGAAAGCGAAGAAGCGCGTGAATTCTCGCTCTTGGTTGATGAGTACATCAAAGGCAGGTTTTCTGACTTTCGTGCAGCTTCACAGATTCGGTCCCAGTTGGAACAGTGGAAGAGTTTGGATCCTCAGCTCGAGCCGACGCTGGAAAAGTCTTATCTGATGAAAGAGCTGCGCCCGATTTCGCAGAACCTCTCAGCTTTGGCTGCCGTAGGGCTTCAGGCTTTGGACTATTTGCAGAATGGATCCAGGCCTGCCCAGGGATGGGCATCCAGCCAGGCGGGGCTTATCAACAACTCCCGAAAAGCCAATGCAGACTTAATGCTCATGGTCGTTTCGCCAATTGAGAAGCTCGTCGCGGCTACTGGAAACCAACAGGGATCAACGCCTTAATCTACCGAGACAAAGGCAGCTTAATTAGTGAGAACGAGCACCAGCCCGAAATTGCTTTTTTGAACAGAGATTTTTGTACAGTCTGAAACGATCCAAGTAGCGCCTGCGGCAAGCAACTCATCGCGAGAGACAATGGCTGGCAGGCCAATAACACGTGCACCAGCTTCGCGGCCGGCACGAACTCCTGCCGGAGCATCTTCAACGACGACACACTTCTGTGGGTCGAACCCCAGTTTGGCAGCAGCTTTGGCATAAGGTTCAGGATTCGGTTTACCTTTGTTTACGTCAGTCGCCGTCACAAGGGCGCTCGGAATCGGCAACCCAGCTGCTCGAAGCCGCACCAAGGCTAGAGCCCTGGTACAAGAGGTGGCAATTGTCCACCTGTTCTCAGGCAGTGAGTTCAACAATTGAGCAGCGCCGGGCAGAGTGATAACTCCGGTGATGTCTTCGATCTCACGACGCTCCACCTCGCGGTTTTCCATTTCATGGTTAGCATCAGGGAGGAGTTCACGCACCGTCGAGAGGCTCGGCCTCCCGTGCGCTCGGGCAACCGTGGCCTTTGGATCCAAGCCGTGCTCGATGGCCCATTGGCTCCAGACTCGTTCGACGGCCGGAGTGGAGTCGATCAGCACGCCATCCAAATCGAAAAGGAGGGCTTCGCAGTTCACTTCAATCATGATGTGTGTATTACCTCTTACGGCGTTCGGGCGCGAATGATTTCTGTAAGAATGTCTGCTTGACCTTCGATTCGCTCCAAGTGCGGATACTTCAAACCATCGACATAGTTGATCGAATATGATTTCACGAAATCAGCATTTTCAATCAGCAACCCCATCGGACGATGATTCTTCGCTGCTTCTCGAATCGCATTTAAGATTTCTTCACGATTGTAACGGCGCTCATTGACCGCAAGAATCTTCATTCGAGGAGCTATGCCTGCCCGTGCTGCCGCGGAATCCGGAATCACATCTTCAACCTCGCCCGCTTTCGTGAGCGACAAACCTAAAGAATATGAAAGATCTACCCCGCCGCTTAACTTTTCGCTTGCCGCCATGAATTCATTCGGGATCACGTTATAAACGAGCTTCCACCCACCTCGTTCGATTCCACCGAGTGGGGCGTGCGTGCTTGTTTTCTCCACTAAAGCCTGAAGCAGGGTTGCCCAATCGTTGGGCGCAACAGAGTTCAAGGTTTTGACTACATCGTCCAAAGTGTATGGAAACACTTTCGGCACACCACTCTCGCCACCATGGAATTCTTTGCAGAAGTCATCGAGTGATTTTCGTCCGTTGGTTAGCTGGCGTATCATCGAGTCCACTTCGAGCCACACCAACTCACCTTCTGGATAATAATCAAGTGAGCGTCGCCAACTCTCCCAGTGTGGGCCCATCAATCTGAGAATCTGCACAGAACGCGCTGTATCGCCCAGAGAACGCCAGGTTCGCCCCCGACGATAGTCAAGCGAGGCGGCAGTTGAGGCGAGGGCTTCACGATATTGTTCTTGAGAAAATAGCTTGCTTCGTGCTGCCAATACATCACCCAAGTATTCTGTCAGTCCCTCGTAAACCCATAACAGATCGCCACGCATGGGGTCCTGATAGTTGCGCGTTGCTAGTCCAGCAGGTCGACGGTATTTGCCATTCCACGAATGCACATATTCATGTGGCAGGAGACCGGCCTCTAGCAGGTGCAGGTTCGAATCGCTAAACATCCTTTCTCCCACGCTGTTATCGCTAGATTCGTGATGTTCCACTCCATGGTGTCCGACTTCATCGCTAAGCGTGAGGAGGAAATGATATTGCCGGAAGTGTTGTGCTCCAAAGAGAGCCGAGGCCTCATCGATAAGTTTCCGATAGGCCGCCACATCCGCGTCTGAAGCATCGATGGCACGTTCGGTTTCGCCGACTAGATCCAGAAAATGCAATGCACCGTGACCGGGCTGTTGCAGCAAGATCTCACGAAAATGTTCTCCCGCGATCAGCGGCGAGTCTACAAGCGTAGTCAGGGATACCTCTTGAAACGCAACCTGATTGTTTTGCTGCTGAGCTTGTGCGAGCGCGGTACCAAACTTCCAGCCGGGCGGTAGCCTGACAGTGGGTTTGAATTGCACATCGTCCGACGCCATTCCCGCGGGGTAGATCAGTACCTGGTTCCAATTCAAATCGAGCAGCTTGCTCGATGCGGATGCTCCTGATGCTCCTGCACTGCCATCAGTCGTAATCGTGTCGGACCAAATCGTAACTTGGGAGACACCAGAAGGAACATCGATGTGAAAGGCATACATATCCACATCGTCGCGTCGCCATGGAATCGTTTTGCCATCGGCTTCCACTCTTAGACCTGTGAAATTGGCGATTGGACCGCTCGGGCGGTGATTGCCTGGAATCCATTTCGGATATACGAGTGTGATCACTCCGGGCTTGGCAGGAATGGTCATCTTCGAATGAAAGATGTTTTTCGGAGCTTCTGTCAGGTCCACTTCCAGCCCGATAGCCTGGCCCAATAAAAAGTTAGGATTCAAGAGGGATAAGAAAAAAGCAGCTGTCGCAATAATCGGCACGAATAGTCCTCTCATTCAGAGAAGACTGAAGAGTAAAGGAGAAGGCGCACTAACAGCAACGTGTACGGGTTGCTCATGCGTTGCGAAGGCGATTTCGATAACGCCAGAAAATACCCATTGCACCGGACGACAATAAAATCCAAGTTCCCGGTTCAGGAATTGCGGGCGGGGGTGGCTTTGGTCGGCATTTTTTATCGTCCGCATCGCCATCGTTCTCTTTGTCCCTCAAACCGCAAACATCGACGGGTGGCCCGATCGGGAACAGTATTCCACCCGGCAATGGAGCCAAAGGCGGAGGCCCTTGTGCGATCAGCGCTGGTCCCTCAGGAGCTCGCAGAGCGGATTCGAAATTTGCGGGGATGGGCATGTGAATGGCGGAGCCATCCGCCATGAACGGATCTTCAAACTGTTCTTCGGTAGGTTCTTCGTCGGATACTTCAGGCTGAGCTGCTGCTTCAACGCGGTTTCCACATCTGGTTCGGGCACTGATCTTTCCATCCGTAATCAGCTTCTCGCCTCGACCGAGGGCAACACGCTTCTTCGTCCAAAAGATTCGATCGCCTAAGCGATATGACAAATACACCATTCGCGGCTGATTCAACGTAACAATTCGTGCACGTTCCCAGTTGAATCCGGAAAAATGGCGGGCTACAGCGCGATCCGTCATAGCAACGCGCAGATCATCAGGATCTTTCACTCCCCCCGGTACAACCGAATATGGGTAAAACAGACGGTTTCGCGCGACCCAATGGCGTTTGGGCCGCGGCTGTCCAGCGAGCAACGCCAAGCTGTCATGTGGACTCTGCTTTTCCCAGCTTGAGGCTAACTGTGCCTGATAGGAGTTGGAAAAGGAATGAGCTGGGAGATAACGCCAGATAAGCAGCGCTAGGAAACCACTACAGACAAAAAAGATGGCGAGGCGACGTAACATTCTGTGTCGGCGATGACGAGTGCGCCGACCCAGGCGTACGCGACGCCCAGACTGATCGTTCACCCTACCTGTCCCTCCCAGTAAAGGGCTGCCTGGGGAAGCAGCAGAGCTACTGCACTAATGTTTGGCAAATTAGGTGCCAGAGTTAAGCCCCCAACTGCCGCTAAATGTTGAGTTGATGGGGGCATCCTAGCAGACTGTGCAGAGCCTTGCACAAAAAGAGTGGTGTACTACTAAGGATAGCCTGTGGAAAATCCATTTTGGGAGGCGGTCGAAAATCAAAAAATTCTTGCTCCCATGTCCATTGAAAGGGATCAAAATGGAGCCAGCAGGGCCGATCCGCAACTGGCCCTTCGCCGCGGAAATCCCGCCTCGCGGATGACCAGCATTGAGGAAGTGCCCGAAGGAGGTCATCGTGCCTTTGAACAGTCTCCGGCAGTACCTCGATCAGAAAGAAATTCGGTACGTAGTCATCTCGCACTCACTTGCTTATACGGCACAAGGTGTCGCACATGCGAGCCACATCAGCGGCCAAGAAATCGCCAAAACTGTAATTGTGAAGGTCGATGGTTGTCTGGCTATGGTTGTTATTTCTGCATCGCGCTTGGTAGATCTACGCCGGCTGAAAGAGATGACCGGATCTCGACAGGTTGAACTCGCATCGGAAACTGACTTCCAGAATGCGTTCGCGGATTGCGAAACGGGCGCAATGCCACCCTTCGGTAATCTTTATGATGTCCCCGTTTATTTCGATCAAGATCTGACGTGGGATGAAGAGATAGCATTCAATGCGGGCACGCACCGTGAACTGATAAAAATGCGACTCGAAGATTATCTTCGATTAGTTAAACCGGACATTGCGCCTCTCGCAGCCGGAACGGTTGCGGCGCACGCGGCCTAAAGTGCCTCCGAGCAACAGGTGATCGCACGCTGGGACGTCGGCACAACAGCGTGACGTGATAGGTATACTTCGGTAGTCATGCGGAGTGTGCCCTCGCGTAAGACCGATTCTGTCCTTTTTGGGTTTCTGTTTTGTATCGTTGCGATAACTGCCGCCATCGCGACTGATTTCGTTAAAACAAGCTACTTCACAAACTGGCGGCGCCTTTCCGACCAACCCATAATTGCCCCGAGAGGGACGGGGTGGGAGTCGGCAGGTACTTTCAATCCCGCGGTTGTGGCACACGGTCGCGAAATTGCGATGCTCTATCGCGCACAGGATGCCAACGGCACGTCTCGGCTTGGATATGCAGAGAGCACTGATGGCATCCACTTCACTCGAAAAGAAAGCCCTGCTTTCGTTCCAGAGACTTCGTACGAAAAAGGCGGGGGCGTCGAAGACCCTCGTCTCGTAAAAATTGGGGAACTCTATTACTTAACGTACACGGCTTATAACAAGCGCGATGCACAACTCTGTCTTGCTACGTCACGCGATCTGATCCATTGGGAGCGTAAAGGTGTTCTGCTCCCCGCCTATAAGGGCAATTGGAATGTGGGCTGGACAAAGTCAGGAGCGATTGTTCCTAAAACAATCAATGGCAAGTACTGGATGTATTTCCTTGGAACGGGTGCAGATAAAACAGATCAAACGGGATTGGCATATTCGACGGATCTGCTCCACTGGACTGAAGCGACATCGAAACCAGTACTGCCAGTTCGCGAAGGATTTTTTGATTCGCGTGTCGCTGAACCAGGCCCTCCCCCGGTTCTCACAAAGGATCACATCGTGCTTGTTTATAACGGGGCGGACGATCGTCTCGTTTACCGAACCGGAATAGCCGTATTTGATCGAAAAGATCCCTCTCGCCTCATTTCTCGAACTGAAGTTCCATTGTTTTCGCCCGAGCGCGATTGGGAAGAGAATGGGCAAGTTCCTAATGTGGTTTTTGTCGAAGGCCTTGTTTCATGGAAGGGGCAATACCTTGCCTACTATGGAGGAGCGGACAAATACGTCGGGGTAGCCGCCGTGAAGTTTTGAACGTGTTTGAGTCCAAAACTCTTCGTTAGCAATTTCCCTCTTTCTGCGGCCAGCGTTAACACTCCAAGGTATGGATAAGTCTGTACCAGCTTCTGTCCATACTTCTCTGTCTTCGTTGGCTGGATAATGAATGGCTTGGCCAAGGCATCCGCGACCTCAGCATCAGGCGCAATGACAGTAACGCTAATTTGACCTTTGACAGCCTGCCCCGTAGCTGGGTCGATCAGGTGTGACCCGTTTTTCGCTCGTTTTCCAAGTTTTTTCTCGTACGTGCCAGAAGTGGCCACGCCGTAGCCCGCACGCAGGAACACAGTCGCCGCGCGCAGATGGCGATCTCGCGGATCGGAGATCTGAACAGGCCAAAAGGCGCACCGATCGCCCTCGACTTCGGGGCAACCAGAAAACACAGGTGGCATACCGATCGATTTCAGACTACTACTCCCCAGATTCACCATTGCAGCAGCAATACCATGGTCTTTCAGAATCTGGGCCGCTCGTTCTGCGGCATACCCCTTTGCGACTCCTCCCATGTCCAGTTCCATACCCGAGACACTAAATTCCAACTCACGGGTCCTGGGATAAAGATGGACATTAGGCCAGCCAACTTTCCGTCGCGCTTCCGCGACAGCGCGGTCCCGCGAGACGTTCGCCTCGCAGGGCGATTGAGCACAATTGGGAAGAAATCCCCACGCGCGCACCAAAGGCGCCACAGTGGGATCAAACAATCCCTTTGTTAGATCGGCTAAGTGGAGAGCGAGTTCTACACGATCAAACAGTTCATCCGACAGCGTGGCTCGCGGCCTGGGCTCACCGACTGCACTTGCCGTCGCATTCGCCCGCATGAGTTCGGAATCCAGTTTCCAATTCGAAAGGAGGTAATCGACTCGCCGCAGTTCCGCAAATGCAGCTGCGATTGCTTCGCGCCCACTAGTCTGGCCGCGCAGCGGATAGACCGTGATTTCACATACGGTCCCCATCAAGTATCGGGCTTCACGGATGGGTTTGTTGGAGTTGGTAGAAATTTCAGTATTGGCAGAGCTCGCCAAGCAAATAGCAAATGTGCAGATAGCGAGAAATCGCATTATGACTTGTGCAGGTAAAAGAGGTCGGCCAGCAACAACGCTTTCTTTACCCCTCTAGCGACAGCCTTCGATGACAGCGTAGCGCCTGTGTAATTCACGATATCCCGGTCGACCTGAATCGGATCAGAGCTTTTTTTGTTCCGGAACTGACGCAAGAATCTTTTTTCTTTGACTTCCCCGCCGCGAGACTCTCGATATTCCAGGATCACAACCTCTCCGGCTTCTCCTTTGGGAGTTACACCCACTAGAAAGGTGATGAATTCCTCTTTACCAATCTCATTCATTAAGAATGCATACCCGGTAACATCGCCGTTCTTGCTGATGCCTACAGATGTTCTGTAATTTGGCTCTCGAAAATTCAGGCCACTGTTGCGCTGCAAGCTTTCCCGCTGCGGTGGCGTCAACTGCTTCTCCTCGGACTTGAAGGAAACTGCTTCAGGCACTGCGATCTTCAGCGCCTCTGCTTCCGACATGAAGACTTCAGCAGAAACTGCTGTCGCAAAAATAAAAAGCAGAATTCCAAGACATACCAGATGTGACAGCTTTTGTGAGTTCCCTCGACGTCGCATCAAACTGCCGCCCCATTTTTGCCATTCACGCGTCGCATCGCAAACATAAGCACTCCTGTGATCACAAGCAGAAGCCAAGCAACCGTCAAGGAATCGAGAATCAACGTACCGCGTTTTCCGAGCAGGCGCCCCGAATGCAAATCCGTAACGACGATGTCGCCTCGAACACCATCCTCACCGTCCATCGGACGATAGGAGTTTGGAAGAAACTTCCGGGCCACGCTTCGATTCTCAAGTTTCAGCTCTTCCCGATGTTGAATCATGAACCCAGTCGTGATCAGAAGGAGAATGTTCAAGGTGGATACGATACCAATGAGCGAATGCATCCGGCGCAGTACACGCACGAGCGTCAGCCGATATCCTCGCTTGGCTTCCTGCAGTAATTCAGGTCCTGATTTCTTTTCAGGGATAGCGGTCTTCTGCAGCGGAGGGTAAAGTGCTTCCCCGTTAGCTGTATCCATGTCTTCTCTGACCGCAGAATTTCGTCCAAGCGCTTGCTTGCTACGTATACTCAAGTCTCCTCTCTTTCAGAAAGCGAACGACATCCCTAGAATCAATCCATTGGTCGCCCCTTGGTCAACTTTGGGAAAAACCAGCTTGGAGCCCTGAATTCTACGATTGCGTTCGTAAGCCGCCTGGATCGCAAACTGCTGGATTGGACGAAAGCTAACTCCAGCAGTAATGCGGTCTTGCTCAAGATCTTCCTGCGTGAAGGAGATGTTCAGCCCGTCTTCAGCACTGGAAATCTCCACATTATCTGTTACGCCGTTAAGCCAAACGCGTTCATAACGAACGATGGGAATTAATTGTGGATCCTCAAAACTTCGACCAAGGAAAGAGCGCTTTAACCAACCCGGCCGTGCGTGATACTTGAAATCCGACCAGAAACCATAACGCCTGCGCGATAAGTTGGCCAACTCCATTTCCACAGTTGTGGTTGTTAAGCCGCCGGCAGATGAAGACGGATTTGTACTGCTTTCTGAGTTAAAGACTGCTTGACCAAACCCTAAAACAACGTCATTCAAATTTCCGAGGCTAGTGTAGACGGCTTCTCCTTCAGTCTCGAATCCGCGCCACCGCCATTTGTGGTCGTAGGCAAAGGTCGTGAGTGCCTCACGAAAACTGACAAAAGAAGGCGCGTACTTTCCATGATAGCCCGAAAACGCAAACTCCCCGTGTAGGTTGGGGCTATAAGCGGTACGCCACGCAAACGCAGTAGCCGATTTACTTCCATCGAAGAAGCCACTACTCAGCTGCATCTCGCTATTCGCGACGAGTTCCGCAGAACCGGGAGAGCCCGATTCAGTTACCAGTTCGTGTTCGATATTGAAGTCCAAGGCTGCACCGTTGAGCACATAGCCCTGGTAATCGATGCGCCCTGAATCCCCTACATTAAAGCTACCAACCAGCCCAGCGCCCAAATCGCGCCAAGCGGCTTTTACAGGCAAAACAGAAGCATCGCGATCAGTTAAAGTCCTGCGCGGGATATCCCAATAGTCATCATCATGTAGCAAGTTATATCGTCCGACTGGCACGAGTACGACGCCGCTCCGAATGCCGTGGTTCTCTGCAAAGTTAAATTGACCCCACGCCTGCTCGACTGAAATTTCGCCGCCTGCGTTGCCTTCTATAGTTTGCTTGAATGCGCTGCTACCAATTGCGCGCTCCGTTTGCTTTTCGGACTCAAGTTCGTGCAATCGCTCGTATTCGATTTCGCTATAAATTCGGATTCTCGGCGCAGGCTTGGCGTCAGTCGCAAGAACGAAACGACGAAACGTAAAACCCGCACCTGAACCGCTTGGTATCGCGTTCCCGCTCGAAATATCATTAGTTTCGAAACGTACAGACCCGTAGCCGCTCAGACGCACGCGATCATCGAAGAGGCTTATCTTGCTCTTTCCTCCTCTCCAATCAACATATTTGGCAGCCCTTGTATCTGAAGGTGCCTCTAGGGATTGTGGTTCGGATTTAGATTCCTCCGTCAGATCGCTCTGCCCCGATTTCTCGGAGCCCAATGTCTGCTCATTGTTCCCAGGGGTTGAGTGCGACGGAACAACTTGTCCTTGCGCGACGAGAGCCCGAAGACGTTCGACCTCAGCACGCAGAGCTTGCACGTCTTCTCTCAATTGTTTTACCGACTCGGCTTCACTGGCCGATTCGCTTCCAGCTTTGGAATAAGGCGTGACCTGTTGAGCCGAGACAAGAGATATGGCAACAAACAACAAAATCAGGACGCCAAGCACAGCCCAATGTGCCTGAGTTCTGCCACGTAGGATCGATCGCATATGCAACGAATAATGAGTCATGATGTTCCTAATAGAAGCTAGATGCAACTCAATTGCATGTATAATTAACTCTTCTATGCTCCTACTCTGAATCAATACCCGTCAAGATGTACAACGCAGATTTTGTTGCACTCCGGTTGCAACTAGATGCAACGCGGCCTTGATCGCAAAGGGCAATGTCCCTGAACCCGGTATAATCGCCTGCTTTGCAAACAGCCGTTGGGAGGCCCCCACTTGAAACTAATCCGCGCGAGCGTTTGCGCTGTTCTGATCCTTGCTCTGATTCAACCGTCATGGGCTCAAGCGCCTATTCCCGCTGCCCAACCATCCGGGGGGTTCTATGGATACACAGCGGTGTCCTCGAAAAATGAGCGGGAGTGGGAAAACAAATTTCGCGAAGGCATCTTGCAGGACAATCTGCGAGAAAGCATGCGTCGATTGAGTGCACGCCCCCATCACGTGGGATCGCCTTACGACAAGGAAAACGCAGAATGGATACTTTCGCGCTTCAAAGAGTTCGGATTCGATGCTCACATCGAAACTTTCCAGGTACTCTTCCCCACTCCGAAAGAGAGATTGATCGAGCTCATCGCTCCTATCAAATTCCGCGCGAAGATGCAGGAGCCCGTTCTGGCAATCGACCCAACTTCGAACCAAACTTCCGAGCAATTACCTACCTATAACGCGTACTCGATCGACGGCGACGTAACCGCGCCTCTTGTGTATGTGAACTATGGTCGCCGTGAAGATTATGAAGACCTCGATCGGTTGGGAATTTCTGTCAAAGGAGCGATCGTAATCGCTCGTTATGGCCGAGCATGGCGTGGGATTAAGCCGAAAGTGGCTGGCGAACGGGGAGCGGTGGGTTGCATTATCTACTCCGATCCCGCGGACGATGGCTATTTCCAAGGCGATGATTATCCGACTGGCGGTTATCGTCCCAAAGACGGCGTTCAGCGTGGAAGCGTTATGGATACCGACCATCCTGGCGACCCACTAACTCCGGGCGTCGGAGCGACAACAGAAGCGAAACGCCTCGCAATTCGTGAAGCAAGCACAATCACCAAGATTCCAGTTCTTCCTATTTCATATGCCGACGCGCTGCCGCTACTCAGCGCCCTGAAAGGACCCGTAGCCCCGGAGCAATGGCGCGGTGCGCTTTCAATCACTTATCACGTGGGGCCCGGCCCCGCTCAAGTCCATCTCAAAGTTGCTTCCAACTGGGATACCAAGCCTGTCTACGATGTGATCGCGACCATGAGAGGTTCCACTTCACCGGACCAGTGGGTACTGCGTGGCAATCATCATGACGCTTGGGTGAACGGAGCAGACGATCCGATTTCCGGAATGGTCACAGTGCTCGAAGAAGCCCGCATGCTCGGCGAACTGCATAGGCAAGGTTGGAATCCGAAGCGCACTATTATCTATTGCGCATGGGACGGGGAGGAACCAGGGCTGCTCGGCTCGACGGAGTGGGTTGAAACTCATCGCGAAGAACTTCAACAGCATGGCGTTGCGTACCTCAACTCGGACAGCAATGAACGGGGGTATTTCGATGCAGCCGGCTCGCACGATCTCGAGCATTTCGTTAATGACATTGCGCGGGAGATACCCGATCCGGAATCAAACATTTCTGTTGGACAGCGCGCACGTCTCAGGCGTATTGCCAATACGAAGTCGCAGGATGAGCGAGACCAAGTTCGCAAGAGGGCGGACCTTCGAATTGGAACCTTGGGAGATGGTTCGGATTACACACCTTTCCTTGATTTTGCAGGCGTCTCAGCCCTCGACGTTGGTTACGAAGGCGAAGCGGATGCTGATGCGTACCATTCCATTTATGACGATTTTTACTGGTACACACATTTCGTTGATCCAGAGTTCACGTATGGTCGGGTGATGGCCCAGACCGGTGGCACGATTGTCATGCGATTGGCGGATGCGGATCTGATCCCGTATGAATACACGGGCTTAGCAGACAATCTGGCCAAATACGTTTCCGATCTGGAGAAGTTTCTAAAAGACAAACAAGACGAAATCTCGGAGCGGAACCAGGAGATACGGGAAGGTCTTTTCTCCGCCACTGCAGACCCGAAGAAGAAATCGGTCGCGCCATCGGTCGAACCGGTTCCACCCTTCATCAATTTTGCGCCGCTTAAGAATGGCGTGGAGGCAATCAAGAGAAGCGCTGAGCGGTACCAAGCCGCACTCACCAAAGCTCGCGATTCAGGATTGCCGATAAATCAGACAGAACTCGAAGCCATCAATCTGAGCCTGATGAAAATTCAGCGGACATTCTTGACGCAGCCAGGACTTCCTCGTCGTCCATGGTTCAAGCATGCCATTTATGCGCCAGGCGCATACACTGGCTATGGTGCCAAGCCGCTGGCGGCAGTACGAGAGTACATGGATGAGAAGAACTGGACAGCTGCAGAAGGGCAAGTGCCCATACTGGGGAAGGTGATGCAGAATGTGGCTGCCGCAATTGATCAAACAACAGAGAACTTAGAAAAAGGAATGGCCCGGCCGCATTGAACGGCTGGGCGTGGTACTTTCACTTTTTCTCGTCTTCTTCAACCTTGAGATTATTTGTCACTGCGAAGACTCCAGGCACCGAGTTTGCCTGTACACCTGCGATCTGTTTATCCATGGCTCGCGCAACAACTCCTTCGAGCGTGACTTTTCCGTTGTTGACGATGATGTGAATCGGGGGAACAGCCCTCATCTGATATTGGTTGAGGGCTTCATTTCCGAAGATCGCTCTATAAACCGCAAGTCGAATGCGGTCGTCCATCGGCGACGTCGGTAGTACCTCAATATTGTTTGTGACTCTATTAACGCCCTCGATCTTCTTCACAACGTTCTCAGCGTCCGACTTCAGCGTCGGACGAGAGACCTGCCCCATCAGAGTGACCGTACCATCGGGCGCAACGGAGTAACTGAGGTTATCGAAGACGCCGTAGAACGGCAGCATGACGAGTTCGTGATGAACTTCCCGAACGATGCGATCGACACTCTTTTCGTTCAAAGCTCCTGGTTGCATGCTCTGTGTGGATTGCGCGGTTTGCGCACTTGCAGCCAGGCATATCAACGCGGCGCTAATGCATGCCATGAATGAAAGCCTCATGGTGTAAGTCATATTTCCTCTCAGCTTAAGGGCGTTGTTTTTACAGCTGCCCGCTTCATCCTTTTGGACGTTTGAGGCACCGGGAATGTTGCCTTCTAACCAGCATGGATGGCTGCCTTCTTCAGAAGTTTAGGCCACACCTTGACTCGATGGCGGGTATTGCCGGCGGGGCACACGTTAAGCGTAAGAAGAACTGCAAGCGTTCGGAAGAGTTCTGGCATTTCTCGATGCTGGGCACCCGCCTTAGTCTGAAGTTCAAGCCGTGCAAACCATAGAGCTCCGTGGCATCTGTCGTCACCTGAGACTAGGCAATTTGTCCCCGCGGCAAAAGCGGGACCTAGGGGTGTGGCTCCCGATCTCCTTCTGAATCCGTGCGGGTACTGTCAGAGCCAGGACTATTGGATCGATCGTCGCGCTCAGCAGGGGTACGTCCAAAACCGCCTCGATCATCATCTTCGCGCGAGGAATCATTACGCCAATTTCGAGGTTGTTCCGGCTCTTGACCGCGTCGGATCCAAGTTGAATATCCTGGACGTATCAGAACGGGTGCCGTGCCTGAGCGCATCCCCAGTACCTCTACAACGCCTTCATACACCTCAACGAATGTTCTGTTCTCTTTATTTACCTCGACTTCAAAGCGTGTGCCTCGCACGGTGATCACCGCGGTAGGTGTACCCATCCGGAAAGAGGGAGTGTTGCTAAGACGTTTCTGAATCTTGGTCAATACTTTCCCGACCAGAAGCTCGAAGTAGTAGCGGGGCCCAGTCTCAGGGCTCTTGAGCACCACCCGAGTCTTTGATTTCACCAGTACTTGCGAGCCATCCGAGAGATCAAGAAGAAGACTCCCGTTTCCAGTTTCGATGGAGGTTTCCGGCTCGAGCTCGATTCCGCTCTTGACTTCGATCGGTTCTCCCTTCGGGGATTGCAGAGTGACCTTTCCTTTCGACTCCGCCACTTTCGCCGAACCAAGCGTGAGAACAATCGTCTCGGGCGTCTGTCCTCCAGCGACTGCGATCAATAAGAATAAAATCGTTGCAGAGCTAATGGATCCGAACCTTTTCATGCTGCTCTCCCACCTCAATCGTGCCTGCAGAGTTCGGCAGATGGATCTGAAAGATCATCACGCGATCTTGACTCTCTGCTCTGACCCAGCCTCCATGCTTCTCTGCGATTCTTTTTACGAAGGCCAAACCCAGCCCCCAACCGTTTTGTCCTGATTCGACGCTGGGCGCGCGGTAGTATGCGTCGAATAGGCGAGGAATTTCAGCCGATGACACTGACATGCCTTCATTCTGAACGGAAATCACGACATGGTTTTCCGCTTGCGAACAAGTTATGCGAACTTCTGTCTGCGGACGGCCGTACTTGATCGCATTGCTCACGAGGTTCAGCACTGCTCCGCTGATCAGTGGCGCGTCGCCGACAAAAGTAATCGGCTCTGGTACGTATGCAACCAGAGCCATCCCAGCCGATCCTGCCATGGGTTTCAATATGGCGAGGACCTGTTCCACCAGCCCTTCAAGATCGATGACGTGGGATGCGATAGGCTTCGCTCCCGCGTCGAGTCGGAGAACGTCGAGATAACTGCCGATCAAAGCCAGGAGGCGCTGACTCTCTCGATAGATTGTTTCAGGGGCCCCTTCTGCTGTGGACGCGACAGGATCGTGCATAATGAGTTCCGCAAAACCTTGGATAGCCGCTAATGGTGTTCTTAGTTCGTGGGTGATAAAGCCCAACGCCTCCGATCGAGCACGGTCTCTTTCGACGCGATTCCGCAAACTGCTGAGGGTCACAATGGTGCCGCCGCGCGGTGACAAGGACGTATATGGCAGTGGCCCAGTGCGCATCAGGTATAGGTCATGTCCGACGAAAACTTCTTGCTCTTTTTGTGACTCCTTGGAAGAAGCAGGCACTTCGGGGTTATCGACGAGTTGCGAACGCAGGGCAGATAAAGTTAGCCGATTACCAGGACGGACCCCCAAGATCATGGCGAAAGCTTTATTCGTCAACAGAAGGTCGCCGGAGTCGTCGAAGATGGCGATCGCATCCTGGGTGGCTTCGAGCAAAGCCTCATAAAGTTCATATCTCGAGCCAAGTCTTGTCTGCAGCTCTCCTAAGGCGTTGATCCGGAGGGTGAGATCCAGTGTTTTCGAATCCGGATCGTCAGGCGAATTAGTTTTTCCGAGCAGGGATTGAAGGCTATCGAGTTGTCGCCCCACGCTTCGTTCGACAAGAGCAAGATCAACGGTGGAAACCAGTATTGGACCAAGCACGACTCCCAGCATGATTGGGCCGATTGGCAGGATTACCGAAAAGAAAACGAAAATTGTCAGACCGACGATGTACACCATAGCCATCATTGTCGGGAGTGTGATCAGAGAAGCGAGCCCACGCCAACGTCGAGAAGTGAGTACGATTCCTGC
>Ga0310810_10001029_pt1 | contig 28388 bp, 19 predicted proteins | sample NCmetagenome_FD_207641 | JGI IMG/M metagenome (GOLD analysis project Ga0310810, IMG submission 207641) | Soil microbial communities from experimental microcosm in Duke University, North Carolina, United States - NC | ecosystem: Engineered > Artificial ecosystem > Soil microcosm > Unclassified ...
GCTCGACGCACACGCCGTCCCACAGCATGCGCGTCCGGCAGACGTTGATGTCGCCGCGCGCGACCGCGATGATGCCGTCGCGCCGCAGATCGGGATTGGTCAGGTCGGCCTCGAACACCGCGTTGTCCGCGCTGACGGTGGAGCTGAGGAGCAGCGGTTGCTGCCCGTACAGGAACAACTCCAGGCGCGACAGGAATCGAGTGCCGTCGTGATAGAGGCCTTCTTCGCTGGCCTCTTTCGGCACGATGTCGCCGCGCGCGTCGAACACGCCGAACGAGTCACCGTGCTTGAGGACGCGTAGCGGCGTTATCGGACGCTCGGAGTCCGCGATGATCTGGAACCGTTGATCGAACAGTTCGACCGGGGCGTCCGTGCCGGCGTCAGGCGACAATACCGGCACCGGCCGCGCTGGACGTGAGCTGTCGATAGAGTCGAACATACGCGGATGCCATGCGCGATGCGCTGAAGCGACGCGTGAACGCGTCGCGACAGGCACGGCGATCCAGTGTATGCACTCGACACGCGGCGTCAATCGCCTGATCCATATCGTCAACCACGAAGCCCGTCACACCGTCCTCGATAATCTCAGCCACTGAACCTCCGCGATACGCAACAACCGGTGTGCCACAGGCCAGCGCTTCGATCATCACGAGACCAAACGGCTCAGGCCAGTCGATGGGAAACAGCAGTGCCCGGGCGTTGCCAAGGAACGCGCTCTTCTGCGCGTCGGTGATCTCTCCGATGAACTCGATCAGCGGATGCTCCATCAGCGGCGCGATCTCGTTCTTGAAGTAGAGGACGTCGGTCGGATCGATCTTCGCGGCGATCCGCAGGGGCCACCCGCAGGCCTTGGCGATCGCGATGGCGCGATCCACTCTCTTCTCGCGCGAGATGCGTCCGAGAAAGGCGAAATACGACCCGGGCTCTCCCTGAAACTGGAAGTCTCGCTCGGGAAATCCGTGGTGCACCGTGCCGACCCAGTTCTGGCGAGGCAGCGGCGCGCGTTGCGCATCAGAGATCGAGGCGAGTGGCAGGTCGCCGAATTCTTCGTAGAGCGGCACCAGGTCGGGCAGGTCGAGACGGCCATGCATCGTCGTGAGATGCGCGGTGTTCATCCGGCGTGCGAGCGGGAAGTGCAGCGGTGCGACGTGATAGTGAATGATGTCGAAGTCCCTCGCGCGCTGCGTGACGTGCTCGAGCATCAGCATGTGAGCGGACAGCGGATCGACGCTGCCGGCCAGACGCTGCGCCTGCTCGCACACTGGCACCAGCATCGCGGTTGTCTGCGAATCACCGCTCGCAAAGAGCGTGACCGCATGTCCCTGACAGACGAGCTCGTCGGTCAGCACTGAGACGACGCGTTCTGTTCCTCCGTAGAGCTTGGGTGGAACACTTTCACTCAGCGGTGCAACTTGCGCTATCCGCAGCTTCCCCGATGGCCCCAAAAACATTGGTCACTCGCTCCCCGTATTGACCCGGTGCAAGTGACATGCCCCAGCTACTGCAGAGGAACGGCCCACCCTGGAATCGAGCTACCGCTTCTTCGATGACGCACGGCGCGCTGGGACCTTGGCCCCCTTCTCGCGCGCCTCACTCAAACCGATCGCGATCGCCTGCTTGCGACTCTTGACGGTGCGACCCGATCCGCTCTTCAGGCTCCCCTTCTTCCGACGTCGCATTGCGGACGCAACACGCTTTGAAGCCGAACGACCATACTTCGCCATCATGCACCTCCATCGCCGTTCGGTGCACGGAGCGTTCCAGAAAATATATGAGTTTCAGGAGTCCTCAGTCCCCGGTCTCCAGTCATCAATGGATCGAGCCAGCTTGAGGTAACTGTGGACCGGAGACCGAGGACCGTGGACTAGATCTCGCGCGTCATCTCGATCATCGTGCGCCGGAAGCCCAGTCGCTCGAAGAGCCGTTGCGCAGCGTCATTCCGCTGCGCGGTCCCCAGCACGACTCTCGGCGCGCCGCGTTCGCGCAACCATCCAATCGCGGCTTCCATCAGCAAGGTGGCTACGCCTGAGCGGCGGCCGCTCTCGTCCACGACGATGTCATGAATGAAGCCGCATGCCTCGCGCAGTTCTTTCCAGGACTGTGGCTCGAGCGCCGCATACACGTATCCGACGATGGAAGACTCGCGCTCAGCAACAAAGACGACGACGTCTTCCTCGCGCAACTGGGTGCCGAGAAACCACGCGTAGCCTTCTTCAGGATGACTGCCCGGTGCCATGAACCGGAGAGGGTCGAACTGATAGTGCGTGCGCAGGAGCAACGCGCCGAGGCGGCCTAGCGCAGGGAGATCCACCTTCGTCGCTCGTCGAATCGCGATGGCATCGGGCATGAACTGAGATTACACGCCAACGACTCCGGACTGATCCGGGATGAGCGCCGCCCGCCCGGTCTTTTCCGCCGGCGGCTCCGGCGCGGTCACGGCGGTCACGACGACGGTACCGGCCGGTCCAGTGATCACGGCGAGCTTATCCGTCTGCGTGCGGTTGAGAATCACGTCAACGAGCGTGGTGGTGTTGGGAAAGAGAAGGTCGGGATCTCCGGTGGCAGGCGCCGCCGGATCGTAGGCGACGAAGGTGCTTTTCATGTATTTGACGTCCGGCAGCGCGCTGACACCGGTCACCTCGAGAACAAGCTTGGCATTCTCGGCCTTCAAGCTCTGGTGGAATTCACCGAGGTTGCTGCAGTTCATCATGACCACGCGGTGAGACCGCGTCGTCGAATGGGTCGTGATGTGCGATTCGAAGTCCTCGTCGAACTTCATGGTCAACGCCTGGTGCGGCTTGTTGTCCTTCCCGAGCACGTAGAAGTCGATGAAGTAATCCTCGACGAGCTGATCCACGTCATCGCGCACACGGAAGAAGAACTGCTGATATTTCGCCCTTCGCTCCTGCGGCATCCGCGCGTAGTTGGTCTCCGAGACCTTGTCGAACGTGCCGGCCAGCGCCACGTATTCCTCGAGCGTCGTCTTCTTCTTCATGACGGAGAGCGCAATCGCGCCTGGCCCGTTGGCGTCCAGGAAACCTGGCGTCGCAGGATTCACGATGCTGCCGTGATTGAACCCGGAGAACACGGCGAACGGGATCCGTTCGAACTTGCTGTTCTGCCACCAGAGGAGCGCGGGGCCGCTCGTCCGGAAATCGAGTGAACATGCGCGCGTATTGAGCGACGTGCCAGCGATGCGAACAGTGCCATCGGTGCCAAGCAACCCACGCTGCTTCACGAGCTTGGCCTCGATACCTCCGTACGCTTCGCCCGCGGCGAAGACGAATGGATAGCAGCGCTGAGATTCTTTGCGCTTGTCGCTGAAGTAGGACGCGTCACCGTGCAGGTCGTAGTTGAACGAGAGATCCCACTGGAAGGGACTTGCCGGCTCGAGCCCACGCAGGACGACCTTGCCCGATTCGAGAAAGTCCTCCTTGTGCGAATTGGAGTTGAAGAACGTGGTTCTGAACTTGCCGAGGAACGACTGCCCGAGGCCAGCCAGGTCCGATCCGAAGTTCGCCGGCGCGAAGCAGAACAAACGATCGATCGGGCAATCCTCGTCCAGCCGCCGCCGGCGATTCCGTTCGGCGTGCAGCGCGAGCCACGCGCGAACAACAAGGGAGCCGGTGCTATGGCAGACGACATCGATGCGCTGGCCCTTGAGGCGGATGCGATGATCGGCGTCGAGCTTGTCGGCGAAGTCATGAAACGTCGCCTGGTCGTCCATGCTGCTGTAATCGAGGTAGAACACGTCGTCACGGGCGTAGACGCCCTGCTTCACCAGGAAGTCGCCGAGCGCGGTAAAGCTCGTCGACCCGTCAGAGTACCCGTGAACAATCAGCAGCTTGTCGGCCATTGCGAACCCCGCTCGTCAAGGAACATTGATGTGAATCTCGGCGCCGTACACCATCGTGCGATCCAGATCCCGGGCCGCCCACTTCATGAGCGTCGCGGAATCCTTTTTGACGACCGCATCGTGTACAGACTTGCCATTGACCGTGACACGAACCGGCTGACTCATCTCCACGACATCCGGTGAGATCAGCAGAGTAAACGCCTGCACACCTCGACTCCGAACATCGAAGGTGTTGCCGCGCCGCACGACGTCAACACGGCCGGACGGCTTCTCGCGTCCGAAGAGCTGACGCTCCATGATCGGCGTCGGGGAGAACGTGTTCACATCGTCGAGCACGACATCCGAGCCACGCTTGCCGAGTCGATCGATCACCAGCCACCGGAACCGGTTGTAGTGGTCAGTGCGCTCGGTCTCCCATGAAATCTTTTCGGGATGGGCCACGCGGTGATGCTCGGCTAGAAACGCCTCGAAGCGCGCGCGTTCCTGCGGCCACCAGCTCACGTCGTGACCTGCGTCCGGGTAGACCTGGAACTGCAGTGTCGCCCCGGTGCGCTTGAACATCTCGATGATCGGCGCCACCGATGCAGCCGGATAGAGCGGGTCGCGGCCGCCGTTGACGATCCGGAGTGGGCAGTTGAAGAGATTGCCGGAATAGAGTTGCCCGTCGGCGCCGGTGTCGGGGTTGGCGATGACTGCCGGATGACCGTTGAGCGGGATGCACGCCGACCAGGGCGTCGCGTATCGCATGGCCAGGTAGTAGACACCGGTGCCGCCGTCGGAGATGCCGGTCACATATACGCGCGATTCGTCGATGTTGTAGTCATGCTTCACACGTTCGATCAGCCTCATGAGGTTCTCGAGCTGATCGGGTGTCCACCATGCCGAGTCGAACCACGCGCGCGGCTGAAGCACGAGCTCGCCGTCGCTCACGATGCGGTTGTTCAGCGGGCGCGCGGGAGGCTCGCCCGGCCCAGGCGGCTGACGACCGACACCGCCGTGCAGGCTGACGCGTAACGGCCACGCCCTCGAGGCCTCGTAGTTCGCAGGCACATCGAGCACGTTATCGAGAGCCATGCCTCCGACTCTTGACGGCAACTCTATTCGCCCGGTCTTCTGATTGCCGTACGTGTGGCCCTTCTTCAATCGCTCGAGCACGTCGTCGAACGCGGCGCCGCTGGCCGCGACCTTGCGACCGGCATCTTCGCGACTGCTTTCACCGCTGGCATTCCAGTACGCCTGCATCGCTCCGTCGAGAGCCGTCCGGGGCGCCGGCGTCTGCGCGCCCAGGAGCCAGACCGACGCCGCCCCCACGAGACTGGCAATCAACTCGTGCTGTCGCATGCGGACTGATTGTATTCACAACTCGTTGAAACGAGGGGCTTACAGCGGGAGATCGAGGGCCAGGGACCAGGACTTGCGGATTCAAACAGCTGTTTGATACGCTTGTTTGACACGCCATGAAACGAGCGATTCCACTTCTCGTCCTCCTCGTCGTGGTCGGCGGCGCCTATTGGTACACCAGCCGCCCGGTCACCAGCCTGGTCCTGACCGGCATCGTCACCACGAATCACATCGTGGTCAGCCCGCAGATCACCGGACGGCTCGACAAACTGATGGTCGCTGAAGGCGACGTCGTGAAAGCCGACCAATTGCTGGCCATCCTCGAACCGGACGAACTGCGTCAGGAACGGGCGTTCTACTCCTTCAGCGCCGAAGGCATGGGATCGCAGGTGCAGGAGAGCGAGGCCGCCGTTCGGCTCCAGGAGCGCATGACGACCGATCAGATCGCGCAGGCCGAGGCAAACCTCGAAGCGACGCGCTCGCAGGAAGCCGCGGCGCAGGCAGAATTCGACAACGCGAAGATCGCGTACGAGCGCGCGCAGCGCATGATGAAAGATGCGATCGGTACGCAGGAGAGGCTCGACGAGTCGAAGACCGCGTACGAGGTCAGCAAGTCCAAGTTGGCCGCTCTCGCGAAGCAGATCGACGCGCAGCGCGCGGCCGTCGCACTGGCCAGGTCTCAGGGCGAGCAGATCACAATCCGGCGGAATCAGCTGCAGACGAATCGGAAGCAGCAGGCCGCCGCGACGGCGCAGCAGGCGAAAGCCGATGTGCGCCTGGCCTATACCCAGATTCACGCACCCATCAGCGGCATCGTCGATGTGCGAGCGGCGCTCGCCGGCGAGGTCGTCACGCCGGGGCAACCGATCGTGACGCTCGTCAATCCTGATGACCTGTGGGTGCGAATCGACGTCGAAGAAACCTACATCGATCGCGTTCGTGTCGGCGACACGTTGACGGTCCGGCTTCCCTCCGGCGAGGAGCGGCAGGGCACGGTGTTCTACCGCGGCGTCGATGCCGGCTACGCGACGCAGCGCGACGTCAGCCGCACCAAGCGCGATATCAAGACGTTCGAACTTCGTCTGCGTGTCGACAACACCGATCGCCGTCTCGCGGTGGGGATGACGGCTTATGTTGTGTTGCCGTTGATTTGATTCGTGATTCGGGATTCGGGGACTCGGGATCCGGGATCCGGGATTCGGGATTCGGGATTCGGGATTCGGAAGACCAGAGACAGAGACCAAAGCCCAGAGCATGACTGACGCAATCGAAGTCCGCGACATCGTGAAGAAGTTCGGCGACTTCACGGCCGTCGACCACATCAGCTTCTCCGTGAAGGCGGGAGAGATCGTCGGCCTCCTCGGTCCGAATGGCGCCGGCAAGTCGACCCTCATTCGCATGATGGTCACGCTGCTGACTCCGACGTCGGGGACGGTGCTCATCAACGGCTTCGACGTGGTGCGGCAGTCCGACGATGTCCGTCGATCGATTGGTGTCATTCCGCAGTCGATGACGAGCGACCTCGAGCTGAGCGTCGAAGAGAACCTGCTGATCTTCGCGAAGCTCTATGGCGTGTCGCGCGACAAACGCACCCGGCTCATTCGCGAGCTGCTCGAAGCCGTCGAACTGACCCAGTGGGCCGACAAGCCCGTGAAGAACCTCTCGGGCGGCATGCGCCGGCGCGTCGAAATCGCCCGCGGCCTCGTCCACGAGCCGCGCATCTTCTTCCTCGACGAGCCAACGACTGGACTCGATCCGGTCTCACGCACCGCGGTGTGGCACATGCTGCAGAAGATCAAGTCGCAGCGCGATCTGACGGTGCTCATCACCACGCACTACATGGACGAAGCCGACAAGCTGTGCGATCGCATCGCGATCGTCGATCACGGCAAGCTCGTCGCGCTCGACACACCGCGCGCGCTCAAGGCGTCGATCCCCGGGCGGGAAGCGGACACGGTCACGCTGGATGACGTGTTCGTGCACTACGCCGGACACGACCTCCGCGACGCGCTGCAGGCCCCGTCGGCAGCCGACAGCCCATTTGTCATGAGGCGCTAGATCATGCATCGCACCTGGGCCATCGTTGAACGCGAGCTGCGCCGGTTCCGGCGCAGCCCGATGCTGATCGTCATGTCGATGATCTTCCCGCTGCTCCAGCTCGTCGTACTGGGGTATGCGTTCGGCGGCAACGTCAAGCATCTGCGGCTGGCGATCGTCGATCAAGATCACGGCGTCCCCGCGGTGAAAATGCGCGAGCTGGCGGGAGCGGTCTCGGCGGGTGCGCGAACGCTCGACCTGCTCGAATACTCGGATCCGGGCGACGCGCTGTCGGACCTGAGAAATGGTCTCGTCAACGGCGTGCTCGAGATTCCTCCTGACTTCTCACGCCGGGCCCTGACCGATCAGCAGCCACGCGTCGCGCTCATCTCCGACAACACGGACACGTTCGTGTCGGCCACGCTGGCAGCGACCGTGAATTCGCTGGTAGGAGCCTTCAATACACCGGTCACGGTGCAACGGGTCATGCCGGTCGCCAGCCTGGACGTGGTCGAGGTCTACCCGTACGTGCCCTATATCCAGTACCTGCTCCCGGGCTCGATCACGATGTCGATCTTCATGATGGTGATGATCGGCGGCGGCATCATCTTCATCGACGACAAGGCGCGCGGGTTGCACGAAGGCTACCTCGTGACGCCGATCACGAAACTGGAACTGGTGGCCGGCTTCAACATCTCCGGCACGATCAAGGCGGTTCTCGCGGGTGCCGTCATCACCGTCATCGGTTCGCTGATCGCGGGCGTGCCCAACCCGCTCGACCCGATTCGCCTGCTGCGGATGATGCTCGTGATCACCCTGACGTCGTTCGCGCTGATCAGCCTGATGTTCCTGCTGATGGTGCGCGTCACCGATCCGTTGTTGCCACGGGCGACGTTCGGCGTCCTGAACACGGTGCTCTATTTCCCGAGCGGCGCCGTCTACCCGCAGGCTGGCTTCCCCGACTGGATGCAGGCAATCGCCGTCGTCGATCCGTTCACCTATGCGGTGCACGCGTTCAAGAGCCTGCTGCTGAAAAACACCGGGTTCGACGCCATCTCGTACGACCTGCTCTTCCTGCTGCTGTTCTCCACCGTCGCGATGACGGCGGCCACTGCCCTCTTCAAGAGAACGCTGTAAGGCATGCAGGGGCAAGACAGGGAAACTCGCGAGCGGCTGCTCTCAACAGCCGAACGGATGTTCGCCGAGCGTGGTTTCTCGAAAGTCACGATTCGCGAAATCTGTAAGACCGCGCGCGCAAACGTCGCAGCCGTGAACTATCACTTCAACGGCAAGAAGGGGCTGTACGACGAGGTCGTGCGATCGGCCATCAAGACGATGCAGACGACGACCGAGGCGATTCGTGAAGCGGGCTCAGGGCGTCCTGGCGACGAGCAGCTCGCCGCGTATATTTCGATCTTCCTCAAGCGTGTCGTCGCGGCCCGTGACAGCTGGATTCACCAGCTCATGATGCGCGAGCTGTCCGATCCGACGCCGGCGCTCGACCTCGTCCTGAAGAAGGTCGTGCAGCCGCGCATGGCCTATCTGCGTGAAGTCCTGGCGGCGATGTTCGACTGCGACTCAGACGATCCCCGTGTCGAGCGGTGCTCGATGAGCATACAAGCGCAATGCCTGGCGCTCCTCTCGCATCCCGTCGCAGCACTGCGCCCGAAGGCGATGACCGATCGCGAGCTCGATCTGATGGCGCAACACATCGCTCAGTTCTCGTTGGGCGGCGTGCGCGCGATCGCAAAGACGCGATAGTCTGCCGGCCCCGGTCCCGAATCCCGAATCCCGAATCCCGAATCCCGGATCCCGAGTCCCGTTAGGAATGCACCCCCGGCGCCTCATGCCCGGTGCGCGTGACGTACTCGTCGTACGACCCGGGATAGAGGTGCGGCTGCGTCTCTACACCGCTCTCGCCCCCCAATTCGACGACACGATTGCTGAGGCCACGCAGGAACGCCCGGTCGTGCGATACGAAGAGCATCGTTCCCTCGAAGTCCTTCAACGAGTCGATGAGCATCTCCTTCGTGAAGAGGTCGAGGTGATTGGTCGGCTCGTCGAGGACGAGGAAGTTGGGCGGATCGAGCAGCATGCGCGCGATCACCAGTCTCGTCTTCTCACCGCCGGACAACGCGCGGATCTTCTTGTCGATGTCGTCGCCGGAGAATTGAAAGGCGCCGGCGAGATTGCGGAGGACGCCGATCGATTCGTCGGGAAAGTCACGCTGCAGTTGTTCCTCGATCGTCAGGTCAGGATCGAGGAGGTCGAGCGCCTGCTGCGCGAAGTAGCCCATCTTCAGGCTCGCACCGAGCCCGACCTGCCCTGAGTCCGGTGCCAGCACTCCGGCAACCATTCGCAGCAGCGTGGTCTTCCCCGCACCATTCCGCCCCATCACGCACCATCGCTCACCGCGCCTGATGGTCATGCTGAGTCCGTCATGCACCACGCGATCGCCGTACGCCTTCGAGACGCTCTCGAGCACGGCGACCTGATCACCCGACCGCGGCGGCTGACGAAAGTCGAATCGCACGACCTTTCGTTTCTTGGGAAGCTCGATCTTCTCGATCTTGTCGAGTGCCTTGACGCGACTCTGCACCTGCGCGGCCTTGGCCGCGTGGGCCGAGAAACGCTCGATGAAGCGCTGCTCCTTCGCCAGCATCGCCTGCTGCCGCGCATAGGCGGCCTCGCGATTCGCTTCGCGGATGGCGCGCTCGCGTGCGTAGAAGTCGTAGTTGCCCGAGTAAACTGTGATCTCGCCGTCGTCGATCTCGGCGATCTTGCCCACCACGCGGTTCATGAACTCGCGGTCGTGCGACGTCATGAGCAACGCGCCCTGGCGCGACTTCAGGTACGCCTCGAGCCACACGATCGATTCGATGTCGAGGTGGTTGGTCGGTTCGTCCATCAGCAGAACGTCGGGCGAGCCAAGCAGCACACGCGCCATGGCAACGCGCATCTTCCACCCGCCCGACAGCAGACCGACATCACCCTCGATTCGCGCATCGTCGAATCCGAGGCCGTGGAGAACCTCACGGGCCTGCGCTTCGAGACCGTACCCTCCGAGGTGCTCGTACTCCTCCTGCACCTCGCCGAAGGCGGCAAGGATCCGGTCCATGTCGTCCGCCTTCGCCGGATCGGTCATGTCGTGCTGAAGCGCTTCGAGCTGGTGATGCAGGATGCCAAGGCGGCCGCTGCCCGCGATCGCCTCGTCGAGCACCGATCGCCCCGACATCTCTTCGACGTCCTGCCGGAAGTAGCCAATGGTGATCTTCTTCGGCACCGACACGTCGCCCTCATCAGGCATCTCTTCCCCGACGATCATGCGGAAGAGCGTGGTCTTGCCCGCGCCGTTCGGGCCGACGAGCCCGACCTTCTCACCGGGATTGAGCTGGAACGAGGCATCGACGAAGAGCACTTGACGGCCGTATTGCTTGCTCACACGGGAGAGCGAGATCACACGAGCATCTCCCCCTGGCCGACGAGGACGGCTTCTCCGCCGACGCGCACGCGGCTGATCGCGCTGCGGTCGCCGTCGATCGAGATGTGAATGCGGCTGGCGCGTCCCATGGCTGCGCCTTGGAGGCTGACCATCCCCTGAGCGGCCTCGCCGGCGACGACTCCGTGATGGACGAGGTAACACCCGAGCGGACCGCTGGCACTACCCGTCGCCGGATCCTCGACGATGCCGAACTCGGGCGCAAACATCCGGCTATAGGCCGTCTCGGTGGAACCCGCTTTGTCGGTTGAGAACATGAAGATTGCGCGATCCAGCTTAGTCGCAGCGGCGAGTCTCCGGAAAGCGGCCGCGTCGCTGATTGCCCGATCGACAGCCGCGCGGTCGCGCAGGGGCACCAGCAGAAACGGGACGCCGCATGAGACCTCTTGCACCGGAAGTCCATCCACCAGATCAGCCGTCTTCAACCCGAGCGTAGCAGCCACGGCGGCGCGATCCGCCACGATCGGCCCGAACTCGGGCACCGACTGCGTCATCCACGCGAACCGGAGAGCTGTACCGTTCCACTCGAGATCGACCGGCACCGGTCCGATGTTGAGACCGAACACGAATCGAGCGGAGCCTGGACGTATGACGCCGGCGTGTGCGAGCGCGAACGTGCTGCCGATCGTCGGATGTCCCGCCATCGGCATCTCATTCATCGGCGTGAAGATGCGCATGCGAATGTCGGTATCGGACCGTTCGGCGGGCAGAATGAATGTGCTCTCCGAGAAGTTCATCTCGCGCGCCAGCCGCTGCATCCTGGTGAGGTCGAGCCCGCGCGCATCCGTGAAGACCGCCAGCTGGTTACCGAGCAGCGCTTCGCCTGTGAACACATCGTAGTGAAGATATGGGAGAGGCATACTCAAAGAATATGGCGACCGCGATGAGCGGTTGTGAGCCGGACAAGGACTACCGCGGCTAACATAGAGGCACTCCTATGCCGACCTCAGACGAACTGCTCGAACTGGCGAACCAGTGCGCGGCCAAACTCGAAGAAGAGGGCTATCTTCGGCACGTACCGTCGTTTTCCGACGCCGAAGAACAGTGCGAAACCGAGTACGAAAATCTCCTTCAGGCGATTCACGAAGACGAGTTGTTCGCGCCGGTTGACATTCAGCGTCAGGAGCAACTGGTCGAACTGATTGCGTCAGCGCTGCCCGAGGACAAGCGCATGCTGATTGTGGAACTCGCCGACAATCACGCGCGCCATGTGTGGCTGCAACAAGAGGGCGCATATCACCTCGGGCTCGCCGTCGGACGTCGGCTTCGGAAGCTGACATAGCGACTTTCCACAAACTTGTAAGGTCGCAGTTCGCGATCTGCACACATTGTAGAAACGCGGGCGAGACGGCGATCGTCTCGCAGCGATTTATCTCGATTTTTCCTGGCGTGCGAACGCGCCCTTACGGCGTATGTTTTGCACAGCGGCTGACCCATGAATCCCGCTACACCTATGCGCGCTGAGGATCTGGGGAGGCTCGTCGAACGCGTTCGCGGCGAGTTCAACGAAATGCCGGGTTTGCAACTCACCGAAGCCCAGGCTGCGCGGCTCTGGGGACTGGAACCCACGGCATGCCGAGGGGTAGTCGAACTGCTCGTGGGCGCCGCGTTTCTCCGGCGGACCTCGAACGGACGCATCGCGCGGGTCGGGAGGTAGCTCCCTAGTGGCGAGCCCTCTTGGCCTTCAACAAATCACCCGCACGTTCGGCCGCTTCCCGCACCAGGAATCCCATCTTCGGATGAGAGGACTCCATATCGGGGTCTGTCCCGCGTTCGCGTAGTTCCTCGGACGTCGTCGGCCCGATCGACGCGACGACGCATTTTCGAAGCCCCTGAATCACCGCCTCGTGCAGTCCCATCGTCTCCGCCACATTGAGCAGATGGACGGCTTGCGTTGCGGTGGTGAAGAGCACGACGTCGATCTCGCCCCCGGCGACCGCGCGGCATGCCGCGCGAAGCGGCTCCAGATCCTCGGGCAACGCCCACTGATAAACAGGGACAGCGGTCACCGTGGCTCCACGCTCGCGAAGCCCAGTCAGCAGGTCAGGATTTGAGACGCCGTATTCCTGCACTGCGACTCTCAGTCCCTTCAAAGGCACTTCGTCGGCTCGGCTGTCGAGGGCCGAGAGGAGCTCGCGCCACGTGTTGGGCTCGGGCGCCACGAGCCAGACGGGAACCTGCACCTCTCGTAGTGCAGCGACAGGCTTGGGGCCTCTCGCGGCGATCCTCGATCGACGCAACGCTTCGATGAAGCTGTCGCGACTCCCTCGAACCTGCTCGACCGTGGCGATGAGCGCGCGTGTACCGACGCCCGTCAGCAGGACGACGAGATCGAACTCGCCGCGCTCGAGGCGGTCGGCAAATGCGATCGCTTCTATATTCGATTCGAGGGGAACTTCGCGCATGGAGGGAGCCGACGTAGGCTCCCCCCCATAGGTCGTGACGAGTGTGGCCAGTTCCCGAGCCCGGCGGCTTTCGAGAACTAAGACACGTAGACCATCGAACGCCACTGTGAATCAGTCCCTCTCAACTATTCGCTCATGTGCAGGTAGGCTTCCTCGCCGTGCATTGTCACGTCGAGGCCCGTCGCCTCATCGGCGGCGCTCGCACGTAGCGGGATGAACAGCGAGATCAGCTTGAGAAGGATGAAGCTTACAACGCCGCTGTAGACAATCGCGGTCAACACAGCCGCGGCCTGGATGCCGACCTGACCAGGGTTGCCGTGCAGCGCGCCGTCGAAGACACCGTTGATCGCCTTGTCCGCAAAAACACCGGTCAGAAGCGCGCCGACTGTCCCGCCGACGCCGTGCGCGGCGACGACGTCGAGGGAATCGTCGAGCCCCGTCTTCACGCGAATGATGAGTGCGAGGTAGCTCGGCACTGCCGCGATGCCACCGAGCACGATGGCACTCATCGGGCTGATGAATCCCGCTGCCGGAGTGATGGCAACCAGTCCCACCACGATCGCCGTCGCGGCTCCAACCGCCGTCGGCTTACCCGAGCGCATCATGTCGAGGAAGGTCCACACGACAAGCGTCGCGGCGGGCGCCAGCATCGTTGTCACGAATGCGAGTCCCGCAATCGGGCTGGCCGCGAGGGCGCTGCCCGCATTGAACCCGAACCAGCCGAACCAGAGCAGACCGGCACCGAGCAGTACCGTCGGGATGTTGTGCGGCAGGATCGAGGCGTGACCGTAGTCGGAACGCTTTCCGACCACCAGCGCCGCCACCAGCGCCGCGGCGCCGGCGTTGACGTGCACGACCGTGCCGCCGGCGAAATCCCATGCGCCCATGTCGGCGAGCCATCCGCCGCCCCACACCCAGTGCGCGACCGGCGCATAGACGACGACCGACCACAGGCAGATGAAGAGGAGATACGCGGAGAACCGCATGCGCTCGACGATCGCTCCGGAGATCAGCGCCGCCGTGATGATGCAGAACGTCGCCTGGAAGGCCATGTAAAGCGCGTGGGGGATCGTGATCGGTACCACCGCGCCCGCCGCATCCAAGCCGACACCATTCAGGAACGCGAGCGACATGTCACCCAGCCAGTTGTTGCCCGGCGTCAGCGCAAGGGAATAACCGACCACCGCCCACAACACACCAACGAATCCTAATGAGATGAAACTCATCATCATCGTGTTCAGTGCGTTCTTGCTGCGAACAAGCCCGCCGTAGAAGAAGGCCAGGGCTGGCGTCATCAGCAGGACCAGGGCGGTCGAGATCAACATCCACGCGGTGTCAGCTTGATTCATGCACTCACCTCTCTAGGAGCGACTTTTGCGGTTGGGGGTGCGCTCGAGCGGTCAATTCTAGATGAGGAAAAATGAAAAGGATCATCGCCACAACTGACAATGATGTATGAACAAACTGATTAACAGACATTAATGTCTGAATCAGGCCAGCGCGGCCGTTGGAAGGCGCTTACGGCGTCCGGGAAGCGGGCGGGGAGGCGAGCAGAGTCGGGTCGATCGGTGGTCCGGGCGAGTGAATGGGATCGTCAGTGGCCCACGGCATCCGGCATGGCTGCTGGCGCTCGTAACGCACAAGATTCGCGGTGAGCCGTTTTGCGACCGGCTCGAGGCCAGATCGGATCGCGGCTTCGATCAACGATCGTTGAATCCCCACGGCATCAGCGAACTGCCCCCGTTCAGCCAGTGCCATCGCCATCGTCTCGCCGAGATCGATGGTCTTCCCGCCGGACAACAACCGCTCGACGATCGCCTGAGCCCGCTGTCCATCGCGCACGCGATCGTCTGGCGCCGCCGCAAGCAACCGCGCGAGCGCGTAGGGGAACTCTGGACTGTCAGGACTCACCCGTGACGCATCCTCGAACCAGTCGCGCGCCTCGCGATAGCGCCCGAGTCTCACGAGCGCCATGCCGTACCCGAATCGTGCGTCGACCGACTTCGGGTTGACCCTGAGCGCTTCGTTGTACTGCGCCAGCGACTGCTCGACGCGCCCGCTGCGCCGCAGCGCGTCAGCCAGCGCCTGATAGGCCTCGACGTAGTTCGGACTGAAGCCTACGGCTGCTGTCAGATGGCTGATGGCATCCTGACTCCGGCCGCTCGATGCCATCAGCACGCCGAGACTGTAGTGCGCCTTCGCAGCGGTCTCGTCAATGCCCGACGCGGGCGCCATCTTGATCGTCTCTTCGAACCACTTCATCGCGCCGCGAACGTCGCCCTGCATGTAGAGCGCGGTCGCGAGCTTGTGGCGAAGCGAGCGCCCGAGGCCGGTCGTGCCCGGCGTAATGTCCACGCCCTTCTTGAAGAAGCCCTCGGCCGCCGGGAAGTCACGCTGCTCGAGGGCACGCACACCGCGCAACTCGTAGGACAGCCCGCTTTCGAGCGCCAGATCGATCTCCTGGCGGAGTGGATCGGGGACGAGCACTTCGGTGTTCTTCCATTGCTTGATGTGCTCTTCCGCTTTCGCCATGTCGCCGAGCCCGCGGTAGGCCTGGGCGAGTGGCGAATGCACGCTCAGCAGACTGGGATTGAGCGCCACCGCCTCTTCGAGGGTCGATGCCGCGCGTGCGTAGTCGCGCCGCGCGAGCGCGGCCTGTCCGAGCCCGACGAGGACCGCCGGCGTCTTCGGAGCCAACTGCCGCGCGCGCTCGAAGAGCGGCTCCGCCTTCTCCGCCTGCCCCTGATCCAGATAGCCGCGCCCCAGCCAGATCAGGGTCGGCACATCGTTCGGGCTGATTTCGAGCACTCGATTGAACGCGGCCATCGCGGCTGCCGTGTCGCCCTGATTCTTGTAGAGATGCGCGAGAAAATACGGCCAGCGCGGCTCCTGCGGCATCAGGATCTGCGCGTTGAGATACGCAGGCTTGGCGGCCGCGTAGTACTCGCCAGCGTGGAGCAGCATGCCAACGCCACCGTACGCCCGGCCGCGTTCCTCATTCGTCGCGCCGGGTTTCTTGATCGTCTCGAGCATCGCCCGGTAACGCTCGCGCACCTGCTCCTGAACGGCCGGATCCATGCGCGACAGGTCCGGCAGCGTGACCTCTTGCATCGTCGGCGCAGCCGGTGCCGATGGCTCACTGGACGAACTGCATCCGGCGAGACAAACCATCAGCGTGAAGAGGACGATTGGGAGTTGGCGTCTTGGCCTTCGACTATCGCTCAGGCCACCGCGAGCGAAGTCGAGGGGTGGGAGTTGGGAGTTGATGCTGCTCACTTCCCGCTTCCCTGCTTCAAGGTGACCCAGCGATCGATCGCCTGGTCCGGCCACTCCTCAGTCTTGCCGTCAGTCCACTGCACGCGAACCGTAACAGGTGTCGTGGAGTCGCCCAGCCCGACGAGCACACGAGGATCGTTGGCAGACGCGTAGCTGCCGTCCGACCGTGCACGTCGCCAGAGCGTGGGACCCGCGGCCTGCACGATCGATACGCGGGCGCCGATCATGTCTCGCCCCCCGACTCCAACCAGCCGCAAACCCAGCCAGTGTTTCTTGGTGCCGAGGTTATTGATGAATAGACGCGTCGGACCGTTCGCCGTGCCGACGAGCACGTCCTCGTCGCCGTCGTTGTCGATGTCGCCGAAGGCGGCGCCGCGGCTCACGTCGAGCAACTTGAACGGCTCGCCCGCATCCGCTGAGACATCCGCAAAGCGGCCATCACCGGTGTTCCGGTACAGCTGATTCAGCATCTTCAGCGGGAACGGATCCTTCGCGCGCGCCTGCGCTTCGATCATCGATACGCTGCCATTGAGCGTGATGAGGTCAAGCCAGGAGTCGTTGTCGAAGTCGAACCATGCCGTGCCGAAACCAGTTTTGGCGAGGCTTGGCGGACCCAGCCCAGAAGGGCCTTTGCGATCCTCGAACACCCCGTTCCCGGTGTTCAGGTACAGGATGTTCATCTGCGCGAGCCAATTGGTGATGAAGATGTCTTCGTCGCCGTCGTTGTCGAAGTCGCCGGCATCGATGCCCATGCTGGCTTCTGAATTGCCCTGGCCGTTCACCGCGGCACCGTTCAGAAAGGCCATGTCCTTGAAGCGGCCGTTCTTCTGGTTGATCCAGAGCTGATTCGGCATGCCGTCGTTGCCGACGTAGATATCGATCCAACCGTCATTGTTGAAGTCAGCGGTAGACACGCCGAGCGCCGGGCCGTACGCACCGCCTTCGAGCGCCGTCCGTGTGATGTCGATGAAGGTCCCGTCACCACGATTGCGATAGAGCTTGCTCGGCTGCGGGCGATAACTGTTCGGCGGACAGTAGTCGTGCTGACCTGTCACCGACAGACAGTCGATGTCGCCTTCTAAGGAGTACAGGAGGTAGTTGCCGACGAAGAGATCCAGCCATCCGTCGCGATCGATATCAACAAAGGAGGCCGACACGGCCCAGCCGCCCTTGTTCGCGACGCCGCTCCTCGCCGTGACATCGCTAAAGGTGCCATTGCCGTTGTTGTGCAGGAGCACGCTCTCCGTCAGACCGGTGCGATAGATATCGACGAAGCCGTCATTGTCGACGTCAGCCGCTGCGACGCCCATGCCGTACGTTTCGATGTCGATGCCAGCTTGCTCGGTGACGTCGGTGAAATGGAGCGCGCGCGCGCCATCCGCGCCAACGGTCAGGTCATTGCGGAAGAGGCGATCCTTCAGCGGTCCCTTTGGAGGAAACGTCGCGTCCTTGATCGTCTTCCCTTTCCCCAGCATCTGGCTCTGAACCAGGTAGACGTCGAGATCGCCATCGTTGTCGTAGTCGATGAGCCCGACGCCGGGCGCCATGATCTCGGGGTAGTAGTACTCGCCCGACATCCCGTTGAAGTGGACGAAATCAATCCCCACCGCAGAAGCACGCTCTTCAAACCACGGCGCTTCCGGCTTCGCCGGCGCACTCGTGGACGGGGACGACGATCCGCCGCCGCACGATGCAGCGCACAACGCAGCCATGACGACGACGGTCGATCGCCTGAGCATCAGGAAGAGCGTACAAGAAAAGGGCGGACCCACAAAGGAAGGCCCGCCCAAAAGTTGCCGGGTCTGAAGAACAAGACCCGGCCTACGCAGCGTAGGGCGGGTCCTGCTCTTTGGACCCGCCGCATCGATTAGAAATCGGTCGTGATGTTGAAGCGCACGAAACGCGGCATCAGCAACGTGGTCGGGTTGTCCCAGGTCGGGCCTGCGCCCACGAACGCCTGCTGATACGTCAGACCAGGGTTCGCGTTGAACAGGTTGTAGATGTCAACACCGACGAGTGTCTTCGTACGGCCGAATCGCAGAATCTTGCCGACGCGCATGTCCACCTGTCGCACGTAGTCGCCATACAACTCACCGGGCTCGAGGAGATTGACCGTCTGCTGATTGTTCAGGAGCGGAATCCCTGCGACCGCGTTGGTGACGACGTAGTTAGCGGCAACGGACGTCCCGTTCGACGCCGAGTCGTTTCCACCGAGGCCGAGCGTGCCCGGTTTGAACTGGAAGCTCGCCGACAACTGCACGTCCACCTTCGGCAGAACGTAGGTCGCCAGACCACGGATCTGCGTCAACCAGGGTTCGGTCACGTGGCAAGACGACAGCGGCTGCCAGACGGCTGGAACACCGGTGAGCAGTGCCTCAGGCACCTTCGCCGTGATCTCGCAGTTGTCCCTGATGCCGCGACCGGTGCTCGTGCCGCCCTGGACCACGAGTCCATTGCGCATGCGCGTGTTCACGTTCACGTCCACGCCGTGCCAGTACTGGTACTGGTCGCCGTAGTCGCTGGCGAACGTCGTGTAGTTGGTGGCCGCTGAGAAGTTGGTGCGCGGGTTCAGCGAGGTCACCTGGTAGCCACCGCCACCCGGCAGCGAGGGATGCTGCGGCGCGGTGAAGGTGTACTGCGCGTAGTCAGCCGGCGTCGACGCGAGGTTGTCCGTCACGAGGAAGCCCTGGAACCAACGACGGTAGTAACCGACTTCCACCGAAGTTCGCGGCAGGATTTCGTGCTGAACGGACGCACCGAACTGCCAGTCCGACGGACGAACGCCCCAGCCTTCGAGGATCGCGGGATTGATCGGCGCCGCCGACAAGGCCTGACCAAATGCCGGCTGCTGCCATGGACCGCATTCGCCGTTGGCTGCCGGGTTCATCAGATCGCACTGCGGGACGTAGTCGCCGTTGATGCCGAGGCCGCCGCGGTCGTTCCACGTGCGGTTGGTCGTGCGCGCGAATCGCGTCGCACCGGCCGGGTTCATCAACTGATACCGATCCTGGTTGTTCGCCGCCTGCAAATACCGTCCAAGGTTGACCTTCAGAGAGGTCTTGCCGTTGCCGAACACGTCGTACGCGGCACCCATGCGCGGCGAGATGTCGTTGAATCCGGGCACGCCCACCGTGTACGGGAACGACACGGGCGCGGGACGGAACTTATCGGTTCCATCTGCACCCTGATCATCGGGCGACCAGCTCCACGCACGGTCGTACCGAATCGCGCCCTGCAAGGTCAGGCGATTGACGGTCCACTGATCCTGCGCGTAGATGCCGTGATACTGGCTGCGGTCCTTGATCATGAAGTCGCCAAGGTTCATCGTCAGCTGGTTCGGCACGCCGCTCAGGAACCGGTAGTTCACGCGCGTCGCGTTGTAGTGATTCAGGTTGTCCGTGCGGTTGTACGCCGCGACATACCCGATCTTCATGCTGTGCGCACCGGTGACATAGGAAGCTGAAGCCTTCCACGTCGTCGGGTTCTGCATGTTGTTGAAGTTCCAGTCGAGCGCGCGGTACGTGAGGTTGGCGGGCATGCTCCAGGGCGTGCCGTCGGCGAAGAAGCCGGATTGCGATGCCTGCTCCTGAACCTGATTCATATTCAGAATCGCGCCTGGCTGCTCCATCCATCCCCATTTGCTGATGTAGGTCGAGACACCTGCTTCGAGGAGGAGGCGGCTCGTTGCCGGCGAGCTCCAGGTCGCCTGCATGACGCGCTGCCATGAATCGGCGTAGCCGAACGCGCCACCCGCGGTGCCCTGGGCGCCACTGGCCGCCTCGGGTGCGATGGAGGTCGTGCCACTCGCCACCCAGTTGTCGCCACGTGGCCGGCAGTCATCCGACGTCGTGAGCAGAGACGAGCCGTCGCAGGCCAGCTGGTTGTCGAAGAAGAACCCGATCTTGTTGCGCGGCGTCGCCTGCGCGGTCAAACGCACCGCGGTGACCGTTCTCGACACGGCATTGCGAGCCTTGAGGTTCTGATCGGGGAGATACGACCACGAGTTGGCGTTGCCCGCGTTCAGGTTGGCATACATCCCGAGGATGTCGTCATGTGACCCGAAGTCGCGGTAGTTGGCGAAGAACCACACCTTGTCTCGGGCGATCGGACCACCGATGGACGCCTGCACGTCCCAGTTCTTGTAGAGCGCAGCCGCCTGGCTGAGACCGATCGAGCGGAGGTGCTCGTCGATGTTATTGCCCTGCGACCATTCGCCAGCCGTGCTGAAGAAGCCCTGACCCGCGAAGCTGTTGCCACCGGTCTTCGGAATGAAGTTCACCGTGGCGCCACCGACTTCCGTCTCGCCGAGACCACCGGAGAGCGAGACCTGCATTTCCTGCGAGTTCGCCGTGTCGATGATGTAGCCGGATGCGCCGCCGCCATTGAATGCGGAGCCGGTGCTCATGCCATCGACGTACGTCCGGCCTTCGTTACCGCGCCCGCCGTGGCTGTAGAAGATGCGCATCGCGGGCATCAGGTCGATCTGGTTGCTGCCGCCGGTCACCGACGGAACGAGGAAAACCAGCGCGTTGTAGCCGCGGGTGGCCGGGAGTGCGTTGATCGTCGAGTCGTCGATGACCTGCTGGCGTCGTGTGCTCTGCACGTCGACGATCGGTGTTTCACCAGTGACCGTAATCGTCTCTTGCAGGTCGCCGACCTTGAGGTCCTGGTTGATCGTCATGACGCCCGATCCGGTGACCTCGACGCCGTCACGCTTGACGGTGGCAAAGCCGGGCAGGGTGAACGTGAGGCTGTAGGTGCCTGGCAAGAGTTCGGTGAGGCGGTACCCACCCGAGCCGTCAGTCGTGGTCGAGCGAACTTTCTCAATCAGCACCGGGCTGGCAGCTTCGACGGTGACACCTGGCAACACTGCGCCCGAGGCGTCTCGGATCGTTCCCGTGATCGACGTCTGGGCCTGAGCCAACGAGGGCAACAGGGCCACCAGCGCCATGACGGCAAGACAACGGACGACGAACCTAACTCCCATGCACTTTCCTCCACAACTGGGTGGTCACCGTGAACGGAGCCCAGACCACATTGCCCGAATGAGCTAGCCCGGCTGAGGCAAACAATGTGCCCGCATAGTAGTTTCGGACTACCAATGAATCAAGCGGTTCCTCCGTGAAAATCCCGGCAAATTCGGGGGATTGAATCGGGGAGATACGGCTGGCTGGATTTCAGCGGTGCGACGGGGCGAGGGGGCGAAGGTGCGAGGGCCCGGCCCGAAGTGCGGCGGTCCGGGGGCAGGTTCGCGCTGTCGGACCCCGCCCCTTCGGACTGGACCCTCGCAGTGTCGCCCCTTCGCCCCCCGGACCGTAAGGATCAGAAGTCCATCGTGACGTTGAACCGCACGAAGCGCGGGTTGAGGATCTGCGTCGGACGCAGGTACTGCGACCCGTCCCCGTAGTTCTGTTCGAATGCCGTCCCGGTGTTCGAGTTGAAGAGGTTCAGGATGTCAATCGCGACATTGGTCCTGGTGCCGCCGATGTTGAGCAGCTTACCCACGCGCAGATCGACCTGATTGATGCGATCGGCATACTCCTTCCCTGGCAGCAACAGGTTCACCTGCTGCCCCGTCGGCAACACGTAGTTGGCAGACAAACCAGTGCTGTTGCCTTCCGGCGTGGCGCCAACACCGAACGTGGCGTTGGGCTGGAAACGCATGATGCTGCTGAGGAGCACATCCACTTTCGGGATGATGTAAGACGCGAAACCGCGCACCTGCGTCTGCCACGACTCGACCTTGTGACACGACGCCGTCTGCTGGTAGATGCTCGCCGTGAATGGTGACGGGTTCGTGAGTGCGGGATTGAACATCTCCGGTACCTTCGCCGCCACGTCGCAGTTGTCGGTGACCGCCCGGCCGGTGCTCGAACCGATCTGGAGTGTCAGCCCGTTTCGCAATCGCGAGTTCACTGTCGCGTCGACACCATGCCAGTAGTTGGTCCAGTCGCCGTAGTCACTCGCGAACGTGTAGCGGTTCTGCACCGCGGTGTTGGCGCCCGGCCTCAGGAGCTGGTAGGTCGCGGGGAAGCCACCGCCATCGGGCAGCTTCGCGTTGGTCGGCGCCGTGATCGTCACGGTGTCGAAGTCCGCCGGCCCGATGTTGATGTTGTCGCTGACGAAGAAGTTGTTGAACCAGCGCCGCGCGTAGCCGACCTCGAGCGAGGTGCGCGGCAGGATCTCCTGCTGCACCGAAACGCCCCACTGCCAGTCGTAGGGACGCACGCCCCAGCCGTGCAACACATCGGGGTTCACGATCGTCAACGCGTTCGGGTTCGCGAAGTTCCCGAGGTCGGGAGCAATGCACTCGCCGTTGGCTGCGGGATTGAGCATGTTGCAGTCCGGTTCGTGATCGCCGTCGAAGTCGATGAACGTTCGCTGCGCGGTCGTCTGGAAGTTCGGACCCCTCCGGCCGTTGCGGCCGTCGAGCGCGGGGTTGCTGATCGTGTAGTTTTCCTGGTTGTTCGCGCTCTGCAGGTACTTGCCGGCGTTCACCTTCAACGACGTCTTGCCGTTGCCGAAGACATCGTAGGCAAAGCCGCCACGCGGTGTGATGTCGTTGTATCCGGTCACACCATCTGTCTTCGGGAACGTGATTGGCGTCGCATTCCAGCGTGAGGCCTGTGGCGCGCCGTTGTGATCAGCGGGGAACCAGCTCCATGCACGGTCGTACCGTAACGCGCCCTGCAGCGTCATACGCCCGAGCGTCCACTGATCCTGCGCGTAGAAGGCGTGATACTGCGTGCGGTTGCTCTGCTGCCACGGCGCGATTCGGATCTCGGCCGAGTACATCCCCGGCACGATGAATCCAAGGTCCGTCAGTGCCATCTGTGCATCGTTCGCGAGGTCGGTCGTCTCCTCGATGTGATACGCGCCCTGATAGCCGAACTTCATGTTGTGCGCGCCGGTCACGTAGGTCGCCGACGCGCGCCACGTGTTCGGGTTCTGCGAGTTGTCGAGGATGTTGTAGGCGCCGCGATACACGCGGAACGTCGGCACGACCGTCGTCATCTGCACGAGGTTCGTGATCATCCCCGGCTGCGGCTGCCAGCCCCAGCGGCTCAGGAATGTGGCGTAGCCGGCTTCGAGAAGAAGCTTGTTGGTGACCGGTGACGACCAGGTCGCCTGGGAGATGATCTCGCGCGCGTCCCAGTAATTGGTGTTGCCCTCGGAGGAGAAGCCCGAGCCGAACACCGTGCCGAAGTTGTAGTCGTCGCCCTTTGTCCGGCATCCCTCGTCTGTGCTCTGGGACCCCTGGTCGCAATCCCACTGATAGTCGTAGTAGAAGCTGAACTTGTTGCGTGGCGTCGCTTGCGTGGTCAGACGAACCGAGGTCACCGTCTTCGACGTCGCCGTGCGCGTCTTGACGTTCGGATTCGGAGCGTAGTCCCAGTGTGACGGGTCACCTTCGTACAAGTTGCCGTAGAGACCGGGGATGTCGGTGTGATTGCCGAAGTCCCTGTAGTTGGCAAAGAACCACAACCTGTCTCTCTTGATCGGTCCGCCGAGCGCGAAGCTTACATCCCACAACTTGATCAGCGCGGCTGCCTCGGTGATGCCGAAGGCCTCGAGCTCGCTGTCGATGTTGCTGCCCTGCGCCCATTCACCGGCCCCGCTGCCAAACACGGTGCCCGAGAAGTTGTTGCCGCCGGTCTTCGGCACGATGTTCAGCATCGGGCCGCCGATTTCCGCTTCGCCAAGCGCGCCGGAAATGGAGATCTGCATCTCCTGCGCATTGGCCGTGTCATACGCGTTGCCGGACACACCGCCACCGTTGAACGCGGCGCCGACGCTCAAGCCGTCGACCATCACACGCCCTTCATTGCCGGGACCGCCGTGTGCGCTGAAGAAGCTCGGGTTCACCGAGGACGATGAATTCGCGCCTGCGCCCTGCAGGGTCGGAATCGCCGCGAGGATGGCTCCATACCCGCGAGCGGCGGGGAGTTCGGTGATGGTCTGGCTCTCGAGGACGGCCTGACGACGGACGGTCTGCGTCTCGACGACAGGAGTTTCAGCCTGGATGACGAGGGTCTCGGTCACACCGCCAACACTCATCTCGCCGTTGACGGTGATGACGCCAGCGCCGCTGATCGCGACGTTCTCGCGCCGCGCGCTGCGGAAGCCCGACAGGGAGAAGGTGACCGTGTACGAGCCCGGGCGCAGGTCGACGAGCTGGTACTGACCCGTGCCGTCGGTCACGGCGGTTCGAACTTTTTCAATCAGGACGGGGCTGGCCGCTTCCACCGTCACACCTGGAAGGACGGCGCCTGAAGTGTCACGAACAATGCCGGCCAGCGTCGCCTGGGCGTAGCTGGTGGTTGGAAAGAGCAACGCAAACGTCAGGAGTGCCAACACGCCCAGCACTCTGGGAAGGGTCACAAACGGGGTGTCTTCCTCGGTCAACTTCACACGCATGGTTCCCTCCGGCAATCTCGACATGAGCATCAGGGCTCATATGTTTCAGTGATTGCCTAAGAAACGTATTTATGAGTCACGTGTAAATTAAAGTCAAAGTCCATTACTCTTCTGCAATTGCAGAGGCCGTGACCAGCCCCACATTTCTTCGGAGAGCGATCGTCGTGTGCGCGCTGGTCGCCCTGACGCCATCGTCACGTCTCGATGCGCAGGCATCCGATCCGCGCAGCGATTTCCTGAGCGCGCTCGGGCAGTTCAGCCTCGCGCTCGACGGCCCCTACGGCGACGAGGGACAGCGCCTCTCGAGCGCACTCGATGCGATGGCCGCGGCGCTCTCCAGGTGGGACGCATCGATTCAGAGTCGCGAGCAGGCGATGGTGGCGGACAGTGCCGGCGCCAGTCCGGCGCTCGCGGCGCGAATGCATCTCGCACTCGGCGGACTCTACCTGGATCGTCTTCGCGTCGAGGATGCGCTCAAGGAGCTCGCAGCCGCACGGGCGGCCGACGCCACCAGGGCCGAAGTACCGCTCTTCCAATGGCTCGTGCACGCCCAGGTCACCGGCGACACCGCCGCAGCAACCGAGGCGCTGAAGGCTGCCTACGCCCTCAGTCAGAAAGACCCCGCCCGCACCTACCTGCTTGCGCGTTACCTGATCGACAACAATCAGCGAGACGCCGGCCTCGCGTTGCTCCAACAGATTCAGTACCCGGCAGGGCAAACCGCTCCGGCCGCCCCATTCATCCGGCTCGATCTCGTGCGCGAGATTCCCGGGATCGATCCATTTCTTCCGCCAGTCTCGTACGCGGAAGGCTTCGCGTCGATTCAGAAAGGCGATCTCGCGAAGGCGATCTCGCAGCTTCGCGAGTCATTACGGCGCGATCCGCTGATGACGATCCCAGGTACTGGTGATCCGGTCGCTCGCGCCGCGGCCGCATTCAGGAATGGCCTGGTTGATGATGCCCGCCAGCAGCTCGATGCGGCGCTGGCGCAGTCGAACGATCGCGCAGAGGCCCACCGCATCCTCGGCATGGTGGATCTGGCAAACGGCGACGCATCAGGCGCCATCAACAGATTACAGACAGCGATCCGCCTGAACCCGGGCGACGAGCGCGCGCGCATCGCGCTCGCCAATGTGTTCATCGAGAACGACCAACTCGACGCTGCGGAGCAGACACTGAACGACACACTTCGCGCCTTGCCGGCGTCGGGGCGGGCGCACTACCTCCTCGGACTGACGTATCAACGTCAGGGGCGGCGTGTTGACGCGATTCGCGAGCTCCAGACGGCCCTGACACACAAGCCACTTCTGGGCGCCAACACAATCCACCGCATGATCGGAACGCTCCAGCAGGACGAGCAGGATCTCGACGCCGCCGCACAGTCCTTCGCCGGTCGCGCGAATCTCGTCCCCAACGATCACAATGCCCATCGAGACCTCGGACGTGTGTACTCCCTGCAGGGCGATGCTGTGCGGGCGCGCGCGGAGCTCGAAATCGCACTGCTCCTCAATCCGGCAGATACGGATACCCTGACGGCGCTGGGACAACTGCATCTCAGCGAGGCACGTCTTGCCGACGCCGCAGATGCGTCGCGGCGTGCGCTGGAGATCGATCCAGGCCACCGCGAAGCGCGATACGTCCATGCCACGTCGCTCATCCGGATGGGCAACGCCGATGCGGGCAACGCGGAAATGGAAGTGTTTCAACGACTCCAGGCCGAGGACGGCGACGCGCGGTCGCGCACATTCGAGCTCGGACGGCTACGTCGCGAGGCGTCAGTCGCCCGCGCCGCTGGCGACTACGCAACCGCCGTCGTATTCCTGCAACGCGCGCTCGTGCTCGAGCCGCGAGCGGCGACATCACACCTGGATCTGGGTCTGGCACTCCTCGAGGGAGGCCAGGTCGCCGCCGCCATCGAACGCCTCAACACAGCGGCCGCCCTCAACGCACCGCTCGACGTCCATCGTCATCTCGCGCAGGCGTACGCCACGCTCGGACAGAAGGATGAAAGCGCAAAGGAACAGGCCACCTACGAGCGCTTGCGACGCGAGTCGATCATCAAAACGGGCAGGGTGCGGTGAGGCGCGGCATCCTCGTCGGGCTGTGCCTGGCGGCCATGGTCCGAGTGGCCTCAGGCCAGCGTGGCACGAATACCCCGGCATCGCCTGACGCGCCGCCGCAATTCACGAACGTCGCGATGGAGACCGGCGTCAACGCTCGCCATGTGAATGGCGGCACCCCCGATCGCCACCTGCTCGAGATCATGGGCAGCGGCGGGCTCTTTTTCGACTACGACGCAGACGGATCAGTCGATCTCTTCCTGGTGGACGGCGGATCGCTCGTCGATCCGAAGATCGACGCGACGGCTCGCGATCGCCTCTACAAGAACCGCGGCGACGGCACATTCCAGGATGTGTCTGCGTCCTCGGGCATCGTACACGCGGCGTACGGCATGGGTGCGTGCGCCGCCGATTACGACAACGATGGCTGGACCGATCTCTACGTGACGAGCGTCGGACCGAACCGCCTGTATCACAACGATGGCGGCAAGCGATTCAGCGACGTCACTGCGCGCGCCGGCGTCGCAGGAGCGCCGGTCTTCAGCACGAGCTGCGCGTTCCTCGACATCGATCGCGACAACGACGTCGATCTCTTCGTGGTCAACTACGTGGACGCGCGGATCGACAACAACGTCTTCTGTGGCGATGCCACGAAGAAGGTCCGAATCTACTGCCACCCGCTCAATTTTCAGCCGCTGCAGGACGTGCTCTATCGCAACAACGGCAACGGCACATTCACTGACATCTCAAAAGAGGCGGGCATCACGCAGCGCGGCAACGGCCTCGGCGTCGTCGCCGGCGACTATGACGATGACGGGCTGGTGGACATCTTCGTGGCCAATGACACGACGCCGAACTTCCTGTTTCACAACGAGGGGCGCGGAACGTTCAAGGAGGTCGCGTTGCCGTCGGGTGTCGCAGTCGCCAGCGACGGCAGGCCGCGAGCCGGCATGGGCACGGACTTCGGCGATTACGACGGCGATGGCGACCTCGATCTGTTCGTGACGAATCACGAGCTCGAAGCGCACACGCTGTTCCGGAATCTCGGCAAGCGACTCTTCGAGGACGCGACGTTCACGAGTGGCGTCGGCCCTCCAACGCTCCCCTTCGTCGGCTTCGGCGCCGGATTCCTCGATATCGACAACGACGCCGACCTTGATCTTGCGATCGTCAACGGTCACGTCATGAACAGCCCGAGCCACTTCCGGCCTGGCGCGAAGGAAGCGCAACGAAATCTGTTGCTGCGAAACGAGGGCGGTCGATTCAGGGACGTGACCCGCCTGGCTGGCCCGGGCTTCGCGATCGAGAACATCAGCCGCACGCTGGCGGCCGCGGACATCGACAACGACGGCGATCTCGACCTGCTGGTGACCAACAACGCCGCGGCCCCGGATCTGCTGCGCAATGGCGGCGTCACGGGCGCCAATTCGTTACTCGTGAAACTGATTGGGACTCGCAGCAACCGCGACGCGATCGGAGCGCGCCTGCGGCTCACC
>Ga0310810_10001030_pt1 | contig 28386 bp, 20 predicted proteins | sample NCmetagenome_FD_207641 | JGI IMG/M metagenome (GOLD analysis project Ga0310810, IMG submission 207641) | Soil microbial communities from experimental microcosm in Duke University, North Carolina, United States - NC | ecosystem: Engineered > Artificial ecosystem > Soil microcosm > Unclassified ...
CTCGATATCACGATGCCCGGTTGCAGTGGGATGGATGTGGCTAAGCAGCTTCGCCAATGCGAGCCATCCGTTCGCATTTTGATGCTCACCATGCACACTGACCGAGCCTACGTCGACGCTGCGGCCGAAATTGGCGTTCAGGGTTTTGCCACGAAGCTTATCGCTGCCGAGGAGCTTCTCCTCGCTGTACGAGCAGTGATATCAGGAGAGTATTACTTGAGTCGTGATCTGCGCACACGCCGTGTGGGATCCAGACCTGATGTGGTATCGAACTTGTCTCACCGACAACTTGAGGTGCTGAGGCTCATCGCAGAAGGTCGGACGGCTGGCGAGATTTCAATGATCTTGGCTATAAGTGATAAGACGGTTGACTATCATCGAATCGAGATCAAGCGAAAGCTGCGGCTGCACTCCAACGCCGATCTGGTGCGGCTTGCCGTAGATTTGGGCCTCGTCGCCGCGGGGCTGGCGGACGGTCGAAGCCGGTGACCCGTCGCCTGGAAATGTTGGCGAACGGTTTCGGGCGCAATTCTCGCACCTTTTACTAGGAGAATTCCTAGTGGCGGAGGGCGCACCGGATCCATAGGTTCTCCTTGTATCCCGGTCCGATCGGCGCGGTCGCTTAAGGCAGCGAGGATCAATGTCGCTTAGTTCCGCAGGACGCGCCTTGCCCGCGGCCAGTCGGCCCGCCACCGTCCAAGGCCGAATTTTCCGAAGCGTCACGTTCGCTATTCTGGTGTCGGCGTGTGTCGCGGTGCTGATAGCGGCCTCTGAGGGAAGCGGAGAGGCCGTCAAGCTACGCGAGCAGGACTGCCTACCGTGCCAAATCGAGTTGTCTCTGATCGCAAGGTTGGGAACGGCAGACGACTCAATCGATATCACTTCGTCAACGACCGGCGAGCGGTTCGGCAACGGTTTTATCGCTGCGCCTGTCGGCGACCGAGCACAGTTCGCAATCTATGACTCGACCGGCCTGCGGAGGTACGTGGTCGGGCGCCTCGGAGCTGGCCCGGGGGAATTCACAAATATTAGGTCGGTGGCTGTCCTACCTCGCGGTCAAATTGCCGTTCTGGACGCTAGGCTGACCGCGCTCTCGGGTCTGCCTCCAGCGCTTCTGGTCTCTAAAGCACTGCCGCCTGGTGTCATAGCGCGTAATCTGCTGGCCTTGGAAGACGGCCGAGTGTTGGTAAACAACTACGGTCCCGATCGCCCTGCTTTCTGCATATTCGGTTCCAACTTGGAGTTGATCAGGTGTTTCGGGAGGCAGGCAACGTCTCGGCAAACTGCAGGTGATGAGTTGCAGTATTCGTTCTCAGCCGCACGCGGGGGCCGTTTTTGGGCGGCTCCGCATATGTATCGGTATTCAATCGAGCGATGGGATACAGCTGGCCGACAGCGGCTGCAGGTTCAGCTTCATGCTTCGTGGTTTAGGCCGATGAATCCCGTGGACGACCCGCATGAAAGTCCCGCACGGGTGCGTCCCCTACCCCGAATCAATGGAGTTTGGGAGGACGACCAAGCGAGGGTCTGGGTCGTCATCCTCGTTCCGGACGCGGCTTGGCATGCGACTACAGCTCTCACGCGACGCCGTGGGGAAGGCCCTGGAAACGGCCCTATGTCTGCCGGTGAGTGGGCAAAGTATTTCGACACCAAGATAGAGGTGTTTGACCTCGCACACTCTGCCGCGGTCGCATCGGCACGATTTCCGGGAGTCATGAGCGGATTGTCGAGTGATGGGTTGTTGACTGAACTTCATGAACGCTCTGACGGTACACTCCAAGCGTTGCTTCTGAAGCCAAGTCTAGTCCGTCCCACAACAAGGAGATGAGGCATGCGCGGGTTAATTCGCTTTCAGTCCGCACTTCGGGTGGTCAGCGTCAGCATAATTGTCGTCGGGGTCGCGTCGTTGGCCAAGCCCGCGGCAGCACAGCCCGAAAACGGGTTCTGCAATGAATACAGTGATGCGATCGGAACGTTTCATGCGTTCCAGTCACCGGGGGCCTGCTACCAGGGCGCTCCGAACGGGGTCCATGGAGACTATCAGCTTGGCTATTGTCATCAGTACCACTACACGTGCGTGCAGTAGGCCATGTCGGCAGGCCAGACCGCTCCGAGGCGGGCCTTCATTCCCGCCTCGGAGGACCTTCCCGCATGTGAGGACGGACGGCGATGCGTGCAACAGAGATCATCGGTTCGGTCGCGAATGTCGTCCTGGCGCTTTGCGCGGTTACCGTGACCGGCCTGGTGGTTCACGAACGTGTGAACCACGAAAGGGCTGAAGGACCGCATCCTAGAAAGCTGGCACACTGGACCACACTGGGCGATCGTGGGCATAGAATCGGAAGCCGGGACGCGGCAGTCACCATAGTGGAATTCGCGGATTTCCAATGCCCGTATTGCGCTCTTGCGGAGTCGACCCTGAGGTCCATCCGAGCTAAGTATCCGAATGACGTGGCGGTCGTGTACCGTCACTATCCTCTGAAGTCGATTCACCCCTATGCCGTGACCGCAGCAATGGCTTCTGAGTGCGCGGCCGGTCAAGGCCGATTCGAACAATTTCATGACCTACTGTTTGAGCAGCGCGATTCGGTCGGTACAAAAACCTGGACATCCTTCGCGCACGCCGCTGGTGTCACTGACTTGCACGAATTCACGAAATGCCTTGGTCGTCGCGACGTCGCGGCGCGAATAGAAGAGGATGTTAAGGCTGCCCAAGAGTTGAACATTACGGTCACGCCTACGTTGATCGTCAGAGACTCGCTATTCCCAGGTGCTCCAGTGGAAGCCGAGCTCGACCAGACTATTGCCGCGCTGTTGCGCAGCAGGTCGCGTCGGCAGCCTGCCGCATTTTGATCGGGGGCGGAAATGGCTTCATCGTGGTCTGCAATCTATGCGAGCTTGTTGCTGCTTGCGTGTTTTACGATGCCGGACGGCGCCGGTCAAGATCAGCGTACGCCTTCGTCAACCGTAGCTTTGTCAAATGATCGCGTTCGGCTTCCGCCGCCACGCGTGAGAGCTGGTGAGGAAGGGACATCGGATGCGATACGAGCCGCCGTGAAGTCACATTGGGGCGACCGGCTTCCTAGCGGCGCAGGAGTTCCGGCGTTCCTCTGGCTCGTACTTGACGAAAATGATAAAACCCGGTACGCGGCCGTCGGCAACTTGGGCGTTTACCCCTCCCCACCCGCCGAAGGGCTCCAGTCGCCTTCGCTCGGTCCCTTTATGGACGTTGTGGGATCTCTGCGCGCTCGTTTTCAAGTCCTACGAACCCACCCAGCTCCGCCGCTCTTAGCCCACGGCATCAGCATAGTCCGAATTGGCGGAGAACGGGCGTACGTCGTCTGGGCGCGAATTTCGTATCCTCCTCCTACTCGATCCCAACTCCCGTGATTCTCGAAGGCGCGTCCAACCTTCGTCGCGGAGATAATGATGCGAATCGTGCTTAGGGCGTCGTTTGTAATTCGATCGGCCCTGCTTGTAATCATTGGCGTTGGAGGGACAGCGTTAACGGCTCCTGCTCGGGCGGAGCCGGAACGATCGACCATTTGCAGCGAGACGTCGAACATGCTAGGAATCTCCGACGCATTCGGGCATGGGGGACGTTGCTACCAAGGAGTGCCGAACGGCGTGCACACCGACTATCAGGATGGCTACTGTTTTCAGTGTCACTATATCTGCGGTGCCTAAGTGTTTAGGGAAGATGCTTACGCGCTCGGCTTCACGTGCTTCGTGATCGTTGCCCCGCGCGTGCCCTAGGGAGCGATGCCGTGAAGGGCCTGCTCCGGGACCACTTAGTCTTCGGCACGTATGCTCAGGATTGAGGCAGCCGGTCACACAACGCTTTTGGGAGGCACTGGTGAAAAACTTCTCATTGGTAATTCGCGTAGCGTTGCTCGGAATCATCGGCGTCGGAGGGACAACGCTGGCGGGTCCTGCCTCCGCGCAGCCGGAGCCAACTGCCCAGTGCAGCGACTGGTCAGATATGATAGGGACTTACCATAGATTTGGCGCGGGAGGAGGTTGCTACCAAGGAGCGCCTAACTCCATCCACATCGACTCTCGAGTCGGCTACTGTCAATCCTATCACTATGCCTGCGAGTTGTAGAAGCCGCGTGGGGCGCTTCGCAGCCCTGTCGGACTGCATTCTTAGTATGGCGCGCGTTGGCGCGGCCCACGCATGCTTCTGGAAAATGCTCCGGTCAGATTGAGACTTCGGGAACTGTGTGACGTCTTCACGGACCTATGACAGAGGCTCGGAACTCGGCTTGGGTAAATGGTGTATTGGCCGTGTGCGCCCTATCTTTCACAGGCATGGCCATGCGGAAGCAATTACGCCGCCCGTGCGACGAGGACCAGAAGCGCACGAAATCAAAGATTGGCGAGCAATTTCAAAGGTCGGCCACAGAATTGGCCCCGCGGGTGCCACGGTAACCCATCGTCGTGTTCTCAGACGTTCAATGTCCGTATCGCCGGCTGTCGGAGCCGATTCGTCGAGCGGTGTATGAGAAGCACTCGAAGGACGTCGCACTGGGCTATCGCCATTTTCCGTTGAAATCGATACACCCATACGCCTTGCGTTCTGCATATGCACTAGAGTGCGCTGGCGGCCAGGGACGCTTCATGGCGTATCATGACGCGCTTTTTGCGCAGCAAGATTCTGTCGGTCGCAAGGGACTGCGAGCAATTCACTGCAGAAGTGCGTGTGCCAAATATCGCGGGTGTGGCGTGCCTCGACAGTCCTGCGACGACGGCCACAATCACGGCCGACTTACGCGTCGGCGCGCGGCTCGGGGTTCAGGTCACGCCAACCCTCATCATAAATGACTCGCTCCTTCCGGGGGCACCGGTCGCGGCGGAGCTTGAGCAACAGATCGGACGGCGAATTGCCGTGAGTCGGGCAGCACAGTGAGCTGACGTTAACATGCGCCCCTCGAGGGGACTTGTATGTTGCTGTGGGGCCGGCCCGTGTTGTATCCGTGCTTCCAGTGCGACACGATCGCTTGGGCACCGCGACCGAGAGAAGTCGTGACCGCAGGACATGTCGAAACGAGCTTGGAAGACGTCCTCGACCGCGTTGTCAGCGGTCGGTCGCGACGGATCGATGTCGAGAGGGCATGTTACCGGGCCCTGACGTCCAGCGCCAAGCAGGTAAACACGGCGTGTTGGCAGGACTTCCTAGCTGCGCGGCGCCCACGACGCGCCAGGGCAGCTGCCAAGTCGGCGCTCCGAGGTTGGCCGCGAGTCTAGTGCCACACTCGCGCGAGAAGAACACGCAAGGGCCGAGGGCAATCAGCAGCGCTGTCACTACCGCTCGCTCCGGATCGGCCCGCGATGCGCAAGCGTTAATTGTGCATCAGGACGCCAGTGGCCAGGTAAGGGATAAAGCGCCACTCGCGCTGCTAATCGCTCGTGATAGCCCTGGCCTGCAATAGGGTTTGGAAAGAACATGGTGCAGCCGCTTAGCTGCGACGGTAGCCATTTTCTTCCGTGCAATGTGGCCATGCGGTGGGCTTAGAGCCCACGCTCACGGTCCCAATGCAGCTGAAGTTGCTTGCAGGCAGGTCCAAAGCCAATTGAAGGGGCCGCAATCGGTGACACTTCCCCTTAGCTTGATGCTGCGCCGATAACCCAGCCTTCGGCATTCAAGAGTTCAGCCGCCATCCGGCCATTCCACCGTGCCATGACCGTTTCTAAGCTCGCCCGGTCCTTCCCCGGCACGTCTGATGGCGCGCTCCAAGCCGTTGTCACTCTGGCAGATGCCGAGCTGCGAGCGGTCAGTAGAGGGGGCAGCGAACTACTCAGCTCCCCTTTGGGTCGCGATGCGCTCTCTCAGGCGGGCGTGCGTCCGCCTAACGAAAACGAGCAACGTGACCAAGATTACGCAGCGCAGGCACGCGCCGAAGAAATCATGCGCTCGTGTTGGGCGCGCCGTCTGGCCGTAGAGGCGAAGAGTCACCGCCATGGCGAACGAACCCAAGGAGCCTCGGCGGGGCCGGCCATTCGGCATGGTCCCTTGCGTCCATCCGTCCGCGCGGCGCATCATCCACCTTACACCTTCCAGCGGATTGAAGCCATGACCGTGTCCCGCGCCGCCCTCCTGCTGCTGGCCCTCGCCGGGCCGGCGGTCACGGCGTGCAAGGACAAACCCGCCAAGGCCGAGGACGGCGCGGGCTCCGCGGGGGCCACCAAGCCCTCGGCCATCTCCCTGCCGGTCGTGGGCCAGGAGGTCCGGAAAGGCGACCTCGTCCTCTCCGTCACGACCACCGGCCAGGTCCGCTCCGACGCCATGGCCCACCTTAAGGCCGAGGCCACCGGCACCGTGCAGGCCGTGCTCGTCATCCCCGGCCAGCATGTGTCCCGCGGGCAGACGCTCGTACGCCTCGATCCGCGCCCGCTCGACCTCGCCGTCCGCGAGGCGCAGGCCGCGGTGGACCAGGCGAATATGACCTATCGCGACAACATCGAGCCCGACTCGATCGTGTCCGGCAAGGCACCCAGCGAGGAACGGCGGCAGAACGCGCTGGCCCGCTCGGGTCTCGGCGCCGCCCGCGTCCGCCTCGAGCGCGCCAAGTACGAACGGGAGCGCGGCGACATCAGCGCGCCCTTTGCCGGGGTCGTCGATCGCGTCGACGTCGCCGCCGGCGAGCGGATCTCCGCCGGCCAGGATGTCGCCACCGTGGTGGACATGGGGAACCTCCGGATCGAAGCCGCGGTGCTGGAGCACGACCTGCCGCTCATTCGCGTCGGCGGCCTCGCCACTGTGACGACCGCCGCCGCGCCGAGCGCGCCGGTTACGGGCCGCGTGTCCGCCGTGCTGCCGCTGGTGGACAGCGCCACCCGCGCCGGACGCGCGCTCGTTCGCGTGAAGAGCAACGGATCGCTCCGGCCCGGCATGTACGCCGACGTGCGCCTCGAGTCCACCCGGCTTCCCAATCGGATCCTCGTGCCCGCGCCATCTGTCATCGAGCGCGAAGGCCGCCCGCTCGTGTTCGTGGTCAAGAACGGCCGCGCGCAGTGGACCTACGTGAATCCCGGTCGCAGCAACGGCGTGGACACCGAAATCCTGCCCGATTCCTCCACCGGCCAGATTCCGGTCGCGGTGGGCGACACGGTCCTGGTCGAAGGCCACCTCACCCTGACGCACGATGCGCCGGTGCGCGTCGTGCCCAAGGTCGAAGCCGCTCCCGCCGGGACCACTCCGTGAGTCTCAGCAGTTACGCGATCCGCCGCCCCGTCACCACGGTCGCGGCGACGATCGCCGTTTGCCTCCTCGGCGCTATCTCGCTCGGCCGGCTCCCGGTGTCGCTGCTGCCGGACGTCGCGCTTCCCGTTCTCACCATCCGCACCGCCTATCCCGGCGCGGCCGCGAGCGAAGTCTCCCGCTTCGTGGCCGAGCCGATCGAGGAGGCGATCGCGGCCACGCCCGGGCTGGTCGAGCTCCGCTCGGTGAGCCGGAACGGCGAGGTGACCACCACCGCCCGCTTCGCCTGGGGCACCGACATGCCGGGCACCGTGCTCGGCATGCGCGAGAAGCTCGACAACGCGCGGAGCCAGCTCCCCACCACCGCCGAGCGCCCGACACTCCTCACCAGCGATCCCGGCGAGCGGCCCATCGCGGTGCTGGCACTCACCGGCCCCGGCGATCTCCGCTCGCTCGCGCGCACCGCACAGGACGTGCACAGCCGCCGGCTGGAGCAGCTCGACGGCGTCGCCAGTGTCGCCGTCGTGGGCGCGCCGGAGGATGAGATCCGGATCGAGGTGGACCCGAACCGCATGCGGGCGCTCGGCCTCTCATCGGACGACATCTCGACGGCGGTGCGCGCCGCCAACGCGAGCGCGCCCGGCGGGACCATCCGGCGCGGACAGTTTCGCTTCTCGGTGCGCGCTCTCACCGAGTTTCGGACACCAGATCAGATCGGCGACACCCCGATCGGCCCAACCGGCTCCGGTATCCGCCTCCGGGACGTGGCCACCGTCCGGCTCACCTCGGCCGATCCGCGGACGGTGACGCGGCTCGACGGCCGTCCCGCGGTGGGACTCGTGGTCTACAAGGACGCGGGATCCAACACCGTGGCCGTGACCCGCACCATCGACGCGGCCGTGGCCTCGCTCGCGAAGGAGTTCCCGACCCTCCACATGACCGTCGTGGCCGCGCAGGCGGGGTTCGTGAACGCAGCGCTCGGCAACCTGGTGCAGGAGATCGTGGCCGGCGGCGCGCTCTCGCTGATCGTGATCCTGCTCCTGCTGGGCGATCTCCGGAGCTCCTTCGCCGTCGCCCTTGTGGTGCCGCTCTCGGTGCTGGTGTCACTCGTGGTGCTCCAGCTGCTTCACGTCACCATCAACGTGCTGTCGCTCGGCGGGCTCGCGCTCGGCGTCGGCATGCTGGTGGACAACGCGATCGTCGTGGCGGAAGCGACGTCGCGGAACCGGGAAGACGGCATGCCCGCCATCGAGGCGGCGCAGCGCGCCTGCGACGAGGTCGGCGGACCGCTGATCGCGGGCACGCTCACGACGCTGCTCGTGTTCGGGCCGATCGTGTTCGTGCGCGGGCTCGCGGCGGCGCTCTTCCGCGATCTCTCGCTCAGCGTCGTGGCGTCGCTCGGCGCGTCGCTCATCCTTGCGCTCACGCTGATGCCGGTGATGGCCATAGGCCGGCGCGGATACGCCGAGGCGGCGGGCGCGCTCCCCCCGGCACCGCACCGCGCGGGCTGGTGGGACCGGTTCATCGGCCGGCTCACGCCCTACGGTCATCGCGTGGCCGAGGCGTACGAGCGGGGGATGGCGTGGTCTCTGGCGCATCCGCGGACGGTGTTCACCACCGCGGCAATCACGCTGCTGCTCACGGTGATCGTCGGCCGGCAGCTCCCGCGGGAGATCCTGCCCCAGGTGGATGAAGGCGTCGTGGTCGCGGCGCTCAAGATGCCGGAGGGCACGGCTATCGAGGAGACGATTCGCCAGGCCGGCCGCATCGAGGCCGCCGCCCGGAAGCTGGGCGCGTCCAACGTGTACGCGCGGGTGGGCGCAGCCACCGACGAAGAGATTCTCTCCGGCGCCGATCCCGGGTCATCGAGCACGGCACAGCTCATCGTGCGCGTGCCCAGCGGCCGCGCGGCGTCGCCGTTTGCCGATTCGCTGCGCGCGGCGGTGCCCGACCTGGCACAGGGCGCGCTCGCGCTCGATCTCGCCGGCCAGTCGGAGTTCGGCAGCCTCATCGGCCGCGAGGGCCGGCTGGTGCGGGTGGAGGTGTCGGCCGGCAAGGCGCGCGATGCGGAAGCGTGGGCGGAGCAGGCCCGGCTCGCGATCGCGAAGCTGCCCTCGCTCACCGACGTGCGCGATGCCTACAGCGGCACCGAGCCGCAGGTGGAAGTGGCGCTCGAGCGGGAGCGCATCGCCGAGCACGGGATCTCGGTGGATGAGGTGTCGAACGCGCTCGCCGGCGGGCTCGGCGGCGTCAAGGCGAGCGAGCTCCGGGAGACCGACCGCCGCACGCCGATCACCGTCCGCTTTGCCGGCAACGCCAACGAAGACCTGGCGACCGCCCTCGCCACCACGGTGCACGGCGTGCCGCTCGGCCAGCTCGTGACCGTGAAGGACACCCGGGCGCCGATCGAGGTGGTGCGCGTGGGCCAGCGCCCAGTGTCGGTGGTCGAAGGCGTCGTCGAGCGGGGCGGCACGGCCCGCGCCTCAGCCGATGTGGCCCGCACGCTCGGGACACTGGCCACACCGCCGGGCGTCCGCTGGGCCGTGACCGGCGCCGACGCCGAGCAGCGGCGCACCACGTCCGAGCTCACCATCGTGGCGGTGCTCTCGGTCGCCCTCGTCTTCCTCGTGCTGGCCGGCGAATTCGGCTCGTTCACCCTTCCCGCGCTCGTGATGCTCACGGTGCCGCTCGCCGGTGCCGGCGGCATCTTCGTTCTCTGGCTCACCGGCCAGAGCCTCAACGCCGTCTCGCTCATCGGCATGGTGGTGATGATCGGCATCGCCGATAACGACGCGGTGGTCAAGCTCGACGCCATCCGCCGCTTCCGCGAGCTGGGCCACCCGCTCGAGGAAGCGATCATGCTGGGCGGCCGCCAGCGCCTCCGCGCCATCGCGATGACGTCGCTCACTACTATTGTAGGCGTCCTCCCGCTCGTCATCGGCGCCGGCAGCGGCGGCCAGCTCTACCGCCCCCTCGCCGCCGGCGTCATCGGCGGCTCCATCACGGCGACGCTGGTGACGTTCTTCCTGCTGCCGACGGCATACGCGGTGGTGGAGAGGAGGGCGGAAGGCCGGAAGGGCGGAAGGGCGGACGGCTCCGACGCCGCGATCGGCGCCGATGCCGCGAGCAACCTTTCCGCCCTTCCGCCTTTCCGCCCTTCCGCATGATCTCCTGGGCCACCACCCGCCCCGCCGTCATCTGGGCCATCTGCCTTTCATTGATACTGTCCGGCGCCGTTGCCTTTGCGCGGCTGCCGCTGGCGGCGCGGACCACGGTCGAGCTGCCGACGCTGCAGGTGGCCGCGAGCTGGAACGGGGCGGCGGCCGAGCTGGTGGAGACGTATCTCACGTCGCCCATCGAGGCGGCGATTCAGAGCGTGCGGGGCGTGAAGCGCACCAGCAGCAGCTCGACGGACGGGCAGTCGCAGATCACCGTGGAGCTCGATCCGGGGGCGAACATCCAGCTCACCCGGCTCGCGATTCTCGAGCGGATCGAGGTGCTCCGGCCCGATTTTCCGGCCGGATCGGGCGCGCCGGCGGTCAGCAACTACGTGCCGGACGACCTCGACGAGAGTCCGCTCCTCACCTACTCGATCTCGGGCCCGTACACGGCGGGCGCGCTGAGCAAGCTGGTGCGGGAGTCCATCACTCCGCGGGTGAGCGCGGTGCAGGGCGTGGCGGGCGTGAACAGTTTCGGCAGCACAGAGATCGGTGTCGCGGTGGCGTACGACGCGGCGCGGCTCAGGCAGCTCGGTATCCAGCCCTCCGCGCTCGACAACGCGCTCCGGAACTCGCGCATCGTCTCCGCACTCGGCGACGAGCAGGTCGGCGCCACCGAGCGCCGCATCGCGCTCCGGGACCAGCCGAGCGCGCTGGAGGACCTGGCGCGGCTCCCGATCATCGGCGCGGGCGGCCGCGTCTATCCGCTGGGCGAGATGGTCACGATCCGCCCGGACGAGGATTCGCGCGGGATGTTCTTCCGCATCGACGGCGAACCCGCCGTCTCGCTTTCCATCTCCCGCCTCCCGGGCGCCGACGCGATCAAGACGGCCGAGCGCGTGCGCGAAGTGCTCACCGACATGGCGACCACTCTGCCGCCCGGCGTGCGACTCGTGGTGCGCTCTGACGAAACGGTGGATCTCAAGAACGAGCTCAACGACCTGATCCTGCGCGGGCTCATCGCCTTTGCCGCGGTGATGCTGGTGCTCGCCATCACGCTCCGGAACGTGAAATCGGTCGGCCTCGTGATGGGGAGCGCGGCGGTGGCCATCGCCGGCACGGCGCTCGGCCTCTACCTGATGAACATCCCGGCCAACCTGCTCACCCTCGCCGGGCTGGGCATGGGCATCGGAATTCTGGTGCAGGACGGGCTCATCGTGACGCTCCGGCTCCGGACCCAGCCCGACACGCCCGAAGGCCGTGCGGAGGCGGGGCGGCGGATCGCGCCGGCGGTGGTCGGCTCGACACTTACGACGGCCGTGGTGCTCTTCCCTTTCCTCTATCTCCAGGGCAACGCCCGCGCCGCGTTCATTCCCTTTGCCTCGGCCTTCACGCTGGCGCTCGGCTGGTCGGTGGTGTCGTCGCTCATCATGGTGCCGGCGCTCGGCGCGGGGCACGGGCTGCACGATGCCGGCTGGCCCCGGACCCGCCGCGTATATCGCGCGGTCGTCGGCGCGCTCACCCGGCGGCGGTGGATCACGCTCGCGGTGTCAGTGATCGTGCTCGGATTTCTCGGCTGGGGGTTCGTGAAGAAGGTGCCCAAGTCGGCGGGGTTCGGCAGCTTCTTCGGCCAGCGCACCACGCTGTCGGTCAACCTCAGCTTCCCGCGAGGGTCCGATCCCGAGGCGCTCGACCGCGGGATGCAGGATTTCGAGTCCATCGTGGTGGGCACGCCCGGGGTCGACCGCGTGATCACCCGCGGCACCGGCGACGGCGCGTTCATGCAGGTGGTGTTCGAGAAGGAGGCAGGGTTGAGCGGCCTGCCCTATCAGCTTCAGGAGGAGCTGACCCAGCGCGCTCTGCTCATCGGCGGCGCCACCGTCCGTGTGGAGGGCAAGGGGCCGGGCTTCTATGCCGGCGGCGGCGGAGGTGGCGCCATGTCGTACCGCATCAAGCTGCTGGGGTATTCATTCGACGGCGTCGAGCAGCTGGCGATGGACCTGAAGCAGCGGCTCGAGCGGATTCCTCGCGTCAAGAGCGTGGACATCAACGCCGGCAGTTTCTTCCGCCAGGAACGCGCGTTCACCGTGACGCTGGAGCCGGACCGGAGCGCGCTGGCGCGCTACGGGCTCACCGCCACCGATTTTGCCCGCGCGATCACGCGGGAAGTGCGCGGCCCCGTGGGCAGCCAGGTGATCGAGATCAACGGGGACGAGACGACCGTCACCCTCAAGGCCGCCGGCGCCCGTGACCGCTCGCTCGATGAGCTTCGGGCCGCACTGGTGCCCAATCCCGCCGGCGCACCGGTCCGGATCGGCGATCTGGCGCGGGTGGACGAGCGCGAAGGGCTCAGCAACATCAGCCGCGAGGACCAGCAATACGTGCGCATCGTGAGCTACGACTTCCGCGGCCCCCAGAAGCTGGCCGACCGCACCCACAAGGCGTTCATGGCCTCGATCTCGGTGCCCGCCGGCTACAGCGTGGGCGACGACGAGTTCAGCTGGTCGGACGACGCGAGCGCCAAGGGGCTCTGGCTCGTCTTCGGAATCGGCATCGTGCTGGTGGTGCTCGCGGTGGCCATGGTATTCGACTCGGTGTGGGCGGCGGCGATCGTGTTCGCCAGCCTGCCGTTCGCGCTCGCGGGGGTGGTGGCGGCATTCTGGATCGCCAAGGCGGCGTTCACACGCGAAGCGGCGGTGGGTGTCATCCTCGTCGTCGGGCTCGCGGTGCACCAGGCCATCCTGCTGGTGGATGCGGCGCTCAACCGGCGCCGGGCGGCGCGGCGCGAAGGGCGCGGATCTGGCCTCACCGCCGGCGAGGCGGCGGACGCGGCCGAGGAGCGCTCGGGGATGATCGTGCTGGTGACGCTGACGACGCTCGCGAGCCTCCTCCCCCTCGCCATCGGAACAGATTCCGACAGTCTCTTCGGCGCCATCGCGCTCGCCACCACGGGCGGCACTATCTTCGGGACGCTCGGCGCCATGCTCGTGGTGCCGGCGATGGTGGTGGGACTCAAGCGGAGGAAGGTATGAACCGGCTTCCCGTGTTCGCAGCTCTCATCGCGCTGGTTCCCGCCATCCCCGCCCGCACCGCCTCCGCCCAGACGCCGCCACCGGCTGCGCTGTCGGATTCCGCGGCCCGGGCACTCATCACGCAGCGGGTGGAAGCGGGAATGGGCGTCGGCATTGTCGCCGGCCTGCTGGATGCCCGGGGCCCGCGCATCGTGAGCTACGGGCAGTCCGGCAACGGCCGCCCGCTCGATGGGAGCACGGTCTTCGAGATCGGCTCCATCTCGAAGGTCTTCACCGCGCTGCTGCTGGCCGACATGGTGCAGAAGGGCGAGGTGGCGCTCGACGACCCGGTGTCGAAATACCTGCCGGCTGCGGTGAAGGTCCCGGCACGGGACGGGCGGCAGATCACCCTGCTCGATCTGGCCACCCAGTCGTCCGGCCTTCCCCGCATGCCGGCCAACTTCACGCCGAAGGATCCCGCCAACCCCTACGCCGACTACACCGTTCAGCAGTTGTACGATTTTCTGTCGAGCTACCAGCTCCCCCGCCTGCCCGGCGCACGCTACGAATACTCGAACCTGGGCTTCGCCCTGCTGGGCCACGCGCTGGCGCTCCGGGCCGGCAAGCCATGGGAGCAGCTCGTTCAGGACCGCGTGATCCAGCCGCTCGGACTGAGCGACACGCGCGTCACCCTCACTCCCTCAATGAAGGCGCGGCTCGCCACGGGCCACGCCGACGGCGAGCCCGCCGCCAGCTGGGCTCTCACCACCTTCGCGCCGGCGGGGGCGCTTCGGTCCACGGCGAACGACATGCTCCGGTTCGTGGCCGCCGCGATGGACTCCACGGGCCCGCTCGCGCCGCTCTTCCGCGCCACCGAGCAGAGCCGCCGCGTCATTACGCCCGGCCGGCTCGAGATCGGGCTCGGCTGGCACATCCTCCACCTCGATGGTCACGACATCGTGTGGCACAACGGCGGGACCGGTGGATACCACGCCCTGGCCGCCTTCGAGCCGGCCAGCCGCCGGGCCGTCGTCCTCCTGGCCAACAGCACCGACGATATCGACGACATCGGCATGCACCTGCTTGATCCGGCCGGGCCTGTTCGCGAGCCACCGCGGCTGGTCACCGTGGCCCCTGAGGTTCTGGACCGGTACGTCGGGGAATACCAGCTCGCCCCCACCTTCGTGATCGACGTGACCCGGACCGGCGGCAAGCTCTTCATCCAGGCCACCGGTCAGCCGCGGATCCGGGTCTTTGCCTCCTCGGACCGGGAGTTCTTCCTGACCGCCGTGGACGCCCGGATCACCTTCGTAACCGAGGCCGCGACCGGTCCCGCGACCGCGCTCGTCCTGCACCAGAACGGCATGGATCAGACAGCCCGGCGCGTTCCCTGACCGGTCCGCCTGTCAAATCATTGCACAGTGGGCCTGTGACGCCCGTCACACCGGAATTGCGGCCGCAGTAGTATCCTGTCGGCCGTCAAACGCTCCATATTCACATGCACGTCTCCGTACCTGACCGCCACCTGGGGCGGCCGACTACGGCGTGCGCCGCCACCCGTACCGAGGATGCTGCATGCGCAAGTTCCTGCTTCTGGCCATCATCGGCCTTACTGCCGCCGGCTGCGATGCCAGCAAGGAAAAGCTGAACACCGCCATGGCGGACAATCAGCGGATCTCCGCTGAGAAGGACAGCCTGCTCACCGAAGTGATGGCCAACGCGACGCTGGTGAACGACATCAACACCGAGCTGGCCAAGGCGCGGAGCCTGGGCGCCAACCCGGTCGCGCCGGGTGAAGCGGGCGCCACCAACGCCAGCGCCGACCGGCAGGTCGTGCTTGGCAAGATCCGCGACGCGATCACGCGCCTCAACGAGAGCGAGGCTCAGCTCGAGCGCAGCAAGGCCCGCCTGGCGTCCCTGGGCCGGAAGGACAGCCGGCTCCTGGCGCAGATCACCGAGTACCAGAAGACCGTCGCCGACCTGAAGGCCACCGTCGAGCGCCAGCAGACCGAGTACACGGCGATCATCGACAGCCAGAAGGTCCAGATCGTGGCGCTCCACGCCACCGTCGACACGGCCACGCAGAAGAACACCCAGCTCACCACCGAGAAGCAGGCGCTCGTCGACACCATGAACACGGTGTACTACGTCGCGGGCCCCAAGGATGAGCTGATCAAGAAGGGTGTCGCCGTCCAGGAAGGCTCCAAGTTCCTGGTGTTCGGCGGGCACCACCTGGCGGCCGCGCGCGGCCTGACGCCGGCGCCGTTCGTCACGATCAACCGGATGCAGGACAGCGTGATCCCGCTGCCCGACTCGACCAAGAGCTACAAGATCATCACCCGGCAGAACCTGGAATTCACCCAGGGCGCCGACAAGGATGGCAAGTTCAAGGGGTCGATTCACATCACGTCGCCCGAGCAGTTCTGGGCCGCGTCGAAGTATCTGATCATCAAGCAGGACTGAAGCCGCTGGGCAGCATCTAAGCTGCTGGCTTACAATGGTTTGCGGGGGCCGCGCGGCGTTGCGCGCGGCCCCCGCTTCCGTTATTATCTGAGGTCTCCCGGCATCGCCTGACGCCGCCCATTCCCCTGGCCCAGCCCCTATGACCGCCCCGAATACGCGCGAACGCATCCTGCCGCGTTTCATCGAAGAGGAAATGCAGCAGTCGTTCATCAACTACTCGATGAGCGTCATCGTCTCGCGCGCGTTGCCGGACGTTCGCGACGGCCTCAAGCCGGTGCACCGCCGGATCCTCTACGCCATGAACGAGCTCGGCCTGGTGCCGGGCCGCGCGTACAAGAAGTCCGCCACCGTCGTCGGTGACGTGCTCGGCAAGTACCACCCCCACGGCGACCAGTCGGTCTACGACGCCATGGTCCGGATGGTCCAGGACTTCTCGCTCCGCTATCCGCTGGTGGACGGCCAGGGGAACTTCGGCTCGGTCGACGGCGACCCCGCGGCCGCCTACCGCTACACCGAGTCGCGCCTCACCCGCATTGCCATCTCCATGCTGGAGGACATCGACAAGAACACCGTCGACTTCCAGCCCAACTTCGACGACCGGCTCCAGGAGCCGACGGTCCTGCCGTCGAAGCTGCCCAACCTGCTGGTCAACGGCTCGAGCGGCATCGCGGTGGGCATGGCCACCAACATCCCGCCTCACAACCTGAACGAGGTGGCGCGGGCCGTCGAGCTGCTGGTCGACGATCCCGAGACGTCCATCGACGCGCTCAGGAAGGTGGTGAAGGGCCCCGATTTCCCGACCGGCGCCTACATCTACGGCCGCCAGGGCATCAAGGACGCCTACGAGACCGGCCGCGGCCGCGTGGTCATGCGCGCCCGGGCTCAGATCGAGGAGAAGGAGTCGACCGGCAAGTCGCAGATCGTCATCACCGAGATCCCCTACCAGGTCAACAAGGAGAACCTGGTCAAGTCGATCGCGGAGCTGGTGAACGAGAAGAAGATCGACGGCATCGCCGACGTGAACGACGAGTCGGACAAGGAGGGCATGCGGATCGTCGTCAAGCTCAAGCGCGACGCGATCCCCAACGTGGTGCTCAACCAGCTCTACAAGCACACCACGATGCAGTCCACCTTCGGCGTGATCATGCTGGCGCTCGACAACGGCGCGCCGAAGATCATGAACCTGAAGACGATCCTCGAGCGGTTCATAGAGCACCGCCACACGGTCATCGTCCGCCGCACCCAGTTCGATCTCGACGCCGCCGAGGCGCGGGAGCACATCCTCGAAGGTCTGAAGATCGCCGTCGACAACATCGACGAGGTGATCAAGATCATCCGGGGCTCCGAGGACACGCCCCAGGCCGATGCCCGGCTCCGGAAGCGCTTCGGCCTCAGCGAAAAGCAGACCGACGCCATCCTCAACATGCGGCTGGCCAAGCTCACCGGCCTGGAGATCGAGAAGCTGGAGGCCGAGCTGGCCGAGGTGCGCGCCACCATCAAGGAGCTCAAGGGCATCCTCGCGTCGAAGCCGAAGCGCATGGGCATCCTCAAGGCCGAGATGGCCGAGATGGCCGACAAGTACGGGGACGAGCGGCGGACGGAGATCCTCTCCGACCAGGGCGAGTTCTCGGTCGAGGACCTGATCGCCGAGGAGGACATGGTCATCACCGTGTCCCACACCGGCTACATCAAGCGGATCGCCGTGTCCGCCTACAAGAAGCAGCGCCGCGGCGGCCGCGGCCTCACCGGCACCGACCTCAAGGCCGACGACTGGGTCGAGCACCTCTTCATTGCCAGCACCCATGACTACCTGATGTTCTTCACCAATCAGGGGCAGGTGTACTGGCTCAAGGTGCATGAGATTCCGCAGGCAAGCCGCGCCGCGCGCGGGAAGCCGGTGGTCAACTGCATTGCCATCCGGCCGAGCGAGACGATCGCGGCGCTGGTGCCGGTGCGCGAGTTCGTCGAGGACAAATGCCTCATCTTCGCCACCCGGAACGGCACGGTGAAGAAGACGGTGCTCTCGGCCTACGGGAACGTGCGGCAGGCCGGCATCAACGCCATCAACATCGAGAAGGGCGACAAGCTCATCGACGTGCAGGTCTGCGACTCCGGCAGCGACATCGTGCTGGCCACCCGCACCGGCATGAGCATCCGCTTCCACCAGGGCGACGTGCGCGACATGGGCCGCGCCACCACCGGCGTCAAGGGCATCGAGCTCGACCGGGACGACCACGTCATCGGCATGGTCGTGGTCCGGCGCGACGCTACCCTCCTCTGCGTGAGCGAGAAGGGTTACGGCAAGCGCTCCGAGCTCTCCGAGTACCGGGTCCAGAAGCGGGGCGGGAAGGGCATCATCACCTTCAAGGTCACCGACAAGACCGGCTGCATCGTGGCGCTCAAGGAAGTGATTCCCGAGGACGAGCTCATGATGATCACCCGCCACGGCGTGATCATTCGCGTGCCGGTGGACGGAATCCGCGTCATTGGCCGCAACACCCAGGGCGTCAAGGTCATGAACCTCGACGACGGCGACACGCTGGTGGACGTGGCCCGGGTGGTGAAGGAGGACGAGAGCGGCCAGGAGGAAACGGCCGGCGAGGTAACCCCGACGGCCGCGGTCGAGTAACTTCACCGCGTGACATCGAGCCCGGGAATCCCGATCGAATCGATCCGGCGCGCCGCCGCCGACCTCGAGGGCGTGGCGGTGCGGACACCGCTCGTCACCGTGCCGGCCGCGGCCCTGCCCGGCCCGCCCGTGGCGCTCAAGTGCGAGCATCTCCAGCCCATCGGCGCATTCAAGGTGCGCGGGGCGTTCACCGCCATCAGCCGGCTTCCCGCTAGGGAGCGGGCTCGCGGCGTCATTACCCATTCGAGCGGCAACCACGGGCAGGCGGTGGCGTTCGTGGCCCGGCATTTCGGTGTGCCGGCCATCATCGTGATGCCGGCCGATGCGCCGGCCGTCAAGGTGGACGGCGTGCGCCGCTACGGCGGCCAGGTCGAGTTCGTCACCGACCGCGCCCAGCGACAGCCGCGCTGCGAGGCGCTGGCCGCCGAGCACGGCATGGTCATGGTGCCGCCCTACGAGAATCCCGACGTGATCGCGGGGCAGGGCACCGTCGGGCTCGAGATCCTGGAGCAGTGCCCCGATGTCCGGACCATCGTGGTGCAGGTCGGCGGCGGCGGGCTCATCGCCGGGATCGCCTCGGCGGTGCGCGCCATCAGGCCGGACGTCGAGGTGGTGGGCGTCGAACCCGAGGGCGCGCCCAAGCTGGCCCGCGCGCTCGAGGCCGGGCGTCCGGTGCGGCTCGCCAGCGCGCAGAGTATTGCCGACGGCCTGCTGCCCTTCCAGATCGGGACGCTGCCGTTCGATGTGATGCAGGGGACGGTGCGCCGAGCGGTCCAGGTGTCGGACGGCGAGATCGGCGCCGCCGTCCGGTTCCTGCACGAGCAGGTGTCGCTCGATGTGGAGCCCTCCGGCGCCGCGGCCTTTGCCGCGATCCTGGCGGGGCGGCTCGAGCGCACCGAGTCGATGGTGGCGGTCGTGAGCGGCGGCAACGTGGATCCCGAACTCTTCCAACGCCTGGTACACTGATGAGTGTCACGCCCAGGATCCTGGTGGCGGACGACGACCAGGCACTCTCGCGCACCCTCTCCTGGATCCTCAAGGAGAACGGCTACGACGTCGTGGCCATCCCCGGCGGCGAGCACCTCTTCGAGCATCTGTCGGCCGACCGCTTCGATCTCCTGCTGCTCGACATCATGATGCCGAAGGTGGACGGCCTCCAGCTCCTGCAGCGCCTCAAGAGCGACGACCGCTATCGCGACCTGCCGGTCCTCATGATCTCCTCCATGCCGCCGGAGGAGGCCACCGTGCGCTCGCTCGGGCTCGGTGCCGCGGACTTCATTCCCAAGCCGTTCCGCGTGCGCGAGCTGCTGGCCCGGGTCAAGGCGCAGCTCCGGGTGGGCCGCGAGCTGGGGGAAGCGCGGGATGAGGCGCGCTCGCGCGGCGAGATGGTGGACATCCTGCAGGAAGTGACCGCGTCGCTCAAGCCGGACGAGATCTACCAGATCCTCGTGCGGCGGGTGGCGCAGGCGCTCCGGATCTCGCGCTGCTCGATCGTCCTGGCCCGGGCCGGCGAGGAGAGCGGCACCGTGGTCGCGTCCTACGAGAATGCGGAAGTCCGGAGCCTGGGCGTGGATCTCCGCCGCTATCCCGAGATCCGCCACGCCATGGAGACCGGTGAGCCCGTCCTCATCAAGGACGTGGCCACCGATCCACTGTTCGACGGCCTCCGTGCCGACTGGCAGGCCGAGGGCCGGAACCTCCCCTGCCGCTCGGCCATCGTGCTCCGGTTCTCGCTCCGGGAGCAGCCGGCCGGCGTCTTCTTCCTCCGCTCCACCGGCGACGACCTGCCGCTCGACACCGGCGACCTCGAGTTCGTGGAGCAGGTGGTGACCGCCGCCGTGGCTTCGCTGGAGAAGGCGTACGACATGGAGAGCGCGGTGACCGGGCAGGAGAAGCTCCGGCACCTGGCGGAGACGGACCCGCTCACCAACACCTTCAACCGCCGGGCACTCACCGAGAAGCTGGAACAGGAGATGGACCGCGCCGCGCGGTACGCCACGCTGCTCACCTGCATGATGCTCGACATCGACAATTTCAAGCAGATCAACGACACCCACGGTCACCTGGTGGGCGACATGATCCTGCGCCAGCTGGCGGCCCTGCTCAAGCGGGAGCAGCGCTCGCCCGACATCGTGGCGCGCTACGGCGGCGAGGAATTCGTGGTACTGCTGCCGGAAACCAACAGCACCGAGTCGCGAAACTTTGCCGAGCGGGTGCTCCGGAAGGTCGCGTCGTACGAGTTCGGCGAGCCGGGGCGGCCGGTGCACGTGACGATCAGCATCGGGCTCGCATCGTTCCCCGATGAGCGCATCACCGACGGGCATTCGCTGCTGGAGCTGGCGGACAACCATCTGTATCGGGCCAAGAGCGAGGGTCGCAACCGCTACCGGGACTGACGCGTGCTCAATCGCCGCTGCCCGCGGTGCCAGGCCAACTACGCTTCCCCCGCCCGCTTCTGCACCCGGGACGGCTCGCCGCTCGTCGAAGTCGCGCCGGGCGACCGGCCGACCGTTCCCACCCCGCATCTTGCGTCCCCGTCGGAAACACCGCCGCCACCCGCGGCGCCCGCCGCCGGAGCCGTGGCCCGAAGCGCCGACATCACCCAGCCACCCTCGCCGAGCGAGCTGGCGGACCGCCAGCGCTACAGCACGCTGAGCGGGCAGGACCTCGATGGGCGCTACCGCATCGTCCGGAAGGTGGGCGAAGGCGGCATGTCCTTCGTGTATCAGGGCGAGGACCTGGAGAACGGCCAGACGGTGGCGATCAAGGTCCTCACGCCCCGCCTCTCGCGCGATCCGCCGTCGGTCGAGCGGCTCAAGCGCGAAGCGTCCATCGCCATGCGGCTGAAGCATCCCAACGTCTGCCCCATTCTCCGCGTGGGGCACACCGGCGAGGGCATGCTCTACCTCGTCATGCCGTACCTGCCCGGCGAGGCGCTCAGCGAGTACGAGACGCGCCGCGGTCAGCTGCCGGTCGAGGAGGGAGTCGCCATCCTGGCGCAGGTCTGCCGCGGGCTGCAGCATGCGCATGATCTCGGCATCATCCACCGGGACCTCAAGCCCGAGAATGTGATGCTGGTGCCCGATGCCCGGGAGAAGAACGGTTTCCGCGCGGTAGTCATGGACTTCGGCCTGGCCAAGCAGCGCCGCGCCGGACCCGACGTCGCCAAGCTCACGCAGACCGGCATCGTCCTCGGCACGCCCGAGTTCATGAGTCCGGAGCAGATCCGGGGCAAGCCGCTCGACGGCCGGAGCGACATCTACGCCATCGGCGTGCTCGCGTTCGAGATGTTCACGGCCCAGCTTCCGTTCTCGGGCCGGAGCGCGCAGGAGACCATGCTCGCCCGGCTCAAGGGCGCTCCAACGCCGATCCGCGAGGTGCGGCCCGACCTGCCGCCGCGGCTCGAGGCGGTGATCACGCGCGCGCTCTCGCTGCAGCCGGCCGACCGCCCGGGCACGATGGATGAGCTGGCCTTTGCGTTCGAAGCCGTCACCCAGGGCGGTGTGCTGTCCCGCCTGTTCGGCAAGTGACCATTCCGCAAGCAAGGAATCAGAGGAGGCAACCATGAGAAACGGATGGCGGGGAACCTGGTCGTACGTCGCGGTCGCGGCGCTGGCGATGCCCGCCGGCGCGGCCATCGCGTGCAGTGCCACATCGGGGTCGTCGGCGAGTGCTGCCTCGGCGGCCGCCGGCGCCCGGCCAATGGACGCCGTCACCACCCATGGCGAATGGGTCCAGGTCAGGCGCGGATCCGATTCGATCCGCGCGTACGTGGCGTATCCCGAGCGGAAGACGAAGGCGCCCGCCGTGATCGTGATCCACGAGATCTTCGGGCTCACCGACTGGGAGCCGACCGTGGTCGATCGGCTGGCCAAGGCCGGCTACGTGGCGATCGTGCCCGACCTGCTGTCTTCGCGGTTTGGTCCCTCGCCGGCCAGCGCGGATTCCGGCAGGAAGCTGGTGGCGCTGCTGCAGCCGGCCGGCATCACCGCGGATCTCGATGCGGTGTACGCCTACGTCAACGGGCTCCCCGCCGTCGAGCGCGACCACATCGGCACCATAGGCTTCTGCTGGGGCGGGGGCCAGAGCTTCAGCTACGCCACCAACAATCCGCGTCTCAAGGCCGCCGTCGTGTGCTACGGCCCGCCGCCCGACAGCGCGGCGCTGGCACGGATCCGGGCGCCGGTGCTCGGCGTCTACGGGGAGAACGACGCCCGCATCGATGCCACGCTGCCCGGCGTGTCGGCCACGCTCAAGTCGCTTGGCAAGTCCTACGAGTACGACATCTACCCGGGAACCGGTCACGGGTTCCTCAAGCCCGGGCGGCAGGGCTCCGACGGCCCCGAGGTGGAGCGGGCCTGGACCCGGATCCTGGGCTTCTACGGCCGGACGCTGGGCCGGTGACCGCGTGATCCTGCACGTGGTGCTGTTCCGCTTCGTCGAGAGCGCGTCGCCGCTGCAGGTCGAGGACGCGCGCCGCGCGCTCACGGCCCTGCGCGGCGCCGTTCCCGGCGTGGTCGGCGTGACGTTCGGGCCCAACCTCGCGTCGAGTGCGTCCGACTGGCCCCACGTGCTCGTCGTGGCGCTCGAGGATTTCGTGTCGGTGGAGCGATACCTCGCGCATCCCTTGCACGTGGACGCCGTTGCGAAATACGTGAAGCCGATTCTCGGCGCGCGGCTGGCGGCGGACGCGGAGGCGCCGTGATCCTGCCGCTGCTGCTCGCGCTGCAGGACCCGCTGGCGGTCCGCGCCGACACCCTGCATCCGGTTCACGACGCGCTCGCCTACCGCATCCACCTCGTCATTCCCGACAGCGGCAACGTCATCCAGGGAGAAACCGAGACGACCTGGCGGGTGACGTCGGCCGCGCCGATCCGGGTGCAGCTCGATACGGCGCTCAAGGTGACCCGGGCCGCGTGGGCCGGCGAGCGGCGGCTGCTCCGCGGCGAGTGGCGCCGACAGGGCGAGCTCATCGAGTTCCCCCACACCCGCCCCGTCGGCGACACCGTCGCGACTCGCCTCGAGTACAGCGGACGCGTCCGCGATGGCCTCATCATCGGGCGCAATCCGTACGGCCAGCGCACCGCGTTCGCCGACAACTGGCCCGATCGCGCGCATCACTGGTTCCCGGCCCAGGACCATCCATCCGACAAGGCCGCGGTCAACCTCGATGTCGAGGTGCCGGGTGGCTGGCGTGCCATCGCGGGCGGAGTGCTTGAGCGAGCCGACACGTTCCGGAACGGCCGGTCGCGCTGGCATTACCGGTTGGCGGCGCCGGTGCCGGTCTACAACATGGTGGTCGGCGCGGGGCCGCTCACGGTCACGCGCGTGCCCGACTCGCGTCCCCCCGTCACGATCTGGAGCTACCCCGAGGACTCGGCCTACGCGGTGAACGGGCCATTTCGCCGCGCCGGTGAGATCCTCCAGTACTTCACGAAGCTGATCGGGCCGTTTCCGTATCCGTCGCTGGCACACGTCGAGTCGAGCACCATCTTCGGTGGTGCCGAGAATGCCGGGGCGATCTTCTATGGCGACCGGCTCTATCGCAGCCGGCGCCTCGAGGAGCGCGTGGTGGCGCACGAGACGGCGCACCAGTGGTTCGGAGACGCGGTCACCGAGACCGACTGGCATCACCTCTGGCTGAGCGAAGGGTTTGCGACCTACTTCGCCGCACTCTGGCAGGGCCACGCCGCGGGCGATTCCGCGTTCCGCCAGGCGATGGCCGACGCGGCTTCGTCCGTCTTCGAGATCCGGGACAGCGCCGGCGCGCATCCCAATCCCGTCACCGAGCGCCCCATTCTCGATTCCGCCGCCAGCGACCTCATGGGGCTCCTCAACACCAACAACTACCCCAAAGGTGCCTGGGTGCTCCACCAGCTCCGCGGCCTCGTGGGCGACTCGGCCTTCTTCCGCGGCATGCGCACGTTCTACACCCGGTATCGAGACGGCAACGCACTCTCATCGGATTTTGCGGCTGCCATGTCGGAGGCGGCCGGGCGTGATCTCCGCTGGTACTTCCTGCAGGCGCTCCGCCAGCCCGGGTACCCGGTGCTCGATGTGCAGTGGAGTTACGGGGCCGCGGGGCTGGCCGTCGTGATCCGGCAGGTCCAGAAGGCCGAGTGGGGATCGTACGTCCTGCCGGGGCTCGAGCTCGGAGTTGATGGACGGATCGAGCCGGTCGAGGTGACCGGTCGCGAAACTCGGATCTTCCTGCCGGTCTACGCCCGCCCGCCGGCCGTCATCGAGGTGGATCCGCGGCACAAGTGGCTCCTCAAGGCGACGGTCACTCGTGCGCCGTAGCGCCAGCGCTGGTGTGGCGCTGCTGTCGTTCCTCGCCGGATGCTCGCTGCCACCGCTCCGCGGCAAGGCGGAGATCGGCAAGGACCCCTACGCGATATTCGCGGCGGACGCGGCGGGGGGAACCGATCTCTTCGCGGTGCTGCCATCGGGCGGCAGCCCGATCCAGCTCACATACAGTCCGGTCGAGGAGTCAGACCCGAAGCTCTCGCCGGATGGCGGGACGGTGCTCTTCCTCAGGCACGAACGGCATGATGGTACCGATCACCGGACGGTGTGGCTGCTGAACCTGCTGAGCGGGACCGAGCGCGAGCTTCGCCTGCCGGCGGCGTGGAAGGCGATGCCCGACCAGGCGGCGTGGTCGGCGGATGGACGGAGCGTGTATGTGCGGATGTCGCCGATCACCGGAAATCTCGCCGGCAACACCGCGCGGTTCGCCGCACCGCCCGCGAGTGCGTCACCAGTGCAGGTGAGCAGTGCCGAGCGCGCACAGGCGGATTCGAGCTTCCTGGTCCTGCTGGGAACGCCGGCCTTTGCCGAGGCAGAGCCCTGCGGCAAAGGCCTCTGCACCGTAGCGGCGGACGGCGGGCAGACGCCGCTCGCTTCGCCCGCGAGCGGCGCCGTCCGCTGGGGCGCCGATTCGGTGGGCTACTTCACGGGCGACTCGCTGAGCGGCCGCTTCGAGATCCGGCCGCTGGGCCCGGGCCGGGCGCGCTTCCTTCAGTGGTCGCCGGTGCCGGCGCGTCCGCGGCAGCTCACCTTCTTCCCGGGCCGGCCTAGCTCGTAATCGCGTCCCACGCCGCCTCGATCGCGAGCACCGCCTGCGGATGGTCCGGCGTCCATTCGCGGCTGCCGACCCGCTCGACGGCGAACGCGACGATCGCAAGCCATACTCCGGCCCAGAGGTCCGCTGGTCCCGCACGCACCACCCCATCCGACTTGCCGCTCGCCATCACGCCCTGAACCGCATCACGGAATTGCCGCGCGCTCTCACGACTGGGCTCGTCGAGATGGGGCTCGCCGGTGTTCGCGAAGAGCATCCGGAGCGCGGCGGGATCGCGCGCCGCTTCCTCCAGCAGCCGACGCGCCACGCCCAGCAGCCGGTCCCGCACCGGGAGCTGGCGATCGGCCTCGACCTCCTTGACCACGCCCGCGGCCCACTGCTGCACCTGACGATAGGCGGCGTTGAGGAGCGCTTCCTTGCCGCTGAAATGCCGGTAGATCGTGCCTTCCGCGATCCCGGCGCGCTCGGCAAGCATGGGTGTGGTGGTGGCGCGGAAGCCGGTGGTGGTGAACAGCTCGAGCGCCGCCGCGATCAGCCGGCGGCGTGTGGCCTCGGCATCGCGGCGGGAGCGCGGCGCGTCCGGAGTATTCATCGTCGGAATGTAACGCGAAGATTGATCGTGGGTTGAGTGCGAAGCCCGGTTCCGGCTAAATTGGGGGGCTTTTGGTGTCCCGATCCCGATCGAGAGGGTTTGTCATGAAGATGCTGGTGCTCGGTGCCGGACTGCAGGGCTGTGCCTGCGCCTACGATCTCCTCCAGAATCCGGCCGTCACCCAGGTGACGCTCGCCGATCTTCATCCCGAACGCCTGCCCCGGTTCCTGGACGATGCCGGCGAGCGGCTCAAGCCGACGCGGATCGACGTCACCGATGAAGCGGCGGTGCTGCAGCTCATGAAGGGGCATGACGCCGTCATGAGTGCCATACCGTACTACTTCAACGGGCCCATGGCACGCCTGGCCGTCGAGGCGGGCGCCCACTTCGCCGATCTGGGCGGCAACACCGAGATCGTCTTCGAGCAGAAGAAGCTGCACGAGACGGCGCTGGCCCGCGGGCTGAGCGTCGTGCCCGACTGCGGCCTGGCCCCCGGCATGGTCAACATCCTTGCGGCCGAAGGCATCCGCCGGATCGAGAAGCCGGCGCGCGTCAAGATCTTCGTCGGCGGGTTGCCGCAGCATCCCGAGCCGCCACTCAACTACCAGATCGTCTACTCGCTCGAAGGCGCGCTCGACTACTACACCACGCCATCCTGGGTGCTCCGGGGCGGGAAGCCGACCCAGGTGGATGCGCTGTCCGAGCTCGAGGATGTCGAGTTCCCCTCACCGGTGGGCACGCTCGAGGCATTCCACACCGGCGGCGGCATCAGCACCATGCCGTTCGCGTGGCAGGACCGGATCGATGTGATGGAGTACAAGACGCTGCGCTATCCCGGGCACGTCGCCATCATGCGCCCCATGCGCGAGCTGGGCCTCCTCGGGAACGAGCCGATCGAGGTCAAGGGCAAGCAGGTGGTGCCGCGCGACCTGTTCATCGCCGCGGTGCATCCGAAGCTCTTCAAGCCGGAAGGCCGCGATCTCGTGGCGCTCAAGGTCGAAGTGAGCGGCACCTCGAAGGGGAAGCCGGCTTCGGTCACCTTCCAGCTGCTCGACTACTACGACGCGGAGCACGGGATCAGCGCCATGATGCGCACCACGGGTTACTCGCTGTCCATCACGGGCCAGATGCAGGCCGAAGGCCGGGTGCCGCGGGGCGTCCATACGCCCGATGAGGCCATGCCGTTCGCGCCGTACGTCGAGGCCTTGGCGGCGCGGGGTGTCCGGATCGAGGAGCGCTGAGATCGTCGACTGAGGATGCTGTGGTGACACCGCTGGATTTCCGCGCGCTCTGGGATGCGGCCCTGCCGTACGAGCGCTACGTGGCCGAAAGCACCGAGCACCGGGCGCTCTGGGAAGGGGTGTACCGCCTGGCCCGGATACCGTCCTGGGCGCTGGAAGCCGTGCCGCCTGACGCGTCGGTGCGCCTCCTGGTGCTGGCGGAAGACTGGTGCGGGGATGCATCGAACACGGTGCCGATCGTGGCGCGGCTGGCGGAGCAGTCGCCCGGGCTCGAGCTGCGCGTCCTCCGGCGGGATCAGCATCCCGAGGTGATGGATCGCTACCTGACCAACGGCTCCCGCTCGATTCCCATCATCGTTGCGCTCGATCGCGAGTTCCGGGAGCTGGGGCACTGGGGCCCGCGGCCATCGGAGCTGCAGTCGTTCGTGCTGGCGAACAAGGGCACCATCCCGAAGGCGGAGCTCTATCCCCAGGTCCGCCGGTGGTACGCGCGCGATCGCGGCGAGACCACGCTCCGCGACGTGCTGGCTATCATCTCCGACACGGGCCGCCCTGCGGCCTAGAACGCCCAGCTCGCTCCCGCCGACACCCGCCACCCTTCGCCGCCCTTCGCCAGGTTCGCGGTGAAGATGGTAGAGCGGAGGAGCCGGGCACCGAGCCCGATGCCTGCGGCCACATGCAGCTTCCTGCCATCGAGGGTGAAGGCTTCGTTCTCGAAGACCCGTCCCGCATCCATGAACAGCACGACCGTGCCCGAGGCAAGCTCGCCGATCGGCAGGAAGTCCTGCCGGAGCTCGACGCTGCCGAACAGCACGCCGCTCCCCACGAAGCGTCCGCCCGGGTAGCCCCGGTTGGAGGTGTACCCGCCGTAGACCTGCATCGGGTTTTCCCACGTCGGAATCTCGAAGCGGGAATTGAAGGATGGCGTGCCGGTCATGTTGGACGCACCAAACCGGGCAGCCAGGACCGTGGCCGGCCTGAGCGGCACGTAGCCGCGCATGACGGTGTAG
>Ga0310810_10001031_pt1 | contig 28381 bp, 18 predicted proteins | sample NCmetagenome_FD_207641 | JGI IMG/M metagenome (GOLD analysis project Ga0310810, IMG submission 207641) | Soil microbial communities from experimental microcosm in Duke University, North Carolina, United States - NC | ecosystem: Engineered > Artificial ecosystem > Soil microcosm > Unclassified ...
AGCAAGTGCCGGAGTGCGCTCAGAATGTTGGCCGAGGGCAGATCGTGGCGCAGTTCTGGTCTGGCCGAGGCCCGGTTAAGGTGCCGAGCGGTTTGATCCACGACTGGATCGCCGCCGCCTTCATTCCTGATTCGACGATCCACGAAATATTTGCCGTGATCCAGGACTACGACAACCACAAAAACATCTACAAACCGGAGGTGATTGATTCAAAGTTGATTCGCCGTGAAGGCAACGACTTCCAAATTTATTTGCGCCTGCTGAAGAAGAAGATGATTACCGTAGTCCTGGACACTGACCATGAGGTGCACTATCGTCCGGTGGACCGAACGCGCTGGGTGTTCCGCTCGTACACCACGCGAATTGCAGAGGTCGAAAATCCGGGAAGCCAAAACGAGCGAATCATGCAACCAGATGCCGGTCACGGATTCCTTTGGCGCTTGTACTCCTCTTGGCGATTCGAGGAGCGCGATGCCGGAGTCGTAGTCGAGTGCCGTGCTATATCGCTTACGCGTGACGTGCCTTTTGGACTGGGATGGGCTATTGAACCGATCATCCAAAAGCTTCCGAAAGAATCGCTCATCAATACGCTGGAAGCCACGCGGCAAGCCCTGTCGCGCCCAGCCGGTGCAGTGGAATCATCGTGAGACGATCCAGGAAGCGATCAACCTGCCAAGCCGAACGGGACGGTCATCATCCCGAACAACTACCAGGGCAGCGACTGCAATCCGCTCGCAAACTGCAACCCCGGCAATGTCTGCGTGATTGACTGGCGCGTCGTCGGGGGCACGACCGGATCAGGAAACTGCAACGGCGGGAATGGCAGCAGCGGCGGCGGGACGCCTGGCGGATCCGACACCCAGGTCCAGTTCATGTATAGGAAAAACAAAAATCGAAACGCCTCGACGATCTGTTGCCCGCGCATAGAGTGCCGACGGGCAGGGCCCGTTCTTATTCTGCCGGCGAATCCGGAATGAGGCCAGACGTCCGATCTAAATCGATCCTGAAGTGTCGAACAGTGACTATTCTCCCGCAATACTCCAGAAAGCCATCGAGATCATCGTCGGTGAGGTCCTCACCTTCACCAGATGATGCAAGTGCGAGATCGGGAAGTTGGTCCAAAACAGCGTCCAGTTCACAGTCGAGTATCTCGTCCGCAATTGTGGTGGCTTCGTCCCAGAGCCACTGCTGTAGCATTGCCATCACCTTCAACCGATCTGACAAATTGTCACGCATCTCAGGGGTAACCGTGTTCATGTTTGCGACTCCAGGCCAAGAGTGGGGGCCGGCGGCCGACCCATTGCATGAGATCGCCGTTCCTGTCCAGAAGAGGATCAGTCCCGAAGGTCTTGATTAGAAGTGACCTCCAACTTCGCCGGCGAGGGTGTTCTCTTTTTCTTTGATTAAGAAGCACGAAAATACCAGACCAAAGCTTAGCTTTCGAGCGAGGCGACAGCAGACCAAAGTATCGCATCGCGTGCCGTCCTCGTTCCGGCACATGCTGGATCAGAATGTCGAGAAACTCCACGTTTGTGTACTGTTTCAAAGCAAACTTTTCATTTCGCGTGTCCTTGACTTTGTACTCGACGTGATCGTTCCCGATCCTCTTCAGACGGTGTTGCGCGATGGGCGGACGTCGAATATACCGGCCATCATGTCCTAACCGATAAGCCTTCGACCCTGCGCGACTAATGAAAATGTTCCACTCCCGTCTATATTGGGCCTCGAGAATCGACAGGAGCTGTTTCGAAGAGAGATCGCACTTGAGTACGTTTCTTTTCACGGCTTCCGCCAAATAGGCAACCAGGGCGTAGCGCCAGGCGCGCATCAACTCGGCCTGATGGAACCTAATGTGCCGAATCCAGCGATTCGTTGCGCCGTGCAGGCCGCCGGCTGAAACCATGAGATGGAGATGCGGAACGAAGTTCAGAAATCCGCCATATGTCTGCTGCACAACAACGATAAGCAAACGGACTCCGTAGCGAGCTTTGGCCCATTGCATTATCGCTTCGGCTCCCATAGCTGGAATGTCGCGGAGCAGATGCTTATTCTGTTGAAACATTGGGCGAAATTCTGCCGGCATAGTCAGCGTTATACCCATGTAAAGCATGTCAGGCAGAATTACTTCCATGTCCTGCTGCCAGTCTTCGGTTGCCCGTTGCCCACAACTCGTGCAAAACCTGGATTTGCACGTATGAAACACGAGCTTCGATTCTGTTGATGAGGCATAAACCTCGGCACCGAGGGCAATGGTTCCACACTCGATCACTTTCCGCAGATTGTCGCGGATATTGGCTGGAATACCTTCGTGGTCCCATTGAGGTCGGGTCTCGATGAGGATCTGGCGTAGTGGGTGCTGAATGATCATGCGCTCGTTGCGATCTGCAGTAATCCGAAGGCGGAGAACAGGTCTTCTGGTACCAATATGGTTTTCTCCAAGTCTTTGACGAACTTTACGTCAATGGAAGCCAATTCGCTTGACTGTTCGGAAGCTATCGCATTTAAGTGGTGTAAGAAGTTCAGAAAGTCGGCGAGTCTGATCACCTGCTGTTCCGGTTTGGGTCTTGCAAGTACAACGGCATGGCTGGCCACCAGATTTCGGGCCTTCTTTCTAATGCCGCGCTGGATTCGATTCTGTCGTAGGTTTTCGCATTGTTCTGCTTCCGGGGCATGGCTCCATTTCTCCGCAAGATTGATCGATATTTCTCCTGTTCTTGCAGCTTCCGTCAATGGCGAACACGAATTTGCAAGAATGTACTTCACTTTGTGCACATTCCCTACGGAAACGTGTGCCAATCGGGCGATCTCCTTTCGTGAGTCAACCTTTTCAGCCTCTGTCAACGTTGACAAAGCCTTCAGCCTGCCACCTTCGCTTCTGTTCAACAACGCCTGCTCTTTGAAAGATTGTTCCCGATCCAGAGCGAGTTCGATTCTCCGGAAATCGTTTAAACCATGCGATCGGCGGTGCGTCTGAATCAACAGCTCGAGGGCGTGATCTTGGGGGATGTCGTACTCAAGACATAGCAGTGTTGGTCGACCCTGGCGTTTCGCCAATTCCCAGCGCGCATAACCATCGATGATGAAACCTTCCGCCGTGACGAGGACGGGGCTTTGAAAAACCAATTCGCCATGCTCCTCCAACGCCGCTAGCTGGGAGGCTTCTACCGAAAGTTTGTGGCGGGCATAGCTCGGGTGGGGATGTAATTCGCCCACGGGATAATTGCGCAATCCATTAAGACTCGCACCGAGCGTCAATGATGTGCCGCGGTCCACGACCTTATCTAAAGGCGTGCGAGACAAATGAACAAACCGCTACTGGCAATGAATGTCTGCGAATGTCATAAAAGGGAGCTTTCGCTTTGTGGCGTTGAGGACAAGGGCCGGGCTCAAGGGCGAAAACGTGGAACAAATCGTGGAACAAACGTGGAACAGAACGCGGTGGAACAGGAGGGAATACCCTGCATCAGTAAGCAGCTAAATCATTGAAAGGCAAAGACGGGATAATGTTTGTTTCGGCTCATAACCCAAAGGTCGGTGGTTCAAATCCACCCCCCGCAACCAACCTCAAGTTACTGAATCCTGAGCATTATCAAAGTTAAACGTAACGGTTAACGCAGGGTTTTTGGGCAATACTAGCACCAGGAAATCCTGCCAATAACATTCCGAGTCCATTCACTCGTGTGACTCTGGGGTGGAGGGTGTTAGAAAACCCGAGCAGATCTGACTCGCTAAAATGCGGCGTGAGGGAGATGCGAAAGGCAATGCTCTTCTGCGCTCAATGGTCATTCACCCAGCCAGAAGCCCGGGATAGTTACTTTCTCCAGGAGGAAAGGTTTCATCGCCGGTCGGTTCATAGTGCTGTAGATGGTTCACCTTTTGGCGAAAGGTTGAGAGCTCTTTGTACATTCGGTAACGGGCGCGGCTTTGGTTGCCTAGAGGACGATGCTCCGGAATGCAGTGCCAGGGATTAAACGAAAGGATGCTGGGAAATGCGATTTGCTCAGGCGAATCGAACTTCTGTTTGGGTATGTGCAAGATCGCAACCGGGACACGAGGTGAAAGCCGCGGTGGCCAATACACGGCATTGTTCTCAATGGGCATCCGATAGGGATCAGTCTGCACCTGGAGCATGATGTCAAACTCGACATCCTGCGTGGCCAGGGTTGAAACCATTGCTTGACGCAGATAGTTGTCTGGAGGCCGCAGAGGCAATCGTGGTATCGGTGTTCTGGTTTTGAGCCGCGACCAGAAGGAATAAACCATCGCCTGTCCCTCACCGAGCAAATAAGGAACGCAGCTGAAGTATTGGCTCTCCAGCGGGCTGCTCTGGGTCTTGAGCCAGAGACCCTGCATGATAAAGTCCAGCACGTGTGGGTTCTTGAAGTTCACGAAGTGGAAGATCGATGCGTTCTGGTAACTCCAGTGCTGTAAATCGGCGTTGGACTTGGTGTCTGCGGTCACAAACGTCGGCGTGGAGACGCCAAACATGTCTTGGGTAAACTTTTCGTCATCCATCAGCTTGGGGCCAGGCACGCCCATAATTTTGAGGCTGATGCTCATGAAGCCAACGTCATCAATGTCCGGAGTTATATACGGGCCCGGCCCAGAAAAGCGGACCCACGTCGCGAACGTGCGCGGCTGCGCGAAGATGCCGCGACGCATGTGCTCGGGAATATCTTCGCGGATGATCACTTCACCGCGCACGATGCCGTGAGTCTTGGTATTGCCACAACGCTGAAAATCTCCCGATCGCCAGAGCCTTCGCATCTGGTCGGACATGGTGGCAATGATGTCGTTGAGATGCGCCTCTTCATCCGGCTGAATCCTTTCCTCCGCTAGTTTGTAACCCTCATTCTTGCGGCGCCAGTTGATAAAACCGTTGGCCACTAAGGTAAGCATCTCGCGAAATAGAAAGTCGAACGCGGAGCGAAACAATGGATCAAACCGGCGCTCCAGGTGCACCAGGAAGATCGCAATTTTGGAAATGCAATTCAGCAGCCGCGAGCCGGTGTCGGGAGGTGGCAAGCTATAGCCGTTATCTGTCTTCGATGGCACGACGGAGGGTGCGAGTATACTACGCGCGGGAATCTCAAATCATTTTTTTGTCAGTGTCCCGAATCTGGTACGTACTAAGTTTCTGAGGTAAGAATGGCGCAGGCAGTTCCACGACAAGCACCTTGTGAATACATTGTCGTGGGATCCGGAGCGGGCGGCGGCACGGTTGCCAGCCGTCTCGCAGAAGCCGGGCATTCTGTTGTTCTGCTTGAGGCAGGAGGCGATCCCCGCGTCCTTCGAGGCTCCGACCCTGTGGAGCCGGACAAAAACCGTCTGCCGCTCGCCTATGACGTGCCTGCATTTCATGCCTTTGCTTCGGAAAACGAGGTAATGAAATGGGACTTTTTTGTCAACCACTATGCGAATGTCGCCCAGGACGAGTTGGATTGGAAGTTTGTCCGCGAATACGACGGTAAGAAAGTAAATGGAATCCTCTACCCTCGTGCTGGAGTCTTAGGTGGATGTACCGCACACAACGCTGAGATTCTCGTTTATCCACACAATGAGGACTGGAAGTACATTCAAGAGCTCACGCATGATTCCAGTTGGCACCCGAACAACATGCGCCGGTACTTTGAACGCCTGGAGAACTGCCATCACCGGCCCCTGCTTCGGTGGCTCGCAAAATTCAAGCTAAACCTAGCGCGACATGGATGGAAAGGGTGGCTACATACAGAAAAAGCCATTCCAATGGCTGCCCTGATGGGTGATCAAAAGCTTTTCCATACTCTGGCCGAGTGTATTCATGACTATCTTGAGGCTGAGGGTGACCCCCTGCTCAAACGCCTGCGCTGGTTAGTGGAAAGTCGGGGAGACCCTAACGACTGGCGGCTGGTGAAGAAGAATGCGACCGGCGCGCGCTATACGCCTCTGAGTACGCGTAATCACGCACGCATGGGCGCCCGCGAGCGTGTCCTTGAAACCGCGCTGGCGCATCGTAATTTCAGAGTTGAACTAGATGCGCTGGCCACCAAGGTACTCTTCGACGAAAGTATGCGGGCCATCGGCGTGGAATATCTTCACGGCGACAATCTTTATCGCGCCTGCACCAAGCGTAGTGAGAAGCCAGGAGAAGTCCGCCAAGTCTACGCTTCCAGGGAAGTAATACTGGCTGGCGGAGCCTTCAATACACCGCAGTTGCTCATGCTCTCCGGAATCGGGCCGAGAGATCACTTAAAGGAGCACAAGATCGACGTGCTGGTTGATCTTCCCGGCGTAGGCATGAACTTGCAGGACCGCTACGAGGTCGGCGTGGTCAACCGCATGAACTTCTCGTCCTGGGATATTTACAAAGGCGTCAAATTCACAACCGCTGACCCGCAATACCGGCAATGGTCCGTCTGTCGTTCCGGCGTTTATACCACCAATGGCACAGTGCTTTCCGTCTTCCGACGCTCCCCGGTGGCAGAGAAGAAGGTACCGGATTTATTTTGTATGGCGCTTCTGACCAACTTCCAGGGATACTACCCCAATTATTCGCAGTCTTTTGTTAAGGACCTCAATTGCCTGACTTGGGTGATCCTGAAGGCCCACACCAGGAATCGCGCCGGCCAAGTCAAGCTGCGGTCAGCTGATCCGCAAGATGCTCCGTGGATCAACTTCCACTATTTCCAGGAAGGCGGAGACGAGGATTTGGATGCCATAGTGGACGGAATTCAATTCGTGCGTAAGATCATGGCTAGACATGATGGCGCAAGAGAGGAATGCCCTGGGTGCGATAAAGATACGCCGGAGAAATTGAAGGAATTTGTCCGCAATAATGCCTGGGGCCACCATGCGTCTTGCACATGCGCCATCGGCCCGAGAGACAAGAATGGCGTGGTGGACACAAACTTCCGGGTGCATGGAACGCAAGGCTTACGGATTGTAGATGCCTCGGTCTTCCCCCGAATCCCCGGAGTCTTCATTGTGAGCGCGATTTACATGATTGCGGAAAAGGCGGCGGATGTGATTCTCGCCGCGCAATAGCCTTCACAATTTCTTTCCACTTTCAGAGCGCTCGTTCTGCGACGGAAAATCATTGACAAACATGTTTTCTGGTTCCATAGTTTCAGGCGTCCAATCACCGCACTGAGTGTTAACGCGATCGATTTTTCTTGGTTAATCCCCTGGCCATGGCGAGTTTCTCGCAATCACAACGCTAATAGTGTTGAAGGAGTACGCAAATTATGGCCTATGATGTGGCACAACTGCTGGAAATGTCGAACGCGGACCTTGACACTCTCTTTTCCAAAAGCCCGGCGGGGAGTATCCCCGACGGAACGGCCAAGGGGACGGCGATTATCGCCCCGGGCACCAAGTTCAGCCGGGAGATCGCGGATTTCGTCAACATATTCGGGTGGCAGGGAAAGACCTTTGACAAAGCCAAAGGAGTCCTGCGCAACCGAATCACGATTTTTGGAGTCAGCGCCATCATTGCGAAGGTGTACACCGCCGCCAGTTGGTTCGATGAAAAGGACTGCATTGTCCTGGACTATTCCGACACCTCGATAGTCGCGCACTGGATTCGTGACGAAATCCGGTTGATTGGGCCAGACTTCTATCTCGGCCGGGTCTATTGGGGTAAAAAACCGTTAATTCATTTTTGTTTGCAATTCGGCGCTGCCGCGGCGACTCAAGGCTGACCGCTCTCGGTCGTAACTGGGTGTCGCAATGGCGAAGGACTGGTCCTCTCTATGACTCCGCAATCTCATTTGTTAGTAACGGCTCCTATCAAGATGGAGCAGGAAGCAGAACTGCGAAGACTCCTGCAGTCGATGAATTCGCTTCCCGGACAAGCGAATCCAGACAATCCGATTGTGCCCTTCGGTCAATTTGATCAGATTCATTTTGCCCGCTTTGCCATTCTCGCTGACCGGACGTTGGAGGACATTCACACGCTTTACGGGTTACCTGCCCTGGACTATCCATTAACACTCGCTTTTTTTGCTGACTTTGACGGAACGGCGGATGATTTTCGAGCGGATCTGGCGCGGCGCGCGGGTGACGGATTGCAGCGCATCTTCTCCTGCTGTCAGGATTTCAACGCCGGCATCGCTCTGGCTCGCTGGATGGAGGACCACGAAAATCCTGCCGCGACCATGTACATGAACTGGCGCGGAAGGACCGTAACCCAAATTTGGCAAGAGAATGCTTTGCGCCTGGATCTGGAAGACCATCTTCAAAATAATCAGGAAGCGTTTGCACAAAGAGCGCCGCAGCAGGTCCACAAGGATTTGCGGGAGTTCGTGACTGCAGAGGTTTACCGAGGCCGGCTTAAACTCGACAGACCAAAACGAACGCCGTTCGGCTGGTGGCTGCGAAATTGTCTTCACCTCATCGGCATACCGTTGCTGTTGCTGCTGCTTACACCATTCCTGTTACTGTATCTGCCCATCTTCATTTACCAACTGCGCAGCCGGGAACAGAGCGACAAGGAATATGCTCCGCGAGTGTCGCCCGAATACGAGCGTGAGCTGGGGAATTTGGAAGACCACGACGTGACCAACCAGTTCACGGTTATTGGTTGCATCAAACCGGGCCTGTTTCGCCGCTGGACCATGAGTTTTCTACTCTGGCTTATGGAATACACTACGCGCCATATTTATGTTCGCGGCCATCTGGCGCGCATTTCCACCATCCATGCAGCGCGATGGGTCTTCCTCAACGACAAGAGACGGATGGTCTTCGCCAGTAATTATGACGGTAGTTTGGAAAGCTATATGGATGACTTCATCAACAAAGTGGGATGGGGACTCAATCTGGTATTCAGCAACGGCATAAGTTATCCAACGACAAACTGGCTGGTCTTGGATGGGTCCAAGGACGAGCAGAAATATAAGTCCGTGCTGCGCCGGCATCAAGTGCCGACCGATGTCTGGTACAAAGCCTATCCTGGCTTGTCAGTCTTCGATTTGAAAAGAAATACGCTGATTCGTCGTGGTATCGAGAAGTCGCGTATGAGTGAGGAAGAACTGCGGCAATGGGTAGCGCTTTTTTGAGGTAAGAAAGAATGCGCTCCGTAGAGTACAAAGACGTGCAAGGTCTCGTACGCTTCGGCTTTGGAAAAATGACCGAAGCCTGTTATCTGCTGCTGCGCATTAAGAATGCACCCGCCGCGCGCGCTTGGCTCAGCAACGCACCAATAACCACCGCTGAGTGGGATCATTCACTAACGACTGCACTGCAAATTGCATTTACGCGGTCGGGATTGGAAGCATTGGGAGTTCCGCAAAAAGTCATTCACGGATTTTCGACGGAGTTCATATCAGGTATGACGGGTGACGAGAGCCGCTCACGGCGTCTTGGTGACGTAGGCACGAATTCTCCAGCGCATTGGCAATGGGGCAGCAACGACAAGGGGCCTCACGCGGTGGTCATGCTGTTCTCCTACCCTGGCCAATTGGATGAGTGGAAGCAATCCATCCAGTCAGGATTTTGGAGCGCAGCATTCCATGAGATTCAATGCCTGCCCACGGCGGACATGGACGGTCGCGAGGCGTTCGGGTTTGTAGACGGCATCAGCCAGCCTGATCTGGACTGGCAGCAGACCCGCAAAGTGTCACATAACCGCGACCAGCTCACCTACGGCGACCTGGTTTGCCTAGGAGAGTTCTTGTTGGGGTACCCCAATGAATACCAGCGATATACTGATCGGCCATTGCTGGACCCAAGCGATCCTAGCAGTGAGGAATTGCTGGAGGCTACCGACCATCCCGGAAAAAAAGACTTTGGGTTGAATGGCACCTATGTGGTGATGCGCCAACTCAGTCAGGATGTGCGCGGGTTCTGGCAATTTCTGGATAAAGCCGTGGGCTCCCGGCGTGTGGCGCGGTATCAACTGGCGGAAGCCATGGTGGGAAGAACCATCGGAGACGGCGCGCCGCTGGTTTCCGTGAGCGGCAGCCCGATTCCCGGTGTGGGAAACCAGGGTGACGACGCTGCCAGAAAACAGGATGTTAGGCTCAACCAATTTACCTACGGCTCAGATGTTGCCGGCACTGCCTGTCCCTTTGGCGCGCATATTCGCCGCGCCAACCCGCGCAATGCTGATATCCCCGGTGGTCTGCAGGGATGGCTAATCCACCTGATTCGTATCCTCGGATTCGGAAATGGAGATTTGCACCGCGATTTGGTCGCCTCCACACGCTTCCATCGTCTTTTGCGCCGGGGCAGAGAGTACGGACAAAACTTAACTCCGGAAGAGGCGCTGCAACCGGCGCCTCCCAACGATTCCGAACGCGGCCTTCAGTTCGTAGCGGTGAACGCCAATATCCAGCGCCAGTTTGAGTTCATCCAGAACGCCTGGATCATGCGCACCAAATTTGACGGCCTGACTGAAGAGAGCGATCCGCTTCTGGGAAACCGTGAAGCCGTTTTCGGCTGTCCATTTACTAATTCGTTCTCTCTTCCACAGGAGGGCCGTGTGCGCCGCCGCATCATGGGTATACCGCAATTCATTACTGTGCGTGGAGGCGCCTATTTTTTCCTGCCGAGTATCCGGGCGGTGAGATATCTCACCAAAATAGGTGGCTGATGGGTGATGAAAAATGGATTTGAAAGAACGTTCCGGTGGCTTTTGTTAAAGCGTGTTTTGAGCCCAATATCATCTTCGGGAGGTAGACGGCAATGGCCGGCAAACTTCGTTCAGTCAAATTGATCTCGATTCTTTTGTTGCTGCTTGTTGGAGTCGGTGTCGGCATCTACTACATCCGCTGGCTCAACCACCCTCGGTTTGGTCATGTGAAAGATGAGGCCATCCTCGCTGGCCGTGGGCCCTCCAGTTTCCCCGCTGCTGATGAGGACTACTTCCGTGACATGGATCGCACCAAGGACGGTGTTCTCGACTTGGTTAAGCTCGCGCCTGAACCGTTTAAGGAAAAGGATCCCAGCATACTTGTCAAAGGGCGTAATAGCTGGCTTGTGTGGACTGCTGGTAACGACCGCCTGTGGGATACGCTTATTTACAAGAGCGCAGGCGCTCTGGATTTTCTTAAGACTCTCTCCTCGCACCCCGAACTCCTGAAGATTGATCCTAGATACAGTCACGACCGCCGGTGGGAATATCTGGGCCTGGTGAATGATCCATGCTTTGAGAAGGCCAGCGGCCCTGATCCCGAACGCTGGGGATTGTGGCTGGACAAACGCAAGCCCGATTGCAAACCGGATCCATTTGAGAACGAGCAGAAATATCCCGGCGTGAAGGTTGGCTCTCGTGGCACCACGGTTGGCGGCAAGGATTTCCCAGTCGGTTCTTTCTACGGCTATGAAACCGGCATCGTGGGTTTGCGCCTGTTCCCTAACCCCTACTTCGACGACGCAGCCGCTAAAAAATGGGACCCCGTCAAGTTCTACACCGACCCAGCTTATTACAACGATAAGAGCTTGGTAAGACCTTACCGCGTCGGCATGTCTTGCGGCTTTTGTCATGTTGGTCCAAACCCGATTAATCCGCCTTCCGACCCGGAAAATCCGAAATGGGAGAATCTGAGCTCCAACGTCGGCGCGCAGTATTTTTGGATCGAGCGCATTTTTTACTGGGAAGGCGAGAAGGACAATTTCGTATGGCAACTCTTCCACACATCACGGCCCGGTTCGCTGGATACTTCGTTTGTCTCCACGGATAACATCAACAATCCGCGAACCATGAATGCCATTTACTTGGTCAAGGAACGTCTCGAACATGCCAGGCGATGGGGCCAGGAAACGCTGACCGGCGGGCAGAAGAACAATAGGCAGTTTAATGAGTTCATTCCCAACGATCCCCCAAACCCTTTAAACTTCCTGAACAACTACTATGCGGCTCCTAACACCGTCTGGACGCCCCGTGTACTAAAAGACGGAGCAGATTCGGTAGGCGCGCTGGGCGCTCTAAATCGCGTGTATCTGAACATCGGAACCTTTAGTGAAGAATGGCTGCTGCACTTCAATGCATTGGTTGGCGGCAAGCCCATCTCACCCATTGAGATTGCCGTTGCTCGTAATAACTCGGCCTATTTTGCAGCAACGGAAAATCAGACGCCAGCCATGGCGCTCTTCTTCCTGAATAGCACCAGCCCTCACCACCTCAAAGATGCTCCCGGAGGAGCTGCCTATCTGAAAGATGACCCAAAGCAGGTAGAACACGGTAAGGAAGTCTTTGCCGAACGTTGCGCCCGCTGTCACTCCAGCAAGGCGCCGGAACCGCCGGTCCCCGGCTTGGATCCGAATGGATGCAATGGGAAAGACTACCTCGGGTGCTGGAGCAAGTATTGGGAGTGGACCAAAACTGATGACTTCAAACAAAAGATGAAGAAAATTGTTCTTGCGCCGGATTTTCTTGAGGAAAATTATCTTTCCAGCGAACTCCGCGTTCCCGTCACTCTGCTTCAGACCAATGCGTGCAGCCCGCTGGCCACCAACGCTTTGGCTGGCAATATCTGGGACAACTTCTCCTCACAATCTTACAAGGACCTGCCATCGGTAGGGACCATCACCTGGTATCAGCCTTACACCGGTGAAGCCAAATCCTATGTAATGCCGAGCGGCGGTCGGGGCTTTACTCGTCCGCCGTCTTTGGTGAGCCTGTGGTCAACCGCGCCATTTTTGCTGAACAACAGCGTCGGCAAGTTTAACTATGACCCTTCTGTTGAGAAGCGGATGGAATCTTTCCAGGACTCCATCGAGCAAATGCTGTGGCCAGAAAAGCGCGACAAAGATAATGTGCTTGGGGACAAGATTTCAGGGCCAAGCAAGATTGATCGTACTACGGAGACAAGCTATCTCAAGGTTGCGATTGGCTATCTTCCAGAAGCGCTGCAGCCTATCGCCAAGACTTTTCCGGATCTGCTGGACGACCGGAAGGAAAACCTGGTGATCGGACCCATTCCCAAGGGCACGCCCATAGGTCTGCTGGCCAATATCAATCCACTCCCGGAAAGCAAGGACCCAGGAGAGCGTTTGGCACATGATAAGAAGCTGCTTGACCTGGTTATCAAGCTGGCACGTGACTTGCGCAAACTGCCGAAAGGCGCAAGCGATTCCGAAGCCAAGGCCGTATTTTCCAATGCTCTGGATCAGATGCTGGATCTGAGCAAGTGCCCGGACCTGATTGTCAACCGCGGGCACTACTTTGGGACCGGTTTCGACGGAAGCGGGCCTGGACTGAGCGACGCTGACAAACGGGCCCTGATTGCATTCTTGAAAACATTTTAGAGAACCAATGAATTAGACAACCAATGAAACCGCTGGGTACGGCAAGAAGTCGCGTCTAGTTACTTATTTCATTTCGGCTCGGTAACTGTCAGGGGAGGCGGGCCATGGCGTCAGATTACATCAACGAGCTTGCTAAACGGGCCTTCACGAAAATTAGTACCGATGAATGGAAACAGTCTGAAAAGATTTCCCGTTACCTGGGGGAAAAACCGGATACAGAGCTGGCGTTGGCACAGGAACTGGAGTTGCACGTGCCACTACAGGCGGAGGTCGCCTGGCACATCGGCTATACCCCCAGCAAATGGCTGCTGGCAAATGAGTTGCTGGAAATCCAGAAGCGACGAGATCAACACGACATTCGAAGCAAAGGAACCCAGCCGCCTGCAGCAAAAATTAAGGACACAGAAGAGGACGCATACGTCCGGGCAGCCAATCTGGGCCTTATGGGGCTTTGTCTTTCCGGAGGCGGCATCCGGAGCGCCACCTTCAACCTGGGAATCCTACAAGGACTTGCCGAACTCGACCTCTTGAAGTGCTTTGACTATCTCTCCAGTGTTTCCGGCGGCGGATACATTCATCAGTGGTTGGCAGCTTGGGGCAAACGCAAGGGCTTTTCGGCAGTCAGCAAGGACCTGGTCCCGTTGCCCGACCAAGGCAGTCCGAAGAGTCATCCCGAACCAATCCGTTGGCTGAGACGCTACAGCAACTATCTGACTCCGGAAAAAGGGCTGTTCACCGCAGATACCTGGGTCACGATCGCTATCTGGCTTCGCAACACCCTGCTCAACCAGGTCATTCTGGTGAGCGGCTTGCTTTTTGTCATGCTGTTTCCCCATCTCTTAACCTTTGACTGGTTCGTCCCCACTAGCAATCGCGCGATCGTGATGAGTATCGCCGCCATCGTCTATCTCTTTCTGATGGCCAGGGCCTTAATCGGAAGAGAGCTCTCTCTGCTGCAGCTTACTGAGCCGGATTCCGAGAAGCTGTTCCTGAGTCAGTCGCGCGTCCAGGCTTGGATTGTGTTTCCGCTGCTGCTCGCCAGCCTTGTGGTTACGTTGCTGTTTCCGATTGGGGCGTTGGGAATTGACTTTGTTTGGGCTTGGGTGTTGGTTCCCATCTTGTACGCGGTTTTGACTCTGAAGGTCATATTTGCCGGCGGTACGCTGACTTCCTATCTAAGGTCGCACGACTTCATAGCAGCAAATGAGAATGCAAAAGATTTTTGGGGACGGCAGTGGTGTTTCGCGCACGTGCGGGCAATTATTGCGCTGGTATTTCTGTTTGTGGTCGCGCTCGTTGCAGCAATTGGAGGGGGCGCCTGGCATCTCCTGGTAAGCCTGATGACCGTCTGGCTTCCCAAGGCTTTCGCAGCCCAGCTCTGGCGCTTGGAATTGGTGATCGCTCCTCCACTCTTCCTCCTCGGTCCGCTTCTGAGCGTTCTGTTGTTAATCGGGCTTATCGGGCGCGCTTTCAAAGATTCGCGCCGTGAGTGGCTGGCCCGGCTTGGCGCCTGGGTAGGGCTGTATGCGCTGAGTTGGATCCTCTTTGTCGGGGGCTCGTTATTTGGTTATGTAATCTTCAAATGGCTGACCTGCAAAATCTGGGCCGGCATACCAGCCCTCGCAGCTTGGTTAGCGACATCCGCTAAAAGTGTGCTCGCCGGACAGAGCTCTAAGACCGCGGGAGCGAAAGACGACAAAGCACCATCGAAGTTCGATCTGCTGGAAACTGTTGCCAAGGTGGGCCCCTACATCTTCGTTGCTGGACTGCTCATTCTGCTTTCTGCACTCGCAGAATTCATCATCCGGGGGCATGGTGCGGGATACCTCCTCATCGTAATGACCGCCGCCGTGGTCATCTGCCTCATCTTTGCGTGGAGAGTTGACATCAATGAATTCTCAATGCATGCGTACTACCGGGACCGCCTCGCGCGCTGCTATCTCGGCGCATCAAATACGAACCGCAAGGCGAATCCGTTTACTGGATTCGACGAGCAAGATTCGAAAGTAGCTGTAAGCTCTCTTATTGCGTCGAATGGATATTTTGGGCCATATCCAATCTTCTGCACCACCCTGAATCTCACCTTTGGGGAAGAGCTGGCGTGGCAGGAGCGCAAAGGCGCTTCTTTTGCCTTTGCTCCTATCTTGTCCGGCTACGATGTCGGCTGGACCGCAGCCAAAGGCCGAAGACGAAACTTGAGATTCAATGGCTTTGCTGACACTGCCACGTACGCTTATCCTCGCCCTGGCATTCATATCTCTACCGCAGCAGCGATTTCCGGCGCGGCTATGAGTCCCAATTGGGGTTATCACAGCAATCCAGCTACGGCCTTTCTGCTGACGGTATTTAATGTCCGGCTCGGTTGGTGGTTAAGGAACCCACGCACCGTCGCACAAGATGGGAAGCGACTGAATCTCGGGGGCGCCACGCGCAGCGACCGGGTGGGATTTTTCCACGATCTCTACCCGTGGCCGTCGCCTCGCTTTTCTCTATTGTCTCTGAGCAATGAATTGCTGGGTCGCACTAACGATACTAGCAGCTACCTTTACTTGAGCGATGGAGGTCATTTCGACAACATGGGCCTGTACGAATTGGTTCGCCGCCGCTGCCGCTATATTGTGATTTGCGATTCAGAGGACGATGGACAGCTTAACTTCCAAGGCATCGGGATGGCCATCCGAAAGTGTCGCATTGATTTTGGCGCGGAAATCTCGCTGGACTTGCGCCCTCTCCAGCACCTTGATGGCTCGAACAGCAACGCTCATTGTGTCGTAGGAAGTGTCTTGTATCAGGAAGATGGGTCCAGCCGAAAGCCTGGAATTGTGGTTTATATCAAGTCATCTCTTACTGGTGACGAGCCTGCTGACGTCTTGAACTACAAGAAAGAAGATCCCTGTTTTCCCCATGACAGCACGTCGAACCAATGGTTCACCGAGTCGCAGTTTGAAAGCTATCGCCGACTCGGCCATCACGTGGCGACGGTCACGTTCAATGCCGCCAGCCCGCAAGATCTGCCTTGCTGCGATCTCGATCGGCGCGAAGGTTACTTTACCAATTTAAGAAAGATATGGTCTGCATTCACTCCCGAGATGCAACAGTACTCTGCCGAACACTCAAAAGCTTACGGGACACTGCTTCAGCAAATCCGAGCTGACGCCAACCTTCCCGATTTCTTCCCCATGTTGTTTGATCGCAGCGGGAATGCTAAGGAGTGGGGAAAACAACACCGCGAGAAGTTCGAGTATGCAGTGGGAGTCTCATCCCAGCTCGTTGAGTTCATGTTTGTTGTTTACTTGCAGCTCAAGCTGGTCTACCCGGAAAACCTTAACCATCCGTTTTCTCAGGGCTGGATAGATATTTTCAAGAGTTGGGCAACCATCGATGTGATCAAAGAAGCCTGGCACAAATATGGACCTGGTTACACTCAAGCTTTTCAGATATTTGTTGCGAAAGTGATAGGAATAGATTGACAAATATTAGGAATATGAAGTGAATATTTAGCCTTGAATAGGCATTGACGACAATCGTTTGCGGCCGTTTGCGTCGTCTACGAAGAACGACTAGCGTTTTCAGTTGTGAATCTGTCACTAGGTGGACAAAGCAAGAGTCGGATTCATTTCGGACACGAACGGCGCCTGTAAAGCAACGAAGATTTGTGGGGAGTACTTGTTCCGTTGTCAATAGCAAAAAATAATTCCGCTCCAAGTGGCTGGACAGTATCAATATTCTCGCTCTACATAATGGGGAATACTTTATCTATAGTGGCCCCATAGGTCTGATGGCATTGAATGTGATGGCAGCAGCGACCGATTGATCAGGAATGTAATCTGAAACGTCTGATCGAAACCAATTCCGAGAAAAAACTGCTTGCTTCGCGAATGCGGATATGACAGGATGTTGCTGCTTCCCCACGAACAACCGAATAGTCAAGCTCTGTCCTTCTTAGTGCTTTCAGGAGGGATCGTGCCAGCTTTCTTGCACGTTCAAAGTTCGCAAATCCTAGAGATGCAGCGGGACGAATGCAGATTGCAACGCGTCCGGCGTAAGCCATGCGTGTGTTAATACTCAGCTATTCATCCGGAGGCTGGGCAAAATGTGGGAAGCCGTTCTCGACTTAATCGCGCCTAGCGCTAGGTTTTCTCGCTGGTGCCCTGTCGCCCGCACTGCACTCCGCTGGATGATCGCTGGATCGGTTGCGCTACAACCCTCCGCACAGATGATTCACTCGAGACGATCGCTTCACTTCGCGCCGGAGGTTTCGGGTACGCAGAATGAAACTGCGAGCCCTGAATCCAAACGGCAAGCGATTATGAAGTCACTGAAAGACCTTGCCGCGGAGCAGATTCGATTCGACGATGCCTTCCTCGGAAAACAGCGCTTTAGTGTGGATCAACACAACCGCACCCTCTCGTACGACTTGCGTCCGATGCCGTTAAATTTTGTGCTTTCGGAGACAGATCCGCTTGCCATGCCACTTGAGGTGCTCATTCGTGTAGAAGCGCTTCGCCGGGATTTCGCTGCGGCGATTTCAGACGAGCGATTCTGGCTCGCTTCGTTGGACCGTATCCAACAAATTGTTGAGCGATGCGTCTCGACCTCAGGTTTCAACGTACAGTCGGATCAGCAACGATGCAACGGTGAAATTGACGAACAGTTTGAGGCATTAAAACAATCAATCGCGGACTATGCGACAGCGCACGGGCTCCGCTTGATAGAGCCTCCACAGACAAGAGGACCAGTGGCGGCGTATAGGGTCCACATTACGATTGATCCACCAAGGGCCCGGGTGAGAGTAATGCCCCTTCTCGAGTACAAGAAATACGAACACTTCAAGACACCTTCCGACCAGTACGAATGGAGCGACCTCCTTGATTCCGAAGCCGACATGATCGGCTGGTATCGCTATCGGGCAGAGTGGCCGAAGGAGCTAAACGGCCCTGAGGAGGGAAACATCGAGATCAAAAAAAAAGGAACTTTGACATTCAGACCAACGCAGAAATAGAGAAAAACCGTGGACGATACAGGTTTGACGGAATTCAAAAACGTGCTGACGGACTTCGGACAACTGAATTCCGTTGCATTGAAGGGGGCGGTTGTTTTGCCGCTGGCCGACATTTGGTTGAAATTGGGACCTCCGCAATCGAAAGCGATAGGCGGACTCACTGCCCTGGCAGAATTCCTGGCTGTCGTGTGCGTATTTCAATTTTGGTCCCGCGTGCAAGACGGGAAGCTTCGAACCAGGATGAAAATTGCTCTTAGCCTCTTTCTTGTTGGGATGGCAAGTTCCCTTATCTTGCTGGGCAGATTTTCTGTGTCGCCAGGACAAGATCGAGAAAAGGTGATTGAGGGTTACTCCCTCCGTTCTGATGTTCGACCACTTATTAATGATTCCTATCCTGCGGAACAGGCGCTAAGAGACAGCGAGTACGATGCCGAAAAGGTTTGGACAAAAGGATCCATCGCTATTCTGCATGTACTAATTATTGTGGCCTGGACAGGCACCTTTGCCTGCTTTGCCATTTATCTGACAACTTTCATTATTTTGCAGCGACGGGTCCAACCGAAAGCAAATCGAGCCGGAAATGCCTAGCTTGCGAATCGTTTTTTCGAGCTTCTTGCAAGTCATGTTGAGGAGATACCCAAACTAGAACCTGACCCATGGAAATTCGACTCCTGTGAGCGCGAGGTCAACATGTCCCTGAACACTGATCGTTTGTGTTTTGCCCTACTCGGGTTTTGCCTGATTCTTTCGACCCAGATCCTCGGCCAGAGCATTGGTGGCACGTTCTTCGGAGTGGTCAAAGATCCCACAGGAGTGGTTCCGCAGGCCGAAGTGCAGATTACGAATATGGCCACCGGGCAGGTGCGCTTCGTGTTCACCGACGAAAGAGGAGCTTACGAGCTTCGCGAGGTACCGCCGGGAGTCTACGAACTTAAAGTCTCCAAGGACGGCTACAACACGGTCACCACTCCTCCTGCCCAGGGCCTGCAGTTAGGCCTGGGACAAGTCTCGCGTGTTGATGACATTACGCTGACCGTCGCCCCCGCGGGGAGTAGCGAGATTCAAGTGAATGCTCTCGATCTCGCAATGACGGACTCCGACCGGCCCACGCTCAGCACCGCCTTCACAGAACGACAGATTAGCGACCTGCCGCTTTCGGCGCGGGACATAAATAACCTTGCTCCACTTGCGCCCGGCGTAGTCAGCGTGAGTTCGTTCAGTTTTGCCAATACGCTAGTGCCGTTTTCTGTAAATGGTTCGCGTGGCCGCGACAACAATTTCATCATCGATAGCGTGGACAACAACGAGCCGCTGTTCGGCGGAGCGGCCACCCAATTTACCAACAGTGAAATATTCTCCGAATTCCGCGTCCTGACAGGCCTGTTTCAGGCGGAGTACGGCCGTAATTCGGGAAGCATAGTAAACGTCGTTACCAAGACCGGAGGCAAGGAGTTGCACGGCTCTCTGTTCTGGTATGGGCAGAATGATGGCCTGAATGCCATGACGAAAGTGGAGCAGCAATCGGAACTCACAAAGCCCGCGCGTTTTTATGAGAATCAGCTCGGCGCATCGCTGGGCGGCCCCATCAAGAAGGACTCCACTTGGTACTTCCTCTCGTATCAGTGGGACCGCTTTCGAAACGATTTATCGAAAGAGTATCCGGTAGTAGCGACCCTCCCCACGCCTGACGGGCTCGCGACTCTTCAAAGCATCTATTCAACTAATCCGACTCCGACGCTGGCGGCGTTTCTTGCGGATCCAACGGTGAATTCCGTTCCTTTCAATCTTGCGAGCCCGTGCTCGATTCCCAATCCCGACTCCAGTCTGAATCCTCCGGTACAGTCTGTAAACCCGTGCACGAAAGGCGACGTATTCTGGGCACCTCCGCCGTCAACTCAGCCGGACTGCCTTAATAACCAGAACCAATGCCTGATAAACTTTGGGACTTATCTTGTTCCTCGGGGAAATGTGTATGACCTGCGAGATCACGAGGGTTCAGCACGTGTTGATCGCAAACTGGGTGAGCGAGAGAACTTTTTCTTCCGCTATTTGCTCGATGATGTTAGGACTCCTCCAAGCGTTCTTAACGGCCCCGGTCAAGTCTCGTTTTCCGATTTGGGGCTGTTGCCGCAATGGCGAACCATCTTTACCGAACGAACGCAGAACTTCGGCAGTTCCTGGATGCACGCCTTCGACCGAGCGCTGAACGAATTGCGCTTTTCATTTTCTCGCATTTCTTGGGAGCAGGGTCCCCTGAGCGCCGATCAGAAAACGCGTGGACTTCCACAAATAACCATCAGAAATGACCTGGACCCGAGCGCTACCTGCCCCGGGGTGATCTGTGTATTTGCTCCCCAGCCCGCTACCGGCTTTGCAGCTGCAGGAAGTTCCATCACGTTAGGAAGCGATTCGCATTCTGCGCGCGCGGATAGCCAGCTATTACAGCTGCAAGAGAATTTCTCATCGCTCCATGGTAGACACAGTCTGAAATTTGGCGCCAACTTTCTCGAGACAAACAGTAAACTGCGAGAAATCAGTGGAGACTTAGGCCACTACTTCTACTCTTCATTTTCGAATTTCATAAACAACACCCCGGCGGCGGCTTATCAGAGGTTTGGAAATCTGGGTGGTAGCGGCGGAGAGACGTTGCCACTGCGAGAATTTGCACAATTTTACTTTGCCGAGGATGACATCAAAGTATCTTCGAGCTTTACTCTAAACCTTGGAATACGTTACGAAGACTACAGTCAGGCTTACAATCGCATCGTGGATCTGAGCGCCAAGAATTTTTCGAGTCCCCCTCGCCTTAGTCGTGTGAACACGAATGTTGCGCCGCGTGTCGGATTCGCGTGGGGATTGGAGAAGAACACCGTACTCCGCGGGGGCTATGGCCTTTATTACGATCCGACGTTCTTTAATATCGCGCTGTTGTCTTGGCAGAGCGGCCCGATTTCACCGTACGTTTATTCCAATGTCGCGCAGAGTATCGTGACCAACGATATTCTTGTCGTGTCCAACAATTTTCCGAATCCACCTTTCAATTCAGGGGACGCAACGAGTCACTTCATCACCACTTCGGGTCCATTTATCGGACAACCTTCCGGTTGTGATCCGAACATTTTTAGTTCCACAGGTTCGACGTTCCTGAATTGCACAAATCAAAACACCGTTTCTAAGAACCTTCGGAACCCGTTTGTCCATGAGGCATCTCTAAGCTTGCAACATCAGTTTCAGAAAGACTTCTCACTGGAGCTCTCGTATTTCGGAAGCCGGGGTACGAAACTCTTCCAAAGGCGCGACCTCAATCCTCACGGCGGGTGGGAACTAGGGGCGTGCGATATCGCCGGTCCACAAGACCTTCCGTGCGCAATTCTGAATGCGCGCACTAAAGATACAAGTCGCGGAAGTATCTTGGAGATATCAAATGGTGCATCTTCCAATTATGAAGCACTGCAATTCTCAGCCACAAAACGGCTTCGAGGAGAAGGGATCTGGAACGGGATCGCATTGACAGGCGCCTACACGTGGAGCCACATGCTGGATGACGCGAGCGAAGTTTTTGGACCTGGCCTCCAAAGAACATCCTCCGTAGCGGCACAGGGCCCCCACGTCCAGTTTAGCGGCACAGACCTGAGCGAGCCGTTCGAACCTTCCACACCGCTTCCTCAGGACCCAAATAGTCCACACACTGGAGAGAGAGGTAACTCGTCGTTCGATCGTCGGCACCGCTTTGCTTTCAGCGTCGTTTGGGCACTCCCCACGGTAGGATCGAACACCGCGCGCGCCGTGCTCGGGGATTGGCGGTTGAATTTCGTTTCGGCTGTGCAGTCTGGTCAGTCTTATACGCCCATCAATAGTTCTGTTGCAAGTTCCGGTGGTTTTTCTAACTTCGCAGGACTCGCGACGGGCGGCTTTCCACCTTTCGGATGCGGCGACGCTGGCGGCGACGGGATTGCCTTCAATGACCGCCCTAACATTGGGGACCCGCACGCTCCCCTAAACACCGTTGCACTCCTCAACAACGTTTTCTGCGTCGATCCCAGCATCCCAGCTTTTTCCCTGTTCATTAATAATGATCCAGCGGACAATACAATCAATGGCATGAAGTGCGACTACATCTCACCCGATAGCCAAAATTGCGTCGACCCGATGACGGTTCATTTCGTTCAGGTGCCCATTGGCGGCGGGTTCGGCAACGCTGGTCGTAACATCCTCGTAGGCCCGCCCACCGTCAACCTTGACCTCTCTTTATCAAAGACCTTCCGCTATGGGCAGCGATTCCACTTTCAATTGAGGGCTGATGCCTATGACCTGTTGAATCACCAGAACCCAGCTTACTTTGCTGGCAATCCATATAACGCGACTGCTCAACCGGTTGCGGCGATTGCCTTTTACCCGAAGATCGCACTCCGAAGCATCACGTGTCTCACTTCCTCTTCTTTCTGTCAGGGACTAAGCCCCAGCACGGCAACCCTATCCAGAGCAACTGGGGCCACGCCAGAAAATTCGATTGACGCAGTGGATCCTACAACGAGGAAGTCTCTTTTCTTAAGTCGCAAATTTCTCACGACGAGCAGTCGGCGGCTCCAAGTCTCTCTGAAAATTACGTTCTAAATGATTAGCGCTGAGGTGTGCTGAAACGGAAGAACAGAACTATTGCCCAAAATCAATATCCAGCGCAAACGAACTCTTCACCCGCATCCCTCTATATGTTGGGGGGGTCGTTTGCCAGCTCTGGGCAGCGGTTTTAAGCCAGTTGTCCGTGCCCTGAAGACCGGTTCCCCCACGCGGTCTTATGTCACTGACGTGGCCGTCTTCATCAATCATGACCGTGAGTCGGGCAGTCCATCTTGTCTGGGCCGGTTGTTTTGGAAGATCGTACCCCTTCAGCCAGGCCAGAGCCTGATCCAGCTTGTTGCACGGAACCGTATCACCCGCTCGAAACTTCGGACCGACACCCACCGCACCTGGGCTTAGCGTGCAGGCTATATCGGGAAGCGATAATGGCCCCGGTAGTGGTCCGAGGCCAGTCACCTTACGGGAAAAGACAAAGTCGCCATATTCATGTCCCGAATTCGGGATGACGCTGTACTGTGGCACCTGCTCCGACGTACCTGCTACAGAGATTTGAATGTAGTTCTGAAATAGATATCCGGCGGTGAATTCTTCCTGGTCGATGACTTGCAAACTCTTAAGCAAAGCACAGGCAAATTTTGAATGACCGTCACAGCCGTTGTCAGCAACCGGCTCATCGCGTCCGCTTGACATCAGCGTTCTGGACGGAGAGCTGAGCATCTTTTTCAGGTAAGCGTCATGCTGACTTGGGTCATTGGCCTCTCTCGGCACGCCCAAGGCTCGAGTGAGATCACCAGAAAAACAGCTGTCCGAGATGACCAGCACATGGGCAGAGCGCAAGGCGCTGATCTCTGTGATAATGGTGCTCGCACTGATCCAGTTAAGATCAATGTTGTCCTCAGAATCCACAGGAAGCCAGTAAACCTTCTTCGTTTGCGGGTCTTTCGTGCCGTGACCAGCGTAATAGATCAAGAAACTGGAGTTCTCAGGCAGTGTATTTCGGTAGCTATAGAGTGCGGTCAACATCTGAACGCGAGTAGCGTTCAGCAACACTTTGGTGGATCGAAACCCATAGCGGGCCCGGAGTAGGTTGCCGACTGCATTAGCATCGTTGACGGCGGTCTTAAGTTTCTCTATATGAGCGGATTGATAATCATTGTTTCCGATGACCAGGGCGTAATACGGGACTGCTGAAGAGGCCTGATTAGGCCCAGGTGTGATGATAACTTCGCGCTTTGGCGTCCGCTGCTGAGCCTGCGCCATCAGGCCAAAACCCGCAGCCAGCAACAGCACTAAGATTCTTTCCCGGGCGGGATTCTTGCGCCTTCGATCCGCCACGCGTAACTTCCTTATCGGAATCGGACTTTTTCAGTCTGTCAGACCCTTTCAGACCGGGGATGTTTCACCTTACTGCTTGTGCCAATTCTTCGTACACCATGGATTCGTGTTGCTGACTATAACACACCATAGGCCCCAAATTTGCATTTCTAAAGCAACCGATTCACTTGCGATTGCGGTTCAATTTTCGATGTCCCATTTTCGTCTTGCGACCAACCTATACTCGTACTCTACGCGTAGAACATTCAGCCCTAATCTCCAGGTGGCGCTGTCGTGCGCCACTGGCGCCGGCCACTCATCGGTCCACGCGAGTTGCTTTTGTACACTTCTACGAATTGAGGGGCTGTCATGAAACTGTAATCATGAACGGATTAGAACTAGTCAAATCGAATACATTCTTGACAGCACGAGGCCGCCTTGCGAGCAGTTGAAGAATCAAATAAAGTAAAGATCTTTCAAAACGCCGCAGATCCCCAGTGTGTTCTCATAATCCCTAGGTCGTTAGTTCAAATCCAACCGACACCACCAAGAATTCAACTGGGACATGCGTGTCAACGAAATCATTGGACCTGCAAAGTTGCGATTACGGCCTGTTATCAGCAATTCGCTCAACGGCTGGCCGGCTTAACGCATGTTTTCGAGAGCTTTCGCCTTCAAATATGGTTCAAGGCTGAGCGCAACCCGTATACGGATAAATGCGTTCCAGCCCCGTCGCGGTTAATGATGATGAAGCATGAAAATTAGGGCATCGTCGAGGCCGAATTGGAGCTCCACACAAGGTGTTTCTCTTTCGTTCTGAGACGACGCTATCTGCCACCGTCCGAAGCCGGCGAGAACTAGTCCAGCGGGTGTAACGAAGATTGGTTCCTTGGAGAGTTGTTCCCAATTGTTCGGTTCTGGCATTAGCGTCGAACCACTCAATGACTGAAGCGCCGGATGCACGGACAAACTTTGGGGAGAACGCAGTTGATGTTTTCCTTCAATCCATTTCCCCGTTGTCGGGTTCCAGAACCGCAGCGTAGTTGGGTCCACATACGATTTGGCGAATTTTCGTCGCCGTCAGTACGTGGTCGTCGAAATGTGGGCGTAACAGGTTGATTCCTAACGTGCAGCGTCGTTGGTATCAAAGTTTGCGATCATGGGAATTTTTTCGCCCATGCGATGTTGGGCGAACTGTGAGCCCGACGCTTGGGATTCTCGGGCGAGATTTCAACGTGCAACTAACGTGCAAAATGAGCCTTGCAACAGCCACACGCTCATGCTTTTTTGGCCGGTGTTTTGCGGGTGCAGAGGAGACAAGCGTCACTGAAAGCAAGACCAACGCGAAAAAGGGCCGCATTAGGGATCTCCGCAATTCTGCCTATTTTAGTTCGGCTACATGGGCGATGGTGATAAATCTCCCGATCACTCACTGACCTACAGCGAGTCGTTCACAGGCCCGGCCACGGCCCTAGATAACCCAGACTTAAGCTGTCTTTCGCCGTGGCAGTAACACAAGCAAGTCGAAAGACCTTTGGTCGTGGTACCGTTCTTAGGAGTTATGGTCATGAGAAACATTCTTCGCGGAGCCGCTCTAGCCAGCGTTGTGCTTTTTGCTTCCAACGGTGGGCTGCTGGGCGCAACAGATGCCAGCGGATCGTCCATTCTGGAGCCGGCAACGGGTGCCTTGCTGGGAATGTATTATGGCGCCGGTGATGTGGCACAGACCACGGCTAAACTCGGGCGGACACCTCCCGTTCACCTCACTTACTACGCGTGGAACGATGATTGGACGGGCACGGTTACGAAAGCAGATCTGTCCGCAGGGCGCATCCCCCTCGTCAACTGGGAACCTCACAAGATCGACTTCACCAAGATCGTCGATGGAAGCCTTGATGCCACGATTGTCGCGCGCGCGAATGGCTCCAAAGCGCTGGGGAAGAAGTTTTTCCTCGACTTCGCTGCCGAGATGAATGGAGACGAGGCATGGAGCGGCAATAATGCTCTGCTGTACGTTGCCGCTTATCGACATATTCACGACATCTTTCTTGCTGCTGGCGCTACCAACGTGATCTGGGCATGGTGTCCAAATGTCACGGACATCCGCGGAGGCAACAAGCAAACGATGGACTACTACCCAGGTGATGCCTACGTCGATTGGACCGGGGTAGATGGGTACAACTGGGGTACAACAAACGGCGGGTGGCAGACCTTTCAACAGGTTTTCTCAGAGATCTACCCACTTCTTGCAGCCAAGAAAAAACCAATCATGATTGGAGAAATGTCTAGTGCTCAACTGGGGGGAGACAAAGGCAAGTGGATCCATGACATCCTTCCCACTCTCCGCGCCAGTTTCCCGCTCATCAAATGTCTCGTCTGGTTCGACATTAACAAGGAAGCTGATTGGCGCATCAGTTCTTCCCCCGAAGCAGAAGCGGCGTTCATTCGCATGGCAAGAGATCCTTATTTCAATCAGTAGGGTGCCGAAAAGCCGTTGACAACCTGGGCCAAGCTCAATGAGTGGTATCGCCTGTTACCGTCAACCGACGGTTCGCCGAAACAGCAGCAATACGACTCGACCAATTCCGTAGTAGAAAATCACCTGTACTACTATTGCGATGGGCAAGATTAAAAATTCTTGACTGGGCCCATGTGCGCCAGGAAAGATGACCATTGAGCCGTAGATTCCAGCTAAAACGCCTGGAATTCCTATGTAGAACAAGTCAGGGCGGGCGGTCGCCACTGCGATCGCGACCCCACCCGCACACAACGCCAAACCCCAGAGCACCATCCGCTCGTAGCCATGCCATGAGGCAGTCCAGTTTTTACATCCGGCCACTACGCTAGCAGCAACAACATAAAGCAACATCGATATGCTCCATTGTCGCAGGCTCGCAAGGTTGGGTGAGCTTGATCTTCGAGGCGTAAGCGCTCTGCTCGATCGGGAGTCAGGCTCGATGGCGGAAAATACATTTCGATGACCGGCGCACCTGCGCTTGTGGTTTCGATAGTGATGCTGTGTTCGGCGGCAGACGAGTTAATCTTGCAATCACAGATCGATTCCGTCGCAGTCCAGCGTGTGGCTGGACGAACGACCACATCGCCCAGCGCGATCTCGGGCGGGAGGACCAGCACGACGCGTGCAGCCTCGACCGGAATATCTTGTACTCGGCTCGACGCGCTGGACAGTGCACCAATAATCCCAACGCCCATACGCAAGTGGTAGTTATGACCGCCAGGAGCATAGTCATCGCCATCAGCTGTGAATTTACCGGAAGAGGTATAAGCAATGTGGATCAGGTGTGTGCCAGGAGCGTAGGTTCCAGCTTCCAGTATTGTGACCGTCGTCTGATCATCTCTGTCTACGCTTGTGACATTTCGAGCTGAACCATCTACGGAAATTGATCCAAGTTGGTGGATGATTGTCCATTTGAGAGAGTGCACATGGTTGAATCGGCCCCAGCTCGCAACAACTGAGGATTCAGAAGTCGGCAGGGCTACCTCGACCTGCTCATCCACGCTGACATTTGTATTCTTCTGGACTTCAATGCGAGCCACCAGACGCGTGGTGGACGCATTCGGTTCTGGCTGTGCCGCTGCGACCCGCGTCAGCATTAATACAGGCACCGTGAGAAACATCAGAAGACATGAATTGAGGCAATCGAGCAGCACTGTCAAAGCAACCAAAGTTCCTTGCATTGTACCTCTCGTGTGCTGGCGCACAACGCGTCACCCTTAACTGAAAATGAATATGAAGCCGCTTTTGCGCGAGTGTTTCGCCTCGTAGTTTCGATAATGTATGGTCCGCCGCCTGACTGCAAGAGGTTTGAAGTTGAGCGAAGCAACGAGTCTGCGTAAATGTATCCGGCTTTTTGGTGGAGAATCGCTCTCCGGGCCTCGATGATGATCCGCGCGTGTCGGTCCTGATAAATCTCGCCGTCACTCAGGACGCATTATCAACAGCAGGTTTTCCGACACGCCGTTGGACTGTTGTTTCGTCTTCTTCTCTCCTCAGCAGAGCTTGAATGGAACTCTTCTAGCTAGTCGTAGTGGCGGTGGAAAGGTGGAAAGCGGTTTGTGCTTTCCAAGCCCAGCGTCTTTTCCACGGCCAATTAGGCTGCGGTCATCTGCACACCTGGGTGCTGATAATCTTTGCCACTGGACAGTACCGCCCAGGCCATGCGAGCCAGTTTGTTGGCGATCGCGACTACGACTTTGTTGCGGGGGGCACGCTGGGTCAGCCGATGCACCCATTGCCCG
>Ga0310810_10001034_pt1 | contig 28361 bp, 26 predicted proteins | sample NCmetagenome_FD_207641 | JGI IMG/M metagenome (GOLD analysis project Ga0310810, IMG submission 207641) | Soil microbial communities from experimental microcosm in Duke University, North Carolina, United States - NC | ecosystem: Engineered > Artificial ecosystem > Soil microcosm > Unclassified ...
TACTTCGACGAGGGCCTGGTATGCGGCTGCCCCGCGAACGCCTTAGCGACCTTGTTCGCCTCCGGCTGATTGACCTTCTTCGCCGCCCATTCCTTGTACGGCTCAGACGCGAAGATCAGCGCGAGGTCGGTGCGGCCTTTTGCGCTCACAGCAGGCTCCAGGCGCGGACGACGCACAGGTAGTCGGGCCGGTAGTGCAGGCGGACATCGTATGGGCCCGCCTCGGAGCCGTGCGATGACCACACGGACGTCGAGGCGTTCCCGCCCTTCCGGCAGATGACGGTGTGCTTTGTCCGGGACGCGGGCCCGAACAGCGCGATGTCGCCGACGAAGTAGTTGCGGCCCTCGGGCACCTGATGGCGGAAGTTGTGGGAGAGCAGGGTGCCGGTGTAGCCCCAGCCGGTGTAGCCGAGCCCGTTGGGATCCTCGACCGTGAACTTCGTGAACCGCTCGGCCCAAGCGAACGCGCCTGTCACGTAGCCGGAGCAGTCAGCTGTCCATTCCTGGTCGGGCGACTGGAACAGGTGCGTCATCGGCCTGCGCTGCGAGTAGTGCTTCGACGCGTTCGTCCTCGTCGCGCGCAGCAGGTAGCTCGCCATCAGCGAGCGCACCTGTTTCTTCTCGGTCGGCGTGAGCCTCCGTGCCCGCGAGGCGGCAAGCAGCTTCGGGTCGGACGGCGGAACGAGGGAGACGTTCTCGTGGAGCGCCGCGAGGACGCTGTCGTCGCCCTCCTCAAGCCAGGTCGGCAGCGCCTCGAAGGGCTCAAGCTGTGGGACGAGGAGGTTGCTCACCTGTCGGTGACGACGGCCGCTTCGCCGTCCTCACTCAGCAGGCGCTCGAGCACGGCGTCGGCCAGCCAGGTGATGTGCGGGTAGTACGTGCCCCACGAGTTGACGAGCGGAACGGCGCCGAGCGTGTCCGCGATGTCGAGCCCGATCGTCGCGTGGATCTCGTCGACCGACGTTGCCCAGCGATACGCGGCGATTCCGTCCCCGGGTGCGACGACGCCCGACGCCTGCCGCCGCAGACCGCGGTCGCGCGCGACCTTCAGCCCCGCGTTGACGCTCGTCCCGTCGTAGTCGTCGCCGGGCCACTCGTCGACCTGCTGTGCGGCGTGGTACAGCTCGAGCGCGTCGTACTCGACACGGTTCAGCATCGTCTGGGCGCGGCTGACCCCGAAGCCGACGCACGCTCCTTCGCTGCCCTGGTCGTAGAAGCGATACCACTCCAGCCGGTCGGGCTGCTTCGACTTGACGCAGATGCAGTGGCCGCCGCGGATCGAGCCGAGGTTCCCGTCGGGGATCCACCAGCGGCCGTCGTCCTCGAAGACGGGCTCGTCGAACGCGGAGTACCAGTTGATCCCCAGGATGACCGGCGTGGGCTTCGTGATCGCCCCCGCGAGCATCGGGTAGCGCTCGACGTGTTCCCACGACGTCGGGGCCTTGCGGTCGAGCTTTGCGGGAGGCGTCACGACACGAAACGGTAGCGTCGCGCGGGGTCGCTAGTGCGGACGTCAGTCCCAGACGAAGCCGTCGCCACCGAAGAACCCGGCCAACACCGTGTCCAGGCTCACGTCAAGATCAACACGGTAGTCGGTGCCGTCTTGTAGCGTGCTCGCGACCTTGCGGATCTCTCCGCCTCCGCCGATCGTTTCTGCGAACCAGACGCGGCTGTTGTAAATGAACGCTCCGCGCATCCACGTCTGGTTCGGCATCGTGTGCGACGTGTTCAACCGCGACGTGCTGCTGCCGTCAAGCTCGGCACGAACCAGCTCCGGGCTGCCGAATAGGTTGGCGGTCACGACGACGAACGAGTCGTCCATCGCCCAGCAGTCTGACGTGATGTTGAAGTTCGCTCCGGCGGCCGGGCCGTTCGCGTTGATCGCGACCCGCCCCGTCCCATCCGAGTTGATCACGTAGGCGTTGGCGCCGGCGTCGTAGGCGATCATGTTCGAGCCGCGCGCCCATCCGAACTGCTGCGGGTTGTTGTTGTCGTAGTTCCCGACGCCAGTGTCAACGGCCGCGTCGCCGGTGCCGTCGTCGTTCATGCAGCGCAGCTCGTCGCCCGAGCCGACGTTCTGCTGATACCAGTATGCGACCTTCGTGCCATCGAAGTTGAACTGGGGCCGATACACCGAGAACCCCGCCGCCGCCGTCTTCAGCGTCGCGGGACTCCCGATCGCGGACACCGCATCCTTCTTGACTGCGCCTCCCGTAGGAAGCCCCGCGCCGGCCGCTTGGACGTACACGAAGGTGTCACTATCCGGCGCCCACGACGGGTGGTAGAAGCTGTCCGTGCCATCGGCGAGCAGCTGCGTTGGCGTCGAGCCGGGGACATTGTCGACAACCCAGATTTCCTCGAGACCCGAGACCTCGGAGAGGAGCTGGAACAGGATCGTGGCTCCGTCCGGCGACAGGCGAACGTTGTGGATATTGCCGATGACGGTGTCGCCGTCGGCGAAGTCGCTGTATTGCGTGGCGTCCCCGGCGGTGTCCCCGACGCACGCGCGATAGACGTTGAACGAGCCGTCGCTGAGACGCTGCATCCCGAACGGCGGCGAGCAGGAGGGAATCACCACCGTGCCGCTGATGCGAACGCCGGCCATCAGGGATACGGCGTCGCGTAGATGGGCCAGTAGACACGGACGTTCCCGGTGCTCGGATCGTGCCGCTGGCAGCACACGATGATCTTGTCCAGGTCGGGCGTAGCGCCGAACTCGGCTATGGCCGGGAAGATCGAGAGGATCTCCAGGCCGGAGCGCCACTCCGAGGGGCACACCCACGCGACCGTCCCGTTCACGGGCGAGCCTGTGACGAGGTCGTAGCTGCCGCCCATGTCGGTCTCGCCGTCGAGGCCGTGCGCGAACCACAGCGGGTCGACGTAACCGAACCCGTTGAGGAACGGCGGCGACGACGGGGACGTGCTGATCGGAGGAGTGGCGGCGGGGAAGTACGGATCGTTGCCAGGGTCGTCCACCGCGACGAACGTGCCTACGTAGACCTTGAACCCGCGGAGGTTCGGCTTCTGCCGCTCCTGCCGCACGCGGCCGGCGAGTTTCATGTGCCTGCGCCCCAGGCTGTCGTACGTCAGCCGACGCATCAGGTCTCCTGGTCGGCGCTCACGACCAGCTGCGAGATCGTCTCGTTGCCTTCCGGGTCCTGGTCGATCGTCATGTCGTAGACGCGCTGGGCGCCCGACAGGGACTCCGACAGCACGGCGGCCACCCCGATGATGTCGCCGCACACGAACGTCGGGAGGATGCCGGGCTCGGGGGTCACGTTCAACAGCCTACGCGGAACGAGCCGGATGATCATCTCCGACTGCCACAGCCGTTCGTACAGGTCGCGGAGGTCGTTCTCGTCACCTTCTGAGTCGTCGACGCGAACCTCGCGCAGAAGTCCCCAGGCCGCCTCGCCGGCCGCGATCAGCGCGTCGATCGCAGTCTGAGGAGGATCAGGCAGTCCGGGATCGTCTTTCTGCACGTCGCCGGCCCAGTGCTGGATGTCGCCGTCGAACTGCGGGCGCTTCGGCCCGAGCAGCAGCCGCAGTCGCGTGATGACGGGCGCCATGTCCCAGGTGTATTTCGCCCCGGTGCAGTTGAACGCGCCGGTGCCGTAATCGAACTGGACGGAGCCCGACAGGTCGGCGCCGAAGTCGCCGTTGTAGAGATCGACGGTGCTCGCTCCACCCGACGCGGGGTTCAGCACCGTGTCGAGTTCCCCGGTCTCGACGAGCAGCTCCCAGAGATCCTTGATCGTCATCGGCCAGTCGACCGGCTTGTAACCCACGAGCGGCACACCGCCGCCCTCGGTCGTTCCCACCGTCACGTCCATCGCGCCGTCGTTCGCGATCGAGTTGTTGATCGCGGCGGCCATGATGTCCACAGCGTTCTCGTTGTCCTGGATGATCGACGGGTCGGAGAAGTCGCCGTCTGGGTCCATCACCTGCTTACGATCCCAGAAGGCGCGCGGATCCTGACTCGTCACCGTGATGTTCTTCGAGTCCGCGTCCCCGTCGTCCTCGCCGAAATACGCGCGCCCGACGTGCAGCTCGGTCGTTCCGGCGCTGTCCGTGACGATCAACTCGGTGACGCCCTTCGTGATCGCCGGCATTTCGCTCGAGGGCAGCAGCACCTCCGCCGACCAGATGCCGTTCAGCGACGGCTTCCGCGTGATGCGCTGGCAGACGTCGGTGATCTCGTCGGAATCGAAGAATGCGCGCATCAGCCCGAATAGCAGATCAGCCCGAAAGAGAACGTGTACGGCTGCGTGCGATCCGGCCAGTCGGTCTGCCACTCCGCACCTTCGTATCCGTACCGACACGTCTTGCTGGCGGCGCTCTGCCCCGTCGGCGTGTAGCCGAGCGTGAAGTTCGTGTTGAGCAGCGCCTCGAGCCCCGACTCCCACGCGGCCGACAGGGTCATCACCCGGGTCAGGTAGGTCGTGAGATCCTCGGCCGGCGTGACGATCGTGCCGTCTGCCGCCTGGATCAGGAAGTCACCCGACACGTTGATCAGCCGCGGCCCGAACCGTGCCGTCTGGACGATCCCTCCGTCCGTAGCACCCTTCGGAAGAACCGTCCGCCGTATCGGCCTCCCGTCGAGCCCTGTGATTTCGCGAGGGATCAGCGTGTCAGCCCCCGACTCGTTCATCTTCAGGCTCGCCCCGACGCTGTATTCGCAGCAGTAGTCGGTCACGTCGACTCCTCGACCAGCTTCCGAGCGGTCGTCGCGTGCACGTAGCGGAGGTGCTCGTTGACGGCCTCGCCAAACCCGGTGCCTCGACGGGCGACCGCGGTCGAGCGGTTCCCGCCAGACACGATCGTCTCGCGCAGCAGATCGAGGCTGTTGATCAGCCTGTCGGTCGCTGCCGCCTGCTTCTCCGCTGCGCGCTCCGCCGACGACTGCCGATCGTCCCTCAACGTGAGGCGCTGCTCAACGAGCCCGCGGATCCCCGCGTTGGCCGCGGACGTCGTCAGATCCTGCGGCCTGCGGCCGACCGTAGATGCCTGGTTCGAGATCCGCTGCTGCTCCCGGAACAGGTCGGCAAGGGTCGTTCCCCCCGTCGCGTCGCTGCCGCTGCCGCTGTCACCACGGATCTTCTTGATCAGTTCCTTGCGCTGGTTGATCAGCTGCTGGAGCGCGATCTGCTCATCGAGGACGCCCTTCTTCGCCTTCTTCGCGGCCGCAACGCGCTTCTGCGCGTCCTTGATCTGGCGGTTGATCGCGGCGAGTTCGGCCTGGTCATCACCGCGAAGCTCGGCCAGCTGGGTCTGCTTCGCCAGCTTCTCGGTGATCGCGTTGCGCGCGTCCTCGAGCCGCTTCTCCTCCGACTCGCGCTGCTCCTTCGTGAGGCTCGTGATCTCTCCGTTCGTGCGGATCAGCTCGGCGGTCAGCGACCGGAGTTCGGTGGCGCGGTCCTTCGCGTTCTTCACCGTCTGGCGCACCTGCGAGATCGACTCGATCAGCGCGTCCCGCTTGACCTTCTCCAGCCGGATCTGCTGCGCGAGCGCGTCTTTCGTCTCCGCGGCGAGGATGCGGTTGTCGATCCCGGCCAGTTTCCCGGAGATGCCGTCGATGAACGCCTGGTCGGCCCTATCTCGTGCGTTCTGGAGCTTCGTCTGCCGTGCCTCGGTGTCACTGGCGGCCTTCTGCTGCTCGGCGGTCATCTGGTTCTGAATGCTCTCGATAGCGTCGTTCGTGTTCTTCAGGTTCTGCGCGGCCTTCTCTGCCAGAGCGACGTTCTTCGGCGTCTGCTCGCGACCTAGTACCGCGTTGAGGAACGCCTGTTGTCGCTTCTGCCGGGCGCGAAGAACCGAGAGTTCCTCTCCCTGATTGCCACTTGCCTGCGCCAGCGCGAGTTGTAGGTCGGAGATCGCTGGGCCGACCGCGGATGCGCCCTTTCCGATAGCATCAGTGATCGAAGTCTTCAGCGCCTCGCCCATGTCCGCGCCGAGTTGGCGAGCCGCTACCACTGCGGCGCGTCCCGAGTCCTCGACTGCGGACGCGATCTCCGGTCCAGTATCCGCGACGGCTACCTTCGCAGCTGCGCCGGCGTCCTCGATGCCCGATCGCATCGCTGCGCCCAGTCCGACGAACATCTTTCTCGGAGCGATCTTCAAGAACGCGCGGCCGACCGAGGTCGCTCTCAACTCCACGGCCTCGAGCGGGGTGATCACGTTGTCCTTGAGCGCGGCCTTCACCTCTGGCGACGACCTCTTGAACGCGTCGAACAAAGCGTCGATCGCGTTTGAGTTCCCGGTCGCCTGCGCCGCCTTCGCCAACTCGACGATGCGCTTGGTGAGATCAGCGGTCTCCTGATCGAAAGCGGGCGGAATGAAGTGACCGTCCTGTGTGAACTTCGCCCGCTCGGCGCTGACCTCGGCGAGTCTCGCCGTCAGCTTCCCGAGTCCGGCGTCCGCGGCGTTGAAGTCGCCCCCGCCCGAGATCCGGTCGTTGAACGCCTTGACGCCGTCTACGGCTAACCCGGCGCCCTTGACGATGTCGTCCAGGCCGCGCACGAACGAGCCGAGCACAGGAACAGCGACGTTCCCGATGGTGAGGCCGAGATCCTGGAGGTTGTTCTGTAACGAGGCGGTCTCGCCCGCGAGTCCGGTCATCCGGGCCGCCGCGACCTTCGCAGCGGTGCCCTGCTTATCGAGCGACAAACGCATCGCGTCGAGGCCCTTCGCCCCCTCGCGGCCGAGGATCGCCTCAGCACGGATCGCGTCCTGGCCGAACACAATCGCAGCACGCGCGTCCTGCTGCGCCTTCGTGAGGTTCGCGGTCGCCGCGGCGAACTCGGCGAACACCTCTGGGCGGAGGTTGCCGGCCTGGTCGCGAAGTTGGATGTTCAGGTCGGCCAGGATGTTGCGCGCTTCCTTCGTCGGGTTGATCAGCCGAATCAGGGACGTGCGCAGCGCGGTGCCTGCGTCGGAGCCCTGCAAGCCGTTGCGGGCGAGCAGCGTCAGCAGTGCGACGGTGTCTTCGATCGAGAAGCCGACCTGGCGGGCGACAGCGGCGGACTGTCGAAGCGCGAGCCCCATGTCCTCGATGCCGCCCTGCGCGTTGTTCGCGGCGTTCGCGAGGAGATCGGCGACATGCACCGCTTGGTCGCCGGACAGGCCGAACGCGTTGAGTGCGCCCGACGCGAGCTGTGTCGCATCCGCATTGGAGAGTTGGGCGGCCGTCGCGAGTTGGAGCACGCCGCGGGCGCCGTCGATCGAATCCTGCACCGACAGGCCCGCCTTCGCCAGCTCGGTCATCGCTTCTGCGGCGTCCTGCGCGGAGACGCCCGGCAGGCTGACATCGCGACCGAGCTTGCGGGCCTCGGCGCTCACGCGCGCCATTTCGTCCGCGGTCGCTCCGACGGTGACCTTGAAGACGTTGAGTTCCTGGCTGAACTGCGTCGCCAACTGGATCGACTTCGCGAACGCGACGGCAGCCGCGGCTCCCGCGAGAAACGCGCTGTTCGCCGCGAGCGTCGCCCCCCGCACGCCCAGCATCGAGAGGCCCGTCGCGCCCGCGCCGCGGCTCAGGAATGACATGGAGGCCGCGTGTGCCTCGGTCGCACCCGCAGCCTTCAGTGCGGCAGCCGCCTGCGTGTTCTGTGCCTCCGCGAGCGCGAGCGTGTTGACGACTGCCTGCGCCGTGGCCGCGCTGTCCTTGCGAGTCAGGGCAGCCTCAGCGCGACGGGCGGCAGCGAGCGCCGCCGCGCTTCGCGTCGCCGTCACCTGCGCAGCGCCGAGGGACGTGGTGGCGTTCAGCACCTCCTCCTGCGAAACGGCGAGCTTGGTCGCTGCGGAAGCCTCGAGACGCGCCGCGGCGGTGCGTGCCGTCGACGCTCGTGTCGCGGTCGCGGTCGCGGTCGCGGTGGCGGTCTGTCCCGCCGCAAGGGCCTCTAGCTGTGTCGACGCCTGCCGCACCGCCGCCGTCTGCGCCGCCAGCTGCGGCCCCGCGATCGTCGCCGCCGACACAGGGATCGACACGGCGAGCCCGCGAGTCGCCGCGAGCAACTCTGCTTCGAGCGCGGCCCGGAAACCCGCCGTGTTCGGGGTGATCAGAACCTGTGCTTCGGCGAGGAACTCCGACATCAGCCGGGCATCCCTCCGACCCCCGCGAGCCGCGACATGAACTCCTGCATCGACCGCTGGTTCTCAGCCGCCGACGGCACCCGCTCCACTGGCTGTTCGGCAGGCGCATCGTCCAGCAGGCCGAGTCCTCCCACCGTCCCCGCCGCCCACTCGCGCACCCGATCGAACGCCTCGAAGGCTCCGAGGCCGACCCGCTGGAACTCCTCGAACAGGAGCGTCGTCGCGGCGTCGAGGAAGGCGACGAGGCTCACTTGCCTCGGGTCCCCGCCCGCGAGGGTGATGCGGCCTGCGATGATGCTTCGCCGTTCCCACCCCCACCCGCCGACAGCGAGGGCGGTGAGGTAGGGCGGCCGGTCGCGACCTCCATCAGGTACGTGTAGAGCCTGCCGAACATGAACAGCGGGATCGGGTCGGTCTTCCGGCCGCAGAGCTTCTTCCACTTCGCCTTCTCGTCCGCGGGCAAGAACAACGCGATCCGCTGCTGTGTGCGCTCGATGTTCTCGCGCATCGACGGGCCCGTGTCGCCGTTCGACTTGCCCTCGGCTTCCGCCTCGAGCCGCTCGAGCGCCCTCTGGGTCGCCACCGTGTCCTCGTCGTAGATCACGGCGAGATCCTCCCAGTACGGCGTGACCCAGTGAAACACCTCCCCACCGATCTCGAACGCGCGATCGTCCGTCGGGATCATCAGCTTCGAGAACTCCTCCACCATCTCCTCCTTCGTCCGGTCCGGCTAGCTGCCGGCGGCTTCCTCTACTGCCTGCTCGTACCCCTCGACCTGCGCGCGGAGCGTCAGCTCCCAGCCGCCGTAGCCGCCGCTGTTCGGCAGCGCCGCGAGGCTGTCCATGTAGACCAGCGAGCAGCGCGGCCGAAGCTCGCCTGAGCGCAGCCTATTCCACAGTCCGTTCCATAGCGCCCACGCGTCCGCGTTCAACTGGGCGTCCGCCGCTTCCTGCGCGTCCGTCCGCGGCGCCTTCAGGTCGGAGCCGATCTTCGGGACGCAGCGGTACAGCGTGACCACGAACGTCACGATGTTCGCGCGGAACTCCTGCTTGTGGCGAGTGCCTGCGCCGAGCCCCGTCGGCCGCGTCGCGTCCTCCCCGACCCGCGGGACGTACACCGTGAGCTGGTCGCAGTCGGGAAACGGCTTCCCGGGAGACAGGTAGCGCCGCTCCGGCGCCCCTTTCAGCGTTTCGAGTCCGTCGTACGTCGGGATCGTGTCGAGCACCGTCGCCGCGGCGGTCAGGAAGTCCAGCGCGACGAGATCCAGGTCGCCGGGGCCAGTCCCGGCCATCTACGCGTCGAACCCGTCCCGCAGCGCCGACGTCAGCCACGGACGGCCGTTCTGGTCGTGAAACGCCGGGTAGAAGAAGCCGCCGTGCTCCGCGTCCGTGAGAACGACCGCCTCGAGCCCCTCGCCGCTCTCGCGAAGCTCGTAGCGAATCTCAGAGTGAAGGTCGCCGCTGCGAATCCCGATGATCTCGCCCGACGCGTTGTCGCTCGCAAGCGCGGCGACCTGCTCCGCCCGACGGCGAAGGTCCTGCCCCACCGGGCCCTGCTCGCTTTCCAGCAGCAGCTTCAGACCCGCCTCGTTCAGTAGCACCGCCATCAGGCGACCTTCCTCGCCATGCGCATCCTCGACGCGGAACTCCAGACCATCGGACGCCGCAGCAGCCCGTTCGGGTTCACCGCGTTCAGGAACAGGTCGACCTTCAGCATCCCCGTCTTCCACGCCTTCGTCACCGGGTCGCGCCGCAACACACCGCGCTCGATCGTGATGCCGGCGCGCGTGACGCGCACCGCGCCCTGCGGGATCGCGCAGTCCTCATCGCCGTTGCACGAACGGTACAGCTCGCACGCAAGCTCCTTCGCCGCCTCGACCCCCGCGAGCGGCGGCGCCTGCCCGAACGTGTAGGCGACCGACCACGTCCCCTCCTCGGTGTCGTCGAGCCCCATGTTCTGACAGGCCGGCCAGCGGTCACCTCCCTTCCGGACAAGCCACCGCATCCGCTCGAGCCGGTAACCGTCCTCGTCGATCACTGCGCCGTCGATCTTCACCTGCGTGACCTGACGCACCGGATAGCCGGAGAGCAGCACGCGTGACGGATCGCATGGCCCCTCGCAGAGGCCCCACCAGTCCCAGCGCGGCGGGGCGACGATGTGGCCGCGGGACAGCACCTGGCCGCACGGACAGTTCGGACGGCACAGCGGACGCACCGTCTTCGACGACAGCCCGTAGAACAGACGACCCGAGTTCAGGAACAGCAGCTGCGAGGCCGTGTCGCCGTACGGCTGGAGCACATCAGGGTCGGTCGTGCCCGTCAACCCGCAGCAGTCGGCGATCTCGTCTGCCGTCACCCACGACGTCGCCGGTCCAAACGCGGCCCCACCCTCCGACGGCGTCGGAATCGGGCTCGGCAGCGAACCAGGCGCGACGACGACAAGATCGTCCGGCGTCGAGTTCGTGTCCGGGTCCCAGGTGCCGTCCGGCGACCAGACGATCGTGTATTGCCCGAGATCGGCCGGCGCCGCGCCTACGCTCCAGGTGAAGATCCCCGTCGGGATCGAAGCCACCTCGTTCTCGGCGATGCCGGCGGTCGTCGGCCCGAGAACGACGTTGCCCTGGTTGTCGATGATCGCCGCGGCGATCGTGCCGACCACCGCGTCAGGATCAGGGCCGTAGACGGCCTCGAACGGCGCAGACGCCTCTACATCCACGCGCGCATTCTCTCAGACAGGTAGGTCGCGACCTCCGCCGACGGTGCGCTCGCTCACTTCACGGCTTTCAACTGGATCGACAGATCCGTGACCGCGTTCCAGTAGAACGAGCGCGCCTGCGCCTGCATCTCCGCATTCCGGTTCATGATCTCCTCCGGCACGCCCATCCCGTCAATCGTGACGACCTCGAAGTTCGCGGTGATCGGGTAGTGCGAAAGCCCCTGCGCCTCGAGCCATTCCGGGCTCAGGTAATAGAAGTTGACCTCGTGGATGTATCTGGTGTGCGACGGATCCCAGAATCCCCGGTCTGCTTTCGCGTACGGACAGGTGAGCGTGACCTTGCCGCCCTTCCGCATGATCCTGTGGAGTTCGTTGAAGAACATCCAGAAGCCGTCGACGCCGGCGTACTCGGGTCGGTAGTGCGGGATGTGCTCGATCAGGTGGTTCGACACGACCTCGCTGACCGAGCGATCCTTGAACGGCCACGGATACTGGAACAGGTCGACGAGGAAGTCAGGCTCACCCGTGATGTCGACGGCCTTGAAGCCTGGAGTCGGTCGCGCGCCCGCGCCGAGATCAAGTCTTAGGACAGCCACCCGCGCGAGACCCTACACGATCCAGCACGCCCTGACCAGGTCTTACGCCTTGATCCAGGCAAGCCCGGTGTCCGCTCCGGCGGGCGCGGCCTTGTAGGCGACGAGAGCCGCCGCCACATCGGGCGTGCCTGCCGGTGCGTTCCAGGTCCCGTCGAGGCTGACGCTGCCAGCTGCCGAGAGGATCTTGTATTCCGTGCACTGTGACCACTGCTCTGTGGCGTACTGGAAGTCCTGAAGCTCGTTCGCGCCACCGGAGGGCGTGTTAGTGCCCTGTCCATTCCGGAACGAGCCGCCGATCACGAGAGTGTCGGCGACGGTGGTCGAGACGTTGCCTGTCGACCACGGATCGGCGGTCTGATTCTGCCCGGTGTGAACGTCAACCGGGGCACCTGTGTCAAGGCCGGTGCAGTACCAGCCGCCGATCAGCAGCCCGAGCACGCCGCCGCCAGTCATGTTGACGGTGATCACGGTGCTCGCCGCCAGCCCAGCGGGAGCCTGGGCGCTAGCGACGGCGAATCCCCAGTTGATCGCCCCATTGAACGGCTGCGAATGGTCAACCGTCCATGTGAGACCGCCGCCGCTGATGCTGGTGATCGTCGCGGCGGCTGCCACGCCCCAGCCGATGCACAGCCCGGCGAGCGCCCCGCTGGGGACGACCGCCGAGGTGGTCAAGGTGCCGCTGGTCCCTGCGCCGTTGGCGTTCGTCCCCAGCGTAGTGGGCGTCCCGATCGGCATCTAGTAGACGGGGTTCACGATCTGGCCGGTGTCGTCCCACACGTTGCCGCTCCACACCATGCCCGGCTGAGACGAGTCCCAGTACGTGACGGGACCGAGCACACCACAGTCAGGCTCGAACTTACGGCCGAAGTGGTTGTTCGTGAACGTGATGTTGTAGCTGTGGAACGGCTTGGACGGCCCCCCTGACCCGTAGAAGCAGTAAGCGCCCCCGGTGTTCAAGAGGTTCCCGTCGATGACGAAGTCGTAGACGTTGCTGAAGTCGTCGAAGATGCCGATGGCAGCGGTGCAGCCTCGCGCCGGGCCGTCGTTGCACTCCACGTTGTTGTGGATGATCCGTGACCCGTGGCCGTCACCGATGAAGATCCCGTCCTTGTGCGCCTGGTTGTTGTTCCCGAGGCCGTGGATGTACGAGTCCTGGATCAGGACGTTGTTCTTGACTCCGGCCCCGTGGCCCGCGTTGTAGATGTTGACGCGCAGCAGCGTGTAGTTGTTCTCGAGGATCGCGATAGGCGTGTCATCGTCGCTCGTGGAGAGGCAGTTGCAGTTGATCGTCGTGTCTGAGATCACCAGGCCGGTCTGATTGTCCGACGGCCGCACGGGACCGAGGATCAGGCTGCGCGTGATCTTCACGTTGCTGGCGTTGACGATCACCGGCCCCGCGAACTGGCAGGCGTCATACGTCCCGGTGGTGTTGATCGTGGAGCTGCACGAATGAAGGGTCACCCCTGGCGGTGTGCCTGTGTTCGTCGCGTCCGGCCAAGAGCCGGGGGGAGGCGGAGGCGGAGGCGGAGGCGGAGGCGGAGGCGGCGTGGTGCAGCAATGCCCGTTCGCACCCTTCACCAGCGAGTCGACGTCGTATGAGTTCGCGGTGTTCTTAGAGAACTTGACAGACGTCTTGGAGGCGTCGTTGGTGCGGGACACCAAGACGCCGTTCGCGGAGTAGAGGTAGCCGTAGCCGCTCTGCGCTGGATAGCTGAACGTGATCGTACTGCCCGTCTGACTGACGACGGTCAGGGCGAACTCACTCGCGCCCACCGCCCCGGATACTCCTAGCAGGAGTAGGGCCGCGAGCGCGGCAAGGACGAGCTTTCTACCAGACGATCCTGTTCTGCGCGTCATAGTGACCTACCTTCACTCGGTTGTCGGAGGCGATCCGATAGCCGGCTCGTCGCGCGTTCCCCATGAAGTAGAGGTCCTGCGTCCCCACTCTCGCGCCCCCATCGGGTGTCCATTCGTTCAGCGTCTGGAACCACGGCCTCGGGATTCGTTCGTCGCGAAAGAGATTCATGTCGAACAGTGTGAAGCCCATGCCGGTGCCGTTGCACTCCTGCACCTGCCCCGTCTTCGGCACCTGCGGCTGGAAGCCCATGATCCCCTTTGGATCCCCGTAGATCATCGGCTGGCCGTTCTCACCCTTCGTGTAGTAGAGCCCCGCGACGATCGCGTACTCGTCGATCGACTCGTACAACCTGTGCAGTCCATCCGGCGGAGGCATGTTGTCCTCCTCGAACGTCAGCATGTACCGGAAGCTCTGGAGGGCCGGGTGTTTCAGGATCAGATCGACCGCGGCGTTGTAGGCGGCCGCGACCTCCATCCGCTCGACGAAGATGCGGACGAACGGCTGATTCATCATCGGGATCATGTCCATCATTGACTGGACAACCCGCGCGGGGATCGTTCCTCGCGTCGGGACGACCATCACGGTAGAGAGGTCGCGGTATCCCTTTCCCTCCTTGAGCCGCTTCCGGGTGTTCGCCGGCTTCGCGTGATGGCGGGGTTGGATGTCGCCGCCGATGATGATGGTGGGCTCGTCATTCATACCGTTCCGCTCCTGAGATGGAAGACTGGCTCACGTAGCGCCATACTGCCGGAACCCTGGATCTGCGTGAACGCGATCGAGGCAGGAATCCCCGACGTCGAGGCGCTATACACACCGAGGCCGAGCTGGTACTGGTCGGTGGCATTGGCGCCCGCACCGAGGAGCCCTGACCAGGCCGAGTTCGTGAACTTGCTGACGCACAGCTGGCTGACGGTGTGGCCCGCGCCTCCGCCTGTCGTGGTGCGGATGACGATCCCGAACCAGTAGTCGTCCTCCGTAATCGTGTTCGTCCACGGGATGGAGAGCCACTTCGGACCGCCGTAGAGCGAGTAGGAACCTGCGGTGCCCGACCCGGTGAAGTTCGTCGAGGTCGAGATCGAGGAGATCAGGCTGATCGAGGACGCGTTCCGAGAGTAGATCCCAGCCCATGCGCTGATCGTGATGGAGTTCGAGGAGTTCGTGGCGTTCGAGATCTGCATCCCCAGGAGCAGCCTGTCGTGCTGGATATTCGGGAAATGCAGCGGTGCTACGTGCAGCGTTCCTTGCCCCTGCTGCCCCGTGACGATCGGGATGTCGTTGAAGGGGTAGAACTGCGTGCGGAACGGCAGCTGCACCGAGATCGTGGAGCCGTTCGTGCTGATCTGCACGCCGTTCGTACCGACCAGGGACGATGTCGCCGGGGCGTCGATCGAGACCGTGCCGCCATTAGCCCCGGTCGTCTGCGACAGCGAGATCGCGTTCGTTCCGACCAAGACGAGCTGCGTACCCGTCAGGCCCGTCGCTCCAGCCGTGTTGCCGCCCGTCGACACACCCGCTGAGAACTGCCCGGCCCCACCCCCAGCTCCGGAGATGCTGATCGTCGCTCCGGCGGCGCCCGTCGTCTGACTGAGCGTGATGTTGTTCGTGCCCACAAGCACGATCCGCGTCCCCGTAACGCCAGTGGCCCCGGCGGTATTGCCCAGGTTCGAGGCGCCCGCTGAGAATCCTCCTCCGCCACCTACGATCGACACCGTCTCTGAGGCGCCGTTCGTGGAGCCGGACAGCGTGATGTTCGCTCCGCCCGCGAGCACGAGCCGACCAGCCACGGTGCCCGTGTCCCCTGCGGTGTTGCCCCCTGAGACGCCGGCGCTGAACTGGGTGCCGGTCTGCGTCGGCGCGCTGATACGGAGCGAGCCTGCGGAGTAGCCGACGCTGACAGCGCCGTCGCCGGCGATCGAGAGTGTCCGCGCATCCATCGTCGTCGAGGACGACTGGGCCGTCGTGTTCTGCACGGCGTACATGCCGAGCGTCTGGTTCGTCTGCGCGACCGCGTTCGGAGCCGAGATCGTGATCGTGCCACTCGCTCCGTTGATCGACTGGCTGAGGGTGATGTTGTTCCCGCCGGCGAGCAGGAACCTAACCTGGCCGCCCGAGGCGATGCCCGTCGTCCCGGACGTGTTGCCGAGATTGCTCATCCCGAACGACTGTGATTCCACGGTCTGCGCCGGGGCGCTGACCCGAATCAGGTTCGCGGCGGTGTTCACGGTCACATCCCCGAAGCCGGAGATGGAGACGGTCCCCGATGAGAACGTCGCGTCGGACGCGACGATGTTCTGCACCCCCGGCTGCACGGACTGCGTCGCGTCTATCACCACCCGCTGACCCGCAGAGGACTTCACCGTGATCATGTTCGACCCGGTGAACTGGACGGTGCCAGAGGTGTAGGTCGCGTCGGACGCGATGATCCCGCTAATCCCCGTCTGCGCCCCGCCAACGCTCGGCCCACTGATGGTGACGGCGTTCCCGTTCTGCGACACAGTGATGTTGTTGCCGCCAGCCAGCGTCATCGTCCCGGAGGAGATCAGCGCCATCGCGCCGGCGGTGTTCCCCGAGAGGCTCACGTCAACGACGTTCTGCGTCTGTACGGTCTGGTTCCCGGCGCTGATCGAGATCGTCCCAGACGCACCGTTCAAGGACTGGGACAGCGTCACGTTGTTACCGCCCGCAAACAGCATCCGCACCTGGGCCCCCGAGGCAATCCCGGTCGTGCCTGACGTGTTCCCGAGGTTCGACATGCCGATCGACTGACTCTCGGCTGTCTGGACTGGTGCGCTGATCCTGATGATGTTTGCGGCGGTGTTGACCGTCACATCGCCGAACCCGGAGATGCTCACCGTCCCGGACGAGAATGTCGTGTTCGACGCCACGAGATTCTGAACGCCAGGCTGAACCGACTGAGCCGCGACGGAGAGGTCGACGCGCTGGCCCGTGTTGCTCGAGACCGTGATCCCGCCGCCGACGCCGGTGAACCTGACGGTGCCAGACGTGTAGGTCGTGTCCGAAGCCGCGATCCCGCCCAGGAACGTCTGAGTCTCGGGCTGCACGCTCTGCGGCGCCACGGAGAGTTGGAGCTGGTTGCCGGTCGTGGAGCGAATCGTGATCGCGCCGAGTTCGCTCAGGGACACGGTCCCCGAGGTGAACGTCGTCTGCGAGTTCGCGATCCCGCTGATCCCCGTCTGCGCGCCCGCGGCATTCGGGCCCGAGATCGTGATCGCGTTGCCGGCCTGCGAGAGCGTGATGTTGTTCCCGCCGGCGAGCGTCAGCGTGCCCGACGACACGTCGGCGAGGGCTCCGGACGTGTTGCCTGCCAGCGTCAGGTTGAAGCGGCTCTGTGTCTGGACGCTCTGACTCGCATCCACAACGACGCGCTGGTTCGCGGACGAACGGATCGTCACGATCCCCGAGCCGGTGAACTGCACAGACCCTGACGTGTAGGTCGCGTTCGACGCGACGATCGACGAGATGCCCGTCTGGATCGGCTGGGTCTGGACGCTCTGCGACGTCGTCGCTCCGCTGATCGTGATCGCGTTGCCGTTCTGGCTGACTGTGATCGAGTTGCCGCCGGCGAGCGTGAGCGTCCCGCTCGAGACGAGCGCAAGCGCGCCCGCCGTGTTGCCAGCAGCCGTGAGGTCGAAGCGATCCTGCGTCTGAACCGACTGCGCGACCGTCGCCGGCCCGATGATGGAGACGGTGCCGCCGTTCGCGTCCGTCGCGCCCGAGAGGGTGATGTTCGCGCCGCCCGCGAGCGCGACGCGCGTTCCGGTGATGCCGGTCTGGCCGTCTGTGTTACCCCCCGAGATTCCTGCCGAGAAGCTCGGTGCACTGTCGGCGGAGATCGAGATCGTGCCGCCATCGGCATCCGTTGCCTGTGAGAGCGTGACGGCGCCGATACCGGCGAGCACGACCCTGCTGCCGGTGATCCCCGTGTCACCGAGCGTATTGCCCAGGCTCGAGGCGCCGAGAGAGAAGGATCCCCCGCCACCCCCGCCGCCGACTGTCTCGACGACGAACTTGCTGACATCGGTATGGAACCGAGGCAGCCCGAGGTGCGGCAGCCCGTTCGGATCGACGTCCCGCTGATCCTGGAGCCTCTTGTAGATGCGAAGCGATGCCACGATCAGCTACCTCCGTGTGGGGCGGGGCGGCGCGCCCCGCCCCATTGCACGGTCGGCCTCAGCTCGACGGCGTCACGTCCGCGGCAATGCAGTCCGCCGCCGGCGGCTCGACGTCCGTCGCCCAGAACCCGCCCTCGCGGATGTCCTGGTCGTCGGGAGGCCCGTCGCCGTACGGCCCAGCGCCCCACTGCTGGTTCGTCTCCGAGAAGCCGTTGACCGACGGCTGCGCAGGGCCCGCCTCGAACGAGTTGTCGCCGAGCTGCCACTTCGTCTTCGGGAAGACCCAGTGGAAGTACGGGTAGGTGCCGTCGAGCCCAGAGCCCACCTGATGCTCCGTCCAGAACTCGAGCGCGACCGCCGGCGACTGCGCGTCGCAAGCAAGCGCCGACGGGAACGCGGCACCGACGATGTCGGCGCCGTCCTCGATCGTTGACGCTCCGAGGAGGAACGCGATCATCGCAGGCTCGAGCGCGGCCTGCACGAACGCGAACTCGAACCAGTTGAACGTGTCCGGAAACTTCTTGGACGCGATCTTGCAGCCGCAGCCGTTGCGCACCGTGAAGGTGTCCCCGGCCTCGACGTTCGGGTTGACCCCGATCGAGACTGCCTTGTCGCTGACGTACGAGTTCGGCGTGTCACTCGACACCGACCCGTCATCGTTGACCTTCGTGAGCCTCACGGCGCAGATGCCGAAAGAGACGCCACAGTTGAACATGTCAGAGCACCTCCTTCGGGCGCTGTCGGTTCACGTCACACTCCAGTCGATGAGCACGCCTGCCTGCGCGAGCGCGCTGTCCCAGGTCGCGAGGACGAACTCCTCGACCCGGTACACCACGTCGTTCGTCGAACGATCAAGGGCCTCGGCGATGTCCGACGACAGCACCTGCCGGTCGGAGAGCCTGACCTCGAGCCCCGCTGTCACGAACGTCCACGCCTCCGTGTCACCCGGCGCGCTCTCGCCCGTCGGCTGCGCGCCGATGTAGCCCGCCCCGGCCGCGACGTAGTTGCCGTTCGGCGTGTAGATCGCATCACCGTCGGTCTTCAGCTTGTCGAAGCCCCAGCGTGAGACGACCGCCGGGACGGCGTGGATGATCCCGCGCACGCCCGGCAGGGCGTTCTCCAGCCACGCGAGGCCCTCCTCCGGCGTCACGGCCGTGCCCGAGTTCAGCACGGTCATGTTCGTGTCGCCAAGCGTCGGATTTGTGGTGACCTCGCTGCCCTGCGAGATCGCCTTCTCGACCGCCTTCGACAGCACCGCGTCGAAGGACGCCTCGAGCCGGGCGAGGAAGTCGTCGGGGAGTCCGAGCGTGCCGCAGGCGATCGAAGCGCCCACCCCGAACGCGTCGAACCGCTCGGTGCTGACCTCCGACTCCTCCGACTTCACCCGGAACGTGCCCGTCGAACACGGATCCCACGTCCAGGTGTCCTGCACCGGGAAGCCGAACGTGTTGACTCCGTTCAGCCACCGGCCCCGGGTCTCCGCGGCCAGCACGCCGGGAACGGACAGCAGACCGTACGGTGGGGCGACCGGACGAGGGACATCGAGGATGGACGCCGGCCCGATTGCGGTGACGCTCATCTGTCAGTCCTCCTTCCGGTCGCCCCAGTTGCCGTCAGATCACTCGCACGTCCGGGCGGTGCCGGCGGGTGCCAGCATCCCGACCGGGCAGATGTCGCTCTCGACCCACCACGCGGCCTGCGCCGGCGCGAGCCGCGCGACGTTCTCGAACGACTCCCCGAACAGCTGGTGGTCGTTCGTCGAGTTGAGCGTCGAGTCGCGGACGAGCCCCAACTCGAGCGTGCCCATGTCGACGTGGATGAACGCGCCCTCGGGGAAGATCGCCCAGGCGACCTTGTCGGGGAGGCCGTCCATCGCGGTCGGTGCTCCCGCCTGCGACGCGTCGGGCAGCTGCGACGTGGTGCCGCCGTCCGCCGTGTCGAGGTAGAACGTCGGCTCGATGCCGAACGAGCGGAGGTAGGAGACCAGCTCCGCCTTGCTCGTGAAGCGGTTGCCGTCGACCGTCTGCACCGTGTCGAGTGCGAGGAAGTCCGGCAGCCACCACGGCACGAGCACCCGGAAGCGCGCGTTCGGGTCCATCCGCAGCCGGCCCTGGATCCCGAACTTCGCCTTGACGATCCCGTCGACGAGATACGCGAGCGCCGACAGCGTCTCGGCCCCGTTCGTGACGAGCACCGACTGGGCCCGGATTCGGCCGAGGAGGTAGCCCTCCGCCGTCCGCGCGTGCGCGGCCATCGTGAGGGCGTTCTCGTGTGCGATCTTCTCCGGCCACGACATCGACACGAGGTTCCCGTACTCGCGGCAGTGGGAGATGATCGTGACGGCCGTCTCGGTGTACGCCGGGCAGGTGAGGTCCTGGCAGGACTTCGTCGCGAACGTCCCGCCGAGGGCGTCGTCCTCCTCCTCGATCACCGTGATCGCCGACGTGATGTCGCCGATCGTGGTCGCGGTCGGCACGTTGACGCCGCCGCGGTCGGCCTGGAACGACGGAAGCGCGTCACGCACCGGACGTGCCTCCGACGCGAAGTTCGGCATCGCGTAGATCGGCTCGAGCGGGGCGCACAGGCCGCCGGACGCCGTCAACACCTCGGGCGTGAGCGCGAACCCCGGGACGCCCGGGATCGTGCCCGGGATCACGGCGCGGAGCTTGTCCGCGTTCGCGTCCCAGTCGGTCGGGTGGAGCTTGCGCTCCTCGGGAAACGGGATCGCCGCCGACGCGATCAGGACACGCTGCTCGGTGCCTGCCGCGTGGTGGTTGACCCGCCCGTGCCGCTGCGCGGTCTTCGCGACCGCCTGTGCGTATCGGATCGGGTCGGAGATGACTTCTCCGGCCCTGGCTCCGTCGACACCGGCCGCAGCGGTGAGCACTGCCCCGGCGGTTCCGCGGTCGCGGTCGGCGGGCGTCGCCGGCGCGCTTCGGCGCAGACGGACGACAGGCGCGGTCGGCGCCAGCTCCTCCTTCGCCTTCGGCTCCTCGACCTCGGGCTCGTCGTCGGGCTCGTCCTCGGGTGTCACCTCGGCAGCAGCGAGTGCATCCGGCTCGTCCTCCGGTGCCGGCTCGTCCTCCGGTGCGGGCTCGTCCTCGGCCGGCGTCTCCTCCGCGCCGAGCAGCGCCTTCCTGCGCTCCGCGAGGGTGCCGATCTTCTCGTCGAACTGCTTTGCGCCTTCGACGCGAGCGTTCTGCTCGGCGACGATCGCCTCCATCTGCGCCAGGACTACCTCTCCCTGCGCCAGGATCTCCTCCGGCTCGAGGCCCTTCGTGAACTCGGCGTCGCCATCCTCGATCAGCGTCGCCGCGACATCGTGCTCCTTGAGAAGCGACGAGAGGTCCTCGTCCGACATCTCGGTGAGGTCCTCGGGAAGCGCGGGAGCGAGCGCCTCGGGATCCTTCGTCGTGCGTGCCACAGCGGGACTCCTTTCCAGACGTGAGACCATCCACGTCGGAGTCCCGCGGACCCGACTTGCGAGAGGCGCAGCGCACCAGTTCGCTGCGCGGATTTCTAGCAGAGGTCGCGGTCGCTACGTCAACCCGTGCGCCAGTCGATCTCCAGCGGATCTGCATCCGGGCCTATCCAGCGGACCGCCACACGTCCCTTGTCGGCCCCGTCGGCGCGCTTCCGATGACCTGCTACGACGGGCTGGTCGTCGGGATGCTCGACCAGCGATGGCACGGTCGCCCACACCTCCCGCCGGGTCATCTTCGCCCAGTAGCTGACGACCGCATCATCCGACTTCGGCACGCCTCGGTGCCCCGGAAGACGCACCGCGTTCGTCGTCGTCCAGTCGAGGAACTCGCGGGCGAGAGGCGCTGGCCAGACGAGCGCGCAGACGTGGATCACGCACGCGGTCTGCATCGGATAGAGCTGCACCCAGCAGCGCCTCGCCGTGAGCGCGCGCATGAAGACCCGCGTGTTGAAGTTCCGCAGGCCGCCGACGAACAGGCTCGTCAGCGTCGACGGTCTCGCCGCAACGATCTGCTCGACCGCCTGCGCGAAGTTACGGCACGCCAGTGTGTCGTCCTGGAGAACGACGACGTGCGAAGCGTCGCCGAGATTCTCGAGGCAGCGGCGGTAGCCGCGCCAGGGGTTCGGTTCCACCGCATCAGGGTCGATGACGGCCTCTCGCCCGACCGGAAGCCGTCCGGAGAGCCGGGCGAGAGGCGCCTCGCGTCCAGCGACGGTCTGGACGCGATACAGGATCTCGGTCAGTCGCCGCTACCGCAGCCGAGCGACCGTTCGCGGCGACGGATGTGCGCCATCACCCTGTCGCGCTTGCCGGGCGACGTCCGCCCGATCGCCTGCCGGGCGTTCTTCGCATCCGAGCAGTTCGCGATCGGGAAGGAGCCGTCGGGCATCGCCGCGCCGGTCTTCGCGAGGCGCTTCCGCTCAGACGTCGAGACGTCCCTGAAGGCGTCGCCTTCGAGCGCGAAGGCCGCAGTCGACTCCATCGCCGTGAGCGCCTCGCGCCTCGCGCGGAGCACCTCCATTCGGCGCCTGATCTCCTTCGGCCCCGGCTTCTCGATCACCAGCGGCGCCGTGATGATCGTCAACTCGTCGACGCCCGCCGACGCGACCAAAGCCCGAGGGATCGGGAAGCCCGGCACAGGCACCGAGAACGCCGCGATCAGCTCGCTGCCCTTCCCCGGGATAGGCCGCCAGTCACCCGAAGGTGGATTCGCGCGGAGATACATCACCTCGTCCTCGGTGAGACCCGGGCGCAGCACGCCAGCGAGCCAAGTGCCGAACCTGTCCGACCCGGCGCGAACGAACGCGCCGATCTTCGCGGCCTTGTCGTAGTGCTTCGCCGCCGCCTGCCAGTCGATGATCTTCTCGTTGGCGTGACCGATGTCCTCCATCGAGAACATCAGCTTCCCTATCGGCATCAGCGCCCCATCGGCGCACTCGATCTCGCCGACGTTGAAGTACGCGAAGTCGGTCGTCGAGCGGAACGGCGGTACGCAGATGTTCGAGAAGCCGGTGTGGCAGCCGGACCAGTCCGCGAGGTGGCCGTAGACGCGACGGTAGCCGTCCGCGAGCGGCTCGGTGATCGTCAGCGGTGTGAGCCGCTTCAGGTTCGGGTTCGCGAAATACGACGGGTCTGGCTTCGGCCCTGTGGCAGCGGCGGTCAGCACCGCCGGCGCGGGCGCCAGCTTCAAGTGCACGGCCGACGCGACCAGCACGCCGTCCTCGACGAACCTGATTGCCGACTGCTCGAACGCCGAGATCATCACGATCGTCGCGCCCCCGATCTTGCCGCCGATCCCCGTCACGTACTCGCCCGACAGGGCCTTCGCAAGGTCGACTTCCTCCTCGGGGATCTCCTCGAGCGTGCTCTCGTCGAGCACCGCCATTCGGTCGCGCGTGATGTCGAGCGACACGCCGGCGCCGTTCTCGATCATCCGCGCGCCCTCCTCCGCGGCTGGCGATCCGTCCAGTACCCCGGAACCGAAGATCACAGTCGCGGTGTCGGGAACGCCGTCGAGGCCGAACTCCTCCGCCCGATCGAACTCGCTCATCGGGATCCGCCGGATCGACTCGATCCTTCCCGCGACCTGCGAGCCTTCGTGGCCCTCCGCGCTCACCGTCTGCACGGCGAGCGGCAGCGGAAGGTCACGCTCGCCGATCTCGCCCGGCATCAGGTAGCGCCGGTCGCTCGTCGTCAGCCCCTCGAAGCCGAGCGGGCCCTCCCACGAACGCTCTCCGCCGAGGGCCGACGAGAACCCCTCCGAGAACTCGTCATGCGTGTCCTTGAAGAAGCGCACCAGCAGCTCGGCCGCCTCCCTCTCCGCTGTCTGGCTCATCACTCCTCCTTCGTCACGCTGCGACGTCGTCGATGAACTCACGGGTCTTCGCAAGCTGAACCTCGAACCCTGCCGGCAGCGCCGGAGCCTTCGGCTCGAACAGCGTACGCGCGGCGTAGGTCTCGACCATCTGCGCGAGCGCCTCCGCCTGCGCCGGCGGGTAGCCCCAGCCAGCGAGAAGCTCGCGCAGCGTATCGGCGCCACCCTTCACGAGCGCCATCGGCTCGACCCCGAGCTGCGCGAGACGATCCGGCCCGATCGCAGCGGCGACGACCGACAACTTCTCCTTCTCGGCCTGCTCCGCGCAGTCCAGACAGATCGCGGCCAGCGCGCGCAGCGCCGACTTCTGCTGGAGGCGCATCCCGGCCAACTCGCGCGAGCGCAGCAGCGCGTACTCGGCGGCACCCATCTCCCGGAACGCGGCGGCGACGACGCGCGTGCGACGGCCACTGTCCCCGTTCGCGCCGGGCGGCGGCGGGGCCCCTGGCGCATCCTGCGCCTGCGAGGGCTCCGCCGAGCCTTCCTGCCCCGGCTGCGTCTTCCCACGCAGCTCGAGCATCCACTCCTGCTCGCTCTCATCAGGCGCGAGGTCGTCAGGCACGTTCATCATCTTGCGCCATCCGCGCGGGCCGATCGCGCCCATCTCGATCCCGGTCTTCGCGTCGTCCGCGCGGTCGACCTTCGCGGACACCTGGGATCCGTCGACACCGACGACGACGTCCTCCCAGCCCTCGAACCCGTCGTCCCGCAGCCCCGGACGGAGATACACGTCGGCGATGTCGCTCGCGAACTGCATCGCGACGTTGATCCCGTGCGACTTCCACATGTCGCCGAGGATCTGGATCGCCGACCAGTGGTTCGACTGCCCCACGCCACTGAGCGCCTCCGGGGGCATGTCGAGCCCGAGCCCGAGACGGTCGATCGCCTCCTTGCGAAGCTCGCGCTCGACATAGTCGGTCGCCGGATCGTGCAGCTTGACGGTCTTCACCTGCGCGATCAGCTCGCCCTGCATCCACACGACCAGCGGCGATCGGGCAGACGCCTCGTCGAAGTTCTCGACCTGCGCATCCATGTGCGCGCCGAGGTCGCTCGCGAACGGGTCTTCCTCGGGGTCGTCGTCTGCGTCCGGGGTCGCCGAGCCCGGGGACGCCTCACTCGGCATGAACAGCGGGTCCGTCGTCAGCCGCGTCACCGCTGTGGCCCGAACCGCCTTCGTCAGGATGATCAGCTCCTCCGCGATGTCGAGCACCGCTCGCATCGGTGAGTCCGCCTCGCCCGACAGCCTCGGGTGCGGCGTCCACATCGGATAGAAGACCGCCCGTTTCGCCCCGTACTCGGTCTTCTTCCCCGACTCGCCGTTCGGCATGTGGACGATCTTCGTGACCTGGCCGTCCCGCCCCTTCTCGACCTTCACCTCGCCGCTCCAGACGAACGACCACCGCTCCTGCGGCGTCGTCAGATCGCGTCCCAGAAGACCGCCCTCGCCCGTCGCGAACATCAGGCGACCGTACTGCCCCTGGAGGACGCTCCGTCCGCCGCCGGGATCGCGGATCTGGGCCAGGCGCTCGACCGGCGGCCCCTCCTTGATCTCCTCGAGCGTCCCGTCCGACATCAGCGTCGCCGGGTAGAAGCGCACCTGTCGCAGCATCCGCGCGTAGAACCGTGACGCGAAGTTGATCTCCGGGACGAGATCGATGTACGAGAGCGCCCGTTCCTGCCAGGTCGCGCCCTTGCGGTCGGCGTACTCGGAGTCGCGGTCGCCGGCTCGAAGGGCAGAGGCGGTCAGGACACCGCCACGAGGCCGTGTCTGTGGTAGCGCCGACACGCGTCCCTAGCTATCCGCCGTTCGAGGGAGGCGCGGGAGGCGTCTTCGGCAGCTTGGAGCCCTTCCGACATCCGCACATGGACGCGGATGATAGACGGGCTGGCGGTCAGTCCTCCGGCCGCAACGGTTTGTCGATCGCGACCAGCGCCGCCGAAAGAGCGAATGGGACCGCGACGACGAGCGTCCAGTGGCCCGTGATCTGCCATGCCGACCACCACACGACCGAGATCCAGAAGCCAGCGCAGTACGGGCAGGTGATGAAGTCGGCCCACTTGACGCGGTAGCCCTCCGGCACCTTCTGGCCCTTCTTCCAGTCACCGAGCCGGAGGAGTCTCGCGCGCGGCCGGTCGAGAATGTCGTCGCGCGCGATCAGCTGGAACACCCGCCACGCCGCGGCCGCGAGGAGCAGCGCCTCCCACCAGCCCGGAATCTTCATCGGCGCTTCGGCCAGTCCTCGAGCTGCTTACGCGGACGCCCCCAGGCCGGCATCTTCTTGCGCCGCACCTCTGCCGCTATCGCCTCGACGCCCGGGCTCACCGTGAGCCGCGGCGGCTCCGGCTCAGTCGTCGACTCTGGCTTCTGTCTGCGAATCCGCATACGGGTCGGTGTGACGATACTCGATCCCGCGCTCATCGAGCATGTGCGCAAGCAGCAGTGCGGGCGAGCCCACGGTGAGCGCCGTCCCCTGCTTGTACGCCTTGCCGAGGATCTCGACCTCGTCGCGGACACCCGTGCTCCAGCCAGCCGACGCGTTCGCGACGATCCCCGCGAGCCAGTCGGTCTGCCGCTCGCGGCATTCCATCAGCGCCTCGAACAGGTCATACGACAACGAGTGCTCGCGCGCCAGCCACGACAGCGCGATGTTGTCACGGGGATGGCAGCCTCCGCCGTCACCCATCCCGCCACGCATGTAGGCCGGCGACAGGATCCGCTTCGTCCCGAGGCAGAGCGCGTCGACGAGATCATCGACGTCCGCGCCGGTCTTCTCGCACAACTCCATCATCGTGTTCGCGAACGCGATCTTCAGACCGATGAACGTGTTGTAGGCGACCTTCGTCAACTCGGCCGTACGGATCGTTGTCACGAAACGAAACACGCTCGGCGGATGGATCGACTCGTAGAGATCCTCGAGCGGCCCCGGCCAGACGCCGTCGGTCCCGATCAGCACGAACTCCGGCTCACGGAAGTCAGGAATGGTGGTGCCCATCGCGATGAAGAACGGGTTGTAGAGCACGGCGCGGTTCACGCCCAGTCGCTCCATCGTTCCCGGCAGCACCGTGGAGATCACAACGACCGGGCATTCGGCGGCGTAGACGCTCGCGACGGCGTCCTCCAAGTACGCGTAGTCGAAGTCAGCGCGCGTATCCGGTAGTCGTGTCGTCCCCTCGAACTCCGGCTGATGCGGCGTCTGCACGGCCACGAAGATCAGATCCGACCAGTCTTCCAGCATCTCTGGCTCCATCAGCGTGATCTTCGTCTCGTCGAGAAGCTCCTGCGCGCCCTCCTCGACGTACGGCAGCCGACGGGTGCGGAGCGTGTCCTGAACGGTCTGCGAGACGTCCCAGCCGCAGACTTCGTGGCCGGCCGCCTCGACGGCGAGCGCGACCGGCAGGCCGAGCTTCCCGAGCCCCACGAAGCCGACCTTCATTCGACCTGCTCGTCTTTCGTGATGCACCGGAGACAGAGTTTGTAGATCGCGGGAATCTCCTCCACCGACTCGAACCGCTCCAGATTCCACGAAAGTTCTCGTCCGCACGCCGTCTCATGTCGATTGCCAAGCACGTCACATCTCCACGCACCCACTACGCGGTGAACAAGCCGGCCCTCTGGCGCCTCTCTGGCGCCAGACCCGATCCCTACGGCCCAGAACCGCTCGGCGTTGGGCGTGATCTTGACCTCTTGCAGTCGGAATCCCTCCGCCGTGCTGCGGTATGGATGGCGGGTACGAGTTCCGATCATCGCTTCACCAGCACGGCGCCGAGATACGCGTTGTCCTGCGTCAGATACCGGTACTCCCGGATCTCGAACCACCGGCCGAAGCGCCCCTCGAGCCGCTCCGCGTTGTACCAGTCCGCGTAGCCCCCGACCGCATCCCAGTGCTGCCAGAACTGCGCGCCGGCCGCGTGATGTTCCACCGGCCGGGTCGGCAGCGGCAGCCCCGTCGCGATCCGCCACGCCTGATCCGAGTAGACCATCAGCCGTAGCTCCCCTTCGGGCTTCAGCCACTTCGCCATCTGCTCCACGACCGGGACCGGCTCCGGGATGTGGTGCAGGACGCCGTTGCAGTGGATCACGTCGAACTCGGGCAGAGGCGCGGTGATGAACGGCGGCGCCTCCCTGATCAACGCCGTCATCGCGAGCGGCGTCTCGTACAGCCGGAAGGTGCGCCTCGCGACCGCCAGATTCGCTTCCGAGACATCGGCGACGACGACATGGTTCCCGAACGTCGACAGGATCGCGCCCTCGAGCCCCACCCCGCACCCGTAGTCCAGGATCGTCTTCCCCTCCGTCGTCATCAGCCCGAGCGTCTCAACCCAGCGGCTCTCGAAGTTCCGCCACCCCTGATACCGCGCCTTCCACATCTTGCGGATCGTCTCGTCGAACTCGTTTGCGCCCATCCCGAGCAGATCCTCTGCGGGGATGTAGCCAACGTCGTCAACAGGCGGGCTCGACCACGACTTCGCTCGCTCCTCGAACGTCGGGATGCTCACGACATCACCGCCCGCAGCTTCTCCGCGTCGCGCTCTCGCTCCGGCCGCGTCCGCTTGAACAACTCCACGACGCCGTCGCGTTCGCCGCGCTCCTCACGCTCCACATGCGTCTGGTCACGGTCGGCCTTGCCGAACGACCAGTGATGATGCTCCGTCACCATCTTCGGCAACGGCTTCGCCCGTCCGATCATCTGCGCCACCTCCGTCAGCCACACGTCGTTCCAGTCGCTCGAGAACAAGGGCGGCACGAAATAGCCGACCGTCTCCACCCAGCGGCGATGAACGAACCCGTGCGTCCCGAGATACGGGAAGTTCGGGCTCAGGTCGTCGCCGTACACGAACGCGATCCGATCGGGGACAGCGGCGAACGCGTCGCGCACCATTTGGTCCCAGCCGTTCGTCCCGAACGTCAGATCGTCGCCGCATTGCATCAGGATCTCGCCGCGCGCCGCCGTCGCGCACTCGTTCCAGCACTCTGAGAGAAGCCTCCGTGGGCCCTTCAGCGTGACGATCTGCGGAGAGCCGGCCGTGAGCGCCGAGTACGGCAGAAGCTGAGGATCGTCTTCGTCAACCCAGACGACGACCTCGAGCCGAGAGGGATGCAGCGCTGTGTA
>Ga0310810_10001036_pt1 | contig 28351 bp, 28 predicted proteins | sample NCmetagenome_FD_207641 | JGI IMG/M metagenome (GOLD analysis project Ga0310810, IMG submission 207641) | Soil microbial communities from experimental microcosm in Duke University, North Carolina, United States - NC | ecosystem: Engineered > Artificial ecosystem > Soil microcosm > Unclassified ...
CGGAAGCTTCAGCGGAAGAACAGCGGACGGTAGCCCGGCAGATCGCTATCGGCGCGCTGCGCTATTTCCTGCTGAAATTCACCCGCACTTCCGTGATTGCCTTCGATTTCCAGGAAGCGCTGAGTTTCGAGGGCGAGACAGGTCCCTATGTTCAGTACGCCGTGGTGCGCGCCCGCAGCATCCAGCGGAAGCTGGAAGAGAAGGGCGAGCGTGTGCCGGATTTTCGCGCCGAGCTCAACGCCGCGGCATTCGGACGGCAGTTGCAGTCGGAAGATTTCTGGCAGGTATTATTGGCCGCGTCCAAGGCCGATGCCACTCTCGAGCGGGCGGTCGCGGCGGGCGAGCCCGCGCACGTCGCCAAATACGCGTTTCAGATCGCGCAGGCGTTCAACAATTTCTATCACCAGTACCCCATCATTCACGAGCAGGACCGCGAGAAAAAAGTCTTCCTGCTGTGGATGACGGATTTCTTCCGCGCGCAGCTCGAGCGCACGCTCGGAGTGCTGGGGATTGAAGTGCCGCCGTATATGTAGCGGTTTGCGCTACGATGTTCCCTCGGTGGTTGACGGGAGGCACTTCGATGCGCGCATATCTTAGCCCGCGGTGGATCATGGCTCCGGTGTTTCTTGGGGCGCTCGGCTGGGCATTCGAGAGCACCATACCGTCGATTCATCCTGTCCTCACAACGGAGGAAGGCCAGCAGGTGGCCTTCGATCGATTTACCTGGCAGTACAGGGAGCTGGCCAAGAAGCTATCGGTCTCGGAGCCATGGCCGAATGGACGGGACATGCGCGACATCCTCAAACGCTACGGTCTTGCCGACAATGCGCCCGCGATTGCCATCCCGGTGCCGGCGCGCATCACGAGCGATGTCTACCTGGTGGGGCAGGACCACGTCAGCAATCTGACCTACATGATCGATTGTGGCCCCGAGGGTGTCGCCATTATCGATCCCACGTACGCCTCGGAATTTGAGCGGACGCTCGGCAACGTGGAGAAGTGTGGACGCACCCGGAAAGACATCCGCTGGGTGGTGAACACGCACTGCCACGTGGATCACGCCATGGCCGACAAACAGTTCCGCGACCTGGGCGCCAAGATCGCGGTCCACGAGGCTGACGCTGCCGCCATCGAGAAGGGATCGCGCGTGACCGCCTACTACCTCATCAAGGACGACACCGGGAAGGTGGCGCCGTTCCCGCATTGCCCCATCGACATGCGATTGGCGGACGGCGAAGAGCTGCACCTGGGCAACAAGACTCTGGAAGTGATTCACACGCCCGGGCACACACCGGGTTCCGCCTGTTTTCTGCTCAAATCCGATGGCAAGAACGTGCTGTTTTCCGGCGACACGGTGCTCTACGACGGCAGACTCGGCTGGCAGGGCAACCCTTACGCCGATAACACTCAGTACCTGTCTTCGCTGCGAAAGCTAAATGGCTTCTCGCTCGACGGTGCCAAGGTGCAATGGGACCTGCTGCTTCCCGGCCACGGGGCAATCTCGATGGACAAAGCGTACCTGGATGTCCAGAAGGATTTGCATCTGGTTGCGCACCTGCTGGGCGATGGCCGCGAAATTCCGAGCGTGCCGTTTGAATTGCCGGAGTATCGCCAGCAGATGTATGGACGGCCGGCGGTGAATTTGCCGTGATAGCGGGCGTAAGCCTCGGAGCGCGACGCAGGTGAAATGCCAATGCGGCAGAGCGATGGGAGGCGGCGTCATTAAGATTTCCCCGGCGGGTGCGGCTGCTGGCGCCACCGGAGGCTGCCGAAAAATGGATTTCTCGCCCGCCTCGGTGGTGAAAAGTCCTTACCGTGTTTAGAGACGGATTAGGGGCAGGCAATCGGCGGGAACTTTTCCAGGCAATTCTCGTAGCCTAATGGTGGACCCGAAAGGAGGTTTCTGCGGTGGTTAAGTTTCTGCTGTGGTGCATTCTGCTGGTGCTGTGCTGGCCCATCGCGCTTCTGGCGCTGGTCGCCTTTCCGTTCATCTGGCTGCTGTTGCTTCCGTTCCGGATCCTGGGGGTCGCGGTCGGCGGGGCGCTGGCGCTGGTCACCGCGCTGATCATGCTGCCGGCGCGGGTGCTGCGCGGCATCTAGCGCTGTAGTAGCATCTCGGTTGTGACGCGCAAGACGTTCCTCGCTTTTCTGCCGTTCTGCCTGCTGCTTGGCGAGACGGCCATCTCGCTGCCGGGCAATCTTCACATCCAGGACGTGCCGCCCATCCCCTCCGCCTTGATGGAGGAGTTGGCGCATTACAACGATATTCGCGCCGCGGGTCTGCTCGACTGGCATCCGGCGAAGCGTGAGGTGCTCATCTCGACGCGCTTCGGCGACGTGCCGCAAATCCATCGCGTAGCCATACCCGGCGGCGCGCGCACCCAATTGACATTCTTCCCCGACCGCACAGGCGGCGCGCTTTACCGGCCCGGCGCGGGCGATTCGTTCGTCTTCACTAAGGACACCGGCGGCGGCGAATTCTATCAGCTTTACCGTTTCGACGCGCCATCCAGCGCCATCACGCTGCTGACCGACGGCCACTCGCGCAACACTGGCACGCTGTGGTCGCGCGACGGCCGGCTGCTGGCGTACTCTTCCACCCTCCGCAACGGCCGCGATACCGACATCTGGGTGATGGATCCCGATGAGCCGAAGAGCGCGCGGCGGGTGCTGGAGGTCGAAGGCGGCGGGTGGTTTGCGGCGGGCTGGTCGCCGGATGGGAAGCGGATCGTGGTCGAAGACCGGCGCTCCGTGCACGACAGCTCGCTCTATTTGGTCGACATAGCAACGGGCGGGAAGCAGTTACTCACAGCGGAAGAGGGATCGTACGGCAACGTTCAGTTTGCGAAAAATGGAAAGGGTCTGTACCTGACAACGGACCGCGGCAGTGAATTCGAGCGCGTGGCGTATCTCGATCTGGCCACGCGGGAGCTGTCGTTCCTAAGGCCCGGACAGAAATGGGATGCGGGCGAACTGGTGCTTTCCGACGATGGCCGCCGTCTGGCGTGGGTGCTCAACGAGGATGGGTTTTCCATGCTCACCGTGATCGATACAGATACGCACCACGATCTGGCGCTGCCGGCGGTGCCGCGCGGCGTGATCACCGGGCTCAAGTGGCACCACAACGGCCGCGATCTGGGCTTCAGCCTCAGCTCGGCGCGCAATCCATCAGACGTCTATTCGATCGATGTCGACCGGGGCGCACTCGAGCGCTGGACCGTGAGCGAAACCGGCGGCCTCAACACGGAAAAATTCAGCGAGCCGGAGCTGGTCCACTGGAAGTCATTTGACAGCCGCGGCATCTCCGGCTTTCTTTATTTGCCGCCCAAGCGATTCAATGGGCCGCGCCCGGTCATCGTGAACATTCACGGCGGCCCCGAGGGCCAGTCGCTGCCGGGCTTCACCGGCCGGAACAATTACTACGTCACGGAGCTGGGTGTGGCCATGATCTATCCCAATGTGCGCGGATCGTCGGGCTATGGCAAGGCGTTTCTGGGGCTTGATAACGGCCTCAAGCGCGAAGACTCGGTGAAGGATATCGGCGCGCTGCTCGACTGGATTGCCGGCGACCCGCGGCTCGACGCCAAGCGCGTCCTGATCACCGGCGCGAGTTACGGCGGCTACATGACGCTGGCCTCGGCATTCCATTTCAACGGCCGGATCTGCTGCACCGTGGACGTGGTGGGCATTTCGAACTTCGTGAGCTTTTTCGAGCGGACCTCCCCCTACCGCCGCGATTTGCGCCGCGTGGAGTACGGTGACGAGCGCGATCCGAAGATCCGCGAGTTTTTCGAGAGGGTCGCGCCGCTCAATCACGCGGGCGAGATCACCAAACCCATGTTCATCGTGGCCGGCCGCAACGACCCGCGTGTGCCCGCACACGAGGGCGAGCAGATGGCTGCCGCTATTCGAAAGAACGGCGCACCGGTCTGGTACCTGATCGCCGACGACGAAGGCCATGGCTTCGCCAAGAAAAAGAACCAGGATTTTCAGTTTGCGGCGACGGTGATATTCGTGAAAGAGTTCCTGTTGAAATAGCCGCCGGGCATGTCCGGCTCTGGCGGCTTCAATGCAATTTCACGCTTCGTTTCAGCAGTTGCCCTAATGGGTCATCCTTCTGGTCGTCCTCCGGAATTGTGATCACGATTGTCGGTTGATTCATCTCGCTTAACAGCTCAGCAATCTTCTCGGGGTCCATAGGCACACCCAGGACTGAACCCATTCCCAGGCCAACGCACACAATCGCTTTCAGAAAGCGCGCTTTCATAAAAATCCTCCGGTAGCACGCGGACGCTTGAAGCGACCAGCGCCAGAAACTATTCGGCCGTCGAAAAAACGGCCAACTTCATGTCAGAGGCTTGAAAGAATTGGGGGAGCCCGGGAGGAGAGGGTCCGGCGGACAAGAAACAACGTGGGGCGGCTGACTTCGTGGCCGGTGTGAATGGCAATGAGAACAATGGCCGCCAGGAACAGCCACAGCGGCATCAGGATGGCATAAGGCAGGCCGTAACCGGCTGGGATGAGCGCGGCTACGAGCAGGAGAGCGAGGCAAAATACAGCGGTGAGCCTGCGTGCATTGGTCCAACTACTCATCTAGTTGTAATGATAGCGTATCTACTTCTATGACTACGCCGGGCCGAATGCCTTCCGGTACTTCTCCGGCAGCCGCACGGGTTTCATCTCACGATTGCAGAAGATGTGCCGCGTTGATCCGGTAGCCAGTCTTCGATCGCCTTCCGCGAGGCGCATCTCGTACCCGAAGCTCACTATTCGCGGGTTCGCATCCGCGATCCGTGTCTCTACAACGACCTCGTCATCGAACCGCGCCGGGTACAAATAGCGGCACTGCGCTTCCACCACGGCCAGGAGCACGCCATCCTCGACCTCCATATCTTTGTAACGGAAGCCGAGGGCCTTGCAGAACTCGACGCGCGCCACTTCCATCCAGACCAGGTAATTGGCGTAGTAGACCACGCCCATCTGGTCGGTCTCGGCATAGCGTACACGTACCCTTGTCTGGTGAGATTGCATGGAAGATTCATGGTAGCGTAACCGGTCGCGGCGGCGTTTCCACCGACCCTAGGGCGCGTCAACTCCAATAGTGAGAGATCCAGCCGTAGATCGCGGCCACAACCGCTCCGATGAGCGGAAACGCGGTCAGAGCGAGCGCGAACCGGTACTTCAGCCCATGGCGGCCCGGCAGGAAAGCCATGGCGGCCTGCGCGGCCAGAATCAGTACGAAAGCGACTCGGAAGCCTTGCCCGTCATAAATGCACCATGGGCAGTGTTTTGCACCCTGCATGTGAATGTTGCAGTTGGCCGCTGCGCCCGCCCACCACGACCGGCATCCGCAGCCGAAAATCCACGCGCAAAAATTGATGGAGAAAGCCGCCGTGGGAATCACGGCGAGTGCCAAGACCGAACTCTGCCGAAACCGTTGCGTGAGCAAAAGTGCAGTGATCCTCGCGTTAGCAAAAGTCGGCTAGGTCCACTTCTTGTATACGGCCGCCCAAATGACCACGCCGGTGAGCAGGGCCAACAAGGTCAGCGCGAACATGATCACCAGGATTTCCGGCAGTCCGATGGTTCTCATGACCGGAGTATACGCCTCGTAACGCACCAACGTTCGATCACTTTCGCGGCAGGATCCGGATCCGGCTGTCGAAATGGCATTGCTTAGCCGTCTGGCTGGAACGCATTTGCGTTTTCTAGCGTCTGCTAAACTTACAACTGGCGATGCACGTTAAAGTGCTGTTTTTCGGGGTGTTAAAGGACATCGTGGGTTCGGCCGAAGAGCAGTTGAACGTGCCGGAAGATGCGCAATTGGAGAACATTTTCGACCATTATGCGGGACGTTTCCCCCGGCTGCGGGAGATGGCGGGCAGCATCGTACTGGCGCGGAACCAAGAGTTTTCGAAAGCTTCACAACGCGTGAATGACGGAGACGAAGTGGCATTCCTGCCGCCAGTGAGCGGCGGGTCGGCGGCGGCCGGGGTCCCCTATACGCATGAAATTCAGGATGCCGCGGGGCATTTCTTCGCGCTCACGCGCCAGCCGATCGAGACGCGCGCCATCATCCAGCGCCTGATCGCGGGCGAAGATGGTGCCGTGATCACGTTTGAAGGTACCGTTCGCAATAACACCAAAGGCCGGCGCACGCTCTATCTGGATTACGAGTGCTACGAGCCCATGGCGATCAAGATGCTTGCTGAAATCGGCCGCGAAATTGCCGCATCGCACGCCATCGGCCGCTTGGCGATGGTGCACCGGCTGGGCCGCATGGAAATTGGAGAAACCAGCGTGGCCGTGATTGTGACGGCGCCACATCGCCAGGCCGCATTCGACGCCGCGCTCGAGGGCATCAACCGGCTCAAGCGCCTGGTTCCCATCTGGAAAAAGGAGTATTTTGTCGACGGAGAAGTCTGGGTGGAAGGGGAGTGGGACCGCAGTGCGCCGCTGGCTTCTCATCCTTAGCCCGATTCTCAGCGGCGCGCTCACCGCTCGCGCGCAGCCGGCCGACATCCGCGTGGACGTCAACCTGGTGCGCGTGGTGACCACGGTCAAAAATCCTGCGGGCCAGCTTGTAGGCACTCTTCCCAAAGAGGATTTCACGATTTTCGATAACAACGTCCCGCAGCAGGTCGCGGTGTTTGAGCGGCGCACCGAACAGCCGCTATCGGTTTCGCTGCTCATCGATATCAGCGGCTCGACCGCCAAGGACCTGAAGTACGAAGTCGATTCGGTAACGAAATTTCTGCACGCGCTTTTCGCCGAGGGAAACCCGAAAGACGCCGTTGCGCTCTACAGCTTCAACTACCAGGTGATCAAGCACAATCACTTCACGCGCAACGCGGTCTCGATTGAACGCTCGATGCACACCCTCAGGGCCGAAGCCGGCACATCGCTCTACGACGCTATTTATCTCACGTCAAGAGATCTGGAATATCGTGACGGTCGGCGCATTATGGTGATCGTCACCGATGGCGGCGATACCACCAGCTCCATGGATTTTCACGCGGCGCTCCAGGCCGCGCAGCTGGCGGACAGCGTTATCTACCCCATCCTCGTAGTGCCCATCGCTAACGATGCCGGGCGCAATGTCGGCGGCGAAAACGCGCTCACGACACTGGCCGCGGGAACGGGAGGCCGCGTCTTTGCGCCGACGCTGGGGGCCGAGCTGGACAAAGCGTTTACCGATTTGATCCAGGACCTCCGCACGCAATATTTGCTGGCGTATTATCCCAAGGATGTTCCGCTCACCAAGAACCGTTTCCACCGGCTGGAGGTGCGCGTGCGCAATCCGCAATTGCGCGTATCGGCGCGCAATGGCTATTATGGTGAGGCGGAAGGCAATTCCAGCAGTCCAAGCGGCAGAATCTCGGTAGTCCCAGGGAAGTAAAGCATCAGGAGCCCTAGTGTCAGCCAAAACCGGTGGAAAGTCAGGTACGCGCGCGCCCGAACATACGCTCGAGGAAGGCAAGTATCTCAAGCGCCTCATCGAGCACCAGACTCCGGTACGGGTGCGGTTGAGCAACAACGAGGAAGTCGAAGGCATCGTCGAATATTACGACGCCTCCTTCATTCGCATCACGCGCAAGGGCGAACCCAATCTTTTCATCTTCAAACACGACATCAAGTATTTGATTGAGGCGGCATCTTAACCGCCCATGCCGTCGTACCTTGAAGCTGCTGCCGCGATCGCGCGGGAAGCCGGCGCCGTGCTGATGGCGCGATTCGACCGGCACATTGCGATCGAATCCAAAGGCGAGTCCGACCTGGTGACCGAGGCCGACCGCGCGTCCGAACGCCTCATCATCGAGCGGTTGACCGCTCAGTTTCCATCGCACGCCATTATGGCCGAGGAGGGTGGCGGACACGAGAGCGCGTCGGGCTTCCGCTGGTACGTGGACCCGCTCGATGGTACCACCAATTTCGCTCATGGGTTTCCGTGCTTCAACGTGACCCTGGCCCTCGAGTCGCAGGGCGAGTTGATCGCGGGCGTGATTTTCGACCCGGTTCGCGACGAGCTGTTCACCGCCGGGCGCGGGTCCGGCGCATTTCTCAACGGCAAGCGGATTCACGTTTCCGGGGCCGCGACCCTTGCGGATTCTCTGGTAGCCACCGGATTCCCCAGCCGCAAACGGCACCTGCACGTGAATATTCACTTCTACCATCAGCTCTCCATGGTGACGCATGGCATCCGGCGTTGCGGCTCCGCGGCCATCGATCTGGCGTATGTGGCGTGTGGGCGGTTGGAGGCGTTCTGGGAAATCGGCTTAAAACCGTGGGATATGGCGGCGGGATTACTGCTGGTGGCCGAAGCGGGAGGCCAATATTCCGGCATGCACGGCGAGCCGCACCAGCTCCACGGGCCGGATCTGCTGGTGGATAATGGGCTGATTCACGATGAGATCCTGGTTATGTTTCGCGAAATTTTTGGCGGCCAATATCGCGTTCCCATCCCTGCAATCGCGGAATAACACGCGCCAACCGCGCCGTTAGATTACGCGGAGAAGTCAAGCTATTCCTTTACTTTCAGCGCCTTAAGATGTTAGCCTAGGTGTCTCATCCATGCGCACAGTTGATTTGATTCATCGGAAGCGTGACGGCGAGGAACTGTTTCCGGAAGAAATTTCCCACTTGATCGACGCCTATACCCGCGGAGAAATCCCGGATTACCAGATGTCGGCGTTCCTCATGGCTGTGTTCTTTGCCGGCATGACGGATCGCGAAGTCACTTCTCTGACCGAGTGCATGATGCGCTCCGGCGAAACCGTAGATCTTTCCGCCATCGAGGGTGTCAAGGTGGATAAGCACTCCACCGGCGGTGTGGGCGACAAAACCAGCCTGGTAGTGGCGCCGCTGGCGGCGGCGGCTGGTGTCATTGTGCCCATGATTTCCGGGCGCGCGCTGGGACACACCGGCGGCACGCTGGACAAGTTGGAAGCCATTCCCGGTTTTCGCACCGATCTCACGGTGGAGCAGTTCCGCGCGCAATTGAGTGAATTGGGGCTATGTTTTGTGGGTCAGTCGGAGCAGATCGCGCCGGCCGATGGCAAACTTTACGCGCTGCGCGATGTCACGGCAACGGTGGAATCCATCCCCCTGATCGCTTCCTCCATCATGTCGAAAAAGATGGCTGAGGGACTGGACGCCCTGGTGCTCGATGTAAAGGTGGGCTCGGGCGCGTTCATGAAGAAGCAGGTGGATGCGCGGCGCCTGGCGCAGATGATGGTGGGGATTGGGCGGCGCATGGACAAGCGCGTTCAGGCACTCATCACCGACATGAATCAGCCGCTGGGCTATGCGGTGGGCAATGCGCTCGAGGTGATGGAAGTTTCGCAGACATTGATGAACCAGGGGCCGCCGGACCTGACACGCCTCAGCCTGGAACTGGCGGCGCGCATGATTCACCTGGCCAAACTCGCGCCTACCCTGGACGACGCTCGGCATCTGGCCGAGAGCAAGCTGGTGGACGGATCGGGCTACCGCAAATTTAAGCAGGTGATTCAGGCGCAGGGCGGCAATCCGCTGGCGCTCGACAAGTTCGAATTGCTGCCCAATGCAACGGGTATGCGCGAGATCGCTTCGCCGCGCGGCGGTTACGTAAGCGCCATCGAGGCAGAGGATGTCGGCCGCGCTTCCACCATCATGGGCGCCGGCCGCGACCAGAAGGACGACCGCATCGATCCCGCCGTGGGCGTCATCCTGGAAATTAAGGTGGGCGAAAAGGTGGACGCGGGCGCGGTGCTCTGTCGCCTTTACTACACGAGCGAAGAGCACGTCGAGGAAGCCGCCGAATTAGTGGAAGGCGCTTTCCGGATCTCCGGGCAGAAACCGGAGGAGCGGGAGTTGATACTCGAGGTTGTGGGGTGACGCCGGGCCCGGCGCGGCGGCACGGCTGCGCGGTCAAGCGGCCCGTAAGCGTCCGGCATTTTAGGGAGCGTGGCGGGGCCTGTTTGGGACTCCTTGGCATCGAAGATCGAACCGGGCAAAATCGTTCAGAAGGTCTTCGCCGCCTCCCCGTGGTCCCGCGTCTCCGCATTGGGCTCTAAATGGGTCGCTTTACCGGCCTGCTCGGCATCCTGGCGATCCTGGCTATTGCATACCTGTTCTCTTCACAGCGCCGCGCCATTCGGCCGCGCGTCATCCTCTGGGGCCTGGGACTGCAATTCGCCTTCGCCGTGCTCGTGCTTAAAACCGAATTCCGGAAAGTCTTCGAAGTGGCCGGTGTGGCTGTGAATGCCATGCTGCATTTCGCCGAAGCGGGCAGCCAATTTGTTTTCGGTCCGCTCGGAGCCAAGAGTGGCCCCTTCGGCGTGGTGTTTGCATTTCAGGTGCTGCCGATCGTTATCTTCATTGCGTCGTTTTTCTCGATTCTGTACTACCTGGGGATCATGCCGGCGATCGTGAAGGCGATGGCGGTGGTCATGCAGAAAATAATGGGGGCAAGCGGCGCGGAGTCGCTAAACGTCGCGGCCAGCATCTTCATGGGCCAGACCGAAGCCCCGCTGACCATTAAGCCATTCATCGCCGGGATGACGGAATCGGAACTGTTCACCATCATGGTGAGCGGGATGGCCCACATTTCGGGCGCGGTGATGGCGGCGTACGTCAAGATTGCAGGCGTGGAGGTACGGCATTTACTGACCGCGGTGATCATGACCGCGCCGGCGACCATCATGCTGGCCAAGATGTTTGTGCCGGAAACCGGGCAGCCTGTAACGGCGGGTCGCGTGGACGTGCGCGTGGAGAAGACGGCTGTGAACGTCATCGATGCAGCGGCGCAAGGCGCGGGCGACGGGTTGCACCTGGCCCTGAACATCGGCGCTATGCTCATCGCGTTTCTGGCGCTCATCGCCATGATCAACGGCGTGCTGGGCTGGGGCCGCACGATGCCCGGGTTGTGGTGGCTGCCCGCTTCGCTCGAACAGATTTTCGCCTGGCTGTTCGCGCCGGTGGCATGGCTGATGGGCGTGGCTTGGAATGATTGCGCCACCATTGGTAACCTGCTGGGCACGCGGCTGGTGCTGAATGAATTTGTGGCGTTCCTGCAACTGGGGCCTCTCAAAGCGCATCTGGAACCACGCTCGTTCACCATCGCCACCTATGCGCTGTGCGGGTTCGCCAACTTCAGTTCGATTGCCATCCAGATCGGCGGCATTGGTGCCATCGCGCCAAGCCGCAAAAGTGATCTCGCGCGCCTGGGATTGAAGGCGGTGGCCGTGGGATCGATGGCGAACTTCATGTCGGCGTGTTTTGCGGGGATGCTGGTGTGAAAGGCGCGGGGCCGGGGGTTTGGGGCTCGTGATTGACGAAGCGGCGCGGTATTTGGAACCTCGCACGAGGTTGCGCCCGCGCGTGGCTGTGGTGCTTGGCAGCGGGCTGGGGGGATTTGCCGACGAGTTGATCGGGCGCGAGGAGTTCCCGTATTCGGCCATACCGCACTGGCCCGTATCGACCGCCGTGGGGCATGCGGGGAAACTCGTGTTGGGCATGCTGGGCACGCCGCCCACTCTCGAAGTGGCGGTGATGTCCGGACGCGTGCATTTGTATGAAGGCTATTCGGCGTGGCAGGCCGCATTCGGGGTTCGCGTGCTCGGCAAACTGGGCGTGCGGGCATTCGTTTTTACGAATGCCGCGGGCGGTATCAATACGGCGTTCGAGCGCGGGAGCCTGGTGCTCATTTCCGATCACATCAATCTGCAAGGCACAAATCCGCTGGTCGGACCAAATGATGATTCGCTGGGCCCGCGCTTTCCCGACATGTCGGAAGCGTACGAGCGCTCTTATCGGGAGACGGCTCAGCAAGTCGCGCGCGAGCTGGGAATCGGGCTCGGCGAAGGAGTGTACGCCGCGCTCACCGGTCCGAGTTACGAAACGCCGGCCGAGATCCGTTATCTGCGCGCGATCGGCGCCGATATGGTCGGGATGTCCACGGTACCCGAGGTGATCGCAGCGAATCACATGGGAGCGCGCTGTCTCGGCATTTCATGCGTCACCAATATGGCGGCGGGCATTCTACCGCGGAAGATCCATCACGAAGAGGTGCTGGAAACAGGCGCAGCGGTGCGCGGCGCGCTGGTAAAGTTTCTCAAAGCGCTGCTGCCGCGCCTGGAGCTTTGAGTGGGACGCACCTCCCGAGCCTGGCTGCTGCGGACTTGTGGATGCTTCGTGCTGCTTGCGGGCTGCGCCTGGGCCGAGCCGGCCGACTGGATCTGGAGCGGGCGCTACGTCATCACCATGGACGCCGGGCGCCGCGTTATCGAGAACGGCGCGGTCGCCATCCGTGGCGACAGCATCGTGGCCGCCGGCAGCAAAAGCGAAATCGACCGCCGGTACCAGCCTAGGCAGCGGCTCGACCGTCCCGACGCGCTCATCGCCCCTGGCCTGATCAACACCCACACGCACGCGCCCATGGTTTTGCTGCGCGGCATCGCCGACGACTTGCGGCTGCAGGAGTGGCTCGAAAGGTACATCTTCCCCGCGGAAGCGCGCAACATCACGCCGGAGTTTGTCCGCTGGGGAACGCGGCTCGCGTGTCTCGAAATGCTGCTCTCCGGTACCACGACCTTCACCGACATGTATTACTTCGAGGACGTGATCGCGGAGACCGCCAAGGAGTGCGGGATTCGCGGCGTTCTTGGCGAGACCATCATCGGGTTCCCATCTCCGGATGCCAAAACACCTGCCGACGCGCTGCGCCTCACCGAAAAATTCATGCAACGTTTTCGCAGCGACCCGTTGATCACAATGGCGCCCGCGCCGCACGCTATCTTTACCAATTCTGACGAAACCCTGAAGCAGGCGCGCGCGCTGGCGGACCGGTACTCCGCGCCGCTGCTGATTCATCTCTCGGAAACCAAGCGCGAGAACGATGAGACCCTGGCCAAGCGTGGAAAGACGCCCACGGCGGCGCTGGATGCCCTCGGTATCTTTAGCGGCCCCACGCTCGCGGCGCATGCGGTGTGGCTGGACGACGCGGATCTCAACATCCTGCGCGAACGTCGCGTGGGCGTGGCGCACTGTCCCTCGAGCAACATGAAGCTCGGGAGCGGTGCGGCGCCGGTCGCCAAGATGCTTACCCTTGGCATCGCAGTCGGCCTCGGCACGGATGGACCAGCCGGCAGCAACAACGATCTCAACCTTTTTGAAGAAATGGATCTGGCTTCCAAGCTGCAAAAGCTCGTGACGAGTGATCCGCAGGCGCTGCCGGCGCGCCAGGCGCTCGAACTGGCGACCATCGGCGGGGCGCGTGCCCTGGGGCTAGACAAGCAGACCGGTTCGCTCGAGCCCGCCAAGCGCGCCGACCTGATCACCGTACGGCTGGACCGCCCCAACGCCGTGCCGCTCTATGACGTCTACTCGCAGATGGTATACGCACTCAAGGGATCCGACGTGCAAGACGTCATGGTGAACGGGCGCCTGGTGGTGCGCGACGCGCAGCCTCTGACCATCGATCAGAAGCAGGTGCTTGCCAAGGGCCGGGAGTTTGGGCGGAAAGTCGCTGAGAGCCTCAAAGCGCGATGAGGTGGCTGCGGAAATCCCGTACCCGGAATGTGTTCTTTCGGGAACCCGGTTCGATCGCGTACCCCTCTTCACGTAACCGCCCCGCCTGGCGCTTCAGCTTTTCGTTCAGTGTGCCGTCATCGCGAACGACGCGCCAGTAAGGCGTAACGCGCTTCTTGCCCTCGCGCAAAGCCTGCTCCGCGGCTTCCGCGGCGATGCGCACGAAGCAAATGCTCATTGTCAATCTGCTGATGCTTCATCTGGCGGCCTTCGTCTGCCGCGAACATCATCGCACGATTGCACTCTTCGCTGACCGGGATATCGACTGAAGTGGAAGTCTTCGGCCCCGGCGGCTTCCGTTGTTCGATTTCCTTTCAGATGTCCGAGGCGGACGCATTTCGGCGATCAAGCCGATCCGCCAAGCGCGGGTGCTCGCGCAGGAGTCCAAGCAGCAGGTGCTCGCTCTCGATTGCCTTGCTGCCGAACGGGCTGGCTTCGTAACGCGCGAAGAAGATGGTCCGGCGAGCTGGCTCAGTGTACTGTTCGAACAATCCGTACCCGAGCTCGCCAATGGAAATGGCGCGTACCGTGCCAGATTCGCCTGCGGAAGACGACACGAAACGCGCGCTCACGCTGGTTGCCGCACCGATTCTAAGTGAGCGCAGAGCCTGCGCCGCCGCATTCCGCCGTTCCGGAGGCAACTCATCGATCAAACGATGCAGCTCTTCATTGGTTCTCTGGGGAGTGTCCTGGTCGCTGGCCCGAGGCTATCCGGTGATCTGCTCGCGAACGAGCGAGAGCTCCAAATGTCCAAACCTCTATCACTGTTTCTTTTGTGCGCATCCACTGCTAGCTGGCTGTGGGGCGCGGCTGACGCTCAATCGCCAAATACCCTGACCCACGAAGAGAAGCTCGCCGCCTGGGTGCTACTTTTCGACGGCCGGACCATGAATGGCTGGGACGATCCGCGTCTGAAAAGGCCGTCTGGCGATGCCTGGAGCATCAAAGACGGCTGCCTGAAGGCACACGCCAATCCGCGTATCACCGAGGACCTTCTCACCATCGAGAAGTATCGCGATTTTGAGCTGGCGTTCGACTGGCGCATCTCGCCGGGCGGCAATAGCGGGGTCAAGTACCGGATCGAGGACCACTGGTTCGTTGCTCCGCATGAGCACAACGGCGGAAATGAAACCTTCGAACAGAGCGTGGAGCGGTCCTTCCGGGATCGCGTCCGCGAGCGGCCGGCGAAAGGCCAGGATTACGTAATCGGCTTTGAATATCAGATTACCGACGACACAACGAACCACGATGCAAAAGGCAGCCGCAAGCACACCGCGGGCGCGCTCTACGACATGGTGGCGCCGTCGGCTCAATCCGCCCGGCCCGTGGGTGAGTTTAACCATTCCAGAATTTTGGCTCGTAGCAATCACGTGGAACATTGGTTGAACGGCGTGAAGGTGGTCGATTCCGCGCTGGACGCGCCCGAAGCGTTGCATGGCATCCAGAGGCACTGGGGAGTTGCGCCGCACGCATATAAACTGCTGGCCAGGCAACCGAACAAGGATTGTCCGATTTCGCTGCAGAACCACGGCAACGAAGCGTGGTTCCGGAATATCAAGATCCGTCGGCTCGCCTCGAATTGATCACGCGCCAGCTAGACGCAGGCCCCATCTTCGAGTGAACACTGCCCGAGGACGGGGGCTAAGACCGATGCCAGTAGATCGGGCTTCTGCGCGCCCGACATCACCGGCTGGCCGCTCACAAAAAACGTAGGCACGCCGCTGACGCCGTGCGCGCGCCCTTCGCGCTCTTCGGCAAGCACTTCACTCCGGCCGGCATCGGACGCGAGGAGTTGCTCGACGCGCCCGTGATCAAAGCCGCTCTGTACACCAATCCGCTGCACCACCTCGGGCTTGCCCACATCCTCGGCATCGATGAAATACGCCCGGAACAGGTTCTCCACAACCGCGTCCTGCCCGCCTTCTTGGCCGGCGAGCCAGATGAGATGATGCGCGTCGAACGTGTTCGGTACGCGCTCGATTCGATCGAAGCGGAAGCCGATGCCTTCCTCTGCCCCGGCTTCCACCACGAGCGCCTCGAGCTGCTGCGCATGAGCCATGCTGCCGAATTTTCGCGCGCGATATGCCGCCCGGTTCATGCCTTCCTTGGGAGCGTCCGGGTTGAGCTCGAACGCCTTCCAATGCACCCGCACGTCTTTTCGCCCCAGCAGAGCCAGTGCTTTCTCGAGCCGCCGCTTCCCGATGAAGCACCAGGGGCAGACGACATCGGACACAACTTCGATGATGATTGGCTGGCCGCTCATGACGCCCACTCGAGGATTACTTTGCCCGACGATGCCGTCCGCATCACGGCGAAAGCCTGTTCGAAGTCTTTATAAGAAAAACGGTGCGTAATGACCGGGCGAATGTCCACACCCGACTCCAGCATCACCGCCATCTTGTACCAGGTCTCGTACATTTCGCGGCCGTAGATGCCTTTGATGGTGAGCATATTGAACACCACCACGGTCCAATCAATGGCCATCTCCTTCGACGGAATGCCGAGCATGGCGATCTTGGCGCCATGGCTCATGTTGGCCAGCATCTCGCGAAACGCAGCAGAGTTTCCCGACATTTCCAGGCCCACATCAAAACCCTCCTGCATGTCCAGTTCTTTTTGCACCTGGGTCAGCGGCGTCTCCGTTGTATTGACGGCGCGCGTGACGCCGATCTGGCGCGCAAGCTCCAGCCGGTAAGGGTTTACATCCGTAATCACCACGTGGCGCGCACCGGCGTGCCGGACGACTGCCGCGCTCATGATGCCGATCGGCCCGGCGCCGGTAATCAGCACGTCCTCGGCCAGGACGGGAAACGAGAGCGCCGTGTGAACCGCGTTTCCGAACGGGTCGTAGATGGCGGCTACATCCAGATCGACATTCTCTTTGTGCCGCCAGATGTTGGTCATGGGAAGGGCGATATAGTCGGCGAAGGCTCCCGGCCTGGTCACGCCGACCCCCATGGTGTGCGCGCATAAGTGGCGGCGGCCCGCCAGACAGTTGCGGCAACGGCCGCAGATCACGTGCCCCTCACCGGTCACAATGTCGCCGGCGTGGAAATCGTTCACGTTCGATCCGGTGTCGACGATCTCGCCGACAAATTCATGGCCGATCACGAGAGGCACCGGGATGGTCCGCTGCGCCCACTCGTCCCAGTTGTAGATGTGCAGATCGGTTCCGCAAATGCCCACGCGGAGCACACGAATCAGCACATCATTGATGCCGATCGTGGGCTTCGCCACCTCTTCGAGCCAAAGACCCGGCTCGCGTTTACTTTTGACCAGTGCTTTCATGGGAGCGGAAGAATTCACGAGAGCATTCGCCGGGAAACGCGCGAGTGCACCTTTTGTGATGGTATCATTCGCCAGCAGGCAGACTTTTCAATACCCCGTAATCAAGATGCGATACCAATTCTTGATCGATACTTATCAGACTGAAATCGTCAAGGTGCTCGGCGTGTGGAGCATGTTCGACGACTCCGACCTGCGGCGCAGACCCCATCCCACCGATCCCCGCGGACGTAGCCTGCTCGAACACATGGTGCACCAGTGTTTCAGCGAAGATTTCTGGTTCAAGACGATGCTCGGCATCAAAGTGACGGATGCGCCCATGCCGGAGAACGAGACCAGGCACGGCTTCATGCAATGTTATGCCCGCGATAGCGCGCTGCGGCTGGCAGCGCTCTCCGCAAAAACGGAGGAGTGGTGGGAGGGAGAAACGTCATTCTTCGAGGAGCGCCGCTCGCGCCTCTGGGTCATCACCCGGCGGCTGACGCACACATCCCATCACCGCGGCCAGCAGACCACGCTGCTGCGGATTATGAACCACAACCTGCATAGCACCTATGGACCCACGGCCGACACCGGGGGGTTGATGATCAATCACGCGAGGACGGTCTATGCGTACGCCAGCCAGTCCGCACTGCTTGCCGGGGAGGAAGCCGCCCGCCGCAAGACGCCGCTGCCCGGTCCTGGAGAAAAACCGTTTACGGAACGGCCGGACCGGTCAGGGCCAACGAAGGCTTGATGCGGCCGGGTGACACTCAATCGAGCGAGGCTCATTTGACGATGCCGATGAACTGAACTGCAATCGCGGTGAGCAGCAGGCCCATCATGCGTGTCACTACGCTGATCCCGGTTTCACCGAGGTAACTGCGGACGCCATCCGCCGCGGCGAGTGTCCAGTACGACGCGACCGCTGTGACTGCGATGGCGACGAAAATCGGAACCGCATGCCACCATATGCGCACTTCGCTCATCAAAACCATAATCGTAGAGATGGAGCCGGGACCGGCGAGGATGGGAATACCCAGAGGAATGATTCCCACATCGTCTTTTGCCACGCCCTCCTCGGTCTCGCCGGGGGTTTCCTTGGTCTTGGACCGGCGCGCCTGCAGCATATCCAGACCGATCAGCATCAGGATGACGCCTCCGGCAATCTTGAATGCCAGCAGCGTGATCCCAAAAACTTTGAAGATCAGGGAGCCCGCCAGAGCGAAGCCGGACAGTACGATGAAGCAAGTGCATGCGGCGCGCTTGGCCATGTGCCGCCGCCGGGCTGCATCAGAATCCGCGGTCATCACCAGAAACGCAGGATCGCAGCGATGGGATCAACCAGGAAAAAGTGGAAGCCAGCGCGATGAGCGAGAATTGAACCAGAGACGTGATCGTGCTCAGCATCGGGCGGCATCCGACATCCTGCCATGATACTCTCCGCCGCAGCATCCCCACGTCGCGGCGATTCCAAGGTTGCGCCATCATGATTGAGAGCAGAGGTTGAGAGCAAAGAAGGAGCATTCGTATGGCCGTCAGTCCCGCCGCCGGGCACCCCGCCGATCCCGCAAAACTGGTTAACGTACCGCGCCTGGTAACAGCGTATTACACCGAGCGGCCCGATCCTCAGATTGCGGCGCAGCGCGTTTCCTTCGGCACGTCAGGGCACCGCGGATCGGCTTTCGATTGCGCCTTCAATGAATGGCACATCCTCGCGATTTCGCAAGCCATCAGTATCCACCGCAAACAGCAAGGCATCGACGGGCCGCTCTTTATCGGCATGGACACCCATGCGCTCTCCGAGCCGGCGTTCGCCAGCGCTCTCGAAGTCCTGGCGGCCAATGAGGTCGAGATCATGGTCGCGGAAGGCGGCGAGTATACGCCAACACCCGCCATCTCGCACGCCATTCTCAACTACAACCGCGAAAGAAAGAACGGACTGGCCGATGGCATCGTCATCACGCCGTCGCACAACCCGCCTGAAGACGGCGGTTTCAAGTACAATCCGCCGCACGGCGGCCCGGCGGAGAGCGAGATCACCTCGTTCATCCAGGACAAAGCCAACGAATTTTTGCGCAGCGGCTTGAGCGGCGTGCGGAGGGTGCTGTTCGATCAGGCCCGCCGTGCGTCCACCACGCATCGCCACGACTTTGTGGCGGAGTACGTCGAGGATCTCAGGAAGGTGCTCGATCTGGACGCGATAGAGAACGCCGGGCTCAAGCTGGGTGTCGACCCGTTAGGTGGAGCGGGCGTCCACTACTGGCATCCCATTGCCGAGCGCTATGGTCTGAACCTGACCGTGGTAAACGAGGCCGTCGATCCGACTTTCCGCTTCATGACCCTCGACTGGGACGGCCGCATCCGCATGGATCCCTCGTCTCCACACGCGATGCGCGGCTTGATCGCGCTCAAAGATAAGTTCGACGTGGCTTTCGCCTGCGATACCGACCATGACCGGCACGGCATCGTCGCCAAGAGCACCGGACTGCTGCGTCCCAACGATTATCTGGCGGTTTGCGTGCACTATCTGTTCACGCACCGTCCGTCCTGGGGTGACAATGTGGCGGTAGGGAAAACGGTGGTGAGCAGCAGCATCATCGACCGCATCACGAGCAAGCTGCATCGCAAACTCTATGAGGTGCCGGTCGGTTTCAAGTGGTTTGTCGAAGGGCTGCTCGGCGGCCGGCTGGGTTTTGCGGGCGAGGAGAGCGCGGGGGCATCGTTTCTGGGCCATGACGGAACGGTCTGGTCGACCGATAAAGACGGCTTGATCGCGGCGTTACTTTCGGCCGAGATCACAGCCAAGACCGGCCGCGATCCGGGCGAGACCTATGCCGGCCTGGCTCGGGAGAATGGCTCGCCAGTTTATGAGCGCATCGACGCTCCGGCAACCGCGGAGCAACGCGCTGTCCTCGCCAAAATGTCAGCGGCAGACATCACCGCTTCCGAGCTTGCCGGAGAAAAGATCGTGAAGGTGCTGACGGCCGCGCCGGGCGATGGCAATCCCATTGGCGGTGTCAAAGTGATTGCGGAGAACGGGTGGTTCGCCGCGCGTCCCTCCGGCACCGAGGACGTCTACAAGATTTACGCCGAGAGTTTTCGCGACCTCGATCATCTGCGCCGCATCCAAACAGAAGCGCAAGCCATCGTAGGACAAGTGATCAACGGCGCCGCCGGTCGCGCGCAGGCTTGAACGGAGTGCCAATGAGCGTGCCCAGATACACAGATCATCCATCTGAAACTCAAAGTGCGCACACGCTAACACAGCTCGCCCTGGATTTGCGCTGGGCTTGGAATCACGCGGCGGACGAGCTCTGGCGGCGACTCGACCCGGAGCTTTGGGAAGCGACACACAACCCGTGGGTCATCCTGCAAACCATCTCGCAGAGCAAGCTGGAGACGATTTCGGCCGACCCGGCCATTCGCTCCAAGATCGATGAACTGCTCGCAGCGAGGGAGAAATCTGATCAGACGCCTGCCTGGTTCCAGAAAGCGCATCCCAATTCGCCTCTCAAAACTGTGGCGTACTTCAGCATGGAGTACATGCTCAGTGAAGGCCTGCCGATTTATTCCGGCGGCCTCGGCAATGTGGCTGGAGATCAGCTCAAGTCAGCCAGCGACCTCGGCGTGCCGGTGATCGCCGTGGGATTGCTGTATCAGCAGGGATATTTCCGGCAGGAGATCGATCCCAACGGCGTGCAACTGGCGCTGTACCCTTACAACGATCCGGGGCAACTGCCCATCAAGCCCTTGCGCGATGCAAACGGCGACTTACTGCGGCTGACGATTACTATTCCGGGGTTGGAGCTCTGGATCCGGGCCTGGGAAGTGCAAGTCGGCCGGACGCGCCTGTACCTGCTCGACACGAATCACCCCGCCAACCCGCCAGCTTATCGCGGCATCACCAGCGAACTTTACGGCGGCGGTTCGGAACTCCGGCTCAAGCAGGAACAGGTGTTGGGAGTTGTGGGCTGGCGATTGCTGCGCGCCCTCGGCATCCACCCGGAGGTTTGCCACCTCAATGAAGGCCATGCCGCGCTGGCGGTACTCGAGCGGGCTCGCGGTTACATGCTGGATACCGGCCAATCTTTCCAGACGGCCTTGGCGGTGACACGAGCAGGCAATCTTTTTACCACCCATACGCCAGTGGAGGCAGGTTTCGATCGCTTCTCCCCAGAACTGATGCGCCGCTACTTCCGGTTTTATGCGGAACAAATGCTGCAGATATCGCTCGACGAAATGATGGCGCTCGGCCGCAGCAATCCGAATGATGACTCTGAGCCTTTCAACATGGCTTATCTGGCGATTCGCGGCAGCGGCGCCGTCAACGGCGTGAGCCGCCTGCATGGCCGCGTGAGCCGCAGAATTTTTCAGCCGCTTTTTCAACGCTGGCCGCAGGACGAGATCCCAATCGGCCATGTCACCAACGGCGTCCACGTCCCCACTTGGGACTCGGCCGAAGCCGACGATCTGTGGACAAAGGCTTGCGGAAAAGGAGTTTGGCGCGGCGACCTGGAGCGCGTACAGAATCATCTGAGCTCTGTCGACGACCAGGCGTTGTGGAACATGCGAAACGCGGCGCGCAAGTCTCTGATCGAAGACGTGCGCCGGCACTATGCCCGTCAACTCGCCAGCCTGCGAGAATCGCCGGAAGAAATCGCCTTGGCCAATCGATTGTTTGACGCGAACACTCTGACATTGGGGTTTGCCCGGCGTTTCGCCACGTACAAGCGGCCCACCCTGCTGCTGCACGACCCGGAATGCTTCATGCGGATACTGACCAATCCGCAGAGGCCCGTGCAGTTGATTCTGGCCGGGAAAGCGCATCCGCAGGACCTGGCCGGCCAGGCGATGATCAAGCAATGGGCCGACTTCTTGCGCCTGCCGGAGGCGCGTTTGCATGTTGTGTTCCTAAGCGATTACGATATGCTGCTGACCGAGCGCCTGGTGGGAGGGGTGGATGTGTGGATCAATACGCCGCGCCGGCCCTGGGAGGCCAGCGGCATGAAGGTGCTGGTCAACGGGGGCTTGAATCTCTCCGAGTTGGATGGCTGGTGGGCGGAAGCGTACGCACCTGAGGTGGGCTGGGCCATCGGTGACGGAAACGAACACGGCGACGACCCGGCTTGGGACGCCGCCGACGCCCAAACACTCTACGCGCTATTGGAACGCGAGGTGGTTCCACAGTTCTATACGCGTAATGACAAAGGCATCCCCACAGTCTGGGTGGCGCGGATGCGAGGCAGCATGTCCCGGCTGACTCCCGCGTTTTCCGCCAACCGCACGGTCCGTGAGTACACCGACGAACATTATCTGGCCGCCGCGCAAAGGTTCACCGAGCGTGCGGCACAGGATGGCAAGCTTGGCGCCGATCTGGTCAAATGGCGGGACGACATCGCGCGGTTTTGGAAAAACGTGCGGTTTGGCGCGCTGAAAGTCGAGAACCAGGGCGGAGTGATGCTATTTGAAGTGCAGGTATTTCTTGGCGGTCTCGATCCCGAGGCCGTGCGCGTTGAGTTGTTTGCCGACGGGCAAAACGGCGGCGAACCGTTCCGGCAACCGATGGAGCGATCCCGGCAGAGTGCCGATTCAAGCGGAAGCTGTATCTATGTGGCACGCACTGCGGCGACGCGCCCCGCCGACCAGTTCACGCCGCGGGTCCGGCCCTATCATCCCAAAGCCTTGCTGCCGCTCGAAGCTAACCAGATCCTTTGGCAGAGATAGTTGGCGCCCCGATTTCGAAGCACGCTACTCGCCAGAGCTGGATAGGGCGGAGACCCGCACTCTTTCTGCGGGCGCGGCAAGAAAACCGCAGGTCTTCCGCAAATATCGCGGTAGCCCTACGCTACAGTTTGCGAGTCGCTGCGCCGCTGCTTGGCTGAAGCGTGTCCACACCATGCTTCCCACCGACGATCACCTGAGATGTCATGCCGACAAATAAACCGTGCTCTACCAACCCCACCACGCTATCCAACTGCCTGTCCAGGTCCGCCGGAGACGGAATCGCTCCAAATGCGCAATCTAAAATGTAGTGGCCGCCGTCGGTGATGAACGGCTCGCCCCCGTCGCGCCGCCGGAGGGACGGATTCGCCCCCAGTTGCGCCAGCTTCTTGGCCGTCGCCTGCCACCCAAAAGGCACGACCTCGGCGGGCAAAGCGCAGTGGATACCCAGCCGCTCGACCAGCTTGGTTTCATCCACGATAATGATCAGCCGCGCGCTCGCGCTGGCCACGATCTTCTCGCGCAACAGCGCGCCGCCATGTCCCTTGATCAGGTTGAGCGTGCCAAGTTCGACCTCGTCGGCGCCATCGATTGTGAGATCGATATCCGAGTGCTCGGCGAGCGTGGAGAGCGGAATGCCAAGGCCGCGCGCCTGCTCGCCTGTTTTTTCCGAGGTCGGAATAGCGGTCACGCGGAGCCCTTGCTGCACGCGTTTTCCGAGAGCGCTGACCGCCAATGCGGCGGTCGACCCCGTACCCAGGCCGACAATCATTCCGTCCATCACCTGGGCAACTGCCGATTTAGCCGCGGTTTGCTTAAACTGCAACAAAGTGGAGGCGCTGGGCATTCCGCTCTACACCTTATTGTGCAACGGCGTTGTGCAACGGCGTGATTGCGGCGCAGTCTGTCTCGTGCGCTGATTTACTGGCTCACACAGCGAAATCCGGCGTAAACGAATGGGTAGTGCGGCTGGAACCAATTGCGGAAGCTGCGCCGCAGCAGGCACGCTGCCGTGCGGGCCGAGCCGCCTTTCGCCACGTAATGCTGGCCATCAAAAAAGTTGGCGGAGTATCCCGGATAAAACGCGAATGGCTCGAAGCCGGCAAACGGCTCGAACACACTCGATGTCCATTCCCATCCGTTCCCCAGCATGCCGGACACGCCGAAAGCGCTGCGATATTCGGGAAAGGCGCTGATAGGCGCAGGGTCCCAGCGTTGGAAATCGAAATTGCCGTCCACAACTCCCGGCGCTTCGATTCCCCACGGGTATACTCTTTCGGAGCCCTGCGGCGTACCGTAAGCCGCACGCTGCCACTGCGCTTCGGTAGGCAGCAATTTGCCGGCCCACCGTGCAAACGCGCTCGCCTCGGCATGGCTCACATACACCGGCCATTCGAGCGGCAGCGGAAGCTCCTCAAACATGGCGCGGAAGTACCAGCGCTTCCCGATTCGCTTCCAGAATGCCGGATGTCGAATGCCGTTCTCCGCTCTCCAGTTCCAGTCATCCTCCGGCCAGAACGCCCGATTTTCATATCCGCCTGCTGCCACGAACTCGAGATATTGACCGTTACTCACTTTGTACTTGTCTATGGCGAAGGCCGGCACGGTCACATGGTGAGCTTCATACTCGTTGTCCCATCCGAACGCTGCACGATCGCCACGCGAAAGCCCCAGCGTGATGGACCCGGCGGGAATTTCCAACATCGCGGGCACCACCCGGCGAGCTACCAGCGCCGGCGTGCCTGGTACCCGACGCTTCCTCTCCAGCGGCAACCTGTGAATCATGTAAGCCAGTGTTTCCGCGTGCATGAGCCTGTGCTCGATAGCCACATTCAGGAGCACGCTGGCGGGGAAAACTCCGCGCTCGTTGTTGAGCTCCGCGCCGAAAGACAACACCGTGGCGAGCCCGTCATCGAGGGAGGTCCGGACCCGGCTGACATAGCGATGTACTTCCGCCAGTGACGGCCAGTCTGCCGGCTGATCGGACGGCAGCCCGCCGTCAACGGGGTCGATTCCAAACGCAAACAAACGGTCGAATTCCGGCTGAAAAGCTTTGCGGTTCAGAAAACGTTCCCGCAAAAGATTCCAGTCGAACGCCTCCAGATGGCCTAGATAGAATACGATCCGGTGCCTTTCCGCAATCGGTCGCTCGTACAGAGAGTCCGGCCTCACCACATCGAACAGCGCGTCGGTTTGGGCTCGGGCGTCCGCCAGGCGCGCAAGCAGGCTCTCCCTGATCTCTACATCAGTTCGAACGGCGAACATTATGTTTTCTCCTCCACGGCAATTTTGCCCCGCTATTCGGAATGACGCTTCGGCGTTCGCCGCCGGTGCGTACGGCCAGGGCCAAAACATTTGGATGCAGAAGTTGGACGATCGTATTCAGCAATGCTACGATTTTGACCTTCCCGATGCCCGCACCCGCTCCGCAGAATGTGACATAAGACCCAATCGTAAATTCCTATTTTGCCTATCGGCCCGGCGGCATTGCATCCGCTCGGCCTCGGGTGCCACCCGCAGCATAAGACCTGTTGGTGCAGCCACAATCTTGCACCAGAGCAAGAACCATGGCCGCCGAATCTGTCATAAAGGTAGATACGAATCGGACTCTCGTGCGAGGGAACCATGACCACTACATTCGACGCGATCATCATCGGAACCGGGCAAGCCGGGCCCTTTCTGGCGGGGCGCCTGACGGCCGCGGGAATGAAAGTCGCCATCATCGAGCGCGGCCGGTTCGGCGGCACCTGTGTCAATACCGGCTGTACACCGACCAAAACCATGGTGGCGAGCGCTCATGCGGCGCACATGGCCCGGCGCGCGGCCGACTTTGGCGTGACGATCGGCAGCCCCGTGACCGTAGACATGAAACAGGTCAAGGCCCGCAGAGATGCCATCACGGGGAAATCCAGCAAAGGCATCGAAAGCATGCTCAAAGGCATGACCAATTGCACGGTATTTGAAGGGCAGGCCCGCTTTACGTCGCCTCACGAAGTGACCGTGGGAACCGCGCGGCTGTCGGCGGAGCGAATCTATATCAATACTGGTACCCGCCCCGCTGTGCCGACGATGCCCGGCGTAGACCAGGTGAAACACTTCACCAGCGACTCGCTGCTGGAAATCGATTTCCTCCCGCGCCACCTGATCATCGTGGGCGGAGGTTATATCGGCATGGAGTTCGGGCAAATGTACCGGCGCTTCGGCAGCGAGGTCACGATCATCGAAACCGGAGCGCGCCTGATGCATCATGAAGATGAGGACGTTTCCGCGGCGATCAGGGGCATCCTGGAGCAGGAAGGCATCAACGTGCGCCTGAACGCCCAATGCATCGCGCTATCCACGAAGGGTGAGGACATCGTAGCCCGCGTCGACTGCGCCAGCGAGAGCAAGGACGTGCACGGCTCGCACGTCTTACTGGCTGTGGGCCGCCGTCCCAATACCGACGATCTTGGCCTCGAAAAGGCGGGCGTTGAGATGGATAAGCGTGGCTACATCACGATCGATGACCAGCTGCGGACCAGCGTGCCCGGCATCTGGGCGCTCGGCGATTGCAATGGCAAAGGCGCATTCACGCACACGTCCTATAACGATTTCGAGATCGTGGCGGCCAATCTGCTGGACAACGATCAGCGCCGCGTGAGCGATAGGTACACGGCTTACGCGGTTTACATCGATCCGCCGCTCGGCAGAGCCGGCATGACAGAAGCGGAAGTGCGGAAGTCCGGCCGGCCGGCGCTCATTGGGCAGCGGACCATGGCGCGCGTGAGCCGCGCTATCGAGAAGGGCGAAACCAATGGCTTCATGAAAATAATGGTCGATGCGCAAACCCGCGAGATCCTGGGCGCGGCCATCCTGGGCGTTGGCGGCGACGAGGCCATCCACTGCGTTCTGGATGCCATGTACTCTAAAGCGCCGTACACTGTTGTGCAGCGCGCCGTGCACATTCATCCCACCGTTGCCGAGCTGATCCCGACGGTGCTGGGCGAGCTGAAACCGTTGCCTGCTGTGAGTGAAACGAAGCCACCCGTGGCGTCAGATAAGAAAGGTTGAACTCCGGAGAGCACTCCCCGCGGTGCATGTTGAGCCGGCGCACCCCACAGTTCGAGGGGCGTCACAATCGGCGCGCTATTGTTCCGCCGTAAGCAGAGCCAACGTGGCGTAACCCGTGGCGGCATCCCGCATGAATAGCGCCGGCATCGAACCGGACTCGTGCCGGTGGTTCATCGATTCCGCCGTCCAGTAACCGGACTCGGGATCCTGATGTTTCTTGAGCCAGTCGAGACTTCGCGAGAGGCGCGTATCGATGTTAGGAACGCCCGCCTGCTGCAAAGTGAACGCCGCCAAGCCCGTTGCATAGCAGTTTGAGCCCTCCGTTTTTGGGGCGGCGTCGCGCTTCTTCCACGCGCCGAGCGATTGCAAGGTCCACCCACCGTCCGCTTCCTGTTTACGCCAGACCTCTTCGAGAATGGCCTGCCGATCAGCATCGGGTAGGAGATCGCGCAGCTTGCTCCCCGCCCACAGCAGGATCAGCCGGTTGTGCAGTGGCTGCGTCTTTTGCGCATTGCGCAGGTAATTCTTCAATTCCGCCACGTTGGCCCGAATCTCCGGACGGGATTGATAGGCGGCCGGAGTAGCGCCGGTGGCGACCGCCCCGAGCGCGGCGCCGAAAAATGCGGCGTCCGTTGTCTCCCACGGATCCAGATCGAAGTTCGACCAGAGCCACGCACCCTTGTCGTTTCCCGATTGGACCTGCAGCGACCACATCCGCTTGAGCGCCTTCTCGGCTTCGGGAGTCAGAGTGTCACCGCGCTGTGCGTCGTCGAGCGCGAGCACCAGCGCCGCGAGCACTGTCTCCGCTCCCAGCACTTGCCTGCCGAGCAGCGTTTTGTCGCTGACGTCCGAAAACAGATCGTTGGCGTCTGTTTTGGCGACCCGGGATCTCACGCCATCGATCAATCCCGTCTCGTACGGCGTGCGGCCGCTCTCGCCGAGTGCTTGCCGCAACCGGGGCCGCGCCAGAAGGTAGGGCACACTCGTATGGCACGACACGCACGGTACGCCCGATTTCATCGCCTGCGGCCAAGCAAACCAAGCCTTCTCGCGCGAATCAAGATACTGGGCCGCCAGCCGGGGATTCCAATCTCCGCACAAGGCAGGCAACGCGGCAAGAACAATGACGGCGGCGAGGCGAAGCATAGCTTTCACCAGAAAAGGATACATCAGTTCTTCACTGATTCGCGTCGCACCCACGCCCCGGATCGCGTTGACTCATCCCGCGCGCCTGACTTACAGTTCAATGCTGATGACCATTCACATGAAGCCTCTCATGGCCGGAATCGCCTGTCTGCTTATTTTCTTACCCGCCATGCCGGCGCAATCCACTCCCGGCCGCGCGCGCATCCTGTTACAACCGTCCGCGCGGTTCCAGTTCATCCAGGGCTTCGGCGTCAACTACACTGGTCCCTATTTTCGCGACGACCAGAAGGCCATGTTCGACGCGCTGATCAAAGACCTCGGCGCCAACATGTTCCGCGTGGTGCCGTACTTGGTCTACAGCAATTGGGAAGAAACCAACGACAACGATGATCCCAACGTCATGAACTGGGAGTATTACAACGACCGCTACTCGTCGCCCGTCTTCGAAGCCACGTGGAGCGGGCTGCGTTTTCTGAATTCGCGCGGCATTCGCCCGGTCATCGCGTTGATGGGGCCCGTGCCCGATTGGATGCTGGACGACCACTGGACGCCGCCAAAGCACAAAGTCTGCCAGTCCGAAAGCCAGCAGCGCCCGCTC